>Ga0209062_1005820_pt1 | contig 11693 bp, 14 predicted proteins | sample Coa_R2_2_FD_187158 | JGI IMG/M metagenome (GOLD analysis project Ga0209062, IMG submission 187158) | Surface soil microbial communities from Centralia Pennsylvania, which are recovering from an underground coalmine fire - Coalmine... | ecosystem: Environmental > Terrestrial > Soil > Unclassified...
GGACAGCTACGATGCTATCCTGACCGCCTGCGAAGACGCCTGGAACTTCATCGCCAACGACCCCGAACGTATCGTCTCAATCGGCACCAGGGCATGGGCGTGTGTCAAAGGCTAAGGCTCCTGGTATTAAATCGTCATGGCCCGTACTTGTCACGTCTGGATCGAGGCGCAGCCTGGATGCCCGCCATACCGGAGAGCCGTCGGCTTGGCCCGGGCATCCGCGTCTTGCAGCGCGCTAACGGAGCAGCGGGCGATTAGCTTATTTCAGAGACTAAGCCGATCACCTTGCCGACCAGGCCATAGGCGACGGCTTCCTCGGCGGACATCCAGTAATTCCGTTCCGTGTCGCGGGTGATCTTGTCGATCGGCTGGCCGGTCTCGCGGGCGAAGGTCTCGTTCAGCCGCTGGCGCATCCGGATGATTTCCTTGGCCTCGATCGCGATGTCGCTCGCCCGGCCCATGGCGCCGCCGCTCGGCTGGTGCAGCATGAAGCGCGTATTGGGCAGCGCGAAGCGGTTCTCCTTCTTTGCCGCGACATAGATCAGCGCGCCCGCGCTCGCCACCCAGCCCGTGCCGATGACTTTCACCGGCGCGCCGATGAAGCGGATGATGTCGAAGATCGTGTCGCCGGATTCCACATGGCCGCCCGGCGAGTTGATGATGAGGCGAATGGGCTTGTCGCTCTCCGAGGAGAGGGCGATCAGCTGGGCGGTGATCGCTCGCGCCACCTTGTCATTGATCTCGCCGAACAGCAGCACCGTGCGCGACTTGAAAAGGCTCGTATCGACAATGGAGGGCGGCCGCTCCTCGACCTTCTCCGGCTTCTCCGCGGGGGTTTCGGGCTGCTCTTCCTCGTCGAGACGGTCGATGAACATGGACAGGACTCCCGCCGGGTCGGTATCACTCCCGGCACATGATGAAGAGGGCTGACATACGCCGCCGCCCCGGCCAAGGCAAGGCGGCGCCGCCGACCCGGAGAGGCGCGGCGTGATCCGGCTGCCGGCCCGCTGGGCGGAGCTCGCGGCCACCGATTTTGCGGACGAAGCGGTCCGCCGGGCGGTGGCGATCTTGCCGGTGGGCGCAATCGAGCAGCATGGGCCCCATTTGCCGCTCGCGACCGACGCGATCATCAGCCAGGGGATCGTGGACACCGCCCTCACTCGTCTCGCATCGGGGACGCCGGCGGTCGTCCTTCCAGCGCAAGAGATCGGAACCTCCCCGGAACATCTGGCTTTCGGCGGCACGCTCTCCTTCGATGCGGCGAGCCTGATTCGGACCTGGACCCAGGTCGCGGAGGGCGTCCATCGCGCAGGCCTCCGCAAGCTGGTGATCTTCAACTCCCATGGCGGTCAGGCGGGCGTTCCGGAGCTGGTTGCGGCAGATCTCCGCGCCCGGCTCGGCATGATCGTCTCCTGGGCAAGCCCCGGCGCCTTCGGGACGCCGGATGGCCTGATCGACCCGCATGAGGCGGTGCACGGGCTGCATGGCGGGCTCAAGGAGACGGCGATGCTTCTCCACCTCCGCCCGGATCTCGTTCGCCGCGACGCTATACGTAACTTCGCCTCCATCGGCGAGACGATGGCGCGGAACTTCGATCAGCTCCGCGCGTCGGGTCGGGTCGGATTCGGCTGGCAGGCGCAGGATCTGAACCCGGCCGGCGTGGTCGGCAACGCTGAGGCGGCTACGCCGGAGCTCGGCGGCCGGCTGATCGAGCACGCAGCGCAGGGCCTGGCCCAGTTGATCGGCGACATGCTTCGCTTCGAGCTTCCTTGAGGGCGGCCTCCGGCAAGTCCGTCGTCGCCGCGGCCGCCGTCGGCAACGCGCTCGAATGGTTCGACTTCACCGTCTACAGCCTTTTCTCGCCGATGATCGGCAAGGCCTTTTTTCCGACCGGATCGGAGCTGGCTTCACTGCTGCTGGCCCTTGCCACCTTCGGTGTCGGCTTCGTGCTGCGGCCCGTGGGCGCGATCGTGATCGGCCACTATGCCGACCGGTCCGGCCGTCGGGCAGCGCTGAGCCTCGTCATCATACTGATGTCGATCGGCACCGCGATCGTCGCCTTTACGCCCGGCTATGGCGCGATCGGCGTTGCCGCGCCGATCCTGATCGTACTGGCCAGATTGATCCAAGGCTTTTCCGTGGGTGGCGAGTTCGGCGGAGTCACTGCCTTTCTAATCGAATCTGCGCCGCCGGAGCGCCGGGGGCTTTATGCAAGCTGGCAATTCGCCGGTCAGGCGTTGGCGGCCGTGGCCGGCAGCCTGTTCGGCGTCGCGATGACGAGCCTGATGCCGCAGGCCGAAATCGAGTCCTGGGGGTGGCGCCTGCCTTTCTTTTTCGGGCTGATGATCGCCCCTGTCGGACTTTATCTGCGGGCCGGCATGGAGGAGGGCGAGGCTTTCCTGCGGGCAGTGAAGAGTGCGCGTTCGCCGCTCATGGAGGTCTGGCACGGCTACCGTGGCTCGGTGGCGATCTCCTTCGGCATCACGATTCTCGGAACGGCCGTCGTCTATCTCGTCGTGTTCTATATGCCGACCTACGCAACCAAGCTGCTCGGCATTCCCGCGCGTGCAGCTTTCCTTTCCGCCACCGTGTCTAGCCTCCTTTATTCTCTCATCAATCCCTTGGCCGGACGTCTTTCGGACAAGATCGGGCGGACCAAGCTGGTGTTGGCGGCGGCGCTCGCGCTCACGCTTTTCGCTGTCCCGCTCTATCGGCTGCTGACCTTTCACCCCGATGGGGAGACGCTTTTCGCCGTGCAAGGACTGCTGGCGAGCCTGCTGGCGCTTTTCGCCGGTCCCTCTGCCGCCCTGATCGGCGAGCTGTTTCCGCCTGAGGTGCGCTCTACCGGCATCTCGATCGGCTACAATATTGCCGTGCCGATCTTCGGCGGCTTCGCACCCTATTTCGTGACACGGCTCGATACCGGCGATCATCTGGCGCCCGCCTGGTACATGATCGCCTGCGCCTTGCCGACCTTGGCTGCGCTGGCGGCGCTGCTGCGGCAGCATAGTCGCCATTCGGCCACTATGCGGTCGGACTCCATGGGGGCGGTTAGCCGAACAACCGTAAAGTAGGTCCACTGCACTACGAATGCGGGGCTGAGCCCGCGCCGAGTATGAGGCCATCGTCGGCTTGCACGAGGACTGCGACTCCCTCGTTCGCCGTCGGCGGATCGACCGCGTAGGTGAGAGCCGATCCCTTCCAGTCGCCGAGAGGCTTGAGAACCGTGACGGCGTCGACATCCGTTGCCATGCGCCCGGCGTTTTCTCCGGCCGATACCGCGTTGCTGCGCGTCAGAACATAGCGCACGAGCAAGACCTTGCCATATCCGTCGCCTGCGCCGACGGTCACTGATTTTCGATCATCGGAAAAGCTGACAGGCGCGATAGCGGCGGGCCGCAGGGCGATAGCGGCGTTGATCTCGTTGCGATCGGAGCCGACAAATTCGCGTCTGCCATCGACGACCATCTGCGGCGTGTACAGTTCGCGCCGACCAAACCATTTCGCGTATTGATGCTGGCGCTCGGTGGAGCCGGTCGCAGAAAGGGGATCCTTCCAACCAAGCTTGTCCCAATAGTCGACATGGAATCCCAACGCGAGCACGCCCGGCCTCGTCGCCAGTTCGGCCAGGAACGCATCGGCCGGCGGGCAGGACGAGCAGCCTTGCGACGTGAACAGTTCGACGACCACAGGCCGCGTGCCGGCGCGCGCTTGCGATACCGTGGCGGCAATGGCGATCGCGACGACAAACGCCTTGATCATTTGAGGCCCAACGCTCGGCCGATCCCCGCGTCGACCGAGAATCTCCCAGCGCCGCGCACGATGATCGGAATCAGGAAGGCCAGCCACTGAATATGGTCGGGCCAGGCATTCGGATAGACGAAAATCTGGATAACGGCGATCATCCCGACAAGGCCAAGCGCGGCGAAGCGCGCGGCCAAGCCGATCAAAATCAAAGTCGAGCAGCCGAGCTCCATCGCTGTCGCGATGCGCATCGGGAGCACAAGGATGCTCCACGATACGGCGTCGAGCGCAGCCGCGACGCGGGCATAGTAACCAACGTGAGCGGATAAGGCGTTCTGCCTGGTTATATTGATGGTGCTCATCCTTCCCTCCTCGTGTTGGGTACCAGCCGCGTGAAGCCGGCTTGCGGGATCTCGGTTGTGATGGCGGCGATCGGGCCTCCGTTGTCGGCAGAAGCGGCGGCGGCCGCCAAACCCGTCTTCGCGTCTGCGCCACCAATGATCGCTTCTAGAAAGGAGGCCGCGACAACACCGGCCCGTGCCTTGTTGTTCGACGGCCGATCGGTAAAGTTACGCACCAATTTCGGGGGGCCGCATTTTTGTCTTCGGAGGTCATGAGCACCGACACTGGCCCGGGCAACGCCCAGATCTGGGGCGGCCTCATGGCGGCGGCGCAATCCGGCGACGGCGCATCCTATGAGCGGCTGCTGCGCGAGATCCTGCCCTACGTCCGTGCAATCGTGCGGCGGCATCACGCGCAGCCCGATCGCATCGAGGATGTGGTGCAGGACGTGCTGCTGACCATCCATCGCGTGCGGCACACCTACGATCCTGCCCGGCCTTTCAACAACTGGCTGGGTGCGATCGCGCATCGCCGCTCGGTCGACGCGCTGAGAAGCCGGGTGCGCCGCGACGCCGTCGAGACATTTTCTCCGCTCGCCTATGAAACCTATGCCGATCCTGGAGCGAATAAGGAGATCCAGGGACAGGAGGATGGCGCGGTTTTGAAGGAGGCCTTGGGCACGTTGCCGGCCTGTCAGCGCCAGGCTGTGGAATTGTTGAAACTGAAGGAGATGTCGCTCGTCGAAGCATCGCGCGCCTCAGGCCAGACGGTGGGCGCACTCAAGGTGAGCCTGCATCGGGCGATCCGGACGCTGCAGAAACGGCTTGGACGGGAAGGTGGTCATGGGGACGACTGACAGTCTGATCTCCGGTCTCGCGCGGGACCTGAAGCCAGTGAAGCGGCTTGCGTCGCCGGGCCTCCGCGCGCTGCTGTGGCTCCTGATCGTGGCGGGGCTCGCGGCGATCTTCGTCGCGGTCTTCGCCGACATGGCGACATTCTCGCGCCGTGCAGCCGACCCCAAGCTCGCCCTCGAGCTTGTCGGGACGCTGCTCACCGGCATACTGGCCGTGCTGGCCGCCTTCCAGCTCTCGATGCCGGACCGGAGCGCCGCATGGGCTCTGTTGCCCCTGCCTTCGTTCCTGCTCTGGCTCGGCAGCAGCGGCTATAGCTGCTGGCGCCATTGGGTGACGTGGGGGCCGGAGGGATGGCAGGCCGGCGAGAGCGCCCATTGCTTTGCCTGGATTTTGGGCTTCGGCGTGCCGCTCGCGATCGCGCTCCTCCTGGTGCTGCGCAAGGCGCGCCCGCTTGCGCCGTTGCGGGTCGCCGCGATGGCGGGGCTGGGCGTCGCATCGCTCTCGGCCTTCCTCCTGCAATTCTTCCACCCCTTCGACGTCACCGTCATGGATCTGGGCCTGCATCTGGCGGGCGTCGCGGTCGTGACGCTCTTCGCCGGCGCCGCCGCGCGGCCAGCGCTCGGCGGTTAGCGCCGATCCCAGGACGGCGGGTCGGGAATTGCCGCGGCGAGATGATCGATGATCGCGCGGACCTTGCGCGACCGGTGGCGGCTCGGCGGATAGACGGCGTGGAGCGCGCTCTTGATCGGCATGGCGTCGAGCTCGATCTCGAGCAGTTTCCCCGCGCGCAAGAACTCGCAGAGAATGAAGCTCGGCAGGATCGCGACGCCGAGCCCGGCTGCCGCCGCCTGCGCGATCAGGTCGCCATTGTTGGACACGAAGCGGCTCTTCGGCGAAGCCGTTTGGACCGGTCCTCCATCCTTAGGCTCGAACTGCCAGGCTTCGGCGGTACGTAGATTGCCGTAGCCGAGGCCATCATGGCGGTTCAGGTCGGCGACGGTCTTGGGCAGACCGAACCGCTCGGCATAGGCTGGGCTGCAGCAGAGGACGGGCCGTACGGTTGCCAGGCGGCGCGCGATAAGCGTCGAATCCGCAAGCCGTCCGATGCGGATCGCGAGATCGTAGCCCAATCCCTGAATGTCGACGGATCGGTCGTCGAGATCGATCGCGATCTCGAGCTTGGGATGGCGCTCCATCAGCGGCAGCAGCAGCGGACCCAAATGCAGGATGCCGAAACTCATCGGCGCGGCGATCCTGACGAGCCCCGCAAGATCGTCCGCCTTTTCGGAAAGCGCCTCGGCCGCCTCGTCGAGCTGCTGGAGGATGGCGCGGGCCCGCTCATAGAAGACGAGGCCGCGCTCGGTCGGCACGACACGCCGTGACGATCTGTAGAGGAGCTGCGTCCCGAGGCTGTCCTCCAGGTCGGACACCCGCTTGCTGACGCTCGATTTGGACATGTCGAGGCGCTTGGCCGCCTGCGAGATGCCGCCGGCTTCAACCACCTGAACGAAGGTCGCGATCTCGTCGATCCGCCGCATCGTTCGAAAATAGCGAACACTGGGTCCGAACTTAAGCGGATTTTCAAGACGGGCGCTCGCGCGCATCTCCAGGCATGCATTTCCCGACGGAGGAAAAGATGCCCAAGGTTCTCGTTCTCTACTATTCGACGTACGGCCATATCGAACGGCTGGCGGAGGCGGTTGCGGAGGGCGCCAGAAGCGTTCCCGGCGCGTTGGTCGACATCAAGCGTGTGCCGGAGCTGATGCCGCCGGATGTCGCCAAGGCGGCGGGCGCCAAGGTCGACCAGATGGCGCCCCTGGCGCAGGTCGAGGAGCTCGCCGGCTATGATGCGATCATTTTCGGCACACCGACGCGTTTCGGCAATATGGCCTCCCAGATGCGAAATTTCCTCGACCAGACCGGCGGCCTTTGGATGCGTGGAGCCCTGGTGGGCAGGGTCGGAAGCGCCTTCATTTCGACAGCCACCCAGCATGGCGGCCAGGAGACGACGCTGACGTCCTTCCACACCACCCTGCTGCATCACGGCATGGTCATTGTGGGCGTCCCTTATTCCGAGCCCAGGCTGACGGTCATCGACGAAGTGACAGGCGGCACGCCATATGGCGCGACGACCATTACGGGATCGGACGGTAGCCGGCAGCCTTCCGAGAATGAGCTCGCGATCGCGCGCTTCCAGGGCCAACATGTGGCGTCGGTCGCTGCGCGGCTCGTCGCGGGCACTCAGCGGATAGCGGGTTGATCACTTAATAAGTGCATTGGGCATGCCTCTCTCAATGCTTTCTGTCGCTCTCGCCGACCTGTATTGTTCACGCGTGCTTCCGGGATAACTCCGGACATGACTGGACGAGGGAGACCGGCGGATGGCCGAGAGGGCATCGCCCAGGATGATGGGACGCCGCGGCATGCTGCTGGGCGCGCTGCCCGGCATCCTGCTGATCGCGGCCTTCACTTATCTGGCGCTGGGGGCGGTCAGGCTCGAGGAGAGCCGGGCGCTCGTCAATCGCACTTTCAACATCATGTTTGCCGATTCGGCGATCTATTCGGCCTTGCAGGACGCCGACCGGGGCCAGCGCGGCTACCTGCTGACCGGTGACCCCCAATATCTCGGGCCCTATGAGCGCGGCACGGCGCGGTTGCCGGATGCTCTGGCGCAGCTGAACAGCCTCGCGGCTGGAGATCCAGACCTGAAAGCGCACGCCGAGGCGTTGCAGCATGCGATCGATCCCAAGCTCGTGGAATTGAAGCAAACGATCGCATTGCGAAAGAACGGCAGCCTCGATGCGGCCATGGCCGTCGTCAATTCCGATGTCGGCGAAAAGATGATGCGCGACATCGGCATGCAGGTCGGGCAAATCTTGAGGCTCGAGCAGACACTGCTCGGCCAGAGGCTGGAAGCGTCCGCGGATTCGGAACGCAATCTCAGCGTTGCCGCATCGGTCGGCGGCGGACTCTCGATCGTGATCCTCGCCTGGATCGCGATCTCGCTCTATCGGTCGCACCATCGGGCATCGCTGTCGGAAAAGCGGCTCCAGGCCACGCTCGACGCGGTGCGCGAGGGTGTTGCGGCGTTCGATTACAACAATCGGCTCGTCGCTTGGAACAAGCTCTTCATCGATCTGTTGCGACTCCCGGCTGCGATGGTGCGGCAGGGGCTGTCCTTGTCGGATGTCGTGGCCTTCAAGGATCAGTTGGGTGCCCATGAGCTGGCATCCGATCTCGCGACTCTCGACGAGCGGTCGCGCCGGGCCGGCAAGCCGCTCATGGTCGAGCGTGAGCGCGACGACAAGCGCCTCATCGAGATCTACCACAACCCTTTGGAAGACGGCGGCTTCGTCACGACCTTCATCGACATGACCGACCGCCGGCACGCCGAGCGCGCTGCCCGCCAGGCGCAGAAGATGGAATCGCTGGGTCAGATGACCGGCGGCATCGCCCACGATTTCAACAATCTGCTGACGATCATCGTCGGTAATCTCGATTTGCTGAAAGCGAAGATCAACCACGACGAGCGGGCGCTCCGCAACATCAACCTCGCGCTCATGGGCGCCGAGCGCGGCGCCAAGCTCACACATCAGCTCCTGGCCTTCGCCAGGCGCCAGCCCTTGGAGCCGAGACCGGTCAATCTGGGGCAGCTGCTGCCGGATCTGACGGAGCTTCTACGGCGAAGCCTAGGCGAGCTGATCGACATCGAGGTAATCGGAGCCGCCGGCTTGTGGAATACCTCGATCGACCCGCATCAATTCGAGAACGCGGTTTTGAACCTTGCTATCAACGCGCGCGACGCGATGCCCAACGGCGGAAGATTGACGCTCGAGCTCGCCAATGTCTGGGTCGACGAGGCGTACGCCGTCAGGCACGAGGAGGTCGATCCCGGGCAATATGTGATGTTCGGGGTGACGGACACGGGGTCGGGCATGCCGCCCGAAATCGCCGCGCGCGCCTTCGATCCGTTCTTTACGACCAAGGGCGACGGAGGGACCGGCCTCGGCCTCAGCATGGTCTACGGCTTCGTGAAGCAGTCGGGCGGGCATGTGAAAATCTACAGCGAGCCCGGGCACGGCACGACCGTGAAGATCTATCTCCCGCGCACGATGGAGATGAACGAACCAGGCTACGTCCCGGCCGCCAATGTGGATCTGAGCGGCAGCGAGACCATTCTGGTCGTCGAGGATGACGACACCGTCCGCAGCACGGTTGTGGGCATGTTGGCGGATTTGGGCTATCGCGTGCTCGAGGCCGCCAACGGCGCGTCGGCGCTGACCGCGCTGGAAAGCGGTGAGCCCGTCGATCTCGTATTCACCGATGTGATCATGCCGGGCTCGGTCAGCAGCCGCGTTCTGGCCGAACGGGCGCGCGAGCTAAGACCGGGGATAAAGATCCTTTTCACATCGGGCTATACCGAGAACACGATCGTCCATAATGGACGGCTCGATCCGGGCGTGCAGCTCATCAGCAAGCCGTATGGACGCGAGCAGCTCGCGCAGAAGATCCGCTCCGTTCTCGCGCGCTCCGGCGATCAGCCGAAGACCGCGGTTCGGCCCGCCGCCGAGGCTTAGATCATTTCTTGGTGACCTTGTGGCCTAATGGGCTCGCGAAGAACACCGTTGCGGTCGACAGGTCCGCTGCGTCGCTCATCGGCATCTGGCCCGACTGGGCATGGGCCTGCATGGCCTCCATCGTCTTCGCCGGGTCGTCGGTCTCGACATCGTAAAGCGCCAGATAAGACCAGGCGGTGTGACCTGACCCCGGCTGCAGTTTGAAGCGCTGACAGCCCGTAAAACCCGGAATTCGCAGCACATCGCCGACATGCTGCTCGTCGTACCATTTGTTGAATTCCTCGTCCCGGCCCTTCGCCGCATTGGTTAGGACAACGAGTTGATATTTGGCCATGGCTGATCCTTTGATGCCGAACGTTCGAAACGCTCTTCAGTCGTTATCCCCGCGAGGGCGGGATCCGGTCCTAGAGCCGCGCCCCGCGGCGAAATAGATCCGATTCTTTTCCGCGCTGCCGCGCGTAAGGTCGGGATTCCCGTTTTCGCGAGAATGGCGAGAGAAAGTGAGCCCTAACTCCTCCGCTGTCCGCCGCAGAGAATGTCGGTCACCATTTCGGTGTCCATATATTCCTTGAACTCGGTGATCTTCCCGTCACGCAGCCGCATCAAGAAGTGATACTGGTTCGCATATGTTTTTCCCGAGACGTGCTCGCCGTATGATTCTGCCTCGATCGCGACGCGGTCGCCTTCCGCCGTCAGCTCCTTGATTGTGAATTTGATGCCTTTGGGGAAAGCGTCGAGCACGCGATGAGCGGCTGCGGCGACATGCGCTTTATTAAAAACGCCGGAGATGATCGTATTGCCCATCGTGTGGACCTTCACGTCGTCGGCATAGAACCCCAGGATCGCGGGCACGTCCGATCGCGTCAGTGCGCCGAAAAAAGCGCGGGCAATCTCCTTGTTCCGTTCAATGTCGACCATCGGCTGAACCTCACGAGACCTTATCGAAGACTTCGGTGAATTTCACCGGTTTGGGATTCTTCGGTGAGAAGGACTGGATCTGACAGGTGAGCGTCTTCTCGTCTTTCGAAACCGAGCACGTGCTCTTGCCGGTCATGTCGCCCTCGCCGTTCTTGCGCTCGTCGCCCGCCGCCATTTTCGAGACATGATGCCAGGCGAGCTGTTGCCCGTCGCTGGTCGGATAGAACTTGCCGTCATAAGCGCCCTTCCAGCTCGAGGTGATGTCCTTGCCGTCCATCGTCAGATCCTCGGTGAATTCGAGCGACTTGCCGTCATCCTTGGTGACGTTCATGTCATTCTTGGTGATCTTCGGAAAGCCCTGCGGATAATGGGTCTTGTCGAGGTTGAGGCTCCATTTCCCTTCGAGCGAAACATATTTGCCGCCGGCCAGCGCGGGTGCGGCCAGCAATGCCGCAGCCGAGGCGACGACAATAGAACGAATGGCGTTCATCTGGATTCCCCCTTACTGAATTTTGTCCCAATGCTCTTTGTAGGAGAGCTTCTGGCCGCCTTTCGGCGTCGTGGAGCCGGTACAGTTCATGTGCAGGCCGTCGGGGGTGAAAGTGCAATGATCCTCGCCGACCGTGCCCTTATCGTCCGTCCAGTGGTCCTGATAGCCGCCCGCCACATGCTCATAGGATTGGTTGTGGCCGTCGCTGGTCCGATAGGGCTTGCCGTCATAGGCGCCGTCGAAGCTGCTCGAGCCTTCCTTGCCGGCGATCACCCAACGGTCGGTGTAGACGAGCTTGTTGCCGTCGTCCTTCGAGACCGTGATGACGTGGTTCTCGATCTTTGGAAAGCTCGCCGGATATTCGGTGCCCGTGTCATTGATGATTTTCCACTGGCCCTGCCAGGATGGGTACTGCCCCGCTGCTTGGGTCTGGCCCGCCGCAATCAGAATGCCGAGCGCCAACGTCGGCACCAAGATACGCCGCATGATGATCCTCCCCCTTGGATTATTCGAACCTAGCGCGATTTCCACCGGTCCAGAAGCAAAATTCGGTGCTTGCCGTCCGCTCTTTTACGCACCCCCACGACGAGGCTCTTGTCGAGTTCCGCCGCGGCGGACATTCTGCGGGCCGAAAAAAGGGGGAGCGTCATGAAATACAGCGCGGCCGAGGCAACCAAGCTCGGCGTGAACGTCGAGGATCCGCTGGTCGTGGCCGATCCCGACGCGTTTGCATGGGACGAGACCGCCGATCTCGTCGTGGTGGGCCTG
>Ga0209062_1005822_pt1 | contig 11686 bp, 8 predicted proteins | sample Coa_R2_2_FD_187158 | JGI IMG/M metagenome (GOLD analysis project Ga0209062, IMG submission 187158) | Surface soil microbial communities from Centralia Pennsylvania, which are recovering from an underground coalmine fire - Coalmine... | ecosystem: Environmental > Terrestrial > Soil > Unclassified ...
TTGGTAAGGGGCAGAAAGGGGGATTAACGTTAGAAGAGTTTCAGCAAATATATAGTGCTGATCCATTTTATCACTGGGTGGGGCTCGATTCTCCCCTGGTGTATGCTGCTCATAAGGCGGCTGGAGGAATGACCTCTGTTTACCGGCAACTGGGTATTGGTAGCGAGAGAGTTTTTAGAGCCGTTTTGCAGGATAGCTTAAATCTTTCGACGGAGCAGGTTCGGTGGTCATATCAGATACCAGTTGCGACAGAGAAAACAAGAACACTTACATTAGACGGGCGTATCCGCTTTGAAGATATAAAGGACTCAGCAGCGAAAGATCGTATCAGACAATGGGCAGAGAGCGTAGCAGATGTACTGCTTTTGTCGGAAGAGATGCGTGAACATATGCGAGGCGCTGTTTTTGAGGTGAGACAGGGATACAAGAGTAAGGACTCGAAACGACAAAATGCGGATATCGCAAATGCGTCAAGCGCCTATACTCACTTCTATATCCCCGTTTTGCTGCTGCTCTCCACTCAGATAGACCGTGATTTAGCATTACGCTATGTTCAGTCCCGCTGGCTGCTACTGAATGGTACAATAAGTGGGAATAGTACAAATAGCACGTACAAGTTTTGCCAGGAGGTGCTGGACTACGATCTTGCTGGCTTTTTTGAAAGCTACTCCATAGCTATCAAAAACGAACTGGAAAAAGTGTTAGCTGCATTATTTGAGGTGTAATATATGGCAATACAGACAGTATCTAATCGGCTTGATTATCTGACTTTCAAGGGCAACCTTGAACATACCCGTTACGGCTGGCTGCGCTTGACCCCTGCACATTCGATTCACTTGATTTCGGATTTGCTCGATACAGTGAGCGGTGAAGAACCGGTAGTTCTTGATCCATTCTGTGGCACCGGCACGACTGCCCTGGTGTGCGCTGAAAGAGGCACTGAGTGCGATACGACAGATATAAACCCATTTTTACTCTGGTTAAGCCGGGCAAAGACCTATTCTTATAGCAGTGACGATCTGGCGGCTTTTACGGCAGCTTCTGGCAAAGTTGTAGAGGCTATGCGTGCTACCGAATGTATACCTTCGTGGCTGCCCCTGCTGCATCAGATTGAAAAATGGTGGGGTGAGCCTGTACTGAACGCACTCGCTCGCGCCATAAGTGAAATACGAGAATTGGAAAAATGTTTGCCGGAAGGAGCGTGTAATCTTCTGAAAATTGCATTTTGCCGCACAATGATCGAGCATGCCAACGTCAGTTTTGGGCATCAATCTATGTCATTTAAGAAAAAGGAAATGAGGAGGTTCTTTTTAGAGACGCAGGAAGACCTGGTGATGGAGAGTTGGGAACGCTCAGTGTCCTTGCTTCTCAAATCGGCAAGTATAGGTGTAAGTAGAACTCCACGCATGGTATTACAGGATGCTCGTAAACTTTCTGAAACGTTGGAGGCCGACCATTACTCACTTGTGGTTACGTCTCCTCCGTATCCTAATCGTATGAGCTATATCCGGGAATTGCGGCCATACATGTACTGGCTTGATTATCTCGATAATGGCCGTGATGCCGGGGAACTGGACTGGCAGGCAATTGGCGGAACATGGGGCTGCGCTACCAGTAACTTGAATAGATGGGATCCGAATCCTCAAATCAAGATTCCGTTTGATGATTTTTATGAGCTATTGGCTAATATCGCTACTCATAGCCCATTGCTTGCCCGTTATGTTCATAAATATTTCGAGGATATGTTTGTGCATTGCAGGGAACTGTTTACTGTTGTCAGGCCGCGTGGCACGATTCACTACATTGTGGGCAATTCAAAGTTTTATGATGTGCTGCTTCCCGTCGAGGCTATTTTCGCCAGCCTTTTTCAGGCAGCAGGTTTTGTTGACACAGATATACGTGTTATTCGTAAGCGTTCATCCAAAAAAGAGTTGTTTGAATTTGTGGTCTCGGCGAGGAAGCCGTGAGTCATCTGTTTATTTTCAGGAGGAAACAAGATTATGCCAATCCTGCCGTATAAGGGCATGTGGCCCGTGATTGCGGAGAATGTGTTTATCGCGCCGGGGGCGGTGGTGATCGGGAATGTGACCATTCGCGAAGGGGCCAGCGTGTGGTATAACGCGGTTGTGCGCGGGGATACGGCCCCCATCGTGATCGGGCAGCGCACCAATATTCAGGATAATTGCACGCTGCACGTGGATGAGGACGCGCCGCTGACAATAGGCGATGATTGCACCGTCGGTCACGGAGCGGTTGTGCATGGCGCGACGGTGGGCGATCGCGTGCTGGTGGCGATGAACTCCGTGATACTTTCGCACGCAGAAGTGGGCGCGGATACCATTGTGGGGGCGAGCGCGCTGGTCGGCGAGGGGAAAAGCATCGCAGGCGGCTCGCTGGCCGTCGGCATCCCGGCCAGAGTGGTACGCGAGCTAACGGAGGCCGAGCGCGCCCATATTCTCCGCAGCGCCGCCGGGTATGTCGAGCGCGCGCAGGAGCATCAAGCCTCGCTGCGCGGGCTTCACATTCAAGAAGGATAAAGCAGCATTCGAATAAATGAATGACCTTTTTCCATTATTCAAGTGGCACTTCTGAATAGCACCGCTTGAAAAAAACGGACAATGCTTGCTGGAAGTTTTCCAGCAAGGGATAGGTAAATATACCGAATTTATACCGGCTTCCTGGCTTATAATGGCTTTTTTTGACTTGACGCTGGTACTTAATTACAGTAGAATCAGTATGCACCTTTTCCAGAAGGGGTATACGATGTTCTAGTTAATAAAAGTGGGAGAGGGCAGGGTGTGGTGAAATGGGAGAAGAGGGAAGAGGGGTGTTCGCTGCTTTTCCAGATATTCGGGTATAAAAGGTCGGATAAGCGAACAGGATATTCATTCTCCCCCATAGAGCCAGTAAAGGAGTTGAAAACAATGCAACCAGCGAGCGGTGAGCTAATCAGGCAAATACGACGCCAGTATAATTTGACGCAGACAGAACTCGGGGGAGAGCGATTCTCGAAATCCTATGTGAGCGCAGTTGAACGCAATAAGATTGTGCCTTCGCCCCAGGCATTACAATATTTTTCTGAGCAACTGGGCAAACCTCGTGATTACTTTGCCAACCTGTTGCAGCAGCCGGAGAGCATGAAGCAACTGGCCATGCTGGCTCCGGTGACGCTGGAAAACGGCGAACGTCGCATATCCGGGCATGAGGAACTGACTATTCTGGATATCTTACTGGGAGATACTGACGTAAACAGCGTGGTGGGTCGGCAGCAGTTGCAGGCGCTTCCGCAGCAGGTGGTGGCGGCCCTGCCTCCTGCCAGGCAGGCGCGTTACCATTTTCTGCTGGGGCGCGAGGTGCAGGCGGAAGGCGATTTGCCAAAGGCTCTACAAGCCTTCGAGCGCGCGCTGGCCCTGGCCCCCATGGAGATGCAGGTACCCGTTCTCAACGAATTAGGACAGAGCTATGCCCTTACGCACAATTACCGGACAGCCCTGACCTACCACCAGCGCGCCCGCCAGTTCTGGCTTCAGCACAGGGAAAAGCTGAATGGGGCAGCCCTTATCCAGGGGTTTCAGGTCGAGTTCAACTGCGGCAGGGACTACCAGGCGCTGGGCATGTATCACGAGGCCTGTGAGCATTATGAGCAGGCCCGGCGCTATCTCAGTACCGAACACGATATGAAAACAGCCGCCGCGCTCTATTACGGGCTGGGCTACTGCGTCTACGGAGCTATCGATCAGACATTGAATGCGCCGGATAGCAATGATGTTACGACTGAGATGGTCGAACACGAGTATCAGCGAGCGGGCAGTTTTCTCATGCAGAGCCGGACGCTTTACCAGGTGGGCGGCGATCACCAGGCGGAGGCGCAGGCTCGCCTGATGCAGGCCCGGGTGCTGCTTGACCTCTGCGAGCGCCGACGGCAGTTGAGCAGGAAGGCGGAAAAGCAAAAATCCTTCTTGCTGACAAATTGCAGTGCGCTGCTCACCGAAGCCGAAGAGCAATGCCGTCAGGCTCTGCTTATCGGGGTAGAGGGGTCCGAGCAAGCTATCACGGCGGCTCCAGGATTGATGGATACGATTATCTATATTGCCTGCGCCTATCTTGTGCGCGTCTTTGTGCAATACGCGGCCATCGCTCGCCAGGGCGGCTACAGAGATACAGCAGTCCGCGAGCTTATGGGTGCTACCTATATCTGTAACGAGATCATCAACGCGCTGGCCCGCGCTGAGCTTCCTCTGGCGCTGGCCCGCCATATCGGTATGCTCAATCTCCACATGGTACAGCAGGGAGTATCGACGACCGCATTGACAAAAACGCTGGAGGAGGATGTTGTCGCACAGCACAGCCCGCTCAGCATCGTCGAAATCAGCCTGGCGGCAGCCGAGACAACCGGGGAACTGGGCCACAGCGCCGGGAAAGAAAAGCATGCCGCCGAGTGGTATGAATGTGCCGACCGCTGGCTGGAAAGCGGGCTGGCCAGAGTGCGCGCCGTCGTGCAAGTCGACGAACGCGACAGCGGATACCTTGCTCACTGCTACCAGCGTTGCCTCGCCATCCTCGACGAGCGCATCGCCATCGACCCCGAAACGACGGAGCAAACCACCAGAACCCAGGTGAATATACTGAAAAAGGCCGTCAGGGAATTATCCTGCCCGGTTACGTATGCGGACGTGTCATACTGAGCGGTCGCTCAGTATGACACGTTGCCTTACGGTTACGGGTTGGCCTGCGTGATAAGTTGAGAGGCCAGAGCGGCGCGCAGCAGGGGCTTGGCACGCTGGAAGTAGGTCTTGGCGGTGGCTTCCGGCATATTGAGGGCGCGTCCGATCTCCGAAAAGCTCAACTGCGAGGCGTAGCGCAGGAAGACGACGGAACGGTAGCGCGGCGGCAGCATGCCGATTGCCGCATGCAGACGGCGCTGCAGATCGCGCCTCTCCACCTGCTCCTCCGGCAGTGGCCCCGGATCAGGGATGGCAAAGAGCGAGGGGTACTCGCCCTCATCGTTGACCGTCTCCAGTTCAGAGAAGTAGATGGCGCGCTTGCGGCTCAACTGGCGCAATTCATCGACGCAGCGATTGCGCGAGACCTGAAACAGCCAGGGCTTCAACGGCTCGTCGGTGCGCAGCATCGGCAAACTGATGTACAGTTGCAGAAACACCTGCTGCAAAATGTCGCAGGCACGGTCGTAGTCCCCCACGAAGTGGTAGATGAAATTGAACAGTGTGGTACTGTAGCGGGTCACCAGGGTTTCAAAGGCCGCCTGATTGCCCGCGAGTACCTCCCGCGCCAGCATCCCATCAGTGAGTTCAAGCGCCTCCTGCTGACCGATAAGTTGCTCTCCCATTGTCATCGTAGAGCATCCTTCTCGCTATAGCCAGCCGCCTCTTCCTGCCCCCGTGCCTTCTTGCGAAGGTCGCACCACTGCTCGTAATTCTTAAATATGCCGTCCTCAATGACGAAGAAGCCGGGCAGGGTAATCGTTGGCAGGTCTTCGCCACCTTTGATCTTGAGCCGGTAAATGGCCAGATCCTCATCCCGGTTCCCCGTATATCCCACCCGTTGCGCGAACCCACAGACGCGGCCAGGCTCCCCCGCGACAACGACCGGAATTTTCTGCAACGAATGGCGTAAGGTGACGTGAGTTATAGCAACCGCAGGTACATACGTAAGCTGAGCCGGTGCCTGCAGGTGATGATTCATGTTCTCCCATCTTTCTAGCAAGTTTGCAAAAACGGTCTGCTTGCTCTACAAAAATCGTGGAAATCCCTGGAAATTTTCTATACCCATACATTAACACGTATCCATCAGCCCAAAGGGTGACAGGCAGGGAAGGGAAAAGGAGAAAAACAGGAACATTGCCGATATGATAGAATAGGATGTCACCATAGAGCAAGCAGTTTACGGAAAGAAGCGAGAAGGAAGATGATAGAAAAGCTCAGGATACTCAATCGGCAACTTGAGTTGGAGATGAACAGGGCGGAAGAGCGATTAATCAAATGGAGGAAAGGCTATCAGCAGTATCTACAAATACTGGCCGAGTTCCGCCGCTGGCAGGCAGGCTTCAATGCACAGATGGCGCTCCATGAGCAGCATCTGCATAACCTGCAAGGCATGTATGAAAATCGCAAACAGGTAAGGCTCATGCCTTCACCTGTGATTGCGGATTGAGGGGCAGCGAAAAGAAGAAGGTGCTGCCCTGACCGCTTTCGCTTTCAAGCCAGATACGGCCACCCTGCAGGCGAACAATCTCATACGCGATGTAGAGGCCGAGACCCAGACCTTCGACCTGTGATTGTTCGCCATTGCTTTCGACGCGATAGAAGCGATCAAAGATATGCGCCTGCTGCTCCTCATCGAGGCCAGGCCCTTCATCTCGTACCCACACAACTACCTCGTTGTCGCTGCGCTCGATACCGACCGTGACCGGAGTCTCAGCCGGGCTGTATTTGAGGGCATTGGAGATCAGGTTGTTCAAGACCTGCTCGATGCGGGCCTCGTCCCAGGTGCCGATGATACGCTCTTCGCCGCTTTCCAGCCTGACACGACGCTCGCTAGCTGCCTCCTGCTGCTCGATGACGCGCCTGACCAGCGCAACGATGTCGACGTTTTCCTGGTTATTGAGCTGGAGCAGTTCGCCGCGGATGCGCGTCAGGTCGCGCATCTCATCAATGAGACGATTCATGCGCCTGATCTGCTGGATAATACGCTCCAGAGTCTGTATTTGCTGCTCAATACTCAATGGAGTCTTTTGCGACTCGCCCTGGGCCGTGCTGTTCCGGGTCGGCTCCAGTTTGCGCAGGAGGCGTTCGGCCTGACCCAGTATGGCCGTCAGGGGGGTGCGCAGTTCGTGGCTGGCAAGGGAGAGGAAATCGTCCTTTATCTGGTTCAGCCGCTCGACCTCGCGGCGCGCCTGCACCTCCTCAGTGATCTCAACGGCGGAGACGAGCATGAAACGCACGGCATCGGACCCCTCCGTGTCCATGATAGGCGTAAGCGTCCAGTTCCAGATGCTTTCCTCGCCATTCTCCGGCGGCACCTGCACGCGCACTTCGGAGAGATGTACGGCAACATGGCTCTCCAGCGCCGCATTCCATAGGCGGCTGGCCTCTTCAGGCGGCGCGATCAGCGCGACCTCCTGGAAAGTGCGCCCGGTCAGGCTGGCGGGTGACAGGCTATGAACCTGCGCCACGATATCCAGGTAACGCGGACTGCCCATCAGCAGTTCGGAGGTCTGCGCATCATAGAGGGCAAGGGCGCCGGAAGAAGCGTTGTCGAAGACGAGTTTCAGGCGCTGTAGTTGTTCTGCTGCGCCCCTGGCGATCTGAGCCGTTTCGTCGGCAGCATAGATAATCATGCCGGAGACGCGCCCGTTGATATCGTGGGAGGGAACGATGGTGTAGACAAGGTAACCTTCAACCGCCACGCCGCGCGGCCCCGCCAGAGTGGTGCGCAGCGGCGGCGTGGTGCGTACCTCGTCATGGAGAAAGGCTTCGTGGGCCAGGCGTACCACCTCGTGGCCGCCCTCCCAGAAATGGTCGAAGACCTCGTCCAGTGGGCGCCCCTGCACCGCTCGCCCTTCCAGCAGGCGGCCATAGCGCGGGTTAAAGGCTTCCACCAGCAGAGCGGGGCCGCGCAGTACCAGAATGTAGAAGGGGGCCAGCTCCGCGATTTCCGAGAGGCGCACGCGCTCGCTTTCCAGCATGCTGGCGAGTTCCTGCAATTCGCCGGTGCGGGCGCGCAGTTCCTCGTTGGTGGTTTCCAGTTCCTCGTTGGTAGCCTGTAGCTCCTCGTTATTGGTCTCCAGCTCCTCGTTGGTAGCCTGTAGTTCCTCGTTGGTAGTTTCAAACTCCTCGATGGAGGCCTGTAATTCTTCGTGCGTGAGAACCAGTTCCTCGTTGGCAACCTGCAGTTCCTCGTTGGCATCCATCAGTTCTTTATTGACATCGTTGAGGCGCTTATTGGAGGCGCTCAACTCGTTCATCAACTGCGCCTGCTCGGCCTGAGCCGATTCGAGCTGGCGGCGCGTCTGCACCTGCTCCGTCACATCGCTCACGCTGATGATGGCCAGGTCCTGATTGCCGCTCTCCATCTGCATGAGGGCAATGGACAGGGTCAGGAAGCGTCCGTTGCCGCCGCCGGTGATATCGAGTTCCACTTCGGGCAGAGTCACGCTGCTGCGCTCGCGGAAAACGGCGTCGATGGCGTTGCGCACGGTGGTGTAGGGGATGCCACGCACCGAATGCAGGAAGTCATGCTCGTTGCCAAGCTCGCGCAGGCCCAGCAACCGCCGGGCCGTGCCATTGGCCGTCAGCACGTGGTAGGAACGATTGATGACCACGATGCCGATGGGCAGGAAGCGCAGGAGCAGTTCGTTGAGGCGGCGCAATTGCCCAAGCTCAAGGGCGGGCTGCGTTTGTTCTTGTTCCATCAGTTGTTTCCCACTGCTACGGGCTGCGATACTGCCCGTGCCTCGTTCCAGGCGAGGCGTACTCAACTCCGAGAGCGATTGGCGGCGCGTCATGGGCAGGGCATTACCGGTGCAACGATAGACTTTCCAGTGTTTGTTGATCAGCTCGTAGAAGGACTGCGTGGGGCGCACGGTCTCGGCCTTGCCCAGGAAGAGATAGCCGTTGGGCGAAAGCGAAAAAGCGAACTGGTTGAGTACATACTCCTGCAGTTCAGGCGTAAAGTAGATCAGGACGTTGCGGCAGAGAACCAGATCGATACGTGGGAAAGGCGCGCTGCGACTCAGATCCTGCTGGCCGAAAATGACCATCTGGCGCAGTGTCTTGGAGATGCGGTAGCCCTGATCGACGCGCTCGAAGAAACGTTCGCGGTACTCCGCCGGCACGCTTTTGAGCAGGTTCTCAGAATAGAGACCGCGCCGGGCGAAATTAATCGCTGCCTCGTCCACATCGGTGGCAAATATTTTGACGCTCCATTCCGGCAATTCCGCTCCCAGCAGGTCGGTGAGCAGCATGGCGAGCGAATAGGGTTCTTCGCCAGTGGCACAGCCTGCCGTCCAGAAGCGCAAAACGCGGTCGCGATAGCGGGCCTGAGCGATCAGTCTGGGCAGGATTTCGCTTCTGAGATAGGCGAAGGCTTCGGGGTCGCGAAAGAACTGGGTGACGTTAATTAAGAAGGCTTTAACCAGTTCGCCGACCTCTTCAGGATGAGCATAGAGATAGTCATGGTACTCGCGCATCGAGCGGCTGCGTGTGACGGTCATGCGTCGGCTGATGCGCCGCAGGATAGTCGAGGTCTTGTAAGCATGGAAGTCGATACTGGCCTGCCGATTCACCTTTTCGAGAATGCTATGCAGCACATCCTCGGTTCGCTCTTCGCTACGCGGCAGGTTGGCTCCATTGAGCAGGTCATAGAGCAGGGGGCCAATCTGTTCCAGGTCGGTCTCGAAGTCCACAATAGTAGGTGGGAGCGCGAGAGGCATCGAGGGATAGCGGGCAGTCTGCGGATTCTGAACAATGACCGTGCCGCCTGCATTTTTCACATCAACGGCCCCTGCTGCCCCATCGGAGCCGGATCCGGTGAGAATGACCGCAATCAGGCGTTCGCCATACGCTTCAGCCGCGCTTGAGAAGAGCGCGTCGACCGAAGGGCGGGGGCGTACGCGCTTGCTTTGATCCTCCTGCACCTCGACATGGCCATCTTTAACAGAGACATGGCGATTAGATGGCACCACGTAGATTTTGCCGGGCTCCAGTTTGCTACTCGATCTGACGACCTCAACGGGCAGTGTGGCGCGCCTTCTAAGAATGACATCCAGATTACTGGGCCTGGTAATGTCGAGATGCTGTGCCAGGACGATAGGGGCGGGGAAGTCCGAAGGGATGGTGCCGACCAGAATCGAGAGAGCCTCGATCCCTCCTGCCGAGGAACCGACCACAACCAGTTCCCCTGCCCCCGACGACTGCCCGACGGCGCCCGCGCTGCTGGTTTCCGGTTTCTCAACCTCTTTGCTCATGCTCTGCAGACCTCGTCTTCAAAACTGCAACAGTTCTGTATCTCTCAGAAATGAGGCGGCTTTCTGCCCTGTACGGGCCGACGTTCCTCATCGGGTACCTGCCGTTGCGCCGTCGAAAGAGCCTCATCGACAGCCTGCTCGTCGGTGATGGGCGCGTTCTTGAGTAAAACATCCCGCAGCAGAGTCGCGTTTTTCTCCGCTTTTCGCACGCGCTCTTCGAAGCGTCTTGCCAGCCAGTGTTGGCCGCGTGCATGAGCATCATCCATCATACGACGTTGGAGGCTCGCCGTCTCTTCCAGCGTTTCCAGGGCAACCCAGAGCGCCTGTTCCAGCGCCTCGTTTTGCCCCGCCAGCATACTTTCAAGAGAGAACGAGTGGCCAACACGGCAGCGAAAGCGCACCAGGTTTCCGTCGTGAATTTCCCAGAGCGTACCGCCGCAGTCAGGGCAGGTAAAAGCAGAAGGTACCCCGGCATGGGTGCTGCTGTTCATCTCGGCCATATCCATCTCCGCGATTTTCACTTCCTCTTCCATCTCTTGAGGGACGGGATAGGCGGCTTGCGGCGGCGCAGGCTCAGCCACAAGCGAGGGCAACATCTGCCCGATCTCGGTTAATGACTTACAGTGGTCGATCTGGATGTGGGTCAGGACGCTCTGCGGCATACTGGGGTACATCGCGTCAGCCGGATTCTGCACTACCGTCATACCGCCGCGTCGTTTGATGGCCAGCATACCTGCCGTACCGTCATCCAGCGAGCCGGTCAGAATAATACCGATGACGCGCGTGCCATAGTTCAGAGCAGCCGAACGGAATAAGACATCGATAGCCGGTCGGTGCCGGTTCTCCTTTGGCCCCCGCGAGAGGCGAATATGCCCCTGCCCGACCAGCATATGCAGGTCAGGCGGGGCGACATAAATCTGCCCATGCCTGATCTGCTCTCCATTTTCCGGGTGCTTTGAGTGCAGTGGCCCCTGTCGACTCAGTATCTCTGGCAGCAAGCTGGGACTCTGGGCAGGAATATGAAGGACAATAAAAATCGACGCTGGCAGGTCTGAAGGCAGCATACTGACAAGCGTACACAGGGCCTCTACCCCGCCAGCCGAAGCGCCAATCACAACAACATCATGCTCTGCCACGGTTCCCTCCATCTGGTAAGGATGTAGCTGTGGGACCATAGCACAGGGCAGGATATGTCAGATACCTTACGAATATGCCATGAAAGAATCCACTCTCCATCCTGACGCAACTATCATAATCTGTAGAAGAAGCTCTGTCAAGTTTCTTTCCACCAGTTCAACACTGCTACAATATTCTTCCGCCTTTTCCACATCTGACAGATTCTGAACGCGGATGTCTCCTTTTAACACGTTTTGCCCTGCTAAATCGCGTCCGTTTCGTGACGACTCCCCACGCCTCTGGCGGTGGTTTTACGCTCGGTTTCATAAACTGTGACCGCAAGGGACGGCAAACGAGAAACGTTTTCGGAGATGGCATGCTATGAGAAAGTGGCCGCAACGTGTCATGCTTCGCTGTCGCTCAGCATCCAGGGCGACCAATTGGTGAGTCTGGTCACCCCGGATGCTTCGCTGTCGCTCAGCATGACACGTTCGAAACTTATCACGTTGCCAGGTGAATGATGCGCCGGACCGAAGATGCTTCGCTGCCGCTCAGCATGACACGTCCGAGACGGTTTTATGAGCG
>Ga0209062_1005825_pt1 | contig 11685 bp, 9 predicted proteins | sample Coa_R2_2_FD_187158 | JGI IMG/M metagenome (GOLD analysis project Ga0209062, IMG submission 187158) | Surface soil microbial communities from Centralia Pennsylvania, which are recovering from an underground coalmine fire - Coalmine... | ecosystem: Environmental > Terrestrial > Soil > Unclassified ...
CTGGATAAGGTACCGATGGGCCGCCTGGCCGAGCCCGAGGAGATCGCCGCGGCCGTCGTGTATCTGGCGTCCGACGCGGCGCGCATGGTGACCGGCCATGTGCTGTGTGTGGACGGTGGCTACACCGCCGTTTAGAGCCAGGCGCCACACCGGCATCGGGCCTGTATTTGGCACAAAGCAATGGGGGACGATCCCCGGAAGTATACATGAGCACGACGTTGCGGGCCGGCATTATCGGCCGCGGCAGCATGGCCGGCAACCACATCCGCGGCTACCTGGATAGCGGCCGCTACGAGATCGTGGCGCTGGCCGATCTGGAAGAGGCGGCCATGGCCGAGCCCACCAGCGCCGTTTCCTGCCCGCCTACACCCTCGCCCGCGACCTACGGTAAGAGGGGGTGGCGCGCAGCTGCGGTCGGCGCACCGGTGGTGCCGGCTCAGATTGGGGCCAGGGGTAGGTCCACCAGACGGCGCTCGCGTGCCGCTCGAGTCGCCGCTTCGATGATCTCCACGGCGCCCAGGCCATCCATGGCGCCGACCGTCGGCGCGCTACCCTCGACCGCGCGTGCAAAGTCTTGCAGCACCCCGCCGAACGCGACGTCCGCGGTCGCGTGGTCCATGTGTAGCGCGTCGTTGGGCTGCTGGTCGCGGTACAGCTCCTCCGAGGTCACGCGCCAGGGCAGCGTGCGTCGCCGTGGCCACCCCGCGCCGCCCGTAGATCGTCACGCGGTGTTCGAAGTCGCCGGCCAGCCCACCGTAGACCTGACCGAGATCGGTCAGATCAGCCTGCCGATAAGCCACCTGGCCGGCTGGCGGCTGATCCGCCTGCGCGCCAAGGCCCGTACGTTCTTGTGCACGTAGGCGGGTTACGGCCATGTTCGGTTCTTCCAGGTCGACCGCCAAGACATCGTTACCAGCGGCACGAAGCAGGTTGACGACGACCGACCCCAGCCGGCCGCAAGCACCGGCCACGACGACCTGCTTGGAGCGCCATCTCGCACCTGACTGACGGCCCCGAGGATGGTATCGTCGGCAGGTGCGGGGATGCGGTATGCTGAGGCTCGACGGAGCAACCCCGAACAATCTATGCAGGGTAGCGGACGATACACAGATGGGTCACACGGTCCGGAAGCGGCGCACACCGGCGTGCCTGCCGGGGTTGCGACGCCCCCGGCAGAGCCTGGTTGAGCCCGAATTAGATCGAAAGGGAGCCAGAGGTCTATGCGTGCGGTGCGATTTCACGACTATGGTGCCGAGGATGTGCTGACAGTTGATGAGGTGCCGGAGCCCGCTATCAGTCCGGACGAGGTGCTGGTGCGGGTCCATTCCTGCGCCGTCAACCATCTGGATCTCGACTTTCGCGCGGGCGTGTCGCGCATCCCGCTCACGCTCCCGCACATACTGGGAATGGACGATCATCGGGTCGACCTCGGCCACACAGGAAGAAATACGTATCGTGCTCGACCTCGTGGCACGTGAGCTGTTGCGTCCACCGATCTATCGTGCCTTTCCTCTGCATGAGGCGGCCGAGGCACATCGCACGCTGGCAGGCCGGCAGCACTATGGCAAGGTTGTACTGCATCCGGTCGCGTAGTGCGAGCATCATCGGGGCCGACGGGGCCTCGCACAGGTCGGGCCGCCATCAAGCCGTAGCGCGAGCTTACGGGGCGGTTGCCGCGGCGCGCTCGGCCTGCACCAGCTCGAGCACGCCTGCCTCCACCGGGACGAGCGGCGCAAGTCCAGTGTCGGCGACGAGGTCGTCCGGCGAGAACTCAACCGGCCAGGCCTGGGCCATCCCCTGGCGCGGCTCGAAGCGGGCCTCTTCGACCTCCCGACCGATCAGTGTCGCCAGATCATGCATGGTCACGCGAGCGGTCACAACCTGGTAGCTGCTCCTGGCCCGGTCGAGCGCTCCTAACGCCGCGAGATAGCGCGCGCAATCCCTGACGTGGATGATGAAGTCTACTTCGGCGGGGTCATAGGTGACCGGCCGGCCGCTGAGGGCACCCCGTACCATCACCCGTATGTAGCAGCGCGTCATCCGCCCGGGACCGTAGACCATCCCGATCTGGGCCGCCACCGTGTCGAGCTTCCCCGCGTCACGGTACTGGGCCGCGACAAACTCGCCAAAGCGCTTCGTCGCACCATACACGTCTTTGGGCCGCGGGTCGCGGGCCGTTCCCGCGTCATAGCCGCTCGTGGTGGCCGCGAAGACAAGGCGACGAGCCCCGCACCACGCGGCCGCCTCCAGGAGATGGATCGTGCCGAGGCAGTTCACCGCGGTCACGGTTGCCGGCGACTCCGTCAGGAGCATGGGTCCGGAGATCGCGGCCAGGTGAAAGACGACGTCGGGACGCACCGCGGCCATCGCCCGCGCCACCGCAAGGCCATCGCGCACGTCCACGCTACAGGGGTTTGAGGCGCCGGCCTCCTCCAGGCCAACCGCCTCCCAGCCCTTCTCGCGCAATTCGCGCATCAGGTAGCGTCCGACGAAGCCGTCGTGTCCCGTGACTAACGCAAGCATGTTCTCCTCCCCGTCGCCACCCTGGGCCGGCGGCAACCAACTCACATCAGTCCAGCTAGAGCATCACGTCGCCGCCGCATGGCGCTAGCGTCTGGCCCGCGTAGTAGCTGCCGCCGGGCGAGGCCAGGAGGAGGACTGTCGCCGCAATCTCCTCCGGCAAACCGAGCCGGCCAAGCGGCAATTCGGCCAGTTTGGCATGTATCCATTCCTCGCCGCTGGCACGCAGCAGCGGGCTGTCGACGGGCCCGGGCGCCACGGCATTGACCAGGATGCCCTGCGCGGCCACCTCGCGGGCGACCGACCGGGTGAAGCCGAGCACGCCGGCCTTGGCGGCGCAGTAGTGTGCCGATCCGGCTGCCCCCTTGTAGGCCAGTTGCGAGGTAATGTTGATGATACGCCCGTATGACCGCCGCGCCATGAGCCCAATCGCCTCTCTCGTACAGAGGAATGTGCCGGTGAGATGCACAGCCAGCATCCGCTGCCACTGTTCGAGCGACATAGCGGCAACCTCCACCACCGTGTCAAATCCCGCACAGTTGACCAGGATATCCAGACGCCGGTACTCCCGCTCGATGTACGCAAACATCGCGCGCACGCCGGCCTCCTCCGACACGTCCACGGGGAGATAGGCTGCCACGCCCGGTGGTAGTGCTCGACCGTCCGGCACAGACCCCGGGAGGTCGCCGATCAGGGCGGTGGCGCCCGCCTGCGCGAGGGCCAGTGCCATCGCGCCACCCAGCGTCCCGGCCCCACCCGTGATCAAGGCGACCTGACCTTCCAACTGGCTCGTCACACCCAACCCTCCCCTCCTTGCCATTCGGTTCCTCCCCAACCGGACCCTCGCTATCCCATCAGGACTCCAGTCTATCCTAGCACGATTGCGACCGGCTCCAGCCCGGCAAGCCCTGCCCCCGGCTTTAAATTGACAGCCCCCTGGGTCTGATGCTAGAGTGATCGCAGTTCAGCGGGAGGAGGACAGACGCGGGACAACCGGTCCGATGGCCAATCGGCACCGGACAACCTTTGTTTGGACGACTACCAGTGAGGATGGAGTCATGCATCACAGACCGATCGCCCGGCGTCTCTTGTATACCGGCCTCTTTATCGCTATCGCGCTCCTGTCTCTCCCGGAGTCCCGCGCCAACGGGGCGCATCCTCACAGATCCGCGCCGGTACGCGCACACAGTAACGGCTCAACGCTCGTCGTTCTCAGCGGGGCCGATGCCATAACGCTCGACCCCATGCTCTCGCTCGACGGCCAATCGCCCCTCCTTTGGCGCGCGTCGTACGAGTCGCTCCTGTCGTACGACGGTCCCAAGCTGAACTACCGGCCCTTGCTGGCCTCGTCGTGGAGTGCTTCCAAAGACGGGTTGACGTACATCTTCCACATCCGCCATGGCGTCACCTTTAGCGATGGGACGCCGCTGGACGCCGCCGCCGTCAAGCTGTCCATCGACCGTCTGCGCAAGTTGAACCAGGGCGTCTCCTATGCCTTTACAAACGTCAGCTCCGTGGATACGCCCGACAAAATGACCCTGCGGATACGCCTCTCCAAGCCATTCGAGCCGTTCCCCTCCGCCTTCGCCGGCATCTACTCGGCCATGGTCATCAGCCCCAAAGCGATCCAGGGCAAGGACCTTGGCCAGGGTTACTTGCGCTCGCATATGGTCGGGACGGGCCCGTATATCCTGCAGAGCTACGTGCAGTCGCAGAAAGCCGTGTTCGTCCGCAACCCCCACTACTGGCGCGGCTGGAGCGGCCCGCATTTCGACAAGATCGTGATCGTCTACGTCCATGATCCGTCCACCGAACGCTTGCTGCTGGACCGTGGCGAGGGCGATATTGCCCTGTTCCTGCCGGACGACATGCGCAACGCCATGGTGCACGACCCCGGCGTCACGGTCACCAACATCCCCTCGCTCAACATGTATTACCTCTATCTGCCGGCCTTCAAGGGTCCGACGAAGAGCCGCCTGGTCCGCCAGGCCATCGCCTACGCCTTTAACTACCAGCAGGAGATCAAGGATAATCTGCAGGGCTACGCCCGGCAGGCCCACGGCCCCCTCCCCAGCACCATGATCGGCTACGATCCGCACCTGCCGATGTACACGTATAATCCGGCCAAAGCGCGGGCCTTGCTCAAACAGGCGGGCTATCCGCACGGCGGTTTCGCCTTGAAGCTGATCTACGAGCACGGCTACTACTGGAAGCGGCCGGTCGCCGAGCTCCTGCAGTCGAATCTGGCGGCTCTCGGCATAAAATTGGAGATCCAGGAGCTGAGCCCCAGTACGTGGCAGTCGACGCTGGCCAACAAAGCAACGGCGGGGGAACTGGCCCCGGTAGTCTGGTGGCCGACGCTACGGACGCCCTGGGACTACCTGTACGCGATTTTCGCGACGGGGGCGCAGGGCACGGCCGGATATAACTTCTCCTACTATTCCAACCCACAGCTCGATCGACTGCTGGAGCAGGGTGTGGAAGAGCAGGATCCCGCCAAGGCGCAGGCCATCTGGAACCAGGCGCAGGAGATCCTGGTGCGCGACGTCCCCGCCCTCTATCTGTACGAAGGCAACTATCGTCTCCCGATGCGCTCCGATATCGCGGGCTTCGTCTTCAACGGCGTCGACATCGAGACGTTCGACTTCTACGCGCTGCACAGGACCTAAGCCGACGGCGGGCGACCGGCGCCGGCGCGGTGCGGGGGTCGCCCGCCATCAACGGGCTGCATGTTAGCATGGGCACACGATGCTACGATTCATTCTCCGGCGCCTGGTCTTCATGATCTTCGTCCTCTTCGGGATGACGCTGATCACGTTTGCGTTGACCCATCTCGTCCCCTCCGATCCCATTAGATTGCTGGCGGGACCGCACGCGGACGCGTCGGAGTTGGCCACGCTGCGCCACGCCTACGGCATGGACCGTTCGGTGCCCGAGCAATACCTCATCTACCTGCGGAATCTGCTGCACGGCAACCTGGGGATCTCCTTGACCGATCGCCGTCCCGTGCTCGACGACATCGTGCAATTCTTCCCGGCCACCCTGGAGTTGGCCGTGTGCGCGTTCATCCTTGCTGTGGGTATCGGCGTCCCGCTGGGCGTCTACGCGGCCATGGGCCGCGGCCGCATCGTCGATGCCGTGATCCGCGTCACCTCGATCGCCGGCGTGTCGATGCCCATTTTCTGGCTGGGCCTCGTCGCCCAGTTCATCTTCTTCAAACAACTGGGGTGGCTGCCAATCGGCGGGCGCCTCGACCTGATCGACTCGCCGCCGCCCACGGTCACCGGCCTCTACCTCGTCGACGCCGTCATCACCGGCAACGTTGCGCTGCTTGGCGATATCACTTCGCACCTCATCTTACCGGCCCTGACCCTGGCCCTGGGCAGCCTGGTGCTGATCACGCGCATGACGCGCGGGGCCATGCTGGAGATCCTGGCGCAGGACTATATCCGCACCGCCCGGGCCAAGGGCAGCGGGTACTACCGCATCATCTTCCGTCACGCGCTCAAGAACGCCATACCCCCGACGCTCACGGTGATCGGCCTGCAATTCGGCTACCTGCTCAGCGGCGACTTCCTGGCCGAGACGATCTTCAACTGGCCGGGAATCGGCTATTACGGGGTGAACGCCATCAGCAATCTCGACTTCCCCGGAATCATGGGCGTGACGCTGGTCGTCTCCACGGTGTACGTCATCGCGAACCTCGTCGTCGACATCCTCTATGTCGTCGTCGATCCGCGCGTCGAGTACTCATAGCGAGCGCGACAGGGGGGCACATGGCGCGAAGCATGGCGGAGTTGATCGCGGCGGAAGAGGCGGCAGCCACCCCCGAGGTGACCGTGATCTCGCGCCGGCCGTCGGCCTGGCGGGCGCTGCTGCGCAGCCCGCTCGCGGCGCTGGGCCTGGCCATGGTGGCGATCCTGGTGCTCCTGGCTATCGGCGCGCCCCTGTTCACGCGCTACGACCCGACCTCGATGGACCTGGGCCATCGCCTGCTATCCCCCAATCTGACACACCTGTTCGGCACGGATGACGGGGGACGGGATCTATTCAGCCGCGTGCTCTACGGCGCTCGCCTGTCCCTCGGCGCCGCGGCCACGGTGATCGTGCTGGCCAGCCTTGTGGGTTGTACGATCGGGGCCGTGTCCGGCTATATCGGCGGCATCGTCGACGAATTGCTGATGCGACTGACCGACATGTTCCTGGCCTTCCCGGCCCTGGTGCTGGCCATGGCAATCGCCGCGGCCCTGGGGCCCAGCCTCGTCAACGCCATGGTGGCCGTCGCCGTGGTGTGGTGGCCGTGGTACGCCCGCCTGATGCGCGGGCAGGTCCTGATCTACAAGAACCGCGAATTTGTGACGGCGGCCCGGGCCGCCGGCGTCGGGGGCGTGGGCATTGTCATGCGCCATCTCGTGCCCAACTGCCTCACGCCGATCGTGGTCCAGGCCACACTCGATTCGGGCTACGCCATCCTCACCACGGCCAGCCTGAGCTTCATCGGCGTGGGCGCTCAGCCGCCGACGCCGGAGTGGGGCTCGATGGTCAACGTTGGCCATACGTATTTCCTGAACCAGTGGTGGTTCTCAACCTTCCCCGCCATGGCCATCTTCATCGCCGTCATGGCATTCAATTTAATCGGCGACGGGCTGCGCGACGTGCTGGACCCGCGCATGGACAGGAGGTAAGCACGGCCAGGCTCGAACGCACTTCAGGTGTGGCGCCGGAGGTGCGCCCCCGCGATTGCTTGCAAGGCCCTCGTCGGGCCGGGGCGAGGGCAAGCGGCGCCCTATTCCGGCCGGAGATAAAGGAGGAGAGACATGGCCACGAACACGGGGACAACGGTCATTCGCGGCGGCACCATCGCCACCGACTACGGCGTTTTCCGGGCGCATCTGGTGATCAGGGACGGTCGTATCGCCGCGCTGGTCGATGACGATGCCCTGTTGCCGCGCCCGGACGAAGAGATCGACGCCGCCGGCAAGCTCGTGGTCCCCGGCGGCATCGACCCGCACGTCCACGTCGAGGAGCCAGGACGCCCCGATCGCGCCGACTTCGGGACGGAAACCAAGAACGCGGCCGCCGGCGGGATCACCACCATCATGGAGCACCCGCTCTCGTTGCCGCCGACGAGCACCGGGGAGCGCGTGCGCGAGAAGGTGCGACTGGCCGCGGAGAAGGCCTACGTCGACTTCGGGCTGTGGGGCGCGATCATCCCCGAGAGTCTCGACCATCTGGAGGAGATGCGCGACGCGGGTGTGCGCGGCTTCAAGGCCTTCATGCCCTTCTCCGAACCCACCTATCCGAACGTCGACGACGCCGAGTTGCTCGACGCCATGATCAAGATCGCCCGCTTCGACGGTCTCGTACTCGTCCACTCCGAAAGCGCCGACCTCCTGGCCGCCAACCTCAAGCGCTTGCGGGAGGCCGGCCGGACCGACGCCGCCGCCCACCTGGAGTCGCGCCCGCCGTTTGTCGAATACGAGGCCGTGAATCGCGTCGTGGTGCTGGCCAAGGAGGCCGGCGTCCGCCTGCAGGTGGTACACGTCAGCGTGCCCGCCGCGGCCGAGACGATCAAGGCGGCCAAAGCCGCGGGACAGCGCGTGACCATGGAGGTGTGTCTCCATCACCTCGTGCTCGACGAAGACGACTACTTCCGCACGGCTCCGTTCGCCCGTTGCGCGCCGCCGATCCGGGCGCGCGACCAGGTCGACGCGCTCTGGCGCTACGTGCTCGACGGCACCGTCGATTCGATCATCTCCGACCAATCGCCGTACACGCGGGAAGAGAAGGAGGCAGGTTGGGCCTCGATCTGGGAGGCCCCGCAGGGCATCCAGAGTATCGACGTGATCTATCCGCTCTTCTTGAGCGAGGCGGTGCACAAGCGCGGCCTGTCCCTGGAAGCCTTCGCTCGCATGACGTCGACGAACGCGGCGCGCGCGGCCCGCCTCTATCCGCGCAAGGGCACGATCCTTCCCGGCTCCGATGCCGACCTCGCCATCTACGATCCGGAGGCCGAGTGGACGGTCGACGAGAATCGGTCGTTCGGGCTGCACAAGTGGACGCCCCTGCACGGTATGGCCTGCCGAGGCAAGGTGGAACGCACCATCGTCCGCGGCCACGCGGTCTACGTCGACGGCGAGATTGTCGGCCGGCGCGGCTTCGGCCAGTATCTATCGGGCATGCCGGCGCCGGAGAAGGTGGCGCTATGAAGCTCCTGATCGTCAATCCGAACACGAGCGAAGCCATGACGCGCACGATCGACCAGGCGGCACATCTCTACGCCGGCCCCGGGACCGAGATCGTGACGCTGCAGCCGCCGCGCGGCCCGCGCTCGGTCGAGGGATATCTCGACGGCGTCGTGGCCGCCGAGGCAACGCTCGAGGTCCTGCGTGATCGGGGAGCCGGGTTCGATGCCTGCGTGATCGCCTGCTTCGACGACCCGGGCCTCTATGCGGCGCGCGAGGCGCTCCCTATCCCCGTCTTCGGCATCGCGGAATCGGCCATGTTGATGGCCTGCACCCTGGGCCATCGCTTTTCGATCCTCACCTCCCCGGCACGGAGCAAGCCGGGAACGCTCGAACTCGTCCGGCGATACGGCCTGGAACAGCGGTGTGCCTCGGTGCGCACCGTCGACCTGCCCATCCTCGCCCTGGACGACGACGTGGCCGTGACCCACACTCTCTTCGCCGCCGCCGGGCGGCGGGCCATCGAGGACGACGATGCCGAGGTGCTGCTGTTGGGATGTGCCGGACTGGCCCACCTGGACAAGGAACTCGAGCGCGAATTGGGCGTGCCCGTCCTCGACGGGGTGGCCTGTGCGGTCAAGATGGCGGAGGCGTGCCACGGGTATGGCCTGCGCACGAGCAAGCGACTCGGCTTTGCCCCACCAACCGTAAAGGAGTACGTCGGACATCACGGCGAGGTGGCTGCCGTACAGCCAGTCCCGTGAGGGCAGGCCAATGGTATCTGATACCACCGCGTTACCGTCCTACTGTCGGGATCTCCTGCGCATCGAGAGCACCCCCAACCGCGAGGAGGCGATCATCCGGCGCATCCTGGGCGAGATGCGCAAGCCGGGGTATGACGCGGTACACGCGGACGAGGCAGGCAATATGGAAGGGGCCGCCCTGGCGGCGACATTATCCTGGGCTGGCTGCCGGTGCGATCCGGCAGCGCGCGGCGATCCGCGCGAGCTGTGTCGGTGGGTCAACCGCCAGATAGAGCACGGATGCCTGGGCGCCCAACGCCTCGGCGAGCCAGACCAGGGCCGCGCGTTCGTCGCGAGCCCACAAGCCGAAGTCGAGGACGGCGCTGATCCCAAGCTGGAGGGCGGGCAACGCGACCCAGATCAGGCGTCCCTCCAGGATGTCGCGCGTGCCGCCGGCCTCGGACTCCCCGAACAAGGGGATCATCCATTCGTCCGGCGTCAACCGCGGGGCTCGGTGGGTGACCTCGATCTCGCGCGCGTGTCGTCTTGCCGGACCCCGGCAGGCCCGCCAGCAAGAACAGAACCGGTCCCGCTGCCATCACGGCCTCCCCCTAGCCGGGCCATGGAACGCGACGCCGACGCGCGATGGCAGACGCACCATCGGCGAGGTAGCGCTCAGGGCATTGTACACGACATCATGTCCGAGACGCGCCGGCGCTCCACGTGCGCGGTGTCATGCAGCGGGGGGCGCACGCTCGCCCAAAACCTGGCACTATATCTCTATGCCATGTCGTCACCTGCTCCCCGCCGCGACGGCCGCGGCCAGGGGCGGACCGCGCCTATGACGGGACCCGCGCGGGGCGAGCGCCCCGGAGCGGGACCGCCACCACCTGCCAGCCTCCTCTGGCCGGCGGGTTGCGGTCCCCGGACCGGCTCCGGAGCGCCCCTGACGCCCGAGGCCGTCGCCGACCTGGATCTGGCGCCGCTCCTGCGGGCGCTGAGCGGCCAGGACCCCCGCCGCGAACGGTTCGTGGGCGGGGTGCTCACGGCGTTGTGCACCGACCCCCAAATTCTGTCCTATCGCGCCGAGGTTGTCGACGATCTGCTGGCCGACGCGACGCTGCGCGAGGCGCTTCGGGACACCCTGCCCGATCTGGAGGCGCTGGGGCAGGAGCGCCGGCTCGGCCCAGACGCCGGGCCGGTGCAGCGAATTGTGCAGCGCCTGGTGGCGCTCGAGCTCTTCGTCGACGTCACCCTCAGTCTGAGCCAGGCCTTGGATCGGGCCGCCCCGCGGGCCCGCGCCCTGCAGGCCCTGCGGGCGACCGTCAAGGCCCTGGCCGAGACGCCCCCCTTCCCGGCGTTGCAGGCCGATCTCCCCGCCCTGCGCGCGCAGATCACCGCGGCCCGCGGCGTCACCATCGGCATCAACCTCTCGGACGATCTCCTGCCGCAGTCGGCCACGATCCTGTCCCTGGAAACCGAACGGATGGAGGGACGGCCCGGCCTGCTCGAGCGCCTGTTGGGACGCGCGGGGGGGCGCGCCGGGCTCACGCCGCTGCGCCCGGGCGACGGCGCCACGGACAACGCCCTGCTGCGCGACCTGCGGCGCCTGCTCGAGCGGGTCGTCGCCCCCGTCGGGGAGGCGCTGGAGCGCTATACCACGATCCAGACCCACATCCTCGCCGGCCTGGGCCCCGAGCTGGCGCTCCTGCTCCACGCCGCGGCGCTGATCGCGCGGGTGCAGCGGGCCGGCTTGCCCCTCTGTCGCCCGCAGATCGCGCCGCTGGCGGAGCGGAGCACGGCGTTCGCGGAGTGCTACAACCTCAGCCTGGCCCTGCGGCTGCTCGAGCAGGCCGAGGGGCCGGGGGACCTGGCCGCGCGGGTGGTCACCAACACCGCCACGCTGGATTCCAGCGGGCGGGTCTGGATCCTGACCGGCCCTAATCGGGGCGGGAAGACGACCTACACCCGGGCGATCGGCCTGGCCCACGTGCTGGCGCAGGCCGGGCTCTACGTGCCGGGACGGGCGGCCCGGCTCAGCCCGGTGGATGCGATCTACACCCACTTCCCGGCCGCGGAGCGCGCGCAGGTGGGGCAGGGGCGGCTGGATGACGAGGCCGCGCGCCTGGCGACGATCTTCGCGCAGGCCACGCCGCACAGCTTGATCCTGCTCAATGAAGTCCTGGCGGGGACCAGCACGGTGGAGGCCCTGGGTTTGGCCCGCGACGCCGTACGCG
>Ga0209062_1005826_pt1 | contig 11684 bp, 9 predicted proteins | sample Coa_R2_2_FD_187158 | JGI IMG/M metagenome (GOLD analysis project Ga0209062, IMG submission 187158) | Surface soil microbial communities from Centralia Pennsylvania, which are recovering from an underground coalmine fire - Coalmine... | ecosystem: Environmental > Terrestrial > Soil > Unclassified ...
ATCTCGGGCCAGATCGCCACCGGGGTAGCGGCGCACAAGCGCCACTTCGGCCGGCGGCCGCAGAGCTTCTGGTTGCCGGAGTGCGGTTACCGTCCGGCGTATTACGACGTGAGTGCCGGCCAGGCCGTCTTCCGGCCGGGCCTGGAAACTTATCTCGAGCGCTTCGGCATCCGAGCCTTCTTCGCCGACGCCGGAGCCATCGAGGGCGGCAGCATTTCCGACGCAGAGTTCCGGACTGGCTACGCAGCCAATTCCTTCCGCGCTGCTCAGGCCACGGCCCAGAAGCGCAACCTGCAGTACAAGAGCACGGCCTGGCCGTACCTCGTCAGCGACAGCGACGTGGCCGTCATGGGCCGGGACACGCTCACCAGCCGCCAGGTATGGTCAGCCAGCGAGGGCTACCCCGGGCACTTCAACTACCGCGAGTTCCATAAGAAGGACGCCATCTGCGGCATGCGCTTCTGGCGCATCAGCGGCCCGCGCGTAGACCTGGCCAAGAAGGAGTTCTACAACCCGGAATGGGCCTTTGCCGACGTGACGGCGCACGTCGACCACTTCGTTGGGCTGGTGGAGCGGCACATCGCCGGCAACGCCATGGGCGCCATGGTGCCGCCGCTGGTGCTCTCGCCCTACGATACCGAGCTGTTCGGCCACTGGTGGTTCGAGGGTGTGGAGTGGCTCAAGCAGGTGCTGCGCCGGCTCGCCACCCATCCCAAGATCGACCTGACGACGCCGGCGGCCTACCTCCAGCGCTACCCGCCGACCGAGAAGATCGCCCTGCCGGAGAGCTCCTGGGGCGCCGGCGGTGACGCGCGTACCTGGTACAACGACCAGACCAAGTGGATGTGGCCCATCATCCACCAGTACGAGCGGCAGATGGAGGACATCGTCGCCCAGTTTCCGCACGCCGAGGGGCAGCTTCGGGAGACGCTGGCGCAGATCACGCGCGAGCTGCTGCTGGTCGAGAGCAGCGACTGGCCGTTCCTGATCAGCACCGGCCAAGCCGGGGAGTACGCCAGCGAGCGCTTCCGGTCACACGCAGCACGCTTCGATCGGCTGGTCGACGAGCTCTTCGCCGGCAGGGACTCCGAGCCTGACGTGGAGGCCTTCCGCGCGCTCGACAACCCCTTCCCGGACGTCGACTACCGCGCCTTCGCGAAGCTGCCCAGCACAGGCTAGCCCTGGTTGGCAGGCGCTTCCTGCAGCGTCACACTCGCCGTCTTCTGGCTGTTGCCCGAGTAGAAGGTGACGTCCACTTTATCGCCAGGCTTGTGGGACAGGATGGCGTCGCCCAGATCGGCGCTGGTCTGGATGTCCTTGCCGTCGAACTTCACGATAATGTCCCCCTGCTTCAGGCCGGCTTGAGCCGCGGGGCTGTTGGGCACGACCTGGGCCAGGTAGGCGCCGTGGTCCACCGGCAGCCGGTATATGCGCGCCAGGTTTGCGTCTATCGTGGCTGAGGAGACGCCCAGGAAGGCGCGGCCCGAATGGATCACCTGGCCCGAGGAGATGAGCTGCGGGATAACCACCTTGGCCCGGTTGATGGGTATGGCGAAGGCGATGCCTTGGGCCACGCTGCCCAGCTCGGGATCGACCGGCGCCAGCGTGGGCACGCCAATGAGCTTCGCGTTCAGGTCGATCAAGGCGCCGCCGCTGTTGCCGGGATTGATCGGGGCGCTGGTCTGAATCATGTTCGGGATGGTGGTGGCCTGGCCGGTCACCTGGCTGGGCGGTTCAGGAATCGTGCGATCAAGCGCGGAGACGATGCCGCTGGTCATGGTCCTGGTGAAGCCGATGGGGTTGCCGATTGCCAGCACTGTCTGGCCGACCTGCAGCTTGGACGAGTCGCCCATGTCCACCACCGGCAGGTCGGGCTGATTGACCTGGATGACGGCCAGGTCGTCGAGCGGGTCCAGCCCGGTGAGCTTGCCCTGGACGGTCTGGTTGTTGGCCAGCGTCACCTGGTAGGTGGTGGCGCCTTCAGCCACGTGGGCGTTAGTCAGGATGTAGCCCTTGGCGTCGATGATCGTGCCCGAGCCGAGTGCCTGCCCCTGCTGCCCCTGCAGCGGGTGCGTGATCTTGACCACCCCGGGCCCCACCTGCTGGAAGGCGCGGATGGTCATCTGCTCGATATTGCCTTCGCTGCCCGCCTGCGAAGAGCTGCCCGCCGCTGAACTCGCAGATGCGGCCGAACTGGAAGCCGCGGGCTTGCTGGCCGTGGAAGAGGATGAGGCGGGGCTCGATGCGAACCCGGATGCCGCGCTCGTGGCCGGCTTGGCCGAGGAGGATCCGGCCGGGGAGCCCGTGGCGGCTGTGCTCGACGCGGGTGCAGCTGAGGGCCCTGCGACCTGGCCGCAAGCTGCCAGGCTGAGGCATAGCGAAAAGGGAAGAAGAAAGCGTGCGGTCATGACTCCAAGATACCTGCAAGGAACGCGCCAGGTGGCGCCTGCATGCCACTTTCGAAGGCAACTTCGGCCGAGCTCCTAGGATTGAAGCCGATGGCTGCATCAGACGAGTCGTATGTCCGCCTGGATAAGGCCGATTTCCAGTTCTGCGCGGCGCACTTCTGCGTGTTCCCCGGCGAGCGGGAGCCGCTGCACGGCCACAACTATCGCGTCTACCTGGAGCTCGGCGGTCCGGTAGACGACCTCGGCTACGTGGCAGAGTTCGGCTGGTTGAAGTCGGTGGTGCGGCAACTCGTGGCCACGCTGGACCATCGGGTCATCCTTGCGGAGCGCTGTCCCGAGCTGAGGGTTGCCAGGGAATCCGAGCAGGTGCGCGTGTTCTGGCGGGAAGACTCCTGGTCCTTCCCGAATGGCGACGTGGTCTGCCTGCCGGTGAAGAACACGACGGCGGAGCTCCTAGCCGGCTATCTCTGGGAGCAGGTGCGGACCAAGCTGCCGCAGGACACGGGCTGGCAGCGCTTGACGGTCGAGGTCGAGGAGACACCCGGCCAGCGGGCCGGCATCACGCGTGAGCTGGGAGGAGCGGCAAGGTGATGCGACGCAGCGTGGACCTGGCGCGGCTGCAGGATGCCGCGCGCGAGATCCTGTATTCGGTCGGCGAGGATCCCGACCGGGACGGCTTGCGGGACACGCCGCTGCGCATGGCCCGCATGTACGCCGAGCTGTTTGACGGTCTGCAGAGCGATCCCGCGGACGTGCTGAGCGCCGTCTTTGCCGAGGACCACCAGGAGATGATCATCCTCCGGGACATCCCCTTCTACTCCATGTGCGAGCACCACCTGCTGCCGTTTCACGGCGTGGCGCACTTCGGCTATCTGCCGAACGGACGCATCGTGGGGCTGAGCAAGATCGCCCGGTTGGTGGAATGCTTGAGCCGCCGTCCCCAGGTGCAGGAACGGCTCTCGAGCCAGATCGTGGACGTCTTCTGCGAGACGCTGCGGCCGCTGGGCGCCGGAGTCGTGATCGAGGCCGAGCACCTGTGCATGACCATGCGTGGCGTCAAGAAGCCCGGCAGCCGCATGGTCACCTCCGCGCTCCGTGGCGTCTTCCGCGAGCTCGGCTCGACGCGCTCCGAGTTCCTGGAGAACGTCCGCGGCCGTTAGGAGCGCATGTATCCGGGCAGGCTGTTCGTGGCCAGATACTGGCCCGTCAGGTGATCGGCCGCCGAGGAGGCCAGGAACAGGATGGCGTTCAGATTCTCCTCTGAGCTGGGGCGGTCGCCTCGCGAGGCGGCGTCCTGCACGGCGGGCATGGGGGCATCGCGCAGCTGGTCGTCCCACATGGCGGTCCAGGCCCACACGCCCACGCAGTTGACGTTGATGCCGAAGGGCTTCACTTCCTCCGCCAGGCAGACGCTGAGGTGCAGCAGCGCGGCCTTGGAGCTGCTGTAGGCCGTATAGCCGGCGATGGGCACCAGCGCGGCGCCCGAGGAGACATTGATGATCTTGCCCGAGCGGCGCGGGATCATCGTTCGCAGCGCTCGCCGCGCGCACAGCATGGAGCCGAAGACGTTCACGCGGTACGTCTCTTCCCAGGCCTCCGGACTGGCCTCGGCCAGCGGTTCGCAGGGGCCGAGGATGGCGGCGTTGTTCAGCAGGACGTCGACCGGCCCAACCTCGCATTCGATAGTCGCGAATGCTCGTTCCACGTCTTCGGCGCGCCCCACGTCGCCGGTGAGCGACAGGACGCCCTCGATCTGGGCAGCCGTGCGGGACAGCGACGCCACCCGGGCGCCTTCGCGGAGGAACGCTTCGGCGCAGGCTCGGCCCAAGCCGCGGGAGGCGCCGGTGACGAGCACGGTCTTGCCTTCGAAGCTCACGAGTGGGCTCCGATCAGCGGAAGGTAGTCCTTCAGCTGGGTGAGGAAGAACATCAGGTTCGCCGGGCGTTCGGCCAGGCGGCGCATGAAGTAGGCGTACCAGTCGGTCCCGAACGGCACGTAAGCGCGCATGCCCCAGCCGTCCGCCGCCAGCCGCCGCTGAACGTCGGTCCGAATGCCGTACAGCATCTGAAACTCGAACGAGCTCGGCTCCGGCCGCCAACTCTCGATCTCGCGGATGATCCGCAGATCATGCGTGGCGAACGCCGGGAAGTGGCCGCCGTCGAGGAGCCGCCGCGCCAACTTGACGTAATTCGCATCAGTATCCGCCTTCTCGGGGAAGGCCACGGTAGGGGGCTCGGCGTAGGCGCCCTTGCACAGCCGCACGCGGCAGCCCAGCTCGATGGCCCATTCCACGTCTCGCGCCGTGCGGTAGAGGTATGCCTGGAGAACGATGCCGCAGTTCCGGTAGCCGCGCTTCCAGACGTGCTCGAAGATGCGCAGCGTGTCCTCGGTGTGGCGCGAGCCCTCCATGTCCAGCCGGACGAATTGGCCGACTTCCTTGGCCTTGTCGAGCACACGGGTGAGGTTGTCCAGGCAGTGCATCTGAGAGATGTCGAGGCCCATCTGCGTGAGCTTGAGCGAGACGTTGGAGTCCACGCCCGTCACGTGCAGGCAGTCCAGGATCTCGAGGTACGCGCCGGCGGCTCGTATCGAGTCCTCGGGATTCGTGACGGCCTCGCCCAGGTGGTCGAGGCTGGCGCGGATGCCGGCGTTGTTCAGCTCGCGAACGGCCTCGACGGCGCTGTCCAGCGTCTCGCCGGCCACGAAGCGGCTGGCCAGCTTGCGGCCCAGCGCGTTATGGGTGAGCCACTGCGCCAGCGCTTTGCTGTCCGACATGTGCAGCAGCGAACCGCGCAGCAGCTCGTCGGCGCCCGGCACGCGAAACATGCTTTCAGCGTACACAGCAAGACGGTTGTTCCTCGCCCCCCGCAGAGGGAGAGGCTAGGTGAGGGCCGTTCAGAGCAGCGGCACAAGTTGTGCGCTTTTCTTGCCGTTTACACATGGCTCAACTTGCCGATCGTCCACCTGCCCAAACGCCGCCTTCACACCAGCCGATTGTCCGGCACCACCTCCACAACCGCCGCGGAAGAACAGGCGGCAGAGGGCGCTGGATCGTGGCCGGCGTGCTCGTGGGGCTGGTGCTGGCGCCAGTGCTCGCGGTGGGGCTGCTGTTTGCATTCGCCACGCGGTCGGCCGTTGCCGCTGGGCTGAGCCTGGGCCTGCTGGATCAGACCATGGGCCAGCTCCCCGCCGAACGGCACATGCCCGCTGACTCCATGATCTACGACCGCTCCGAGCAGCTTCTGGCCGACGTGCACCCGCAAGGCGAGAGCCGCTTGCCCGTAAGCCTGGATCACATCTCCCCCTGGCTCCAGAAGGCCACCGTGGACACCGAGGACCACAACTTCTGGCACGAAGGCGCTGTGGACCCTGTGCGCATCCTGGCGGCGGCCTGGACGGACGTGCGCGGCGGCAGCGCTCTGCAGGGGGCCAGCACCATCACCCAGCAGCTGGCGAAGGTGAAGTACCTGAACGACGCCCCAACCCTGGGACGCAAGCTGCGCGAGTTCTTCGTAGCGCGCCACATCGAGTCCACTATGTCCAAGCAGCAGATCCTGCAGGAGTACCTGAACGACATCCCCTACGGCCACGGGGCCACCGGTATCCAGTCGGCGGCGCGGACCTACTTCAACGTGGATGCATCCAAGCTGAACCTGGCGCAGGCAGCCATGCTGGCGGGCTTGCCCGACGCCCCCAGCTCGCTCGATCCGCTTCTGCACCCGGACGCGGCCAAGGAGCGGCAGAAGGTGGTGCTGAACGCCATGGTTCAGGCCGGCGACATCACCGACGACCAGGCGCTGGCCGCCGAGGCCGAAAAGCTGCAGTTCAGCGACGGCAGCGCGGTGAACGTCAATGCCCAGCCGGCGTTCGTCGCGCGTGTGCAGGCCGAGCTCCAGTCGTCCTTGAAGGTGGATCCCACTACGGCCGGCCTGCAGGTGGTGACGACGCTCGATCCGAAGCTGCAGGCCCTGGCGCAGCAGACGGTGGCGCAACAAGTTGCGGCTCTGGCCAAGAACTCCGTGACAGACGGGGCAGTTGTCAGCGTCGATCCCGCCAACGGCGAGGTGCTGGCCTATGTCGGCAGCGCCGGGCCGGACGCTCCGGGCGGGCAGATCGACATGGCCGCGGCGCCTCGCCAGCCGGGCTCGACGTTCAAGCTGTTCACCTACTCGACTGCCATCAGCCAGCGCAAGATCACGATGATCACGCCGGTGCTCGATCAGCGGTTCAGTCTCCCGACCGGCGGAGGAGCAGGTGGCACCGGCGCCTACCAGGTAGTCGACTACTCGGGTCGCTACCACGGCATCGTGCCGGTGGCCTGGGCCCTGGGCAACTCGCTGAATGCCCCGGCGGTGCGCATTGAGATGTACACGGGCATCCCGAACATCGTGAACACGGCTCGCGCCATGGGCGTAACCACGCTGGGCAACGATCCGGCCAGCTACACCCCCAGCCTGACGCTCGGCGCCTACCCCGTCCCGCTGTGGGAGATGGCTCAAGCCGTCACGGTCTTCGCCAATGGGGGCAAGCTGCAGCCCGTGCGCTTCGTCTTGTCGGCGAAGGATGACGGCGGCCGCGAGCTGATGCCACAGACGCCCAAGCCCGGCCGGCCGGTGCTCGACCCGGCGACCGTGTTCATCATGAACCAGATCCTGGGCGACGACGCCAACCGGGTGCTGGAGTTCGGCGCTGGCTCCGCGCTGACGCTGCCGGGACACATCGTCTCAGCCAAGACGGGCACGACCAACGACTTCAAGGACAACCTGACCGTAGGTTGGACGCCGCACCTGGTGACCGCGACGTGGGTCGGCAACGCCGACAACCACCCGATGCAGGGCACCACCGGTGTATCCGGCGCCGCGCCTATCTGGCACCAGGTGATGCTGCAGGCCCTGAACGGCGTAGCCGATGACTGGCCCGGTCCGCCGCCAGGCGTCCACCAGATGAGCTTCGACGGGCATCAGGGCTGGGTGCTGGACGGCACGCAGCCGGCCTGGGTTCCCGAGCTGACCGGCGGGGTCCGGGCACCGGTGGCGTCCGTGGCGGCTTCAGCCAGCCCGAGTGCGTCGCCGAGTGAGAGTCCGTCGGCAAGCGAGAGCCCGGCGCCAAGCGGCAGCCCGCCGTCAGGCGCGAGCGTTCCGCCAAGCGGCAGCCCCAGCGCTAGCCCCGCTGGTTCGAGTCCTCCATCCGCGGCGCCGGGTGCATCGGTGACGATCCCAGTCCCTCCATCGTCGTCGCCCAAGGCGAGTCCAGCGCCGAGCTCGCCCGCTGCATCCCCGGCTCCGGCCTCGCCGGCGCCCTCATCGCCGGCCCCGAGCCCGGCTTCACCGAAGCCGTCTCCGACTGCCAAGCACTAACGGACGCTACAGGTAGCCCAGCGGGTTGACGAAGTCGCCGTTGATGCGGACTTCGAAGTGGAGGTGCGGGCCGGTGCTGTTGCCGGTGCTGCCTTCGTAGCCGATGACCTGGCCCTGCTTGACGACCGTACCCTGGCTCACCGCCAGCTTGGACATGTGGGCGTAGAGGGTGGCCAGCGTGGGATTGTGCGAGACGACGGCGTAGATGCCGTAGCCCCACGACGAGAAGCCGGTGGCGATCACCTGGCCGTCGGCGGCGGCGTGGATGGGCGTGCCTGTCCTGGCGGCGACGTCGATGCCGGTGTGGAAGTGCTTGTAGCGCACGCCGTGGTACGTGATAGACGGCTCGAAGGCATACGGGCTCGGCCCGAAGCCCTGTTCCATCGTGCCTTGCAGCGGCCAGGCCAGATGGCCGCTGGCGTAGGTCTTGGTCGAGCCGGCGCTGGCAATGATGCCTGAGATGCTCTCGACCTCGCGTTCCAGCCGGTCGAGCTGGGTGCGGGCAGCCTGCTCCTGCTGCTGGGCTTTCGCCAGCGCGTCGGACTGGTTGTTGATCGTGGACGAGAGCTGGTCCTGGGCGCTCTTCAGGTTCTGAAGCAGCTGCTGGTTCTGGTCCATCTCGCCCTGCTTCTGGTCGATCATGGCTTGGACCTGCGCCTGGCGCAGGCCGAGGCGGGCGCTCGCCTCCTGCGCTTCCACCCGCGACTGCTCGAGCAGCTGGTCGAAGTGCTGGCGCTGCAGCTGAAGCGTCTGCCTCTGCTCGTCCTGTGAGTCCTGGAGCTCCTGCAGCTCCTGGAACTGGTCCTGCTGCTGCGCCTGCAGCTGGCTGACCTGGTCCTGCTCGGTCTTCAGCATGGACATCAGGTGATCCTGCTGCTGGGCGACGCTCTGGAGGTTGCTGACGCGGGTCAGGAAGTCGCCGAACGAGACGGAGTCGAGCAGGAATTCGAGCAGGCTGCGGCGCTGCTCTTTGTACGTTGCGCGCAGGAAGATGCTCAGCTGCTCGTTGGTGTTCCGCTCGTCCTGCTTGAGCTGCTTCATCTCGTTGTCGAGATCCACGATGCGCCGCTGCGTGTATTCCAGCTGCTGCGCCGTCGCCTGCATCTCGGCGTTGGTGGTGTCGATGAGCTGCTGGTTGGCGCCGAGGTCGGAGATGAGCTTGTTCTGGCGGTCGGTGTTGTCCTTGATGATCCCGTCGAGCTCGGATTGGGCGGAGCTCAGGTCCTGCTTGAGCTGGTTGATCTGCTCCGGGTTCTTGGCTTGCAGAGCGGCGGCCTGGGCCCTGGCGCTGGCCAGCGAGGACCTGGTCTGGTTGAGCTTGTCCTTAGCCGCTTGCAGTGACTGGCTGGACTTGGATATCTGGCTGCGGGCCTGATCGAGCTTCTGCTGCCACAGGTCGCGCTGGGCGTTCAGCGTATCCAGCTGTGTCTGCGGGTCGGCTTGCTGAGCCTGGGAAGCGGGGCTGCCAGCCAGCGTCAGCGCGAGGAGGGCACCGGCCAGCAGAACGCGCGTTCTAGTTCGCGCATACCTCAGACCGCCAAAGGACACCTATGTGTGCCCAACGAACATAGGCCGCTGGTGTTATGGGGACTCCAGGCCGGCGGCTGCGGCATGGCCTGGATTGGCTGGCTGGAATGTGCATGATCTGTGTGTGCCACACGTCCTTCGTATAGCGCCCGAGCGCTGCACCGGCTGCCTCCGCTGCGAGCTGGCGTGCTCGATGCAGCAGACCGGCGGCAGCTTGCAGCCGGCCAAGTCGGTGATCCGGGTCGCACCGCTGGAAGCCCATACCAGCTACTCGCCATACACCTGCTTCCAGTGCGCGGAGGGTTGGTGCATGACCGCCTGCCCGGTGGACGCCATCAGCATCTCCGCCGCGGGCGCGAAGGAAGTGTCCTGGGAGCGCTGCACCGGCTGCAAGCTGTGCACCATCGCCTGCCCCTACGGCACGATGTTCCTGGACTTGGACGCGCACAAAGCCTTCAAGTGCAACCTGTGCGGCGGCGATCCTGCCTGCGCACGGGCTTGCCCGGTCGAGGCTATCCAGTGGGTCGACGCGGAGACGCAGGACTGGCAGGGCGCATTCGCCGCGGAGCGGTCGGTGCGCGATCTCGCGGCAGTGGGCGCGGCGTGAAGCACGTCGTGGTCGGAGCCGGCACGGCCGGGTTCAACGCCATCACCACACTGCTGAGCATCCAGCCCGATGCCGACGTGACGCTGGTCTCGGCCGAGGTCCCCTACGCCCGCATGGTCCTGCCCTACTACCTGAGTTCCGAGATCGAAGAGGGGAACGTCTACACGATTACCCCGTCGAGGCTGGAGGAGCTGGGCGTGAAGCTCCAGCTCGGCGCTCGAGCGTCCGGCCTGGACCGGGTGGCCAAGCGCGTGCTGCTGGAGGGCGGCGGGAGCGTCGAGTACGACCACCTGCTGATCGCCACCGGTTCATCGTCGGTGCGGCCTCCCGTGCCCGGCATCGATGGCGAGCGTGTCTTCGACCACTGGACGCTGGCCGACACGCAGGCGCTTCGGGCCGTGATCCGTCCGGGAGCGGAAGTGGCGATCGTCGGGGCCGGGTTCATCGCCTTCACCATCGTGAATCCGCTGCTGCACGCCGGCTGCAAGCTGACGTTGATTGAGCGCGAGCCGCACGTGCTGCCGCGGATGCTGAACGCCGAAGCCGCGGCCGTCCTGGAGGGCTGGCTGCGCGACCATGGCGTGGCCATCCATACCCGAGCCTCGCTGGAGCGGATCGAGGACGCGCCGGATGGAAGCAAGCGAGTGATTGTCAACGGCTCAGCACTCAGCACTCAGTACTCAGTACTCGTCATCGCCACTGGCATTCGGCCGAATCTGGAATGGCTCCGGGACAGCGGGCTTTCCATCGATCGCGGCCTGATCGTGGACGAGCAGCTCCGGACGAACGATCCGGCCGTGTACGCCGCCGGAGACGTGGCGGAGGTGCGCGACGCCGTCACCGGACAGCGCGCCGTCATGGCCATCGAGACGGCGGCCATGGAGCAGGGCCGGATCGTCGGCGCGGCCATGGCCGGCCAGCCGCGGACGTATGCCGGCGGGATGCTAATGAACGTGATCGAGTCGGCTGGGCTGCAGGCGGCGAGCTTCGGAGATTGGGCGGGCAGCGCCGCCACAGAAGGCCGCGCTGCCGGCGGGCACTACCGGCGCTACATCTGGGATGGCGACCGGCTGACCGGGGCGGTCATCGTCGGACCCGCCCACCAGGTGGCCGGCGAGAACGACATGGGCATGCTCAAGGGACTGGTCCAGTCGGGGCGGCCGCTTGGGCGCTGGCAGCGGCTGCTGGCCGAGCGTCCGTTCGAGGTGCGGAAGGCGTTCCTTTCCGCCGGCTCAGTGGCGGACCTGCTGCCGCGGACGGTCCTCGGCGAGCCCAGCAAGCCGCTCGAAGCGGCACTGAGGAGTTAGCGATGGCGATTGCGACGAGTCTGCTCGAGGGCCACACGGCGGTCTCGAAGCCCCTGTTCGGCTACGCGGGGAAATTGCTGCGCGTCGACCTGACGGCGCGGCGCGCGTGGGCCCAGCCCTTCGACGAGGCGTATGCCCGCAAGTACCTGGGCGGCACCGGCTTCGGCGCGCGGATGCTCTACGACGAGGTGCCCCCGAGCGTCACGTGGGACCACCCGGACAACCGCATCAGCCTCTGCACCGGGCCAATGGCCGGTAGTCTGAGCTGGGGCACGTCGAACATGAGCGTGGTGACGCGCGGCACGCTCACCAACGGCGCGACGTCCACGCAGGCCAACGGCTTCTTCGGCCACGCCATTAAGTTCTCCGGCTGGGACGGGATCATCTTCCAGGGCCAGTCCAGCGACTGGGTGTACCTGTACGTCGAGGACGATCACGTGGAGCTGCTGCCCGCGTCGGACCTGCTGGGCTTAGACAC
>Ga0209062_1005827_pt1 | contig 11682 bp, 7 predicted proteins | sample Coa_R2_2_FD_187158 | JGI IMG/M metagenome (GOLD analysis project Ga0209062, IMG submission 187158) | Surface soil microbial communities from Centralia Pennsylvania, which are recovering from an underground coalmine fire - Coalmine... | ecosystem: Environmental > Terrestrial > Soil > Unclassified ...
AAGTGTGCCGACAAATAATCGAACGTTCCCGGCGGATTCGTAAGCTGAATTGCGTTCCAGTTCGTAAACCAGTCGGGATCGCCGCCTGTAGCAATCAACTTCGCTTGAGGATCAACGCTTCGAATCGCCTTGCTGAACGCCAGTGTGCGCGCCGCCAGTTGTTCATGCGTGGGATACCCGACATTCCAGTTTCCCCAAAGCTCGTTGCCCAGCTCCCATGTCAGCCCACTGTGCTTGTGCCAGTGCTCGTTAATGTACTTCACCCAATCGGCAGCTTCCTGCGGAGTGCCCGTACCCAGATTCAGCGCCACCTGCGGCTCGGCCCCAATCAAATTGCAGAAGTGCAGAAATTCATCTGTACCAAACGTGTTGTATTCGGGGATGCCCCACGCCAGATTCAGCATGCTGACGCGCTTGTCACGCGGCCCAACACCATCCCGCCAGTGATACCCGGACGTAAAGTTTCCGCCAAAGCGCACCAGCGGCGTCTCCATCGCCTTCGCCATCGCTACTTCATCCGGATCAAGCCCGTCTAACGCATCCGCAGGCATGAGCGAGAGTTGATCCACTTCCATCACCGCGTCGCCCTCTACCTCCACCACAAAATCCGCCGGATCGAGGCGATGCAGCTTGCCCTCAGGCACATGAAATTCAAATTCGTACTTCGCCCAATCGTCTGAGCTGGCATTCAACTTCGCAGTCGCCAACACTTCGCTTCCGTCATGCTGGCGAAGAGAAACCGTCAGCCCCGCAGGTCCGCTCAGGTGCCGCGCATACAAACTGCCCTTGTATTCGAGCGTCCGATGCACCGGCAGATACACCTTTTGCCTGATTCCCGTCGACTGCCCCGGAACCCCAAAGATCACCATCGAGCGCCACGAATTCGCCGCGCTCCCATAGCGAAGCTCATACCGGTTCCCCTGACCAGCATCCAGAGCCTCCCAGGGTAAAGGCAGCCCCAGTTCTGAAGCCCGCGCGAGTGACGGCTCTTCATGCAACATCCTGCTCACATTGCCCGCGGTCCATAGTCCCGATTCGAGGCTCGGATTCTGAAGAATCTCCGCCCACAGCCCGTTGTAGGTTGAATTGCCAATCGGCTCAAGGAAGCTCCCGAAGATTGTCCTCGGAATCGCTTCGCCATCAGGCTGCAAAGCATCCACGCTGATGACAGCCGTCGCAGGAATCGGCTGCTGCACAGATATTTGAGCTTTTGCAGAAATGACACCGTTTACATGCAGCAATACTACGAATCCGGCACAGATAATCCGCTTCACCATCTCCTCCAAAAACGTTACCTTTGAAAATCTAACATCAATGTGACAAAGGTGTTACCTCGGAGTCGAGCCAAACCCACAGCCACACGGCTATAATCAAAAGTTCACCCGGAAAGGAGCATCATCCGCGCATGCCCATTCAGCCCACCAGCAAGATCTGGCACAACGGCAACCTCATCCCCTGGGACAAAGCCCAGATTCACGTCATGAGTCACGTGGTCCACTACGGCTCATCTGTCTTTGAAGGCATCCGCTGCTACGCCCAGCCACACGGAGCAGCCGTTTTTCGCCTGCCCGAGCACATGCAGCGCCTCATTGACTCGGCCCGTATCTACCGCATGACGCTGCCCTACTCGCTCGACCAGCTTTCGAACGCCGTCGTCGAGCTCATTGAGGCCAATGGTGTTGCCCCTTGCTACGTCCGGCCTATCGCGCTGCGCGGATACGGCGAAGTTGGCGTCAACCCGAAGAACTCACCCATCGAGGTCTACATTGCCAACTACCCGTGGGGCAAATACGTCGCCGGAGATGACGGCGCCGACGTCTGCATCTCTTCCTGGAACCGCCTTGCGCCTAACACCATGCCCTCGCTCGCCAAGGCCGGAGCGAACTATATGAACTCACAGCTTATCCGCATGGAAGCCGACATCAACGGGTACGCCGAAGGTATTGCTCTTGACGTGAATGGCTTTCTATCGGAAGGCTCCGGTGAAAACCTCTTCATCGTGCGCAACGGAGTCATCTACACTACTCCGCTGGCCAACTCCGTGCTCGCTGGAATCACCCGTGACTCGGTGCTTACATTGGCCCGCCACCTCGGCATGACTGTTGTCGAGCAGGCCCTGCCGCGCGAACTCATCTACATAGCCGACGAAGTTTTCTTCACCGGAACTGCAGCCGAAGTTACTGCGATCCGTTCCGTTGACCGCATCCCGGTAGCCGACGGCAAGCCCGGCCCCATTACTCGCCAGCTTGCCGACGAGTTCATGGGCATTGCCAACGGCCTCAAGCCCGACCGCTTCGGCTGGCTCACACCTGTAAACGTGAACGTAGAGCAAGCCGTTACGGTCTAGGAACAAGCCCTTTCGCGAAAAGGCCCCAGTTTTCAGGGGCCTTTTCATTTTCCTTTTTGCGATGTCAATTGGCCATCCGACCTCCCTCTATATATCTTTGTAAATATCTTTGTAAATTCCTCTTTGAGTGGGACCAAACATCTAGCCCCTGAGGTAACCAAATCTTTGCCACTGCGAGTTCTCAAGAATCACCGGACATTAGTCCGGTGAATAGAAACTCAATCGATGGGCCTTCACAGGCTGCGGAAAACAATGGGTTCGTAGGGCACGGCTTTTCAGACGTGCCGTATGTGCAATCAATGAGAGCGGCTTTAGAGGATGCCGAAAAGCCTCTTTTTCGTGAGGGCATAGCTTTAGCTGTGCTGCAAGCAGCACAGAATCAAAGAGGCTTCAGACGCTGAGGTAACGAGATCTTTGCTCATTGTGAGTTTTTCCCGCAACCTCTTTATCCCGCTGAGGGGCGCATTTCTGAACAAATCGATTCTGTCATCGTTCTGGAGGCGCAGATAAAAAATCCGTTCCGTCATTCTGACGACTCTGACCCTGAACATCGTGAAGGTAAAGGGGAGGAAGAATCTCAAGCCAGACTTAGCATGATTCAAGGCAAAGTTGGTTATGTCTATATTGCGTCCACTCCTGGATACTGTTTGCCTGCCAGTCCGCTTACGCGTTGGGACCCGACGTCAAACACCGTGAGCACGATAGTGTTCTGCTTAACCAGAGCACAACGAGCACCTATCCTTAATCCACGATGGTCGATCTCAAAAACAAATGGCGTTTTATCAGCAATCCCACTACACGATCGTCAGACAGCCCGATAAGGTTTGCGATACGTAGGGCGCCCGGATCAGGAGCTGTCACATCCGCAGGTGCGCCGTAGAATTCAATAGCACGAGCATCGATTGCCATGTAGCGGGTTTGGTTCCATGCCTCCATATCCGATGTGCCCACAATGAGCTGATTATTCACCGAAGCTACACATTGCTGGAGAAGCCAGAGTATGGGCATGCGTGATATAAATATGCGGGGCCGGAATTGCGGTCTGCATATTTATTTGTAAATGACGAAATGACAAATATGTAGCCCACTTTCTTCGTTTCGCCTGGAAGCAAGCTGGACGATCATTGCTAGAGTGAAGGCGCACCAACTGCTTTTAGCAGAAACTTTCTGAGGAATCGAAAAATGCATCGGAATCAGTTGGGCAATTGAATTTTACGGTAACTTTTTGGGCCATGGGAAACGTTTAGTTGCAGCGTTTTCTGAAGCGCTTCATTTGGTCTATCCCCCCCGCAGGCCTTTCATGGCTTGTGGTGGGCTAAGTCGAAGCGAGTGATGGTGATGACATTTTCTGGATGGCGTGGAACCGGTCTATACAATAGGCACCTATATCTTTTTGAGAAAATCAGGAATTTATCCTGCAAAATTCCTTCATGGCTACTGCATCGGAATGTGCAGATGCTACTGGACAGTATTGCAGCAATCACGGCCTTATGGATTGCCTACACTTTACGTTTTGATTTCTCTATTCCCAAAACTCAGATGCGGGGAATGTTTGTATGGCTGGTTGTAATAGCTGTAGCTCGTCCCGCCGCAATCCTGATGACGAACGGATATAAGGCTACATGGCGGTTCTTCGCATTTCGGGATGCAATGCAGCTGGCAATACGCGCGACGCCGGTTTCCATTGTTTTATTGCTGGTTCGAGCGACAGTCCACAACGGCGTGGCAATTCCATTCTCGGTATTAATGATGGAGTGGCTCCTGTTTATGTGGCTCGCGAGTGGCCTGCGTATTGTCAGAAGATATGAGCATGAGCTACGGAACCGCGCCGGAAGAGGCCCGGATACGCTTGTTGTGGGGAGCGAAGCGACCTTAGCCAGTGCCGTCCGACATTTGCGGGCATCGGGTAATACCAATATTGTTGGTCTGGTTACAGAAGACGAACAACTGGTCGGTCTCAGAGTTGACGGTATCCTTGTCCGGGGACATGTCAAAGCGTTGGCGAACCTCTTGGCAACACACCCGATTGAACTGGTGATTATCGCGGGCTCAGACATTCAGGGCGCAGAAGAAGTCATTCGCATTGCGAGCCAGTTCGGAGTACAAGTCCGATTTTTTCCAACATGTGTTGATCTGGTAAAGGGCAAAGTCCAGGTGCGGCGGATCATCAGTATCGATCAGATTCCGCAGGTCAAGCATCGGAAATCGGGCGGTACGGCGCATCCAGCAGTGGTAGAGTGCTTTGCTGGTCGAGTGGTCCTGGTGACAGGCGCTGGTGGTTCAATCGGGTCAGAGTTAGTTAGGCAGACAATTGATCTTCCGATTAAGAAGCTGATTGTGCTGGATAGAGATGAAAACTCTATTTTCGAATTGATGAATCAGCTAAAGAGTGACAACAAAGACAAGTCTGCGGTTCCAATTGTCAGCGATATCCGTGACCGTTATGCAATCCGGCATCTCTTCTCGAGGTTCCGGCCAGACATTGTGTTGCATGCTGCGGCTTACAAGCATGTGCCGATGATGGAAGAAAACTGCTGCGAAGCTATTCTGAATAATGTCTGTGGGACTCGTGAGCTGGCCGATGCTGCCGTAGACTTTGCTTCTGAAAAACTTGTGATGATCTCAACAGATAAGGCTGTAAAGCCTTCAAGCGTGATGGGTGCGTCCAAAAGGACTGCAGAGATGTTGATTCAGCAACGTGCCGTGGAAGCTGCGCAAAAGGACCTCCGTACGCAGTTTGCATGCGTGCGGTTTGGAAATGTACTCGGAAGTCGGGGCAGCGTAGTTCCAATATTTTTGCGCCAGATTGCAGCTGGCGGGCCGGTGACGATTACCCATAAAGAAATGACCCGTTATTTTATGAGTATTCCGCAAGCTGTCGAGCTTGTACTGCAGGCAGCCACGCTAGCATCGACAGGCGATATCTATATGCTTGAGATGGGAGATCCGGTAAAGATTATCGAGTTCGCGAAAGAAATTATTAAAATGTCCGGTTTAATCCCCGGGAAAGATATCGAAATTAAGGTCGTAGGAATGCGACCTGGTGAGAAGCTGCACGAGCAGCTCTGGAGTGAGGATGCAGATGTTTGCCCGACAAGCTTTCCGCATGTCTTCTGCGTTAAAGCATCTAGTGTTCACAGTAAATTTTCTGTGCTATTGCGGGACTTGGAAAAAGCCAGTCAGATGAGAGAAAGTAATGAGGTAATTCAGGACTTGCTGCGAGAAATGCCTATTAGTTACCAGGCTAAATCGAGCCATGAAATGATGAACCTTATGACATCATAAGCCACAATGGTTGTTAGTATTCATTACTCAGAAAAGCTTAATCATCGACGACGCTCGCACGGGACACGTTTCAGAGCGCACTTCGTTGCTTGGCGCCCAAGCCATAAGTTAGGATTTCAGATCGATTCAACTGCTGCGTTGCGCAGGTCCCCGCTGGAATACAGCCGATTTTCGATAGGTGCTCGATGAAAATCTTCAAGTTCTGCATATACACGCTATTGTTTGGTGCTCTGGGCATTGTCTCGCATCATTGTCCGGCACAGGATGCTCCGGCAAATCATGTGCACGAAGCGAGTACTACCGATCAAAGCGCCATCACGATAGGTCCTGGGGATCTGCTCGATCTTAACGTTTTTGATGTGCCGGAATTGATATTGAAGGTGCGCGTCGATTCTAATGGCATGGTCACTCTTCCGCTGATTGGGGACTTGAAGCTTGCTGGATTGACAGTCCGAGATGCGCAACATCTGATTGGAGATAAGCTGGTTGAGCTTGAAATGGTAAAAAAGCCTCAGGTTTCACTCCTTATCGTGGAGTTTGCGACACAGGGTACAACGGTTTCTGGAGAAGTGAATACTCCTGGAATCTATCCTTTGATGGGCCCACATCGACTTTATGATGCGATTTCCGCGGCTGGGGGTCTGACCCTGAAGGCCGGCCGCACCGTAACGATCATGCATGCAGGGCAGAAGGATCACCCCGAGATCATCACGCTTCCAGAGGGCTCATCCTTTGAGCAGGCGAATGTAACGATTTATCCCGGCGACACGATAATTGTTTCCAAAACAGGTGTTGTTTATGTGGTAGGAGAGGTGACTAAACCAGGCGCTTTTTTGCTGGAAAACAATACGTCTATGTCGTTCTTGAAGGCAATTGCGCTCGCTCAGGGTACGACAAAATTGGCCTCCCTTAACCATACACTAGTGCTCAGAAGAACTCCCACTGGGACCTTAGAGTATGAAGTTCCGTTAAGCAAGATATATAAGGGAGAAGCTCCTGACATGCAGTTGCATGCAGAAGATATCGTGTTTGTGCCATTGAGTAATGTTAAAAACTACGGAGCGATAGGCTTGCAGGGCGCAATTTCAGCTGCTGTTGCCTCTATCTATATCCTTCGTTGATGACCTAGTTGGCCAAGCAAGAGAGGAATGTCTGTGAGTTTTTTAGCTCAAAGTAAGATCAACGGCCGTGACCCGATAACACCTATCAATGTTCCGCCGAATGAATTTCCACGGGTGTCGTCGGTATCCGGAGAAATCGGCTTGAATGATCTGATTCGCATACTGCGACGCCGCATACGGATTATTGTGGGTGCCGTGGTTGTCGTCCTCGCTCTCGGGACGCTATATTGCGTGATTAAGACCCGTCGATACGAAGCGGTTTCTAATCTGGCTATCTATCCGGAAGGATCGGATGCGCTGGACATGGGGGATATTACAGCGAGTATTAGTGGCGGAGGCCTTGACTTTGATGAAAAGCTTGAAACACAAGTCCGAATCCTAAAAAGCAACAGTCTGGCCTGGAGTGTCATTAGCGAACTTCGGCTAGATAAAGAGCCCACCTTTGCTGGCCACCGCAGATTTTTCGTCTTCGGTTCATATGTACTGCCGGGCGCGCCGGAACAGATCGACAAGACAGATCCTGTACGCAAGAATGAGTTATTGAAAAAGTTTAGCAAATCATTAACAGTTCAAAGCATTGCCCGCACACAAGCTGTAGAAATTACATTTCGCGATGCGAATCCAATTCTAGCAAGAGAGATCGTAAATCACTTATCAAGCGCCTACGCCCAGCGCAATTTCGTAACACGCTTTAACGACACTATGAAGGCTTCCGATTGGTTGTCCAGCCAACTCGATCAGTTGAAGTCAAGAGTAGAGGCTTCACAGGCAAAGCTGTCTGATTTTCAAAAAAAGACGGGCATCTTTGGAACTGACGAGAATGACAACTTGGTGCTTTCCAAGTTGGATGATCTTAGCAAGGAGCTTACGGACGCAGAAGCTGACCGCATTATCAAAGAAGCTAAATATCGGGTAGCTCAATCCGGTAACCCTGAGTTGATTGGTACGATTGTTCCTGACAGCGTTCTTCCGGTTTTGAGAGGACAGGAAGCTGATTTAAAAAATCAGCTCGCCCAGGCAAACACGGAATTTGGTCCACACTATCCAAAAGTGATTCAGTTACAGAATCAGCTGTCTCAATTAGATAAGGCTCTCCATAAAGAAATTGCTGATATTCAGGAACGCTTCCGCGGAGATTATGAGGCCTCAGCTAACGCTGAGAAACAGCTGCAGGCGTCTTTTGAGCAGCAAAAACAGAAAGCATACGATATGAGCGAGGGGCTCAGCCAGTATGGAATTCTGAAACGTGAGGTAGAATCCGGCAGCGATCTTTATGAAGACTTGCTGAAAAAGTTAAAAGAAGCAGGAGTGGTTGCCAGTTTAAAAGCTGCCACGATTGATATTATCGATCCTGCGACTCTGCCGACGAAACCTGTTGAACCCAATATTCCCTTGACCCTGGCTCTCAGTACTATTCTTGGGATAGGTTCGGGCATTGGCTTGGCCTTTCTTTCAGAGAATCTGGATAATACCATCCGGAGCACTGAAGATATTCAGTCACTTACCCCCATTCCTATTTTTGGATGGGTTCCTCATTTCAGATTGAATCAGGGATCCCAAGCGAAAAATGATGGTTCGACGCGCAGGGGATCAACAGATAGCAACGGTCTGGCTCCGATTACCCTGCTACGTCCAAATTCGCAGATTGCAGAAGCATTTCGTTCTTTGCGAACTGCGCTCTTGCTTACGTCGGCCCGTATGCCACCTAAAACAATCCTGATTACTAGCGCTCTTCCTGGCGATGGGAAAACAACCGTTGCTATGAATCTCGCTTCAGTGCTAGCTCAACATGGTGCGCGAGTACTTCTCGTTGATGCTGATCTACGGCGTGGTCTAATTGCAGAGCGCCTCAATATTAGTCAAAATTTTGGCCTGAGCGGTTCTCTGGCAGGAACCGGCATTTGGCGCGATGCCATTGAGACTGTGCCGGAAACGCAGAACCTTCTGGTGCTTCAGTCCGGATTGCGTCCTCCAAATTCGGCGGAATTGCTGGGATCGACTAAGATGCACGAACTGCTCGAAGACTGGCGAACTGAATTTGATCACGTAATCATCGATAGCTCGCCATGCCTTGCTATTACTGATGCCGTGCTTGTGGCACAAAAGACCGATACTGCCATTCTTGTTTCAAGGATTGGTCACACCCCCCGCCCTAGTCTGCGTCGCGTTAGCGATCTTCTCTTGTCCAGCAATGTTCGCATCGCGGGCATGGTAATTAATGATGTTGGAATAACGGATGAGTACTATGGTTATGCGTATTCCAAATATGCCGGCTACTACTCAGAAGATGAGACTTAACTACTCATGTTTTTGAAATGTCTGAGTGAGGCAGCATGGCAGTCTTGGTGAGGAATACGGAAGATGGGCTTACTGAAAGTAGCTGGGCGGACAAAATATTCACAGCTTCGATGCTGGGTATCTTTAATCTTATCTGGCTGTTTGGCCACAACATCGCTCAAAACCATTTTTCCATTTCGATGATACAGGGGCAATGATCATCGATCGTTCTGTTGTAGTCGATGACGCGGGGAATCATGAAAAATACGAAAGGCAGGAGTTCGGCAATTGGTGTCGCAGTTGTTGGAGTTGGTTACTGGGGGAAGAACTTAGCCCGCAATTTTTTTGAATTGGGCTCGCTCAGTGCGCTATGCGACGAGAGAGAGCCTGTCGAAGTAAACTGCAATCGCCAATATCCGGATGTCAGATTTTATCGAGAGTTTAGGGACCTACTATCGGATCCAGAGATTACAGCGGTGGCATTGGCGACGCCAGCCGCGTCTCACTTTGAAATGGTAAGAGCAGCACTAAAAGCCGGAAAAGATGTATTCGTTGAGAAGCCGCTTGCTATTGACGTAAAACATGGGGAGGAATTGGTAGAAACAGCTAAGGCGACCGGAAGAATTCTAATGGTGGGCCATATCCTTCGATACCATCCAGCAGTTGTGAAATTGCAGCATCTCGTTTGCGATGGTGCGCTGGGAAAGATCAGATACATATATTCCAATCGTCTGAACATCGGCAAAATACGGACGGAGGAGAACATTCTGTGGAGCTTTGCACCGCACGACATCTCAGTAATGCTATCGCTCCTCAATGAGATGCCAGTCCGTGTTTCCTCGCAAGGAGGGGCTTGGCTAAATAATGGTATATCTGATGTGACATTGAGCCATTTCGAGTTTCCGAGCGGAGTTCAGGCGCACATTTTTGTAAGCTGGTTGAATCCCTTCAAAGAGCAACGTCTCGTTGTAGTGGGATCGGAGAAGATGGCTGTATTTGATGACACCGCCGATCACAAGCTTCTGCTCTATCCGCACAAAATCGAATGGCTGAATCGCGTACCGACGGCGGTGAAAGCGTCGGCCGAAATCATTGAAGTGCAGGATCGTGAGCCGTTACGTGCCGAATGTCAGCACTTTATAGAATGCATTCAAGACAGGACAGTTCCTGTGACCGACGGCGCAGAAGGACTTCGCGTATTGCGTGTGCTGGATTCTTGTCAGCGTGCTCTGCTCAATGATCCGGCCAATCTGATTACTTCAACTGAGAATAGCGCAAAGAAAGCGCCGCCTTACTTTGTACACGAATCGGCATATGTTGACGAAGGCGCAGAGATCGGTGAGGGAACTAAGGTGTGGCATTTCTCTCACATCATGAAAGGAGCGCGAATAGGCCGGCGCTGTATTGTTGGCCAGAACGTAAACATCGATAATGGGACGGCGATCGGAGACAACGTAAAGATTCAAAACAACGTCTCCATCTACACGGGTATAGTGATCGAAGACGACGTATTTCTGGGGCCTTCCTGCGTTCTGACAAATGTTTCAAATCCGCGTTCACAAATAAATAGGCATTCTTTATATGAGAGTACACATTTAAAACGTGGATGCACAATTGGAGCCAATGCAACCATCGTGAGTGGCGTTACCATTGGATGCTATGCATTCGTTGGTGCGGGCTCGGTTGTGACCAGGGACGTACCGAACTTTGCATTAGTGATGGGAAATCCCGCGCGTCAGGTTGGGTGGATGAGCCGGCATGGCCATCGTCTCAATTCACCTGATAGAGACGGAATAATGCGGTGTCCGGAAAGTGGCTACCGGTATAAAGAAACATCTCATGGCATTCTTCAATGCCTCGACCTGGACGTCGAAGCCTCATTGCCTGCGGAACTGAGCGTCGGCATCAAATCTTATAGGGAGCTGAAAAGAGAAAGAGGACATTGAGCATGGATGTACCATTGCTGGATCTAAAAGCACAGTACGCGACTATACGGACGGAAATTGAATCTGCTGTGATGGGCGTGTTTGAATCTCAGCACTTCATTTTAGGACCTATCGTTGAGCAATGCGAGAAGACAGTCGCTGCTTATTCTGAATGTTTGTGGGGGGTCGGAGTTTCATCAGGGACTGATGCACTCCTCGCGTGTCTCATGGCCGAGGGTATAGGTGCCGGGGATGAAGTCATCACAACCCCTTATACGTTCTTTGCCACTGCTGGGGCAATCGCTCGTCTGGGTGCGACGCCAATATTTGTAGACATTGATCCGGTAACCTACAACATCGACCCTTTGCAAATCCCGACGAAGATCACGAAGAAAACTCGTGCCATCATTCCGGTGCACCTCTATGGACAGATGGCGGACATGGATCCGATAATGCGTCTGGCTGATGAGCACGGATTGGTGGTGATTGAGGACGCTGCCCAGGCAATCGGTGCTGAATATAAAGGCCGACGCGCTGGTTCGATTGGGCATTACGGATGCTTCTCGTTCTTTCCTTCAAAGAACCTTGGTGCCGCTGGTGACGGAGGGATGATAGTGACAAATGATGCTCAACGGGCAGAAGGATTGCGACGTCTGCGAGCGCATGGTTCCGGGCCGAAGTACCATCATAAAATTGTGGGAGGCAACTTCCGCCTTGATGCACTTCA
>Ga0209062_1005830_pt1 | contig 11678 bp, 5 predicted proteins | sample Coa_R2_2_FD_187158 | JGI IMG/M metagenome (GOLD analysis project Ga0209062, IMG submission 187158) | Surface soil microbial communities from Centralia Pennsylvania, which are recovering from an underground coalmine fire - Coalmine... | ecosystem: Environmental > Terrestrial > Soil > Unclassified ...
CGTGCGGGTCCCGCCCGGCGGGTTTGCGCGCGTCGCGTTCTGGACGGTCGTCGCCAGCTCGCGTGAGGCGTTGCTCGATGCCATCGACAAGCATCAGGACGCCACTGCTTTCGAGCGGGCCGCCACGTTGGCCTGGACGCAGGCCCAGGTGCAGTTGCGCCATCTCGACATCACTCCCCTGCAGGCCAGCCTCTATCAGCGCCTGGCGGGCCACGTGATCTACGCCAATCCGTCGCTGCGCTCCTCATCGGACACCATCGCGCGCGGGTTAGCCCCGCAGCACCTGCTGTGGGCTCAGGGTATCTCCGGTGACGTGCCGATCGTCGTGGTGCGCATCGACGAGGTCGAGGATTCTGGTGTTGTCCGCGAGGTGTTGCGTGCCCGCGAGTACTGGCGGCTGAAGGGGCTGGCAGTCGATCTCGTGATCCTGAATGAGCGCGGCGCGTCCTACGTGCAGGACCTGCAGGTCGCCCTGGAGATGCTGGTCCGCACCAGCCGTTCCCGGACCCACCTTGGCGCTGAACGCGAGGCTGGCGGCATCTTCGTCCTGCGCAGCGACCTGATTGCCGGCGAGATCCGCGCCCTCCTTCTCGCCGTCGCGCGGGTCGTCCTGCTGAGCCGTCGAGGCGGCTTGGCACATCAGCTTGACCGCGTGGCGGCGCCACGCCCTGAGATGCCACCTTCCGCCCGCAAGCCTGCGAGCGATGCCGGCGTACTGGAAAAGCCTGTCGCAGACTTGGCTGCTCTGCAATTCTTCAATGGCCTTGGCGGTTTCTCGTCCGACGGCCGCGAGTACGTCACGGTGCTGGGGCCCGGGCAGTCGACGCCGGCGCCCTGGATCAATGTCGTCTCCAATCCCTCGTTCGGCTTCCAAGTCGCCGCTGAAGGCGGCGGCTATACCTGGTCGCAGAACAGCCGAGACAACCAACTCACCCCTTGGTCCAACGATCCGGTCAGCGATCGCCCGGGCGAGGTTCTTTACGTACATGACCTCGACAGTGGCGCGCTCTGGACGCCAACGGCGCTGCCCATCCGGATCGAGCAGGCGTCCTACATCGCCCGGCACGGGCGCGGCTACAGCCGCTTCGAGGTCACGACGCAGGGCATCAGTCTCGACCTGCTGCAGTACGTGCCGCTGTCGGACCCTCTCAAGATCTCGCGCCTCGTTATCCGCAACCTCTCGGACCGTCCGCGGCGGCTATCCGTCACGGCCTTTGCCGAATGGGTGCTCGGCCTGTCGCGCGGCGCCTCGGCGCCAACCGTCATGAGCGAGCGCGATGCCGCAACTGGCGCGCTGTTTGCGCGCAACCCCTGGAATATCCATCATGGCCAGCGCATCGCGTTCGGCGACTTGGGCGCGCGTCAGACGGCCTGGACCGGGGATCGCCGCGAGTTCATCGGTCGCAATGGCACCATCGGTAATCCCGCCGCGCTGGCCGCCGCCATCCCGCTGTCGGGGCGGGTTGGCGCCGGCCTGGATCCCTGCGCCGCCCTGCAGGCGACGTTGGAACTCGAGGTCGGTGGCACGACCGAGGTCGTCTTCCTGCTCGGTCAAGGCGCCGACGCCGTCGAGGCGCGAGCGTTGATCGAACGTTACCGCGCCGCCGATCTCGACGCTGTGCACCGGGAGGTCACGGATTTTTGGGAAGAGACGCTAGGCGCGGTGCAGGTCAGAACACCGGATCACGCCATGGACGTCCTGTTGAATGGCCCGCTTCTCTACCAGACCTTGGCCTGCCGGTACTGGGCGCGCTCGGCTTTCTACCAGGCCAGCGGCGCCTACGGCTTTCGCGACCAGCTGCAGGACGTAATGTCGCTCATGGTGGCGAGGCCTGAGCTGGCGCGCGCACACATCCTGCGCGCCGCGGCGCGGCAATTTGTCGAAGGAGACTTCCAGCACTGGTGGTTCGCGCCGGCCGGGCAGGGGGTGCGCACCCGCATATCCGATGACCGGGCGTGGCTCGCGACCGTTGTCGCGCACTACATCGAGACTACGGGCGATGCGGCTATCCTCGATGAAAGAGTGCCGTTCCTCGACGGCCCCACCCTCAAACCGGGCGAGCACGATCTCTACTTCGAACCGGGCCCATCAGACGAGGTAGCTCCGCTATATGAACATTGCGCTAGAGGCCTCGATCTCAGCCTCGAGATCGGCTCGCACGGGCTGCCCCTCATCGGCACCGGTGACTGGAACGACGGGATGAACCGCGTTGGCGCGGAAGGCAAAGGTGAGAGCGTGTGGCTGGGCTGGTTTTTCCATGCCGCGCTGATCGCCTTCGCGCCGATCGCCTCGGGCCGCGCCGATCGAGCAAGGGCTGCGGCATGGACGGCGCATGCCGGCGCGTTGGCCGAGGCACTCGATCGCGAAGGCTGGGACGGCGAGTGGTACCGCCGAGGCTATTACGACGACGGCACGCCGCTAGGTTCCGCGCAGAGCGACGAATGCCGCATCGATTCCATCGCTCAATCGTGGGCGGCTCTGTCCGGCGCTGGCGACCCGGCGCGCGCCGGGCAAGCGATGGCGGCCATGGATCGGCAGCTTGTGCATCGCGGCGACCGCTTGATACTGCTTTTCACACCGCCGTTCGACAAGACCGCGCGCGATCCCGGTTACATCAAGGGCTATCCGCCCGGCATCCGGGAGAACGGCGGGCAATACACGCACGCAGCCGCGTGGGCCATCATGGGCTTCGCAGCCGTCGGCCAGGGCGACAAGGCGGCTGAGCTGTTCTCGATGGTCAATCCCGTCAACCACGCGAGCACGCGCTCGGGCGTGCTGCGCTACAAGGTCGAACCCTATGTCGTGGCAGCGGACGTCTACTCTGTGGCCCCGCATGTCGGGCGCGGCGGCTGGACTTGGTACACAGGATCGGCAGGGTGGCTCTATCGCGCTGGCATCGAGTCGATCCTCGGCCTCAGGATCAAGGGTGACTTGATCGAGATCGACCCCTGCATTCCCACTTCATGGCCGGGCTTCGAGATGACGCTGCGGTATCGCGGGGCGGTCTATAGGATTTCCATACAAAACCCCGGCGGCGTCAGCCGGGGCGTGGTTGCCGCGGAGCTGAACGGGGCAAGCCACCCTCCTTCTGACGGCAAGCTGCGCCTGAAGCTGCCCAAAGACCGCGGCACGCATAGCGTCATCGTCACCTTGGGCATCGGGGCCTTGGAGTAACTGGCGGGAGCGCGCGATCCGATGGACTGCGCGGTCGCTCGAGGTCGTCGGGCCCATCCGCGCACCAGGCTTCGGCGATGATGCTCAGCACCGAAGCAATCCGCTTCGGCGGCATGACAATTTCTGCTTTGCCCAGGTCGATCGCTGCTGCCGGCATGTCGAAACTGCGCGAGCTCTTGCGGTCCTGCGCCAAGGTGAACCCGCCGGCGGCCTTGATCGCGCGCAACCCGCTTAGCCCGGATATCTCAAACCGTCCTGCGTGACAGAGGAAACGGAGCTGGAGGGAAAGCGAGCTGACAGCGGATGGCGGGCGAGGCTGTGAAAGGGTAGACGCAGGCGAGCGCGATTGCGCTGCGGGCAGCAGCGTTGTCTGGGACGATGGGCACTGTGCCTTGTCTGGTTCGTCAGCGGGCTGCCGCGGCGAGTGAGACCCAGGCCTGCTTGAAGGATCGCTGGCTGGGACAAGCCGAGGCCATGGCGATCTTGACGCGCCGCACGCTGACGGTGATGAGGGCGCCGATCTTGAGCAGCGCCAAGCGGATTGAACCGCAGGTCGCCTGGGCGAACCGGGTGTGCTTGAGCCCGATGCGGCGCAGCGCGCAGAGCAGCACATAGGCCATCGAGGCGAACCACAGACGCAACTGGTTGGCGCGCAGGGTGGCGGCCGAGGTGCGATCGGCGAACAGATCGCCCTGGCATTCCTTGATGCGGTTCTCCATGTCGCCGCGCGCGCAGTAGAGCTTCTCATAGATCGCCCGCGCCTTGCCGCCCTGCAAGGAGGTGACGATGAAGCGCGGATTGGCCTCGCCCCGGGTCCATTCGGCCTTGGCGATCACCCGCCGCCTTCGGCTCCAGCTGTCGCGCGTCGACCACCGGAAGTCCTTGAAGCGACGCGCCGGCCGGCCCGTGCGAAGACTGTCGGCCTGGGCGGCGGCCAGCTCGGCCTCGATCTCGCCGACCAGCCGGGCATTGCGCGGCAAGCCGAACAGGAAGTCCACGCCATGGGTTTCGCACCAGGCCATCAGCGTCTCGCGTGCAAAGCCCGAATCGGCGCGCAGCAAGATGCGCACCCGTGGCCAGCACTGCCGCAGCTGAGCCACGATCCGCGCCACTTCCTCCACAGATCCCGCCGAGGCATCGATGTTGGACCGCCGCAGCTTGGCCGCCAGCAGATGCCGGCCGCAGAAGATGTACAGCGGCAGGTAGCAGTAGCAGTCGTAGTAGCCGTGGAAGAAGCGACCTTCCTGCTCGCCGTGCAGCGGATCGTCAGTGGCATCCAGGTCGAGCACGATCTGCGACGGCGGCCGCTTGTGGGCTTCCACAAACACCTTCACGAACAGCCGCTCGACCGCCGCCGCGTCGTGGTCGAACTTGTGATACAGCGACCGCGCAGGACCGCTCCGCTCCAGGCGGTTCAGCGTGCTCTTGCCCGCCACCGGTGCGCAGTCCTTGCGCCGTGCCGCAAGCTTGCCCGCCAGAACCGCGAACAGCGGATCGTGGCGCAGATGGTCGTGGTCGTTGAGGTCCTCGTAGCCCAGCGCCAGGGCGAACACCCGCTGCCCCACCAGCGTACGGGCCTCGTGCTCGATCAGCGTTTGGTTCCGGAAGTCCATAAAGCAGCCGGCAAACCGCTCGATCAGACCGAGCGCCCGATCCGTCGACCCCAGCAGCAGCCCACCCGCGTCAGACGTGATCGAGCCGCCGTCGAACGACGCCACCACCTCGCGCCTTTCAACAGGTGCAAAGCCAAACAAATCCGGATTACACTCTGTCGGCATCGGAGGGCTTTCCTTTCTCCAGTGAAGTCGTTGCGGCACAACAACTTTCTCAGAGTCAGGACTCCGATGCACCCCTCACGTTTGAGAATTCCGGGTTAGCCCTGCGGGCAGCATGCCGCTCAGCACGATCCCGACACTGCGGGGCCCGTAGATTGCAACCATGCTGTTGATCAGGTGGTCACCGCATGTCAGCTAGCTCAATGATTGAGGCGGTAGGGTCGAAAGCTGGAGGCCCGTCGCCGTTATGGCAAGGCGCATCGTTGGAGGCACCAGGTAGACGCAGCCGCCGTATGGACGGTCACCTTCCGCGGCCCAGACAGCTTTCAGGGATGAGCGGCTCGACAGAATCGCGTCGAGCTTGCTCGCACAGCGAGGCAGATGCTGCGCCACAAAGATCGGCAGAGGGAATGTGTTCGGTAAGTGACGCAACAATTCGATGAGCGCCGGAATCCCGCCCGCCGACGCAACGATTGCGACTGCTCCGTGCTTATACATGCTGCCTAGGATACATAGGGAACGGGCTCTGCGTATGCCAGGGGACGGAAGTTGAAAGATGGCTCCCCGAAACAAGCTGCTCGCCAAGCTCCCGCGGGAGGAACTTGAAGCTATCAGTCCGGATCTCGAGCCGGTGAAGCTGCCGCTGAACTTGGTGCTGCATGAGCCTTTTGAGACCATCAGCCACGTCTACTTCCTGGAGTGCGGAGTGGCGTCACTCGTCAATGAGCCCGACGACGGAGACGTGGTTGAATTCGGGACCGTTGGCCCGGAAGGCATGGTTGGATTTCCGGTCTTGCTCGGTACCTATGCTGTCCCCTACCGATGCCTGATCCAAATTCCGGGCGACGGGCTGCGGATGCAGACCGCCGATCTGGAACGCGCTCTGCCCCGCGCGCCGAGGCTCCACAACCGGTTGCTGCGCTACACCATGGCGCTCCTGAATCAGGTCGCGCAAGGCACTTCCTGCAACCGCCTGCGTGAAGTCCAGCAGCGATGCGCACGTTGGCTACTGCAGACACATGACCGGGTCGAAGGTGATTCTTTTCCGCTGACACAGGAATTCCTTCTACCTCGCGCTCGATCGACTTGAGAATTGCGTATCTTCGGTCAAACGGCGACCGCCAATGAATGTCGCTCTCGGTGGTTGCGGGGCGCCGATTTGAACCTACGAAAGGAGAGCCCAGCAACCTCAGCGCCTGCTCGCAATATCCGCGGCCTCGTTGTCGCTACGGCGTTTGAGATCAAGCTCATCACCGGCGGAAGGCGAGGTCGGCTTCGACGCTCTGCGACGAACCCGCGCAAGCCTCGATCATGCCACGCCGTCCGCGACAATTTGCGCGACTGCCGGAAGCGAACCCGTTCACAACCATCATCCGTTGGTAGCGGTGTTGGTATTCGAGCGAAATTCAGCGTCGAAGATTGGGCAAAATCAGCCCTCAGGGTCGTTGAGCCGGGCAGCGACAAGGCCGAGCAACGGGGGCTAGGGGCGATGTCGGCCAACTCATCGGGTTAATTCGTCGAGAGTCCCTCGCGTTGCCTTCGCTGTCTCTACGTCGCCCGACGAATCAAGAACCTTTGTCGTTGCCATACAGTCCTGGTGAGCGAGAGTGAGAGGGCCGTGGCGAGTTCCATGACGGATTTGGAGGTCGAGAGAGGGTTTCTCGGCCGTCCGTCATGGAGTGACCGACATGACCAAGACTGTACAGAAGATCACGCTCAGCACCTCGCGCGACATTCCCTTCAACAAGCTCGTTCTCAGCCAGTCGAACGTCCGGCGTGTGAAGGCTGGCCTCTCGATCGAGGAGTTGGCCGAGGACATCGCCCGACGCGGGCTCCTACAAAGCCTCAACGTCCGACCGGTACTCGACTCCCAAGGAAAGGAAACCGGCACGTTCGAGGTGCCGGCAGGCGGGCGTCGTTTCAAGGCGCTGGCACGTCTCGTCGAACAGAAGCGCTTGGCTAAGACAGCGCCCGTTCCTTGTATCGTTCGTGACGCTGCTACCGACATCCTCGCCGAGGACGATTCGCTGGCCGAGAACGTCCAACGCGTCGCGCTGCATCCGTTCGATCAGTTCCGCGCCTTCCAGGCGCTGCGCGAGAAGGGCCGTTCTGAGGAGGACATCGCCGCAGCCTTTTTCGTCAGCATCAACGTGGTGAGGCAGCGCCTGCGGCTGGCCTCCGTTTCGCCAAAGCTGCTCGACCTCTATGCCGAAGACGGCATGTCGCTCGAGCAGCTCATGGCCTTCGCAATGACCAGCGACCACGCACGGCAGGAGCAGGTCTGGGATGCGTTGCAGCACTCGTACAACCAGGATCCCTACCAGATCCGCCGCATGCTGACGGAGCGTGCAGTACGGGCCTCCGACAAGCGCGTGCGCTTCGTCGGCGTCGACGCCTACGAGGCGGCGGGCGGTGTCGTCCTGCGCGACCTGTTCGAGCAGGACCACGGCGGCTGGCTGGAGGACTTGGGCCTGCTCGATGGCCTGGTCGCCGAGAAACTGAAGGCCGACGCCCAGGCTATCGCGGGCGAGGGCTGGAAGTGGATCGAGGTCGCCGTGGACTTCCCCTACGGCCACACCGACCGAATGCGTAAGCTCAAGGGCGAGCAAGCCGAATTCCCCGCCGGTGAGCAGGCCATTATCGATGCCCTGAATGCCGAGTATGCCCGGCTCGAGGCCGAATACCACAACGCCGACGAACTGCCGGACGACGTAGACCAGCGGCTTGGTGAGATCGAGACGGAGCTGGCCGCCTTCGACGATCGGCCGGTGACCTACGATCTCGCCGAGATCGCCCGAGCCGGTGCCTTTATCAGCATCGACAGTGAGGGCCGACTTTCGGTCGACCGCGGCTACGTTCGGCCTGGGGACGAGCATCGGAGGGACGCCGATGGGCAGGAAACCGAACATGCACACTCCGGTGCGTCATCTTTGCAGTCGCCGTGCACGACGCTCGATCAGGGCACGGTCATCACCTTTGGACATCAGTCGGACGTCGAAGCCGAGGATGACGAAGCCATCCGGCCGTTGCCGGAGCGCCTCTTGATGGAGCTGACGGCGCACCGCACGCTCGCCCTGCGCAACGCCGTTGCCAACGATCCGCACGTCGCCCTGACGGCGCTGCTGCACAAGCTGTGTCTGGATGCCTTCCAGCACAGCACATCTCCCGCCTGTCTCGAGGCCTCCGTCGGCCATGTTTTCTTCGCCGTTCAGGCCTCCGACCTCAGGGACACTGAGGCGGCGAAGGCCGTGGCCGAGCGGCATGAGGCATGGAAGGCTGAGCTGCCGCCGGAGGAGGGAGCGCTCTGGGACTGGCTCGCAAGCCTCGACGACGTCCGCCGGACACAGCTTCTCGCCCACTGTGTGTCGTACGGCGTCAACGCCCTCTACGAGCGGCCGGGCCGCTATGGTGCGGGTCTCAGCGAGCACGGCTTGCGCTGTCGCCTGGCACAAGCTGACCGGTTGGCTGAAGCGGTCGGCCTCGACATGGTCGCCGCCGGCTGGCGACCGACTGTCGACAACTACCTCGGCCGCGTGACCAAGACCCGCATCCTCGAAGCCGTGCGCGAGGCGAAAGGCGATCAGGCGGCCGGGCTCATCGATCATCTCAAGAAAGCCGACATGGCGAAAGAGGCCGAGCGCCTGCTCGATGGCACCGGCTGGCTGCCCGAGCCGCTGCGCATCGCCATCGTCGAGCCAGAGGCTGATGAGCCGCCCGCACAAGGCGAGCCGTTGCCAGAGTTCCTGACGAGCGACGACGCCACGGCCGATGCATCGGAGGAGCGACCTCAGCAAGCGGCCGAATAACGATCACACCGGGCGGCGTCCACCGTCCTTGGTTCTTCGACAATCCTTACTTTGGCGCCCGGCCGTGTGCCGGGCGCCTTTGTTTGAGGGCAGTGACTGCCGCCACGAGAGGGAGAGGCCTGCCGGGAAGGGAGTGAGTCGGTTCAGGTCGAGAGAGAGCACCGACCGGCTTGTCCGTTCCCGGCTCTCCCGAGGTCTTCCCCATGACTGCTGTCGTAACCACGCCGGCCGCTTGCGCGGCCGCATCCGTTCGAGTTGCCCCTGCGCTCGATCCCGCCAAGTGCGTCGCCCAGGGGGCGCAGCGTCCTCGTCCCGGTCGCCAACGCGGCCGGCGCATCGACGCCGGCGCGCCGCGCGCCGTCATGGAAGACGCTTATCGTCACAGCGATACGGCAGGCGGGCGCGACCCTTCATCCACGACAGAATCCACACCAGCGCAGGCGCGTGTCCGCGGTGGCCAAAGTTGTGTCCAGGACGGCAGCGCTGTTGCCCTGACGACGGAAGAGATTGCAGACCAGGACCTGCTCGCGGGATTGCTGGCTTCTTCGCAAGGTACGGCGTACGCATCTGCCCTCTTGCAGCACTTTCCCAGCATCGGGCATGTGATCTCGGCCGAAGCGTCGCAGCTTCGCGCATTCGGTTTGAGCCGACGCGACATCGCCGTCTTGCGCCTTGTCCACGAAATCGCGTGCCGCATGGCCAGAGCCGAAGTGCGCGGCCGTCCCGTCCTCGGGAATTGGCAGGCGCTGATCGCGTACTTGCAGACGGCAATGGCATACCAGCAGATCGAACAATTTCGAATCCTGTTTCTTGATCGCAAGAACACTCTCATCGCCGACGAGGTGCAGCAGCGCGGCACCGTCAATCACACGCCCGTCTACCCGCGGGAGGTGGTGAAGCGTGCCTTGATGCTTAACGCCTCCGCGCTCATCGTTGTGCACAACCACCCCAGCGGCGATCCCAAGCCGTCCCGGGAAGACATCGTGACGACGCGTCAATTGAAGGCAGCGGCAGATGCTCTTGAGATCGAACTGCACGACCATGTCGTGATCGGTCACGGCAGGCATGCGTCATTCAAGTCCCTCGGATTGCTTTGATGTAGGCACGTGCCATTTCGAGCCGCTCGCCCGCTATGGTGCGGCTCTCGGCGAGCGCGGCTTGTGCTGTCGCCTGTCGCAAGCCGACAGGTTGGCTGAGGTAATGCGAGAATATCCTGTGAGGTTGGCGGCCATAGCCGACTAGGGCATGAACTCATCCCAAGCAAGGTTCAGCCGAGCTCACTGGCCGAAGGGCCACGAAAGCGTGGCGGGTGAGCGGAACGGGTTTTTCAATCAAGCGACTTGAATGGCCGGTCGGTCGCGCCTAGCTCTTCGCCTATGCCGCACATTCTTCTCCTGGGGGCTGGATTCAGCAGAAACTGGCACGGATGGCTCGCTTCTGAGATCGGAAGCGATCTGGCGGGCCGCCTCGCCAGCGACGCCCATTCGAGCGGCGTCCTCCAGCAATCCAAAGGCTTCGAAGACGCACTCTCGACGGTTCAGGTCGCATTCAAGGCCAATCCGAACGATCAAACGAGGGCGCAACTCCGGAGATTTCAGGACGCGCTTCAGGCGACGTTCGCCGCGATGAACGACGCCTTCGCGGCGATGGCCGACTTCGAATTCACCCAGGACTATGCCTATCAGGTCGTTCCGTTCCTGACCAAGTTTGACGCCATCTTCACGCTCAACCAGGATCTTCTGCTCGAGCTTCACTACCGCGAGCGGATGGTCATACCGAGCCATCCGCGATGGAGCGGCTGCGAATTCCCCGGCATGATCCCGCAGCCACCGGGCGCAGGCCTTTTCGACGCGCGGGCCGTGACCTGGCGGCCCGCACCCCAATTCGCCCCATCGTCCAACCTTCAGCCCATCTTCAAGCTGCATGGCTCGACCAACTGGCGCGATGCCGACGGCGGCGAGCTCCTCGTCATGGGCGCAGACAAGGCTGCAACCATCCAGGAGAAGGCGATCCTGCGGCGGTACGCCGACGAGTTTCTCCGCTACCTGTCCATGCCCGGCGCTCGCCTAATGGTCATCGGGTACGGCTTCCTGGACCCGCACATCAACGATGCCATCGTCGCCGGATCGCGGGGCGGAGGCCTCAAGATGTTCATCGTAGATCATCCGGCGGGATGGAAGGTCTTGCGCAACATTAATCCCACCAGCGCCCGCCCGGCGTACCTGCCACAGCCGATCGAGCAGGTCGGCAGCCTCGGGGATTCAACGCGGTCACTACGCGACACCTTCGGCACGGACCGGCTGGAGCACGGCAAGCTCTGCCGATTCTTCAGCCCGTAGGATGGTACCCGTCCAAGCTCCGGCGATGACCGCCGACGACCTCTACGCGCGACTGCGCCGGTCCGGTTTCCTCTGGCATTCGACGCCGGCGCCGAATGCCATCGGCATCATCCAGTCGGGTGAGATCACGCCCAATAGCGGCCAATTCTCGGAGACCTTTCCGCAATCGCTGGCAAGCTGGAGCCGCCGCCTGGGCGGCGTTTCTCTGTTCGACTGCGACGATGCCTCGGATGAGGAATTCGAGGTCCACCATACGGACTACAAAATTCTGGCATCCGCGCCGGGACGGGTGCTCATCAAGATCGACCGCCGGGCGCTCGAGCCCGCGAAACTCATTACGCCACGGCAATTCCACACGCGCCCGCCCGATCCACGCCTGGGCGGCGAGCCGGTCGGCCGCCACATGCGGGTTCCCTACCTGGAGGCGGTTTACCTCGGCCCGGTGCCTGCGCGCGCATTCGTCGGCTTCCATCTCACGGCCTATGACGATGACCGCAATCTCCTGTCGCGCGAGTTCGAGCCCGGCCCCCAGACCCTGAAAACCATGCAGATGGTCATCGAGAGCTGGACTGAGGACTACACT
>Ga0209062_1005834_pt1 | contig 11668 bp, 13 predicted proteins | sample Coa_R2_2_FD_187158 | JGI IMG/M metagenome (GOLD analysis project Ga0209062, IMG submission 187158) | Surface soil microbial communities from Centralia Pennsylvania, which are recovering from an underground coalmine fire - Coalmine... | ecosystem: Environmental > Terrestrial > Soil > Unclassified...
TAATTGTGTAAAGCAACGCTTTCCAAAATGAGCGGTTGGATTGCTCGCGCACGGGTCTCCCGGTTTCATCTCTTTTTTCTGGTTACAACGCCTATTCGCCAGTACCACCCCTGAGTTGCGGTCCTCGTTTGGCCATCGTAAACTGATATAAGGCAATTGTCGGGGCGTAGCGCAGCCTGGCTAGCGCGCCTGGTTCGGGACCAGGAGGTCGGTGGTTCAAATCCACTCGCCCCGACCACCTCCAAATTCCTGCCTCTCATTGGTTTACGCTACCTCTTCCGATTTCATCGCAAGCACGTTTTGTGGACCATTGTGGACCAACTCAAAGCCCAAACCGATACGCTCGGCCCACTCCTGCCGAAACGCAACGTCCTCCTTGAGTTTTGAATAGAGGTCTCCGACCTCTTCGGAAGCATGGCCCATCCAGAACCGTTCTAAATCTCTTGGAACGGAATTTTTTCTGAGCCAAGTCAGACGAAAGCGTCGAAACGCATGAAAGCCGACGCGTTTGACGTTGTGTAGAACGCGCAGGACGTTTCGTTGCTGTAACGGTTTGCCTTGCGCGGTTGCGAAGAGATAGCCACGGATACCTCTGACGTAATCTCGAAGTTCGCTTGCGAGAACTTCGGGAATGTCCACGACACGCAGGGCATTCGCCGTTTTTGGCTGTTGCTCCTGCCCGCGCCAGACGCTGCGGCGCACGTGAAGCACGCGACAGTCGGGCCCGAAATCGCTTGGACGCACCGCCAGTGCTTCGCCGATTCGAAGTCCGGTTCCCGCAAGCAGCGCGAACAGCACCGTGTACTTGCGGTCCCTTACGGTCGAAACAATCTCCTTCAAATCAGCGTCTGTGACCGTGGGCCTCCGCTGTTGGTCCCTTCGGATTACTGGTAGCTGGATGAAATCGTGATTCCATTTGCGCGGATAGATTTGCTCGCCTTCTTCATTCACCGCTGATGCGACGGCGAGCTTGACCACCTGCACGTAGTTCACGATAGTTTTTGGTGAAAGACCCGCTTCCGACATCTTCTCGACAAGTTCGCGCACCGCGTTGTTCGAAACATCGGCGAGCAACTTATCTCCAAGGTGCGGCAGGAGCCAGGCGTTGAGTGCGTCTCGCCACCCAGAAATGGTAGCGGGTTTGACGGGACGGCGTTTTCGAGCGGGAAGCGAAGCGATCCACCATTCGGCCTGCTGCCTGAAGGTAACTCCGGGAGCGGTATTCTGGCGGAACACCTCGGTCGAATTGATGGCTTCTCGCTGGATGTAATCCCGTAGGCGCTGGCGCGCAACGGTTTTCGTGCGGCAAACGCCCAGTGGGATCGTCCGCCGTATTCTTTCGGGACTGCCCGGCACATCTGCCCAAAACTTCCCGTAGCAGGGTGTCGTTGGGTCCCACGTTTTGCAATGCTGAAACACTGTTCCTGCTTGTCCTGTTCGGCGGCTCAAGGATGGTCCTCGTTTCCGCCTTGCAGGTGTCGCGACCGCAGTGTACGAGGACACGACGCCGCAATTCAAGGTCGGAAACTCTTGCGTGTCGCGTTCTTCATTCAGCGCCAAGTGCTGCTCTCCTGACGTGAAATGGGAGTGGAAGGAAAATGGGGATGGAATTCAGCGAATGGCTAACGGGAGTTGTATAAGGGGCGGAAGGGGCAAGGGAATGGATTCCGCCTTGTGGTGAGGCAAAGGAAAAGGAGCTGCCGGGACGCGGCGGCAAGCTTGCCGCCGCGTCCCGGCGCGAACGTTTTCGCCTTTGCGGTTGCTTTCGTTCATTTTGTTTGCCGGAGGAACTCGCGGAACAGTGGGTGGTAGAGTTTGTAGCGGGCTCGCCCGGTTCGGATTAACAGGCCTGCTTGTACGAGGCGCTTGAAGTACTGGTGCGGGTATTGTTGGGCGAACGGCGCGGGACTGAATTCGCTCTGGTTCACGAGTGCGAGAGCGTGGAGGAGGGCAACTTCCTTTTCTGAGAGCTGAGCAAGATCGGCGTTGAATTTTCCTTCTTCCAGACGACGGGAGACGACGGGCCAGAGTTGCGCCGCATCTGCGAATGGCCGTGCCTGATGTAACTTCCAGAGTTCGCGGCTGATGAATGCGAGAAAATAAGGATGTCCAAGCGTCTTGCCGTGGAGCCATTCGGCAAGCCGTTGGACATCGATGCTGGCCGTTTCAAATACCGAGCGAACGTACTCGGCCGTTTCTTCCAGGCTGAACGGTTGGAGCGCGCATTTGTTGTAGAACCGGACGGCAGGTTCAGCGAAACTGCGGATGCCCGAGAAATAGTCCGGCTTCGCTGTGAAGCAAACGCTGAAGTTTACGCCCTCGATTCCGAAGCTCTGGAACTGATCTCGTACGATGAGCGCGGTGTCCTGTACGGTCGGCGTGGCAAGGTTTTGGAGATCGTCAAGGAAAAAGATCGCGCCTGCATACGCCGGTCGAATGAAATGCGTCCAGGCTTCTAAGAGCGCGTGTTGCAACAGGGCGCTTCCCGAACTCAAGAAATATCGGCGCGATTGACGGTCTACCGTTAGGGCTCCGACGCTGACCCGCGTGAGTTTCCAGTTCTCGATTTCGGCGCGCACCCTCGTCGCGAGCGAATCCGACGTAAGCAGGGCGTGAGCCAGCCAATCGCACAGCCTCTCGGCGAATCTCATGTAGTCGGAAATGTCCTTCGATACGGAGAGCGTCACCGGCAGCATTCGGAACGCAGAATTCGAACAGGTGGCGGCAAATTTCAGCAAGAGGCTGCTTTTCCCGATTCCCCAATCGCCGAGGATTGCAAACGACGCCATCCGTCCCGTCAGCGTGCTGTGCTGGAGGGCCTCGGTGAAGGATTCGAGTTGCTCTTTGCGACCGATGAACTCGTTTGGGTTTACCGGAAAGTTCGGCTCTGGAAGCATGGGCGGCATCCTCACGGAACCAACAAAAGTCAACGTTTAGTTTTGTTAGTTCTGTTAGTTTCAGCGTGGGTGAAGCCCTGGCTTGGGTGGGCTGCACGGTAGGCGGCATGAACACACGCCACCTACCGTGCAGAGGTGGAAGGATTTACTTGGTGGGTTTTACTGCTTGTGGGTGGGAGTCCGAGGGCGTTAGTTCGCGGTTTTGGGAACGAGGGCGCGGTTCTCGACGAAAGCGCGGTCGGCAACCGCGTCCGGCCTGCCGATCCCGAGCTTGATGAATGCAAGCGAAATCCACGCGTTGCATTGCTCGATGATGCAGGCCTCGCCGAGAATGGCCTCGTTCGCGATGACGTAATGCGTGAAGCTGTTTCCGTCATTCGGCATCGGGCACCTCCTGTTTTTGGCTTTGGTTTTGTGATTTACGGAATGGACGATCAGAATTGCCAATCCCCACTGCGGGTTTCGGCTCCTGAATGGCTGCGGACGGGGTCGATGGCGTGCGCGACATCCGCACGACACTCCCAGCATCCATCTGCGTCTTTCGCTCGGTGGTACTGGCGTTGTTCAACGGTGAATGCGGGAAGCCGGTCGCGCCGCAGCCGGTCCAGTTCTTGCGATGCTTCCTCGGCGGTCAGATTGTGACTGCAGATGCAGTACGTCTGATTCCGCGCGTTGAAGAGCATCACTAGTTTCAGCTTCGGCGAGTTGGTCACGTCTTGGGGCATGACGCACCTCCCGATTCAAGTTGTTGTGGTTCGGTCGCACGGCCGGTTGCTGGCTCGGTCTGATTCGGCAGGTCGTCGAACAGCAGGAATCCCTGCGGATCAGATTTTGCAGCGGCCTCGATGAGCGCGTCCGGTATTCCCAGTTCGCGCAGTTTCTCGGGCCGGAAGACCAGTCGCGGATTGGGACTGTGGTCGTTTGGATCGAACATCCGCAGGTCAACCAAAGTCGCGCCTGGTTTCCGATACGCCGGCCAATGCGTGTTGTTGATGGTCACTACGCGGTCGTACATGGTTTCACCTCCCGATGCCGTAGCCGCATTCCCGTCCGCCGAAGCTGTTATAAGAGCCATCGGGCAGATCGAGGTACACGACGTAGCCTCGTGGATCACTGTTGAAGTGGTTGAGGACCAAGCCAGCCTGTTCGAGCACGGCCCTGATCCGGGTTTGTAGGTTTTGCTTGCGCCGCTCTTGCCGCTCGGTGAGGCCGCAGTTGCAGGCGATCTCGTTCAAACGATTGAGCGAGTTCGCGAGTTTGCAGAGTTCTGCGGCGTCTTGGGCAGCTTCGCGCGGCGTGCGCTTTCCGATTGACGCGGTGTAGGCAGACAAAACCGCCTCCTGCGGGTTCATTCGCATGGGTGTTGCTCCTGTTGTGGGTTAAGGCTGAGATCGTGAGAGGAGAGACTGTGGGAGTGGCGCTGCTACCGGAACCGGTTAAAGACGGTTCCAGTTGTCAGCGGTTTGTGCGTCGAAAGGGATTGTGCGTGACAGGGATTGTGGGATTTTAGAACGTCGGGGGAACCTATGGTTTAGGAGCGCTTTGAGTGTTCAATGTGCGATAGCGCTGCGTCTTGTAATCGAAAGGGAGACGTTTGATCTTGTTCGTCCCCAGCTCGAATTCAAACGTCTGCTTTTTGTCCACGCAAAACACTTGCTCATCAGCAGTGGCGTCATCAGGCGGTCTTGAAGCCGAAAGGATGAGATTGCCGTCAGGGGCGAAACCTTCAGCGCGGAGTTCGAATTCACAGCGACTCCCAGCCGGGTCCGGTTTCTCTTTGAAAAAGTCGGTTTTGTAATACTCGTCGAAGAAGTGGTAGACATCTGGCCGTGTAAACCCGTTCTTCGCAACGTTGTAAATGACCGGCACGCGCATTACAAGGGCATCGCTTTCGTATACCCACAATACGAGGTCGGCGAGTAGAAATCCTCCGTCGCGGGACCAATCCACGAGCTCGATTCCCTTGACATCACAGGCATCTGCGCCTTCGACGGTGGCGCAATCACCCTTTGGCGAATTTGAGTCAAGGATTGTTTGAAAGCTCGATGCTCCGGGTATCGCCAAGAACAACCTGACCCTGTTTTCGCAAAGCGACCCGGCATAGGTTTCTTGGTATTTAGGTTTGAAGGCGGTCGCCTCAACCTCGGCATATGCGCGATAACCGGCGCTGGACGAAATGATCGGACTTCGGCCGAGCCGGGAAATGGGATGGTCGCTACCACCCCAACAACTAACCTCTGCAGTTTCGCTCGACCGCCTAGTGACAGGCAGCGGCGTTGCGGATTGTGCTTGCTCGCGCGGGATAATGCGCTTCGCCAAATGCGCGGATCGGTACTCTTGAATTGTTGCGGCAGTCACGACATGCTTCTTGCGCAGTTCTCCCTGCACGCGCTCAAGTGCATTCGTGTTGACCAAAACACCGTCATCTCCAAAAGAAACGTCAGGCGATACCTGCCAGCATCGTACGTCCGCAGTGTATTTGTTTACAGCATAGTTCCCAACGCTAATCGAACCGATGTCGCGCTCTTTCTGCGCCGTCGCATTGTAAATCCAGAAAAAGTAATAATCTTGATTGTTCATGGTCGGGACGCTTTGCACGTCCCACTTCACGTCCATTCCTTTGGCGCGAAGTTCCTCAACGGCAGGGAGTAAATTAATCAAGCTCTTTGCTTCATCAATGGTTAAGGCCGACGGGTTGTTTGCGGCACCGTCAGCAGGCGTGCTCGCCGATGCAGGCCGTGCTGCCGCGACATCTTGAGCGTTTAACGTGCAACTTGCTTGCAGAATCGCGACGACCAGCAGCGTGACGCCGTAAAGACGAGCCGGAAGGCTCACTGGAGCTCTCTCCTCTCTACACCGATTGATTTTGGCATTCTCGCTCATCTTTTTCACCTGATCGGAGGGGCAGTTGTTTCCTTGAGGCAACGCACGCTGCATTCAATAGGGGTGAAGCTTCGGTGGCTGAGCCTAATGGCGGGTCTCCTGAGTCGAACTTAGCGTAGCTATCGAACGTGCCTTGAGCAAGAATCCGAGTCAGAGAGGCTTTCGTCTCTCTGACTCGGCTAGGTGGATATGGCGCGAGCCGGTCATTCGGCAGCTTCGGGCAAGAACTCTTCGATGTTCTTGTATCCGTTGTGGCCCTGACCGACCTTCACCAGACAGGGAAGATGGAGTTCCATCCCAGCTTCGATCTCGCTCGCCGGAATGTCGTAACCACTCGCTTCCAGACGCTCCGCCAGTTCTTCGGGACGGCCGAACACCCGCACCGTCTCGCCACCGACATCCACCTTGAGAAAAAGAGAATCGCCCTGACGAGTCTTCATGCGATCAATCTTGACGATGACCGCATGAACAGGGCCTCCTTCCGGGGCGGACGTGGCGTGAGACTTGATTGGCGTTGTTTTTGCCGCGCTCGGTAGGAACGTTTTTATTGGCGCCCCGGCCCCGCTCGCGGGGACCCCGTCGCGCCGCGCGCACTCCATGTGCGCGCCGTCTTCCCGAGCGTTGTTGTCTGAGGGTGCGGTGTTCTTCCACCCCAACGGGCCAACAGCAGGCCCGCCGGGGACCCCGGTGCCGCCGGCAAGAGAAGCCAGGCGTTCGAGCAACTCGTAGGCGTAAGACGCAGTTTCCTGGTCTTGTACCTCGTCGTTGGTGACGCGCGCCTGAACCTCCACGACCGTGCCCGTCTTTGCGTTGGACGGGCCGTCGGACTGGACGGTGCGCCGGATGCGAAAGATGAGCGGAGACGCTTCCGCAGCCGCAGTCTCGGTCGCCCGGACGGACCCGTTTCCGTTCGCGGGCGATGAGCTAGCGGCCTGCGGTGCCAACGCAGTGATCGCCGCCGCAGCGATGTGCTTGCAAATCCGCCCTTCCTGCGCGATGCGCACTTGGAAATCGGGACAGGTGCAGGAGCCATTGCCGTGCGGATCGAGTTTCACCTTGTAGGCCGTTCCGCTCTTGTTGGTCACGATGAACTCCGGGAAATCGCCCGAAACATGCAGGCGATTCGACTTCATTTCTTCGACTGCCCGGGCCCAGCGATTCCCTGCTTTCGACTGCAGCAGGGAGAGCGCCAGGGACGCCGATTGTGGGTCTACGACTTGTGCTGCTACTGACATGTGGTTTTCTCCTATTGTGGATTGGTGGCTGGAATGGCTCGATGTCGCTCGCGCGACACCGCTCTCCCGCAATCCAGCCGGTGTGGATCGGCGTGGGAGCGCCGCCGAACTTCTTGTGGATTTAGGTTTGTGGGTTAAGGGGTTTGTGGGTAAAACTCGTTGGCGGCACTTAGACACGCAAGGGCATCAGGAGATGCTGGTAGCGGAAGGCGTCAAACAGAGCGACCTCGCAGATCGCTTTCGAGAACAGCTTCATCGAGATCGTGTCGGTTTCGAGGCTCTTCACATACTGGGTCAAGTAGTGAAGATTGAAGCCGATGTCTCGCGCCTTTCCCGAGATGCGAGTGTGCTCCAAAGCGACGCTGTTTGCGGTGCCGTCGTTTTCGGTTTTGATGGAAACGGGTGAGTGCGAAAGCTCCAGCTTCACTGCCGGGACTTCTGCCTTCCTAGCAGTGGGCGAGAGCTGCGCGAGGCCCTCCAGCAATTCTTCGCGCCGGAAGACGACTCTGGCTTCGAGCGGTGCCTTGGGCAGGACGTTCTCGTAATTCGGGAACTGACCTTGCCCACGGCGGGTGATGAGCTGGGTTCCATCCGGCAGCACGAACAGATTGAATTCCTGTTCCGAGCCACAGGTGGACAACTCGACCCATCGAGGCTCACCCGCCAGGCCTAATCGGCTGAGGATGGTTGCGGTTGAATGGAGCAGAAGCGCCGAAAATGTCGAGCTTCCCTCCGTCCTAGCCGTGCCTTCGGCAACAGACAGGCGGTGCCCGTCAGTGCCGACCACGCGGAAGATCGAACCGCGCAGTTCAAGTTTGAGGGCATCGGTGCTGTAGCGTCCCGAATCTGTCGAGACACAAAACAGCGCCCGTCGTACTGCTGCGTCGAATGCCGAACCGAGGATTTGGCCTTGCGGCTTCAGCTCCCCGTCTGGGGTTTCAGGGAAACTGTTCGGGTCGGCACACGATAGAACGACCGTGCGCTTGTTGGCGCTGACCTCGCACTTGCCATTGCGGATTCGAATCTTCAGGCTCGGAGCCGATTCGGTTTTGACGAGTTCACAAAGCTCCTTCGCCGGAACCAGCGCATCAACATCGCTGTCGATGGCCTCCCCGGCGAAGGGGATTGAGATGTGCAGATGGTTGTCCAAGTCGGTGGCGGCCAACTCTAGACGGCCTTTTGCAGCGCGCCATCGTAGGTTTTCCAGCACTGGCAAGGTTGCTCGCTTCGGCACGACAAGGCAGAGCCTTTCGAGCGCCGATTTGAGCTGGTTGGTGTTGAGTACGCTCATAGTCGCAGACTCCTTTGTGGATTCCGACACCCGCGCGATTGCTCGCGTGAATGCGGTTGTGGTTGATTCAGGGTTTGTGGGACTGAGAAAGGGTTTGTGGGATCGAAGAGTTGGAAGACTATCTAAGCTAGCGCGCCCAGTTCACTCAGAACTGGCACGCTTACCGCGATTGCAGTCGAAGCACAGCGTTTGGAGGTTATCCAAGGCGTCGGACCCACCTTGGGCCACTGGAACAATATGATCCACTTCCAAAACAACTCCGGATCGACCACAGATTCGGCATGTGTAGCGATCTCGCTTGAAAACGAAGAACCTTTTTCTGACCGAAAGCGCCTTTCGACCCTCGGGCGTAGTTGAAAGCTCAGTCTTCGCAGTTGTTTCCTCGAGAATCTCTCCCGAGGAAACTGACTCGGCGGCGGCGCGAAGAGCCTTATTCCATGTACCGAAGCGTCGGATATATGTATCTCCAGACACAGCGAAGCCGAAAGCCTTGAGCTCGGTGCGGTAAGGACTTCGGCCAAACTTTTCGAGCGTCTGCGTCCAGAGCTCAATGAGCATGGAGCATAGTTCATCGTTCGTCGCCTTCATGAATCGGGCAGGCCTCAAATTTGAGGCCTGCAGAGCCTCGCGCAGAGAACCAAATCTCTTGATTACAAGTGCTGAGCTAACTCGCCCATGAGAATCAATGTCCCGTCGCGTCAGCGTTTTCTTTCCAAGGAGCTTAGCGATTCGCTGGAGCTCCGCGATCACGCTCTCTCGATCATAGGAGTCAAGAAAATCGATCTCGAATGGCATACTTTGTGCCGAGAATAGAACAGTTCCCATAATTTCCCAAAACTAGGCACTTTGATGTGCTGTCAATGCGTCAACTCCCACGCCATTCGTGGGCTCGAAGGCGCGATGCAGCGCGAACTGCGTCAGGATTTCCAATTCGTAGAGTTGCAAGGTTGAGAGCGCAATACGCTCCATCGCACCGTCGTGCTCGAATTCTGCGAGGACTTGCCCGTCATTCCGTCTGCGCAAGCCAAGCTGATGTTCTTCGCTCCCGAACCGGATAGGAATCGTCTTTTCCTGATTGATGGCGCGGCGCGTGAAGACAGCGAGCGTCGCGAGATCGTTGGCTTTGCTGATAACGAACTCGGAGCGCCACAAGGGAGTCTGTACGGTAAACCGCAAGCCGTGGCTGGAGGCGCTGAGAGTCACGCTCACCGAGAGTTCGTCACGAAGCAGCAGGCCAATCTGCTCGCAGGAAAAGAGCGCACGCCTAGCCAACGAGTGCATGGCCTGAACCTCACCCGGGTGCAGATCGAAACGGGCCACGCGCTTCGCTTCGTCACGGACGGCAAAGAATACCCGCAGCCGGCCTTGGTCCACCTGCTCGTAGACAAGGAACTGGGAAAAGCGCCCGTAAATTTTGTTCTTCGATGGCGAACCGTTCGAGCGGAACAGATCCTCCTCGCCGCAGATGGTTTCGTCGAAAGGACTCTGTGGCTCAGCAGATTCGCCTGCTTTGCCGTCGCGCAATTGGAACTGCTCGATCCGCCGCTCGACCGCCCGCAGGATGGCGAGAAGATGGAGCTGCTGCTCGATGGAGTCAACCCGCGTTTGGAGCTCGACCGATTCCCGGCGCGGGGTTTGAGCCGTTACGCATAACGTCAGCCCGCAGCCGCCCGCTTCGCCTTGAACTCGGCCGTATTGATTTGCAATAAGAGTGTTCATGTCTTGTTCTCTCCGGGAGCCTCAGCCCTCGACAACAGGCGCCGCTTCGGGCGCAGGCTCCGTATCGATTTCGAAGTGGGTGCGCTCCAGATCAGCCTGGAGCAGTTTGGGTACGACCGCGTCCGCGGAAGAAAAGATCAGGGCGCTGAGGGGAATCATGTTGCCCTGTCTTCCGGGCACCTTGATCTTTCGAACGCTGCGGCCCGTCTGATCGGCCTCCACGAGGCGGGCGTTGCGGAGGATGTCGTAAAGGTCGTTGTTGGATGGAAGCTTGATCTCTCTCGCTTTCAGGCGATCCCGCGCCAGATCAATCGTCACCGGCACCACCACGGCCGCTTTGCCGCCCTCGACATAGACCTGACCGCCGGGAACGTTGACCCCCACCTCACCGTCCGTGATCAGCTCGCGAAGCGCCTGGAGGTATTGGCCCGCCTTGCTGTCGGAGCGCACAGCGATGGCGGGCTGGGCCTGCTCGACGCTGGCTTGGTCGGCCCGGCTGACGGTCTTCGAAAGCGGGCTGGCCGGGGCATCACCATGACCTTCCGCAAGGGATGAGAACAAATGCCAGAGTCGCGGTGCGCCGAGGAAAGCCACATCGTCGCAGGACAGGACGTGATGGAGAAGCGCGAGGGATGACCAGGAGTGCGCTCCGTGTTGGCGATCACGGCGCCAGGTTGCGACGGGGGTCTTGGTACGGTGACCGAAAGCATCGTAAGGCTCATGCAGCGGGCACCAGGTCTGACCTTTGCCCTTGACCTCCAGATCGAACAGCTTTCCCAAGTCATGGCATAGAGCAGCGATGAACGTTGCGTACTGCCAGCGGGAGCGGTTATGGGCGCTGCGAAAGCTGTCCACGCTGCCGTCGGGCCGCCGCTCCATCTCCATCTTGCCCTCAAACTCTTCCAAAGCGTTGAGCGCGACTTCGAGCGAATGCCGGTAGAGCCCGCCGGGCTCGGCGTGGTGGTGCGCGGCGCTGGCTGGCAGATCGCCCACGGTTGCGGCAAACCTTTCGAGCAGCCTTTCAGCCCGCGCCCGCGCCCGCAGGTCCGCCGAGAGCCAGTAGAGAATCTGTTCCTCGATTGTGCTCGACTGCAGCATGGCCATGACGCTTCCAAACGGGGGTAGGTCAGGTACCCCCATGAGCTACCCCCGAGAGCTATCCCCGGGGATAGGCGGTAAAACCGAATGGTGAAGGGAGCTTTTCGCAACGCCCTCCGGCGGTGAATCTCGGCGAAGATTCACCGCCCCCCTTTCGCCTGCGGTGGCGGTAACCACTTACGCCGCAGCCAGAGTTTCCACAGCCGGGGCCTCCGCCCCGGCCGGTTTCGGCGACTGCGCCGCCATAGTCGCCCGCAAGGCGGGTACCCCGCCGCTTTTGCTCAAAACGCCCGTGACCGTCAATGCGATCTCCGACATGAGCGTCACTTGATGGGGCTTTTCGTCCCAGACTTCCACGGCGTAATTCGTCCCGCCGCTGTTCTCCGGGTCCAGCACCAGCAGGTTGGTGACGTAGGTGTCCTTCCCGCTGGAATTGACCTTCCGAGAGGAACACCGCAATACCGTGCCTGTCAGCTTCATCCCATTTTCTCCTCGTGCGAAATTTGGACTTGTGGGATCAGCGCTTTCACCCGATAGGGCTCGAG
>Ga0209062_1005836_pt1 | contig 11659 bp, 9 predicted proteins | sample Coa_R2_2_FD_187158 | JGI IMG/M metagenome (GOLD analysis project Ga0209062, IMG submission 187158) | Surface soil microbial communities from Centralia Pennsylvania, which are recovering from an underground coalmine fire - Coalmine... | ecosystem: Environmental > Terrestrial > Soil > Unclassified ...
TCGACATAGTGGCGCGTGCGGATCACGCATATCCGGTAGGACCTGACATCGACGACGATGACCAGCGTTCGCAGATCCAGCGTAAACAGATGGAGGAGATCACCAATGACCCTTGCAGACAAGGTCGCCGACATGGTTTCGGCCATGGATGACGGCGAAGAGTACGGCCGTGAGGAAAGGATCGAGCGCATGTTGAAGAGGCGGCTGCGCCGACGCATTCTCGGCGAGTTGGCCGACGACGACTGGGAGCCCAGCGGGCGGCTACTGCGCATGGCCCTCGGACGCCGCGGGCTCTCGCGCCTCATGGAGGACGATGAGGACGACGGGTCCACCCGCCGGCTGCTGCGCCTGGCCCTCGGCCGTCGTGCCCGCTCCCACTTTATGGACGACGACGAGGACGAGGAGTCGATGAGGCGCCTGCTGCGCTTCGCCTTCGGTCGGCGAGCCATGCGCCGGCTTATGGAGGAGGACGACGACTGGGAGCCCAGCGGCCGGTTGCTGCGGATGGCGCTCGGGCGCCGTGCGATCTCCCACCTGATGGAGGACGACGACGAGGGCGGCGAGTCGATCCGGCGCCTGCTACGCTTCGCCATCGGCCACCGCGCCATCCAGCGGCTGCTGGAGGAGGACGAGGACTGGGAGCCCAGCGGCCGCCTGCTGCGGCGCGCCATGCGGGGGCGCGTGCTCGCCGGGATGGCCGAAGACTAGCCGGCAGGCATCCCGTGCGCCGTCGGAACGCATAGGTAGAGGCATTGGACGGAATCGCCAGCGCGCGATCGAGGCACCGTGGAGCCCGCCGCTCAGCGGGCTCCCGGCGGCGCTCATCGACACGTGCGGTGTGACGCTATTGAGAGGACATCAACTGTGACCACTGCAGACAAGTCCACGGATCAAGACAAGTCCGCGGACGCCAAAGCCGAGCGGGACAAAGGCGGCATGCTCGGCCGAGGCGAAGAGACCCGCCGAGGCGAAAGGACCGGCCGAGGCGAAATGGCCGGGCGTGGCGAAGGGATCGGACGTGAAGAAGGGCTCGGGGAGGAGGTCATGAAGCGGCGGCTACGCCGCCACATCCTGGCCGAGTTGTTCGACGAGGACGAGGATCCCATCGATCGCATCGTGCAGCGGCGCCTGCGCCGAGGTGCGCTCTCCGAGCTCTTCGACGGCGGCCCCCTCGAGCGCCTCCGGCGCCGGCGCGAGGTCGCTCGCGCCCTGTTGGCCGACTTCACCCCCAGGACCGACATCTTCGAGCAGGACGGCCTGCTGGTCATCCGGGCCGAGCTGCCGGGTGTGCGCCGGGAGGATGTCGAGATCGCGGTGGACGACGGCGACCTGGTGATCAGCGGCGAGCGCACGGACGACCTCACGGTGGACGCGGACGCCTACTACCAGGAGGAGACGGCCCACGGCGCGTTCTATCGCCGCATCCCGCTGCCAGAAGCGGCGCAGATGGAGCAGATCAAGGCCGAGGTCAAGGACGGCATCCTGGAGATCCGCGTGCCGATGCCGCAGCGGCCCAAGGTCGCCCTGACCTGACGCTGCACCCGAGACGAGCGACGACGAGGGCCACCGCTGCAACCTCAAGCGGCGGTGGCCCTCGTCGGGCATCCTCGACCCTCCAGACGGCCCTATACCTCTGTGAGGCACCTCACCGCGTCAGCGCTAACGGCGCACAGGCCGCTTGAGACCGACTTCCCGCACTCTGCACCTTGACACGACAGCGAGTCACGGACACTTCGAGCCGTTTGCCGCGGCTGCGACTGATTTCGGCAATCGCATGGCGATCAATGCCGATGCCGGCTTCCTCCTGAGCGCTTTCGGGGCGGTGGTGCACCGGTCGCATGCGGGATCTTTATCCCCTATTCGCCGACACTTGCGCCGCTGCCCGGTCACGCCGTACCCCTGGTTTTCTGGGACTTCATGACCAATCCAACATGGGCGCCCCTGGGCTGGCTGCATGATATTGGCCTGCCGATCACAGAGGCTGTTACGGCAACCGTGACAAAGGGATCGTTGGGGACACGCGTGATTGAGGCGCAAGCGTTTCAACGGACCGTGCTGACCTTCGACCCATTGAACCCACCGTTCTGGCGTGTAGAGCGCGTTAGCGTGGGCAGCGACGTCGCCGCGGCCTTCCCTCAAGCGGTTCGCTAGCCGCGACTCGCCTGGTCTAGCCTGCTTTATTCACGAGGAGCGCGGAGTACGCCCTGGGACCGCCGGCATCCCTGCCGGCCTCCGCGTGCCGGCTGGAAGCCGGCGGTCCCAGGACAAGGCTGCTACCGCCGTAGCAGACGCCCGTGAATAATCCTGGCTAGAAGCCGGCTTGCCTGCTCGAGATCGTCGTTGCAGCGGGGCACCCAGGCCTCGCCCCAGAAGAAGTTGCAACTGGTCTCCGCTCGGAGGACCCGCCAATGGGCTTCCTCGACCAACCGCCACCGCTCTCCATCCTCGGTTGCGATGGCGCCGATATCGCGGCGGGCGGCGTGGACGGCGTGGCTGATCTCGTCTAGCCGGATCATGGCGTCCTGCTGCGCCTGCGAGCCCATCCATTGGACGAAGCCCCGCCCGTGATGCCAGCCGGTGTTCCACGCTCCCGGGCCAACCGTGACCTCGCCGTGAGCTCCGTAGGTATCGAGGTACTGGTCGATGAATACGGGACGGATGCCCTCGCTGTGATTCGCCCGCACGCGATCGAGCAGAGGTTGATAGAAGACGCCCCAGAAATTGCCCTTGGCCGAGGTATTGCGGAACCACCCCCCGTTCTCGCCATCGGTGCAGGTGGTCACCAGCGGTGGGAACTCGCAGTACTTGGTTCGTTCGCACACCTCGTGGATGAACCAGCCGGGATCCATCCCCGCCTCCTGGGCGTTGGAGAGCTCGCGGTCCCGTACCACGACGATGATCTCTTCGCCCCCGTGGCGCGCCGTGTGCGGACGGTAGCGCAGCTCGTGCCATGGCATGGGTGTGATCGCCTCCACGTGCTCACTGTCGACGAGCACATAGCGATAGCCCCAGCGTTTCAAGGTGGGAATCAGCTCCATGCAGAATCCCATCTCCGGCGGCCAGAAGCCGGGGAAGCTCGTGCGACCGAACAGGTGCCGGCCGATTCCCTGCCAGCGTCCGATCTGCTCGTCCCAGTCGGCCCTGGGGATCAACGGCAGGACGGGGTGATAATAGGCGGTGCCCAGGACCTGGATGATCCGGGTGTTCTGCACATGCCACAGCAGCGACCCGCAGTCCACGATGCCGTACGCCTGCTGCTGGAACTCGGGGCTGGCGAGCGTCTCCAGCAGGGTGCCGGACAGCGACAGGTGGACCCGACCCACATCCTCGAATTCCCACAGAGAGCGGGGGATGCGATCGAGGGCCCAGAGGATCTCTTTCGCTTCCCACTCGCTATGTTCGAGCAGGTCCTCGAGGTTCCAGGCGGGCTGGTGCAGGTTGAGAACCAGGGCGAAGGACACGTCGGTCATCAGTTGGGCTCCTCTGGTCGCTACTATTCCTGGGTCACGATCTCACTGGTGCGACGGGCGAGCTCGCTGCCGTAGTCGGTCCAGATACCCTCGCCCCAGTAGCGGTAGCAGCTCGTCTCGGCGGTCAGCAGGTGGAACAGCGCGTTGCGGTACCGCGGGTCGTCGCTGCGCACACCCGGGGCGAGGATGCGCTCGTGGAAGAGTGAGCTGGCCTTCTCCATGGGCACGAGCACCGCATCGTAGCCCCGGACCCAGGAGATGTTGTTGGTCCAGCTCCCCCCTTCCATGTGGAAACGGCCGTCCTCGCCCCGAAGCTGCTCGATCACCACGGCCAACCGGTCCGGCCCATCGCCCGGGGCCATGCGCTCCCAGATGCGTGATTGGAAAAGAGGCTGGATCGCGGGGAGGTCGTGGTCCTGGATCCCCACGGAGCGCAGCCGCTCGAGATATTCGGTGACGTTCATGATCGGCGTCCCGGAGCCCGAGCACTCGCGGATCACCTCGAAGTACTTGGGGGGGAACTCGTTCATCATGACGCCGCCGTTTTCACCGTCGGCAATCTGGGTCACCAATAGCGGGACCTGTTGCCCGGCGAGGTCCAGCCGGGAGAGGCCCCTGGCCGCGTAGTAGGGCTGCATCTGGCCGACCAGCTTGGTATCGCTACCCTGCGTCTTGATCACGGCGGTAATGCTGGCGGTCTCGCCGCGAGAGTTCGTGCAGACTAAGCGATGCGGGAGATGGCGCTGCCGCGGCCCCTGACCGTCCGGCTGCTCAATGGTGTGCTCCTGGACCAGGACCCATTGATAGCCGCAGTCGACGAGGGTCTTGACGAACTCGTAGGCCACGTCGGGATGATTGGGCAGGGCCATTTCGGAGGGCGAGAAGCCGCGGACCCGGCTCAGGGCGTCGAGCCCGAAGAGGGCGGCGAAGTAGTGCTGCCAGGCCCGCACGTGTAGGCGGTAGTCCTGGACAGGGGTAGAGGGAACCACGGCGTGACCCCACGGGCAGCCCAGCCACTCCACCGCCTGATGGTAACGGGCGTCGCAAGTGATGCGTGCCAGCGCGTCGAGCACGTCGTTGGCGCCCATCTGGCGCAACCCATAGAGCAGAGTGCCGGAGTACTCGAGCATGATGCGCGGCTGGACGCCTTCGTCGAGGAGCTGCGGTATGAACTCGCCCATGCGCTTGTAGCACCACAGGAACACCGGGGCATTGTGGTTGTCGCCGATGCCGGGATTGTCCATCATCCACTGTAAGTTGCTGATCAGCCGTGCCGTACGCAGATCTGGTCCGCCGGCCGGGATGAGGGGCTGGTGCATGTGCAGGGCTATAGCGAAGGCGCTGTCGATCTCGCCGAAGCCCGGGGCACCCGGCGGCAGAAACACCGGCCTGGTCCGGCTGGCCCGGATGACCTCTTCGATGCGCTCTTCCGAGCCGGAAAGGTTGGGAAGCCCATCAACGTATTCCGCAATATCGCCCACGATCGCGCTCCTCATCGCCGGTCTGGTCCGGCACTCATTTATGGCGGATGTACTCGTAGATGTTCAGGTAGTGTTGCCCGGGGATCGCCCAGGAGTGATCCTGTTGCATGCCGTTGATCATCAGTTGCCGGAACTCCCAAGGGTAGTCGTACCACAGCCCAAGGGCACGCGACATGGCCGACTCCAGGGCCTGATGATCGACCTGGTGGAAGACATACCCGTTTCGTTCCTCGGGTGGGCGGGGTGAGTAGTCGCGGTCGATGACCGTGTCAACCAGCCCGCCGATGGCCCGCACGATGGGAACGGTCCCGTACTTGAGTGCGATCATCTGGGACAGACCACACGGCTCGAACATGCTGGGCATGACCAGCATGTCCGCGCCGGCGTAGGTCAGGTGTGCCAGGCCCTCGTCATAGCCGATCTCGATATGGCAGTCGGGGTTGTCGTTGAGGTAGTGTTTCAGGTGCCAGAGGTGGCCGTTGACGGCGTGCTCGGGACAGGTGCCCATCAGGACGAACTGGGCGCCATGGGCCAGGGCGTAGAAGAGGGCGTGGTGGATGAGATGGATGCCCTTTTGCTTGTCCACACGGCCGATATAGGCGATGATCGGCTTGAATTCCTTGCGTAGCCAGAAGCGGTCACGCAGCGCTTCCTTGTTGGCGTACTTCTGATCCAGCGTCTGCGCGGTGTAGTGAGCCGGGATGAAGCGGTCGATCTCTGGGTTCCAGACGTCGTAATCGACGCCGTTGAGCACCCCACCGAACTTCTGCCCGTGGACGAAGAGCGTATGTCCCAGCCCTTTTCCTTGATCGGTGGCCGTGGCTTCCCAGGCGTGTTGGGGCGAGACCGTGGTGATGAAGTTCGAGTAGACGATGCCACCTTTCATGAGATTGAGCGCGCCATGGTCGAAATTGTCCCGCAGGCGGCGCTCGTCGAAGAAGTGGGCCGGTCGAGTCAAGCCGGTGGCCCACAAAACGTCCTCGCCGGTGATGCCCTGATGGCCGAAATTGTGGATCGTGTAGCAGACGCGTTGATGCGGCATGCCGGTATGCTGATAGATCTCGAAGAGGAGGACCGGCACCAGGGCCGTCTGCCAATCGTGACAATGGATAACGTCGGGCCGCTTGTCCGACTTCAACATGAACTCCAGCGCCGCCTTGGCGAAGAAGGCGAATCGGTTCGCTTCGTCGAGCTCGCCGTAGATGCGGCCCCGATTGAAGAAGTTGTCGGGTGAATGCGGGTCGATGAAGTAGCAGCGCCGGCCGTGGACGAATCCGAACCACACGGTGCAATGAACGGCACCGCTGTACCAGGGCACCCACAGGTCCTGGTAGGAGACGGTGAGCCCGTAGATCTGGTCGTAGCGCATGCAGTCGTACTTCGGCAGAATGATGTCGACGGCATTGTCCCGCCACTCGAGCTCGCGGCTGAGGCCAAAGATCACTTCGCCGAGGCCGCCGGTCTGGGCGACCGGGGCACACTCGGTGGACACCATCACGATATACACGGCGCGACCTCTCTAGAGGGACCGCGTCGCGCGCGAAACGCCGGTGCAAGCCGCTGTCCCGTGTCCACTGCTCCTGTTCCCGGCCCGGTGAGGCGCCACACGTGGAACGTAGCCATACCTATGGGAACGCTGCACGACCCGCTTTTATTCCCAGGAAACGGGACAGAATTTTAATAGACTTTTAAAGGAAATATCTTCCAGCGAGGAGCGTTCTCGTCTAGGTGAGCCGGGCGCCAAAGCCAGTTGAGGCTCACTCTGTGGCCGGTGGGAATGGGCAGGGCCGGCATCCGGCCCTGCCCAATGCATGGTCGAAAGGATACGCCGTTGCACCTGAGACGATTGTGAGTCGATCAACATGAACCTCGGCGCGGCGGCAGGTCGCGGTCGCACGAGGCGTAAGCGTAAAGGTAAGAAGGGAGTTAGTGGTATGAGTACGCTCGTGGCTATCGCCTATCCCGAGCAGGGACGGGCCCGGGAGGTCATGGATGTCCTCAAGCAGTTGCAGGCCCAGCACCTTATCGAGATGGACGACGCCGTCGCGGTAGTCAAGGATGACGAGGGCAAGATCAAGCTCGACCAGGCGGTCAGTCTGACCGGAGCCGGGGCGGCCGGGGGCGCGCTGTGGGGCATGCTCATCGGCCTGCTCTTCCTCTCCCCGCTGCTGGGCGCGGCCGTCGGGGCGGCCACCGGCGCCATCGGCGCCAAGATGTCTGACTACGGGCTGGACGACAACTTCGCCCGGCAACTGGGGGCGCAGCTAAGACCGGGCACCTCGGCGCTGCTGGTGCTGGTGCGGCAGGCGACGCCCGACAAGGTGCTGGCGGAGATCGGCAAGTACGGGGGGACGGTGATGCAAACGTCATTGCCGAACGATGCTGAGCGGCGCCTGCAAGCTGCTCTCAGCATGGGAGGTGCCGTCGCCTCAAGACGCTGAGCAACGCCCGCATAGGAGGGTGCGGCAGCGTCGCCGCCGCCACGCTGCCGCACCGAACTGAGATGATCCGGAGCCCCGCCCTTGACACAGGCCCATGCTGGGCAGACCGACCCGACCGAGCCTCCACCGAGATGACGGGCGCATGCCGATCCCGTGACCGGGGTCGCGGCAGGGCGCAAGGGGCGAGAGGAGGAGTGGCATGAGTGGCGCGGACAGGTCGGCGCCTGCCGGCGTCGTCCAGGCCCGGCGCGCCTGGCAGCAGCTTGGGTTACGCTTGCAGAGCGTGACGCCCCGGGCGCTGGTACGCTTCCTGCTCGTCGTCGGCGCACTGGCTGTCATCGTCTGGCTCCTCGCCTCAGCCTGGAGCGTGTTGACTCCGTTCATCTTGGGCGCCGCGATCGCCTATGTGCTCCTGCCGCTGATGAACCTGCTCGACCACTGGCTGCCGCGCTGGACGTCCATCGTGCTCGTCTTCGTCGCGTTCCTGGCGGTGGTCCTGCTCGCCGTGGTCTTCATCGTGCCGCCGCTCATACATCAGCTCGTTAGCCTGGTGCAGAGCATCCCCGACGCCAAGGAGATGAGAAGGCTAGTGCAGCAACTGGACAAGCAGATCGCGGCCTTGCCGCCACAGGCGCAACAGGTGATCAACAACGCGGTGAAGGAAGCCCAGAAGGCGCTCAAGGCCAACCTGGGCGATGTCGCCAAGGGTGCGGCGTCGTTCTTCTTTAACCTCGTCTTCAGCGTGATCAACTCCATCCTCTTCCTGCTCGGCTTCTTCATCGTGCCCTTCTGGTTGTTCTACGTGCTCAAAGACGAGGGCAAGGGCCGAAGCGCCGTCGCGCGCCTGCTCCCTCCCTGGATGCGCGCCGATGTGCTGGGGGTACTGCGGACGATCGATCGCGTGCTCAGCAGTTGGCTGCGCGGCCAGATTATCCTGTCGGCGTTCCTGGGAGCGTCTGTGTACGCGGGTCTCACGCTGCTGGAGTTGCTTGGCGTCAAGGGCATCCAGTACAAGCTGCTGGTCTCCCTCTTCATCTGCGTGACCTCGCCGATCCCCTTTGTGGGCAGCTTCCTGAGCGCGATCCCCCCAGTGCTGATGGCGCTGGTTGGCGGCGGGCTCGGGAGCGCACTGGCCGTGGTGGCCCTCTACGTCGTCATGCAGACGGTGCAGGACAACGTGCTCAGCCCGAAGATCATGGGCGATAGTCTAAACATCCACCCCGCGATCGTGATGCCGCTGGTGGTGATCCTGGGGCGTAACGGTATCCTATGGATCATCCTAGCCGGCCCTGCCGCGGCGCTGGCGCGCGACTTGTTCCTGTACGTGTACGGGCGCTTCGAGGACCCGCCGCGCCCGGCGGGACTGCTCCCCGGCGAGCCGCTGCCCCTCCTCGAGACGTGCGCACAGGTTGAGGTCGTGCCGGTTGAGCGGACCGAACCGGGCCCGGTACCACCCGGGGCACCGTCCAAATCAAGCGTGGCGCCGGCGTCCTGGTCACAGCCGCGGGCATGAACCGGCCGGGGGTGGCTGCGCGGCCCTCACGCCAGATTAGGTCCCCGACCGTAGCCCAAGCGCTTGGGTGGTCGTGCCGCGGTTCTAGGTGACGTCCGTGATGCCCTCTGCCACGCCTTGTGCGGCGTCGTAGGCAATCCGCGCGACTGCTGGGGCCGCTGCCCAAGCGTCATTGCGCCTGGGCGATCGATGTAGAGGTGAGTGTGCGACGGTACGGGCGCCCTGGGCGCTTCAGCGCGATGCCAGCCGATCCGGCGCCGACGTGGGCTCGAGGTCCGGGGGTCCGGCCTGTTCCGCGTAGACGAGGGCCAGTAACTCCTCGCCCTCCAGCGTCTCCTCCCGCAGCAGCGCCTCCGCGATCGCCTCCAGTGTCGACCGATGCCGCCGCAACAGCGTGCCCGCGCGCTCGTGCGCCTCCTCGATCAGGCGATGTACTGCCGCGTCGATCCGCTCGGCCGTCCGCTCGCTGTACTCCTTCGGCTCCCACGGGTTGTAGCCCCGCCCGCCCAGCACGCTGTCCGACGCCCCTCCGAAGTACTCCGGCCCCAGCTCCTCCGCCATCCCCAACTGCGTCACCATCGCCCGCGCCAGTCGCGTCACATCCTGCAGGTCGTTCTGCGCGCCCGAGCTGATCTCCCCACAGGCGATCTCCTCGGCCGCCCGGCCGCCCAGCCCTACCGCCAGCCGGTCCAGCAGGTAGTCCCGCCGGTAGTTGCACCGGTCGTCGCTGGGCCGGAACTGCGTCACGCCCAGGCTGCGGCCACGCGGCGTGATGGTCACCCGATGCACCGGGTCCGCGTTGGGCACCAGCAGCGCCACCAGTGCGTGGCCCCCCTCGTGATAGGCCACTGTCCGCCGCTCCTCCGCGCTCATCAGCAGGTTGCCCGGCGCCCCCAACGTGATACGATCCAGCGCCGCATCGAAGTCGGCCGGGGCTACCCGTTCCGCACCCTGGCGCGCCGCCATCAGCGCCGCCTCGTTGGCCAGGTTGGCTAGGTCCGCCCCGCTCATGCCCGGCGTGGCCTGCGCCAGCGCCTCCAGGTCCACTCCCGGCGCCAGCGGCAGCGGCCGGGTGTGCACGCGCAGGATGGCCTCGCGCCCCCGGCGGTCGGGCAACTCCAGACTGACCTGCCGGTCGAAGCGGCCAGGGCGCAGCAGCGCCTGGTCCAGCACGTCCGGCCGGTTGGTCGCCGCCAGCACGATGACGGCCTGACTCGGCTCGAAGCCGTCCAGGCAGACCAGCAGCTGGTTGAGGGTCTGCTCCCGCTCGTCGTTGGTGCCCCCGCCCAGCGGCCCCCCCGTCCCCCGCTGCCGCCCGATGGCGTCGATCTCGTCGATGAAGATGATCGCCGGCTGAGCGGCCTTGGCCTTCTCGAACAGGTCGCGCACGCGGCTGGCGCCGACGCCCACGAAGACCTCCACGAACTCGCTGGCGCTGATGCTGAAGAAGGGGACGCGGGCCTCGCCGGCGACGGCGCGGGCCAACAGGGTCTTGCCGGTGCCGGGGGGGCCGACCAGCAGCACCCCCTTGGGGATCTTGGCGCCCAGACGCCGGTACTTGGCCGGATTGCGCAGGAAATCGACCTCCTCCTGCAACTCACCTTTGGCGGACACCACGCCGGCCACGTCGGCGAAGGTGGTGCTGGGGCGTTCCTCGGTGTAGAGCTTGGCGCGGCTCTGGCCGATGCCGAAAGTGCCCTGCTGCTGGCGGCGCGCCGCCCGCATGGCGACGTAGAACAGCCCGATCACGACGAGCAGCGGCAGCGCCTGGAGCAGGAGCCCCAGGAAGCCAAGCCAGGCCGAGGGGGCGGGGTTGTCCGCGGAGATCTGCACGTGATGGGCTTCGAGCAAGGGCAGCAGGCCGGCATCGCCCTGCGGTGGCAGGGCGGTGGTATAGTCGGTGTAGACGGGCCCACCCCCGGCCGGCGTATAGGGTGTCGAGAACTTGCCCGTGGCGGTAGACGAGGAGAGGGTGACCGTGGCGATGCGGTCGGCGCGCACCTGGGCCAGGAAGTCGCTGTACGTCAGGGTCACCTGTGAGGACGCCGTCTGGGAGGGACCCAGCAGCAGGGGGCCAAGGACGAACACGTCGAACAGGATCACCACGGCCAGGACCGCCAGCCACGCGTTGCCCAATGGCCGTTGCCCTGGCGGCCGGTAGTCCGGGTCGCCCCCATTAAAGTCGAATCGGTGGTCCATGGTACCCTCTCCCGACGAGTCGCTAGGACGGGGCAGGCCACCCGCGATGTGACCGCATCGTGGTGTGCAACTCGTTGCTGTCTTATCTCGCTGGGTCCCTGTCCCTCCCACTGTGACACAACGTCGGTGGCCCGCCTAATAGTCCCGAATAACTTCCGAGTAGCGCACCTTGGTTGCTCCGACGCAGCCTCTAACCCCGGTGGCTGGCGCCGGTTGAACATGACCGGGTAGAGCGGGGCCATGGCAGTAGAGAGGCCGATGGGACCCTTGCAGGCATTGAGACACCTTTGAGACGCCCGGGTGTTACACCGGATGTTGTGACGGTGCCCGTGCCTCAGACGCGTCCGGGGCGCCGTCCACGCGCCGTCCCGCTCACAGGCGCGCCGGCCCGGCCGGCCGGGAAAGGAGGGAAGCGGATTGTCGACATAGTGGCGCGTGCGGATCACGCATATCCGGTAGGACCTGACATCGACGACGATGACCAGCGTTCGCAGATCCAGCGTAAACAGATGGAGGAGATCACCAATGACCCTTGCAGACAAGGCCACGAATAGG
>Ga0209062_1005843_pt1 | contig 11649 bp, 10 predicted proteins | sample Coa_R2_2_FD_187158 | JGI IMG/M metagenome (GOLD analysis project Ga0209062, IMG submission 187158) | Surface soil microbial communities from Centralia Pennsylvania, which are recovering from an underground coalmine fire - Coalmine... | ecosystem: Environmental > Terrestrial > Soil > Unclassified...
CTGGTGCAGGCTACTCCCCGTCAGGGGCAGCTCGCCGAAGCAGGCCCCCGGCTCAACCGTCGCCATAATCAACTTGCGCCCATCGGCTGAGAGGTGATAGAGTTGCACGCTGCCGCTCTTCAGCAAAAAGCACAGTGTGCTGCGTTCGCCAGGGCGATACAGAATCTGCCCCGGCTGGCACGTCATCACATTCGTCATGCGATCCAGTTCGCCGATTTCCGCCGCGTCGAGGCTGCCAAAAAGCTCGCTCTGCCCCAGGAACGCCGCCTTCCCGGCAATACCTTCTGCCCTCTGTTGTGCCGTGGAGAGACGCTGCCCCTGCGTCGCTGCCTGCTTCTCTCGCATATCCCCATTCTCACGTGTTGATTATCGCCTGGATTGGCTGGGATTGTCTCTAACAGTCTTATTGTATCATACAAGGTGAAAGAATCTTGACAAAGGATGTCCAGTATTGAGAGCTATACTGTTTTCTCATCAAACAGGCTTTGAGACCCGCTAACCAGACATTGCCGCATTGCCTGCCAGATATTGCCAGAGCGCAAGCATTACCACCGTCAACCCTAGAGTATAGGGCAAGAGCGTCCAGATGCCGATGAACTGCGCGAGGACGCCCGCGAGCCAGGGGAAGAGGGCCAGACCGATGATGCTGACGCTGACGAGCAGGCCGATAGTGCTGGCGGCGAGTCGGGCCGGAACGAGTCTGGGGGCGATGGCGACGGTCAGCGGGTAGATAGGGGCAAGGCTGAGGCCGATGAAGCAGAAGCCGATGGCGGCGATGGCTCCGAGCGGGACGAGCCAGACCAGTCCGAGGCCAATGCCGAGACCTGCCAGACAGGTGTACATCAAGACCTTTGTGCCGATGCCGAGACGCTCGGCCAGCGCCTGCAAGGTGAAACGGCCCAGCGTGAGGCCGAGCCAGAAGCCGCTAACGATCCAGCCTGCCGCCACCGTTCCCTGCTGGCGCGCTTCCAGCAAGAAGCTGTACGTCCAGTTGCCCAGGCTCACCTCAACGCCAACATAGACGAGCAGGAAAATGGCCGCGAGCCAGACAACAGGCAGCTTGAGCGTGGCGCTGAGGACGTTTTCTTTACTGACCACCTCATCTTCCTGCGCAGGTGGTGTGCTGGCGGGCGGGCGAAAAAAGGTGGTCAGGCCGAGCAGCAACGGCAGGCTCAAGCCGAGCATCAAGAGGTAGAAGCTGTTCCAGCCCCAGGCCAGCGCCAGAATGGTGCTGGCGATCAGTGGGCCAACCAGCGCGCCCACGCCATAGAAGGCATGCAGGTAGTTCAGCAGCGTCGTGTGGCGTGGCAGAGCCGTGATGAAGACGTTGAAGCCGGTCTCGATAATCCCTATGCCCAGCCCGATCAGCAGCCGCGCAAAGAGCAGCACCACAAACGGCAATTCCAGCCCGAAGCCGAGCAACCCTGGCAGCAGGATGATGGCCCCCACCCCCAGTAGCCAGCGCAGCCCCAGCCGCTCCGCCAGCAGGCCGCTGCTCAATGCCGAAAGAAAATAGCCCAGAGACGATACCAGAAACAGCAGGCCGATAATGGCATCGCCCACGTGATAGAACGAACTCAAACTCGGCAACAGTACGCCATTGCCGCCGCCAGATATGCCAATCAGCACAAACCCGAAAAATGCGAGGGAAATCGACGGGGAAGAAGACGACGATACAGCTTTGACTCTCATGCATGCTCCCGAAAATTACAATACGCCTCTCTCCGCGAGAGACGTATCGTTATTGTATCATACTGACTCATCTTTATGTCTCAGCCGCCGGTAACAGATGTATCTTACGTGGCAACGGTTTCGTAGATGAAATAGAGAAGCGGGTGTGTGTTGTTATAGTGACTGAGGTAAGTGTAGGCATGGGTGTAGGCGTGGGAGCGACTGGCGGCAGACTCCAACCACGTGCCGGGGCAAGATCATAGGCCAGAAGTTGTGTACGACGATGTCGCGCTCTCTGCTGCATAATTTCCCTCCGCCATCTTCACCACATCCCGTTCGGAGCAGAATACGTTCCTTGACGGAAGTATACTCGATTTATGGGCCAGTGGGAAGAGGGAAAGATATACCACAGGCAACAGATGCGTCGTGTATAGTAGGGCCACCTCTTGCGGATGGCCTGCAGGAGACATAGCCCGAAATGGCGAATTTCGCTTGCCAGCGCATCTGAAGTGTGCTATACTTACTGCTTAGCGAGAGCAGGTATCTCTCGCGCCGCTGTGATTGAGGAATCACAGGGGAATACACACGCTCTCGGATCAGTAGAAACCCTGGTGCCCCTCGCTCGTTGGTGTTGTAGGGTCTTGCCGTGGGGAACCCTTCGCTGATGGAGATGAGAGCGGAGGAAATAAGGGAGGAATTGTTTTTTGGCAAACGTTATCTCAATGAAGCAGCTTCTTGAGGCCGGTGTCCACTTTGGGCATCAGACCCGTCGCTGGAACCCGAAGATGGCGCCCTTCATCTTTATGGACCGCAACGGCATTCATATCATCGATCTCCAGCAGACGGTGGCGCGCCTCAACGAAGCCTACAATTTCGTCAAACAGCTTGCGGCCAACGGCGAGAGCATTCTCTTTGTTGGCACGAAGAAGCAGGCCCAGGAGGCAGTAGCCGAAGAGGCCAAACGCAGCGGCATGTACTATGTCAACCAGCGGTGGCTTGGCGGCATGCTCACCAACTTCCAGACCATTCAGTCGCGCATTCGCTACCTGCGAGAACTTGAGGCCCGCCGTGATCGTGGTGAATTCGAGCAGCTGCCCAAGAAGGAAGTGCAGCGCCTGCAGGATGACATCAACCGTCTGGAGCGCCTGCTGGGTGGTATCAAAGACATGAAGCGGCTGCCCTCTGCCCTCTTTGTCGTCGATACGCGCAAAGAGCGCACTGCCGTGCTGGAAGCGCGCCGCCTGGAAATCCCCATCATCGCCCTGGCCGATACCAACTGCGACCCTGATGAGATGGATTACCCCATTCCGGCCAACGATGATGCCATTCGCGCCGTGCGCCTGCTCTGCGCCAGAATCGCCGACGCCGCCATCGAGGGACGCCGCGAACTGGAGGCTCGCATGAAGGACTCCGAAGAGGCTGCTGCCGAAGCCGACGAAGCCGCCGAGCGGCCTGAAGCTGTTATCAATGCTGAGGAGCTGGATATGGCTCCTCCCGCTTTGCCCGCCGAGGAAGCCTCCGTCGCGGAGCCAGAACTCGTCGCCAAAGAGGCCATGTAAGCGCAATTGCATAGCGGGAGGTAGAGAGGAAGCAGCACTGGACGAGCGGTCGCAGGTTCCGCGCCGCAGGCCACCCGCCAGGGGTGGCCCTACTATATACCGGGCGGCTCAGCAAGCCGTATATAGTAGGGCCACCCCTGGCGGGTGGCCTGCGGGTTGCCCTGCGGCGCGTACTCGCCGGGTCTGTGTATCGTCCTCCTGCCTCCCGCTTTTTCCTGTATGTTTCATGCCTCTTCTTTCATAATAAAGTGAGAGACAGGGATGAAGCCGCGATATTTTTGTGTTCGTGTGTTCTTTAACGCACAGATACGAAAATTTGTCAAGCACTCAGGTGTCAGAAAAGATGGACAGAGGTAATTGTACTCTGGCCCGCCCCCTGAGTATGATAGAACTATGAGATTGAGGAGAAACAGACCGTATGAACTACGCAGCAGCCGATGTAAAGAAGTTGCGGGAGGAGACGGGCGCAACGTTTAACGATTGCAAGAATGCGCTCGCCGAGGCCGCTTCCTGGGACGAGGCCGTCAAGATTCTGGAAGCGAAGAGCAGCCGCAAGGGCGAGAAGATCATGGCTTCGGGCCGCGAAACCAAGCAGGGGGGCATCTTCGCCTATGTCCACCACAACAACTCGCTTGGTGTCCTGCTTGAACTCAATTGCAGCACCGATTTCGTGGCGCGCAGCGAGGCGTTCCGCCAGCTTGCCAGCGATATCACCCTGCAAATTGCCGGACTCAACCCGAAGTACATCAGCCTGGATGATGTCCCCGCCGATGTGGTTGAGGAAGCTCGCCGCGTGATTGCCGAGGAGCCTGCGATGGCGCGGGTGCCTGCCGAGAAGCGCGAAGAGGTCATCGAAAACAAGTTGAAGAAGGCGCTGGGCGAGCAGGTCTTGCTCTTGCAGCCCTTTGTCAAGGACGAAGCCGTCACCGTTGGCGACCTCGTGCGCAAGGTCAGTGCTGAGACAGGTGAACCTATCGTAGTGCGTCGCTTCAGTCGCTACGCCCTGGGGGAGTAATGTAGCGGCGCATGGGAGTAGGAACAATGTCTCAATATGCACCATCCCTGAAGTATCAGCGTATCCTTCTCAAATTGAGCGGTGAGGCTCTTGGTTCGGGTCAGGGGACAGGCATCGATGCCGAGATGGTACGGCGCATTGCCAGAGAGGTCAAGCGCGTGCATGATCTGGGGGTCGAGGTGGCGCTTGTCGTCGGCGGCGGCAACTTCTGGCGTGGAGCCGATGCTGCCGCCACTGGCATCGACCGCGCAACGGCGGACTACGTCGGCATGCTGGCAACGGTTATGAACTCGCTGGTCTTGCAGGATGCGATGGAGAAGCTGGGCATGACGACGCGCGTGCAGACGGCCATCGAAATGCCGCCTGTCGCCGAGCCGTTTATCCGCCGCCGCGCGGAACGCCATCTGGAAAAGGGCCGCGTGGTGATCCTGGCTGCCGGTAGCGGCAATCCCTTCTTCACCACCGATACCGCTGCGGCGCTGCGGGCTGTTGAACTCAACGCTCAGGTATTGCTGAAAGCTACCAAAGTGGATGGTATCTACGACGAAGATCCCATGCGCAACCCCAATGCTCGTAAGTTCGAAGAACTGAGCTACATGCGAGCCTTGAATATGGGCTTGAAGGTCATGGACAGCACCGCCCTTTCGCTGTGCAAGGATAACAACCTGCCCATCGTCGTGTTCAATATGAACCAACCGGGGGCATTGGAAGGTATCATGCGTGGCGAAAGGTACGGCACGCTCGTTCATAACATGGAAGAAGCAGAGCGATCGTAAAAGGTCATCTGATGTTGGTGTGCGTATGTGCGGGCGGCATCTGGCCAGGATGTCGCCCTTACAAGGGAGCGTTGCAATGGTAGCAGATATTTTCAGCGATGCGGAACGACGTATGAGCAAAGCGGTTGAGGCTCTCAAACAGGATTTAGCAACCATTCGCACCGGACGTGCGAATCCCGCCCTGGTTGAGCGCATTCAGGTCGAGTATTATGGAGCGCCGACCCCCATCAACCAGCTTGCCACCATCTCTGTCCCGGATGCGCGTCAACTGGTCATCCAGCCCTGGGATCGCAAAATCCTGACAGATATAGAGAAGGCCATTCAGCGGTCTGACCTGGGCATCAACCCGAACAATGACGGGCAGGTGATCCGCCTGGTCATTCCTCCCATGAGCGAGGAACGCCGCCGCGAGATGGTCAAGATGCTGCACAAAAAGTTGGATGAGCATAAAGTTGCCGTTCGCAACATTCGTCGTGATGCACACGACAAACTGCGCGACCGTGAAAAAAAGAAAGAAATTTCCGAGGATGAGCTGAAACGTAACACCGAAAAGTTACAGAAGCTCACCGACCGCTACATCGAAGAAATGGAGAAGGTCGGCAAAGCCAAGGAACTGGAGATACTGGAGGTCTAAATTGACCAGGATAGAGAACCTTGCTCCCTCGTCAGTTGCAGAGGGAAAAGGGAGTGTGCAGGAACAAACTGTTGCCGCTGAGCAAAATTCCAGCGTGCCGCCGCTGCGCCATCTCGCCATTATTATGGATGGCAACGGGCGCTGGGCGACCAAACGCCACCTGCCCCGCCTCGCCGGGCATAAAGCGGGTGTCACCGCTTTGAAACGGGTGGTCGAATGCGCCGCCGATGAAAACATCGAAATGCTCAGCGTGTATGCCTTCTCAACCGAAAACTGGGGTCGCCCTCGTGCGGAAGTCGATGGCTTGATGCGTCTCTTCTGGGAAACGATCCGCCTCGACCTGGAGAAGTTACATCGCGATGGAGTGCGCCTGCGCCATCTTGGTCGCTTACAGGACCTCTCGCCCGAAATTCAAAAAGCGGTGCGGGACTCGATTGAACTGACGCGCAACAATACCCGCATCGCCCTCAACGTCTGTTTTAACTATGGTGGACGGGCTGAACTCGTTGACGCCATTCGCCAGATTATCGCTGATGGACACCGGCCTGAAGACATCTGTGAAGAACTGATCGCCTCTTACCTCTACACCCGCGACCTGCCAGACCCGGATATGGTGATTCGCACGGCGGGCGAGATGCGCGTCAGCAACTTCCTGTTGTGGCAAAGCGCCTATAGTGAGTATTATTCCACCCCCACCCTCTGGCCCGACTTCGGGCGCGAGGACCTGCGGGCAGCAATAGAAAACTACTGTCAGCGCCAGCGACGTTTTGGCCGCCTCTCCACCCCGCCTGCAAAATAGTACTGCTGGTGTGCGATAATGAAGTTGAACAAACAGGATCAGGAAGCAGCGCCGACAGCCGTGTCATGCTGAGTGAAGCGAAGCATCCGGTCACCGGGTTGGCCTGTATAGACTATCAGATGCTTCGCTTCACTCAGCATGACACGGTTGCCAATCTCGTTCGTTCAATTTCATTATTGTATGCCTGCGGGATAGCAGATTGGCACAGGGGGAACACGCCGCGTGCGAAGGACAGAAGAACGGAATAAGCAGGAAGGCACAGCCGGGCAGGCCAGCGGGAGTGGCAAGCGGGAGCGCGGCTCCCTTGTCCAACGGTGGCTTACGGCCATTGTCGGCATTCCCATCATCGTCCTCTTTGCCTGGCTCGGCGGCTGGTGGACGTTCGCCATCCTGCTGCTCATCACCTGCCTGGGCATCTACGAATTTCATCGCATGATGCAGCATGCTGGCTACCATCCGGTCATGCTGGTGAGCCTGGCGCTGAGTGTCCTCTTTCTGCTGGCCGCCATGTTTCCCCGGCAGCAACTGCTCCTGCTGGAAATCGGCCTGAGCGCGTCTTTGCTTGTCACTTTTCCCGCCCTGTTCGCTCGCAAAGACCACACCGGCTCGCTGGTCGACTGGGCGCTGACCGTCGCCATTCCCGTCTACCTCGGCTGGCCGTTAAGCTGCTTCAGCTTACTGCGCGGCTTTCAACTGAGCTGGCCTTTCGCGCAAACTTCCTGGTGGGTGCTGCCGCATGGCCTCTGGTGGGTGCTGGTCGCCCTTTTTGGCGTCTGGGGGTCGGACACAGGCGCGTTTTTCACCGGGCGCTTCATCGGTCGGCACAAACTCGCGCCGGGTATCAGCCCCGGCAAAACGTGGGAAGGCGTTTTCGGCGGCCTCGTCCTCGGAACGATTGCGGTGGTTCTCTTCAGCGTCCCACTGGGCATTCCCTGGTACCTCGCCATCGTCCTCGGCATCCTCGTCACCATCGCCTCTGTGCTGGGCGATCTTGCCGAATCGCTAATCAAACGCCAGACCCATGTCAAGGATAGCGGCCAGCTCATCCCCGGTCACGGCGGCATGCTAGACCGCATCGACAGCATCCTTTTCGCCGTCATGGTCGTCTATTTCTTCTCGCTATTCGTAGGGAAGTAGTGAATATTGCTTGACATAAAAACAAATAGCCAGTGCATGGTATAATCTGCTTGAGGGCCGAAAGTGAACAATCGAATGACTATAGAAACAGAGCATATGAATACTTTTCCGAAACGTATTGCCTTGCTGGGAAGCACCGGCTCCATCGGGCGGCAGACGCTGGATGTGGTGCGGCGTTTCCCGGAGCATTTTCATATAGTTGCGCTGGCGGCGCGCAGCAACATCGAGCTGCTGGCGGAGCAGGCGCGTGAATTTCAGCCCGCGCTGGTGGCCTGCACTGCCGAGAGTGCAGAACTTACGCTGGCGGCGCGCGAAGCGTTGCCCGGCGTTGTGATCGGCGAACGGGGCCTCTTTGAAGTGGCAACATATCCAGAGGCCGATGTCGTGGTGGCCGCTACCTCTGGCCTTGTCGGTCTCGGCCCCACGCTGGCGGCCATTCGGGCGGGCAAGATGATCGCGCTTGCCAATAAAGAGACGCTGGTCATGGCCGGCCATCTCGTGATGCAGGCGGCACGGCAGGCGGGCGTGGAAATCCGGCCTATCGATAGCGAACACAGCGCCATCTGGCAAAGCCTGCACGGCGAGCGCACCGCAGAAGTGCGTCGCCTGCTGCTCACCGCCTCCGGCGGGCCGTTCCGCCATGCCACGCCTGAGCAACTGCGCTCGGTCACAGTCGAGCAGGCCCTTGCCCATCCCACGTGGCGCATGGGAACAAAGATCACCATTGACAGCGCCACGTTGATGAACAAGGGTCTGGAGGTGCTTGAGGCGCACTGGCTCTTTGACATGCCCTATGAGCGCATCGAGGTCGTCGTGCAACCGGAGAGCATTATTCACTCGATGGTCGAATTCATCGATGGCTCGATCAAGATGCAGGCCAGCCTGCCCACCATGCATCTGCCCATCCTGCACGCGCTGAGCTACCCGCTGCGGCTGGATACCGCCAGTACCGGTCTGCTGCGCGAACTGCGCTGGCCTGACGTGGGTCAACTGCATTTCGAGCAACTGGATATCGCCCGTTTCCCCTGCTTCCGTCTCGCGCTGGAAGCTGCCAATCGCGGCGGCACCTATCCCAGCGTGCTGGTCGGGGCTGACGAGGAGGCGGTGGCCCTCTTCCTTGCGGGCAAGATCAGCTTCCCCGGCATTGCCGAATTGATAGAAGCCGTGCTGGAACGCCATCAACCTGTTGAGCAGCCCGATATCGAGACCATTCTTGAAACATGCGCCTGGGCGCGTCGAACAGCGCGTGAATTGAGTCCTGTCTATGGTGAGGTATAGATAGCTTTATGAACAACTGGTACTTATTAGCCGCCATTCCTGTCTTTGGCCTCTGCATTCTGGTGCATGAGTTTGGTCACTTTATCACGGCCAAATGGGCGGGCATTCGCGTCGAGGAATTTGGCCTCGGCTTCCCGCCGCGCATTGTGGGTATTCAGAGGAAGGATAACGGCGGCTGGCGCGTCATCTGGTTTGGCGGACCGCGCAACGAAGAAGATGACTATAACGGGCTGGAACAGACGCCCTTTGGCGGCACGAGCGGCGGCGCGAGCAAACCCGGCGCGCAGCCCGACAACCATACCATCTACTCGCTCAATCTCTTGCCCATCGGCGGCTTCGTGCGCATGCCCGGTGAGAACGGCGATATGTACGACGAAGATGGCAAGTATGACCCGCAGAGTTTCGCCGCCAAACCGGCAGGCAAACGTATTATTGTCCTCTGCGCCGGCGTCACCATGAACGTCATCCTGGCAATGGTGCTGTTCACCATTGCCTACACGCAGGGTGAGCCGACCTATCCCGCCGTCATCGGCAATGTCGAGGCTGGCTCGCCCGCCGCCATTGCAGGCATGAAGCCCGGAGATACCATCCTGTCGGTCGACGGGCATCCTGTCCATCTCTTCAGTGATGTGGTCACGGATGTCAACACTATCGTACAGGCGCATAGCAAGCAATCTCACGTCCCGGTGCAGCTGGTGATTGTCCATCAGGGGCAGAAAACGCCCATCAGCATCACCGTCAATGCGCGGGTGAATCCGCCGCCCAATCAGGGACACCTGGGCGTCGAGGAGAAGATTGTTTACGTCAGTTCGCCGGTCTGGGAGGCGCCCTTCAAAGGGGTGGCGAATACCGTTGTCGTAACGGGTCAATTTATCAGCAGCATTGTGCAGATGATTACCGGCGCGATCAAGCCGCAACTGGCCGGTCCCGTCGGCATCGTCAAGATCACGGGCGAAGTGGCACAGACCATCCCCGATCTCGGCTGGTGGCCCATTCTCAACCTGACGGCGATTCTCAGCCTGAACCTGGCGATCATCAACATATTGCCCTTCCCCGCTCTCGATGGAGGGCGCGTCTTACTGGTGGTGATAGAAATTTTGCGCGGAGGCAAGCGGCTCAAACCGGAGCGAGAAGGTCTGATCAATCTCATCGGCATGGCAATTTTGCTGACCCTGATGGTTGTTATCACTATTAGCGATATCATGCATTGGGGTAGTTAGTTTCAATCCCAAATGGGATGCTGGTATATCCCATAACAATGGAGCAGTTCAATTATGCGACGAAAAACACGGCAAATTCACGTGGGCGGTCTGGCTATTGGTGGCGATGCGCCTATCGTAGTACAATCCATGACCACGACCTATACACGCGACGTTGAAAGCACGGTCGCGCAAATTCACCGGCTGGAAGATGTCGGCTGTGAGATGGTGCGCGTGGCCGTGCCGGAAGAGGAAGACGCGCTGGCCATCGGCGAAATCAAGAAACGTATTCATATCCCGCTGGTGGCCGATATTCACTATAAGCATTCTCTAGCCCTTGAAGCCATTCGCCAGGGCGTTGACTGCGTGCGCATCAACCCCGGCAACCTCATCAACGGGCGCAAATCGCTGGAAGAGATTGTTGCCGCCTGCAAAGAGCGCGGCATCGCCATGCGTATCGGCGTCAACTCCGGTTCTATCGACGCGCTCGACCAGCGCGGTCGCATGCAGCGCATCCAGGTGAAGCTGCGCGACGACGGTACGCTGGAACGCAGCGACCCTGCCGAAGCGCGCCGCCTTGAGCGTTCGCGGCTGGCGGAGCGCATGGTCAACAAAGCCCTCGAATACATTAGCTGGTGCGAGGAAATGGACTTCCACGAGATCAAAGTCTCCCTCAAATCCTCGACGCCGCTCACCGCCGTAGAAGCCTACCGTCTCTTCTCGCAGCGTTCAGACTACCCGCTTCACCTCGGCATCACGGAGGCGGGAACGCTCGTCACCGGCGCGGTCAAATCCTCCGTCGGCCTCGGCCTGCTGCTCGCTGAAGGCATTGGCGATACCATCCGTGTCAGCTTGAGCGCGGAGCCGGAGGAAGAGATTCCGGTGGCCTACGAAATCCTGCGTTCGCTCGAATTGCGCAATCGCGGTGTCACCTTCGTCTCCTGCCCCTCCTGCGGGCGCGTCGAAATCGACGTCATCGAGGTAGCCAACGAGGTTGAGCGTCGTCTGGCGAAAGTGCAGACGCCCATCCACGTCGCCGTCATGGGCTGCGTCGTTAACGGCCCCGGCGAATCCCGTGACGCCGATGTCGGTCTCGCGGGCGGCAAGGGTCGCGGCGTCATCTTTCGCAAAGGCGAAGTCATCAAAACCGTCCCCGAAGACCAATTCCTGGACGCCGTGCTAAAAGAGGTTGCCAGCCTGCTGCCGGAGCGCGAAGCAAAGCTCGTCTACCCCGAAGGCGGCATCAAAGAAACCGTCGGCCACCATCGCACCCGCGAAGAAGGCACGGGATTGCCCATTCTGAAGTAGGATAGGAATGGATAGTGACGCGCCACCTGCGCAGGTGGCGCGTTTCATATTATGAAGCGTATCAAGGCTGATCCTTGCACTCATCTTCTAAATATTGCCTGAGCCTGCTCATGTACTGAGGAGCCTGATGGATCCACCAGATTGACTGGATCATCGTCCACATACAAGTACCGATTGAGCGTATCCGGGTTGCCCAAACTGCCACCGACCGGATCTTGCTGCGTCCACCTCCCCAGATTGGGATTGTAATAGCGTGTGCCGAACTTGACCAGC
>Ga0209062_1005844_pt1 | contig 11647 bp, 10 predicted proteins | sample Coa_R2_2_FD_187158 | JGI IMG/M metagenome (GOLD analysis project Ga0209062, IMG submission 187158) | Surface soil microbial communities from Centralia Pennsylvania, which are recovering from an underground coalmine fire - Coalmine... | ecosystem: Environmental > Terrestrial > Soil > Unclassified...
CCCTTCGCCGCGCAGCTCTCCGGCGACACGGAAATCTGGAATCTCGTCAATTACATTCACAGCCTCTGGCCGGAAAACATGCGGCCGCCCCTCGTAGAAGAGAAAAGCAAGGAGTGAGTTCCATGCCGAACGAAAACGATCGTCCCGCGACCCCTCCCGCGACCACGCGGCGGAATTTCTTCACCGGGCCCGCGGCCGCCGCGGCAGCCATCGGCGCCGCCGCGCTCACCTCCAAGCCGCTCCGCGCCGACGTGCCCATCCCGTCCATCACGATCCCCAAGGAGATCCCGGCCAATCTCGCCGAAGAGCCCAAACCCGGCAGTTTCCAGGGCCGCGGCATGTCCGGCGCCGAGGTCTTCGCCAAGCTCTGCGTGGAGGAAAATCTGGCCGCCCTGTTCTGCTGCCCCGGCAATTACACCGTGATCAATGCCCTCGCCGCCGCCGGCGTCCCCGCATACGGCGGGCGCACCGAGGGCGCCATGTGCGCCGCCGCCGATGGCTTCTCGCGCGTTACCGGCGAAGCCGTCGCCTGCTCCGGCACCGAAGGCCCCGGCTTCACCCACATGATCATGAACATCGCCGCGGCGCATTCGGCGCGCACGCCGCTGCTGGTGCTGGCGAGCAATATGCAGATCGCCGGGGACGACCGCGAGGCCTTCATCCAGACCGGATATCAGCAGCCCACCACCGAAGGCCTCAAGAAGTACGGAAAGCGCCTCATTGCGCCGGATCGCGTCTGGGAATACGGCGCTTACGCTTTCCGCAACCTCAAGAGCGGCGTCCCCGGCCCCGTCCACCTCGATTTCCCCGGCGAAGTCGCGCGCGCCCGCTTTACCGATCCGGCGAATCTCAAGGATTACTACAACAAATCCAAGTACCGCACTGAATCTGTGGCACATCCGTCGCCCGTCGACGTGAAAAAAGCGGTCGACCTGCTGACCAAGGCCGAGCGCCCCCTGATCGTCGCCGGCCAGGGCGTCTTCTACCGCAAGGCCACCGACGTCCTGATGGAGATCGCGCAGAAGGCCGACATCGCCGTCGTCGCCACCGGCCCCATGAAGGGCCACTTCCCCGACGAGCACCGCCTCAGCATTTCCCTTTCGCCGGACGCCATGATGTCTGCGGACTGCGTCCTCTTCGTCGGCCAGTATTGCATGCCGAGCCCCGGCGAGTATCACTTCAACCCGGACGTGAAGGCCATCCGCGTCCATCCCGTGCCCGAGGACCTCGGCCGCAACTGGCCGCTTGATCTCGGCATCGTGAGCGACGAGAAGACCTTCCTCGATGCCCTGAACGATTCGCTGCCCCGCAAGAAGCGCGAAGCGTGGGTGTCCGAGATCGCCGCCGCGAAGGTGAAATACGAAAAGACCCTCAACGATCAGGTCGAGCTCGGCATCAAGTACAGCCAGCAGACCAACCATCTGCACCCCGCGGTAATCTCCAAGGAAGTGCACGATTTCTTCTACACGGGCAAGATCGACCCCAAGCAGACCGTGATGGGCGGCGGCGGCTGGACGATCGGCATGTTCATGGGACGCTGGACGCGCGCCTACCGCCCTGGCCAGGTCATCACCTGCGGTTACCAGTACGGCGCGATCGGTCCGGATGTCGCGATGACCATCGGCGCCGGCGCCGCCGTGCAGCGCGGCATCGGCCCGCAGGCGCCATATAAGGGCGCGCCCGTCGCCTGCGTTTCGAGCGATGCCGGCATCGCCTATAGCCTGTTCGAGCTCGACACCGCGCAGAAATATAAGATCCCCATCATCGCGGTGATCTACAATAACAACTCCTGGGGTATGTGGCCGCAAGCCGTCGGCTCCGCCCGTTCCATGCACATGTATCTCTTCCAGGAAAACCTGCGGTACGACAAGATGGCCGAGGGCCTCGGCGCGCGCGGCGAATATGTCCGCACCCAGCAGGAGCTCAAGGACGCCCTCGCCCGCTCCTACACCGCCGCCGTGAAGGAGAACGCCTCCACGCTGATCAACTGCCAGGCGCTCAAGGAATTCACTTCCGCCCGCGACTATCCGCCGGGCGTTTACATCACTGCCGAGCCCGGCCCGGGAGCCTTCGCCCACTGATTCCGCGGGTGCAGCTCGTCACGGAAATCCTGCAATCCTACGCGGACCGCGGCATCTTCCGCGGTTTCAGCGCCGGCCCGGTCCGCAACGGCAAAGCCACTTATAAGCTCGTCTGGTTCCGCAATCGTGAGTATGAAATTACCGCGGATACGCGCAAAGGCGTGATCCGCTGCCCCGTCGTGCTCCCGCAAGTCCCGCCCGAAATCTACGCAAAGCTGAAGCTCTTCATCCAGTCCCGCCACACCGAAGAAGTCCAGACGCACCGCCGCATCGACCCCGCCAAAGCCCGCGCCAACTGCGCCATCCGCGCCGGCAACGTGTCCGTCACCGTGACAGTTACAGATGACGACTACGAATACGCCACCCGCCGCTTTGTCAACCTGCTCCACGAAATCTTCCTGGTATTCCTGCAGGAACACTTCGATTACCAGGTGGCGGCGTACGACTTAGATCCGGATAACCCGCTGTAGCAGGCATGCTGACGCTGCTTGGCGCGTTCGGAACCGCCCGAGAGTTCGTGTTGAACGCGGATTCGGTAATCTGCAGGGGAGGCTGCTACGGTCCGTCGGACTGCGACATTGGCTGCACTTGCAATCTGATCAACCAGTGTATTAACGCCAACTAAGCGAAGGGGCACAGGGCTGCGGGCGGCAGGTGCCCGTGTGCCCTGTGCTCCCCAGGCTTCCCATGTGGACCGCATTCCGTGCGCTTGCTCGAACACCGGGCTATACCATCGCATCGGTCGCGTCGATCTGTCTGGGCGTCTCGGTCAGCACGCTGCTTTTCGCGATTCTTAACGGCGCCTATCTCCGGCCCTTGCCCTACCATAATCCGGAACAACTATTCGTGATCCGGAGCGCGGAGACGGGCGAAGCACAAAAGGGCCTCTCTTTCTCAGGGCTGGATGTCGACGCATGGGAACAGGAAGCCAAATCGCTGCATGGCATCGCTGCTTTCCGGATGTCCTACGCGAGCGTCGAAACACCGGAAGGCACAACCAGAATTCGAGAGGCGGAGGTCTCAGAAGGCTGGTTCCGTGTGCTCGGAGTGTACCCGGCCGTCGGACGATACTTTTCCAAGCAGGATCAGAACGGCGCCGCGCCTCAGGTAGTTTTGATTAGCGATCACTTCTGGCGCGCCCACCTCGGCGGTAAGCCCAACATTGTCGGGCAGTCTTTGAAAGTCGGTCGCAGAACATTCAGTATCTGCGGTGTACTCCCACCGCACCTCCAGTTCTTCCGCCTGCTGTTTCACGAAGAACCGGAACTGATCTTCCCCATTTATCAGGACAGCATGTTTTGGAAATCGCGGGGCGCCCAGATATATCAGGCGATCGTCCGTCTCCGGCCCGATGCCAAACCCGGAATCGCCGCGGCCGAACTGAACCGCATCGCGTCCGGCGCCGCACCGAACCGGCCGAACCGCGATGCCGGTGTCCGGGTCGCGCTGGTTCCGCTCCGCAAGGCCGCGTTCGGCTCGATCGATCGGCAGATCGCCTTCCTCTTTGCCGCCGTCATGCTTCTTCTTGCGGTTTCGTGGTGCAACCTCGCCAGTTTGTCGCTGGCGCGGTCCGTGAGCCGGCACGCCGAATGGGCGACGAGGGCAGCCTTGGGCGCCCCAATCGCGAAGGCTATTGCCCCGGTCTTTCGCGAAGCGCTCCTGATCGCAACTGCCGGTGGATTGCTGGGAATCGCCCTCGCCCGATGCGGACTGGCCGCGGTTCTCGCCGTCCTGAGTGTCGGATCGGCGCTCGCAGGCTTGGAGGACCTGACTCTCGGTATCCGCGCGATCGCCTTCGCCGGCCTGGCCGCCATTTGTTCCGGCGCCTCCCTGGCGATTCCTGCCGCCGTGGAGGCCGCCCGCGCCGGCACGGCAGAGTCGATCCGCAGCTTCGGTTATTCCCGGCCGCTGCGCAGCCTCGGAGTCCTCGGCCGTCAGGGTTTGATCGCGATCGAGGCGGCGCTCGTCGTCGTGCTGTTGTACGGCGCTGGCTTCTTAGCGGACAATGTCCGCCGCTTGTCCGGAAGACCCCTGGGACACGAGTATGCGAATACATTAACATTGAGGGCCGCGCTGCCAATGCGAGCCGGATACCGGTCGCCTGCCGAGTGGTCGGCGTTTACACGGCAGGTCGCCGATCGAGCGATGAAAATACCCGGCGTGCGGACTGTGGATACGGTTTTCCCGTTAACTGCCAAGCTGGCTCCCCACGCTCCGTTTACGGCTGAAGGCGCTCAGGGCCCGCGGACGGCCGCCGTCCAGTACACAGGGATCCACTACCTGAGGCATATTGGCGCGGCGATTGCCGCTGGGCGGTTCTTCTCCGATGACGAAGACTGCGACCGCAGCCCGCACCCCGCGATGGTCAACGCCGCTCTGTCGCGCCTGTTCTGGCCGGGGCAAAGTCCAATTGGCCGGACGCTCTCCACCGATTCGCGGCCGCCGACCGGGTTTCGTGTCGTGGGCGTCGTTCGAGATATCCTCGATACCCCCACCGACACCGCGGAGCCGGTTGTCTACAGTTGCGAGGCGCAGAACTGGAATTACTTCGTCATCAAGTCCGCCAGGGATCCGGCTAACTTAGCCGGGACTATCCAGACGTACATACGCAGCCTCGGCAAGGACATCGAAATCGGAGACATAACCACCCTCGACGATCTCGTCGCCGCCAGCATGGCTCCGTCAAGGACGCAAGCCCTTGTGCTGGTGCTCTTCTCCGCCGCGGCATTGGCGATTTCATTGATTGGCGTATACGGGCTTGCGGTGTTCCTCTGCAACGGGAGAAGGAAGGAGTTCGCGATCCGGCAAGCCGTCGGCGCTTCCCCTCGCTCCATCCTCTACTGCGCGGCGCGCGATACGCTTGCGTTTGCCTTGCTGGGCGCCGGCGTTGGTGGGCTCGCAATCGCAATAGGCTCCCCCGCAGGGAACCGAATCGCCCTTCTGGGCGCGGTAGCGTTGCCTGCTCTCGCGGCGTTCGTGGCGGCATGTATCCAGCCCCTCCGTGTGAGCCGCGGATCGCTCTCGACAATCTTGCGCGCAGACTGACTCCCGGCCAGAGTCCGCTCGATCTGGAGCGCCCGGCCCCGCAGCTCCAGGCCGCCGCCGGCTAACGCTACTCCGCCCGCAGCGCCTCCACCGGCTCTACCCGCATCGCCCGCCGCGACGGCGCCCAGCAGGCCAGCGCCGCTGCCGCGATCACCACCGCGGCCGCCATCCATACGTCCGCCGCTCCGCCCGTCTCGAGCCCCGGCAGCATGCCGCGCAGCGCGCGTTCGCCCGCGGCCGTCGCCGCAAGCCCGATCGCCAGCCCCGCAGCCACGGCCGCGAATCCCTGCCGGAACACCAGCGCGTGCACGCTCCGCGGCGTCGCGCCCAGGGCCATCCGGATCCCGATCTCCTGCGTCCGCCGCGACGCCGCAAATGCCGTCACGCCGTAGATTCCCGCCGCGGACATCGCCAGCGCGAGCACGCCGGTCGCGGCCAGCAGCAGCACCAGGAACTGCGCCGCGCGCATCGAATCGCGCGTCAAATACACGTCGGGCTCGGGTTCGCCTTCGAGGCTCCAATGCCGCAGATTGCTCACCACGCCGGCTAACCGCTTCCAGTTGTCAGGCTGGTCGGAACGGCACCCGACGCACAGCCGCTTGCCGACCGCGCTCTCCCGCGGCCACAACCGTTCCGCCACGGCCTGGTTCACCATCGCCACGCCGTCCTCATCGTCCTGAAGCCACCGGCCGCCGAGCAGGCGCGCGCCCATGGCCTGCAGGTAATCGCCGCCGACCACATCGATTTCCGCGACTAATTGCCGCGCCGGATCGGCAATTTCCGCCGAATTTGCCGTCACAGGACAAGTTTGGATCTTCACGTGCTCTGGAATAGAGCGCTATGAAACGCTACGCTTTGCTGGCCCTGCTGGCACTGCCCCTCGCGGCGCAGGGGCCGATGATGGCGCCGCCTGAGCTCGATAACCTGGTGCAGCGGATCGCGCTCTACCCCGATCCCCTGCTCGCGCAGGTGCTCACTGCTTCGACCTATTGGGACCAGATCCCGGAAGCCGCGGGCTGGGCGAATCAGCACAGCTATCTCACGGGCGACGCCCTCGCGCGCGCCATCGATGAAGACCGGCTGCCGTGGGATCCGAGCGTGCTGGCCCTTCTGCCCTTCCCAAGCGTCCTGCAGATGATGGCGAGCGACCCCGGCTGGACGCAGGCGCTCGGCACGGCAGTGCTCAACCAGCGCCCGGACGTGATGGACGCGGTCCAGCGCGAGCGGCGCCTGGCCATGAGCTACGGCTACCTGCAATCCGGCCCGTATTACAACGTAGTCGGCGGGCCTTACATCCAGATTTTGCCGGTGACGCCGGGGCTGATCGTCGTGCCGCGTTATAACCCGGTGGTGGTTTTCACGCGGCCCCGGCCGGGATTCGCCATCGGCGCGGCCATCAGTTTCGGCCCGCGTGTTTCGATCGGCGCTTTTGTCCCCTTCGGCTGGCGCGCTCCGGCCTTCAACTGGGGAGCGCACGCGGTCATCATCGACAATCGCCCCTGGGAACGCGGGTGGGTGAACCGTGAGCGGTATGCGCACCCGTACGCCGCGCCGGTGCGGCGCTTCGAAGGTCCGCGGCGGGAGAGCCACGAGCACGAGCGGGGCAGGCACTAGCCCGCCCCTACCATACCTTCCGGAACGTCAGGTTTAGCCGCACATCGCCGGTCAATGGGTGCTGTCCGGCTTTGAGCGGCGCGATGCCGTGATAGACGAACCGCGCCGGGCCTCCCCAAACCGCCACATCCCCGCTTTCGAGGAGCATCCGCCGCACCGGATCGGAGCGGCGCCGGCCGCCCCAGAGAAACACCGCCGGCAGTCCCAGCGACACCGAGACGATGGGAGCCCATGAATCGTTCTCGTCCCGGTCCTGATGCAACCCGAGTTTGGCTCCGGCGGCGTACCGGTTGATGAGGCAGGCGTCCGGATCGTACTGCGCGAAGCCGCACTCGGCGGCGGCGCGCCGCGCCAGATCGAAAAACGCGTCCGGCATGGGCGGCCACGGCTTGCCGCTCGCCGGGTCGATGGGATCGTAGCGGTAGCCGCTCCGGTCGGAGACCCAGCCCGTCCGCCCGCAATTGGTCATCGCCACCGACATGGTGTGGCCGCCCGGCACCACCAGATGGCGGAAAGGAGCCAGTCCGGCGATCCGCTCCACCTCGGCCACGAGCGCCTCCGCTTCGGCCGTGGCGAAGCCGCGCAGCAGCACCGCCCCTTCCTCGAGCGGCTCCCGCGACGGCTCCTCTCCGAATAGACCGGCCATATTTCCAGGATGCTACACGGCAGCCGCCAGTGCACACCAGCCGCGTTCTTTGCGGACCGCCCCCACCCGGCGCCGGCACTCCGTCGACCCGCATCCCACCGCGGCTCGCCTACGCGCCCGGCCGTCAGTTGATCATCTGCCCCCGCAGGCTGCCGCCCCGCGGTCCGGCGAAACGCAACCCACCGGCACTCGCCGCATCAGGCTTCCGACCTACCCCCGGCTCACCCGGCGCAGGCGCCCGCCGCGCCACCCTGCCGCCGCGCGGCCGCCCACTCTCCCGTCCGCAGCTCGACCTGAATTTCCGCTGCACGATGCAAGCGGCGTGTCTGCGGTTACGCGTACTCCGGTGTATAATGGAGGGGCATTTGACTCTAGTTTTCCGCTTCGTGACAACAAGGGGGTGTGTGAGTCTTCCGCACCCCCTTTTTCTCTTTCGAGGCCCGGCCTGGAGTGGAATGCATTTTTCAGTTAAAGAAGGAACATAGGCAGATGAAAGAAAAAGGTACAGTGAAGTGGTTCAACGCAGCCAAGGGCTATGGTTTTATCCAGCGTGAAAACGGAGAGGATGTCTTCGTGCACTTCTCGGCGATTCAGTCTCAGGGTTATCGAACCCTGGATGAGGGCGCACGAGTGGAGTTTGAGGTGACGAAAGGCCCGAAGGGTCTGCAAGCAACCAACGTCACGGCGGCCTAGCGTAATGCGGCGGGCCGGCAGCCCCGGCGGCCGGTCCGCCTAATCCTGAAATTGAGAGGTTTATGAGCAAAGAGGACAGCATCGAAGTAACCGGTACCGTATTGGAAAAGTTTCCCAGCGGTTTGTTCAGCGTCGAACTGGAACATAACCGCGTGGTTTTGGCCCACCTCGCCGGCCGTTTGCGCCGGAACCGCATCCGCGTTCTTGCGGGGGATAAAGTCACCCTCGAACTCTCCCCCTACGACCTCACCAAAGGCAGAATCACCTTCCGCCATCGCTGAACGGGCTTCCTTGCCCATCCGCCCGACCGGACGTTCAGCGTCAGTGACAAAGATCACACAGCATCGCCAACGCCGCATGTTACAAAGGACTTGTGCCACAGGCAGTACCGCTAGGGTCGATTGTCTTTTGCGTTTGGGATAAGCTGTTTGATAGATTTTTGGTTGACGCAAAGGGCACCCAATGAAAGAGCCGAACCGTCCTGAAGAGAGGCGACGCACGAGAGTCAAGAACACCAGCGCCGCCGCAGTCAAATCGGAAGGGGGAGGCGAAAAACCGAAAGTTCCGCAAAACCGTGCCCGCAAGCCGGCGCAAGACCTGGCTGAAGACCTGACCTCCATACTTTCCCAGAAAGTAGTCGGGCAGCCGGCGGCCACCAAGGTCATCATCCCCTATATCCAGATGTTCCAGGCCGGTCTGGCCCCGGAGGGGCGGCCGGTAGGGGTATTTCTGCTGCTCGGGCCCACCGGCACCGGCAAGACCAAGACGGTCGAGGCGCTGGCGGAAGTGCTCCACGGCAGCGAAAAGAACGTGCTCAAGGTGGATTGCGGCGAATTCCAGATGGAGCACGAGGTCGCCAAGCTGATCGGAGCGCCTCCGGGCTACCTGGGCCACCGGGAGACTCAGCCCATGCTGACGCAGCAGAAGCTGAACGCGGTGACTTCGGAGAAAAGCAATCTCTCGCTGGTCCTGTTCGACGAAATCGAAAAGGCCGCGCCCTCGATGACGCGGCTCCTGCTCGGCGTGCTGGATAAAGGGATTCTCCGGCTGGGCGACAACTCGACGGTGAATTTCGAAAAAAGCCTGGTATTTCTCACCAGCAACCTGGGCGCGCGGGAAATGATGCGGGAGATCAACCCGGAGTTCGGTTTCCAGTCCGTCAAGGCCTCGGAGCGCGCCGATCTGACCAACAAGCTGCAGAATATCGCGCTGGTGGCGGTGCGGAAACGATTCTCCCCGGAATTCGTCAACCGCATCGACAGCATCATCACGTATCAGCCGCTCACGCACGAATCGCTTTCCGCCATTCTGGACAAGCAGATCATGGATCTGCAGAACCACGTGAACACGCGGCTCGGCAACCGCTCCTTCGTGCTCGATGTTCCACCGGAGGCGCGGCAGTTCCTTTTGCGCAAGGGCACCAGCCCGGAATACGGGGCGCGGGAGCTGAACCGGACAATCCATCGGTTTCTGACCCAGCCGCTTGCCACGCTGGTGGCCACGAACCAGGTGGCGCCCGGAGCGCGCGTCTGGGTCGAAGTCGATCCCGCGAGCGAGAAGCTGGAGTTGCGCAGCGCGGAAGCGCAGGTGACGGCCGCACCGGCAAATCCGACCGTGCTGCTGGTGGACGACAATCGCGATCTGCTCCACTTCCTGGAGCGCCTGATGGCGAACGACGGCTGGACGCTGGTGACCGCGGAATCGGCCACCGAAGCCAAGCGTCTGGTCCAGACCCACAAGCCCAACGCCGCCCTGCTCGATTACATGCTGCCGGACGGCAACGGAGTGGAACTCGGGGTAGAGTTCCTGCAGACCGTGCCGCAGATGCTGGTGATCGTGATGACGGGAACCATCCTGCCGCCCGAAGAGGAAGCCCTGTGCGAGGAGCACAACTTCCCGGTGCTGCGGAAGCCGTTCCTGGCATCCGACGTCATGAACCAGATCCGCAGCCGGCTGGCGCCGGTCGAAGTTTCCCGAGGCGCTTAGGAGCTTGAGAGCAGCTCAGTTCTCCGATTCTTTCCGATAAGCGGCGGACAGAGTACCCTTTTCTTTCGCGATCGGCATCAGCGTGGGATAGAACTGGACAAACGTAGTGTCCACTGCTCCATGATCGCTATGACAGCTATAGCAGTTCGCGGTTTGAGGGATCATTTTCGCCGTGGGAGAGCCACCCTGAAATGCAAAAAACGCCCACTTGCCGGCGAAGCGAGCTTCGTCCTTCACATGCACTTCTACTCCCATCACCTCCTTGCTCTGAAAATTCCCCTGCCGGTTGATCGAGCCCCTGCCCTCCGCGCCGCGAACCTCCAACACGAGCACTGTCCGGTCCGGCCATTTTCCGCTCTCCATGAACGTCCTCCACGCCTCGGGATTCACAAAGACGTTGTCGAACATGTGGTGACCCATCGTCATCGCCGGGTTATAGCTCATGTCGAAGCCGGTTGAGAGGTACACCCATTCCCGGTAGTTTGCCGGAAGGCGAAGCTGGCCATCGCCGGTGTACTCCGGGCCGGTCGCGCTCACCTTTTGGGCCAAGGCGATCCAGCCCGACAAAATCGCGGAAGCCATGATGAAGAGCGTTCTCGTTCTGCGCATGGCCGTAGTATGGCGAACCGCCCGTGTTTTTGCCAGCTCTTCGTTGCGAGCCAGGAACCGCAGGCGCCGCTCGCGAAAGGTCGCGGCTCAGTACAATATTCCCAGTGGAGAACAAGGAGATCGCGCGCATCCTCTGGGAGACTGCCGACTTGATGGAGGTCGCCGGAGACGATAGTTTCCGGATCCGCAGCTACCGCAACGGCGCTACCACCATTGAAAGCTACCCCGAGCGCGTCGCGGACATCGCCAGCGACCCGGCCCGCAAGCTCACCGAGATTCCGGGGATCGGCAAAGGCCTTGCGGCGGTCTTGGCCGAAATCCTCGATCACCGCTCCTGCGAGCGGCGCGACGAATTGCTCAAGCAATTCCCCGCCGCGTGCCTGGAGTTTCTGAAGATCCAGGGGCTCGGCCCGAAGAGCATCGCGCTCATTTTCCAGCACTACAAGGTAGAGACCATGGACGCGCTGGAGCAGCTCTGCAGAGAGCAGAAGCTGCGGGTGCTGCCGCGCATGGGGGCGAAGCTCGAGGAGAAGGTCCTGCGCTCGATCGCGCAATACCGCCAGCGGACGGGCCGATACCTGCTGCCCTATGCAGAGAACATGGCCGAGGAGCTGATCGCGCATATCCGGCAGGTGCCGGGCGTCGAAGCGATCACGCCGGCGGGCAGCTTGCGGCGAGGGCGCGAAACGGTCGGCGATCTCGACCTGCTGGTGACCGGTCCGGCGCCGGGCGAGGTGCTGGAGCGGTTCCTGGCGTTTCCGCGCGTTCAGGAGGTGCTGGCGCGAGGCGAGAACAAGGCGAGCGCGCGGGTGGGGCTCGAAGGCTTGCAGGTGGACGTGCGGGCGCTGCCGCGCGAGAGCTTCGGCTCGGCCATGCAGTACTTCACGGGCAGCAAGGATCACAATGTGGCGATCCGGCTGCGAGCCGTGAAAATGGGCCTCAAGCTCAGCGAGTACGGGCTGTTCCGCGTGGA
>Ga0209062_1005847_pt1 | contig 11638 bp, 9 predicted proteins | sample Coa_R2_2_FD_187158 | JGI IMG/M metagenome (GOLD analysis project Ga0209062, IMG submission 187158) | Surface soil microbial communities from Centralia Pennsylvania, which are recovering from an underground coalmine fire - Coalmine... | ecosystem: Environmental > Terrestrial > Soil > Unclassified ...
ATCATGCGGCGAGCAACGCCTTCGAGATCCCGAACAAGCTCTTCGTATTGCACCTCCAAGAAGAGATCGCTCGGCAGCACCCGGCGCCAATGAGCCATCACTTGTTGATAGCCCCGGTAATAGCGGCCGAGCTCGCCGAGATCGTAAGTGAATTCCTGACCCGTCGAGAAAAGCTTGGTGTAGCAGGAGAAGCACGTGTCCATGGGATCGCGCCGGCAATGAATGATGCGCGCCCGCGGCAAAGCGAGATGAATGAGCCCGGCATAGAGGAAATTCGAGGTGCGCTTGTTGACGATGCGCGCGGCATTGCCTGCGAGCCGGGCGACCTTCTCCAGATAGCCCCGCCCCCAGGTGGCAAGCCGTGCGGAATCGAGAGATGCGACAAAGGCGGGATAATGATCCTCCGGCTCCCCATCTTCACCCGCGATCGTGAGCGGCTCGAAATAGGCGAGTTCTCCCACACCACGGATGAGCGGATGGGAAGAGAGGATCTGCTCCGCCAGCGTCGTGCCGGAACGCGGCATTCCCAGCACGAAGACGGGCACCTCGGATGGATCGCCCAGCCGATGTGCGAAGGTCTCGCGGGAGAAAGCCTCGATGATCGACTGCACCCGCCGTGCATGGGCATCGGCATCGTAGCTGATAGAGGCGCGCTTCATGCGGCTGCCTTGCGCGAGATGGGCGGCGGCCCGGTCGGTCTCGCCGCAATCGAGATACGCCTTCGCCAGCGCGTAATGCAGGCTCACGCGATCGGCATAGGACGGTTTGCGCGCCCGCGCGAGCAGATCCTCCATCGCGGCGATATCCGGGTCGTCGCGCGCATATCGCTTGGCGTCGGCACGGTTGTAATGGGCAGGAACGAGATCGGGCTGCAGCGACAGGGCGCGATCGAAGGCCGCCAACGCTTCCGCGCGCCGGCCCAATTGCATGAGGAGCGCGCCCTTGTCCGAGATGGCAGCGGCCGGCGCGGCGAGCAGCGCCGCGGCACGGTCGAAGGCCGCGAGCGCTTCCTCCGCCTTGTCGGCCGCACCGAGCAGGGATGCGAGCAGCGCCTGCGCGTCGCCATCTTCGGGAGCCGCGGCCGTCACCCGATGGCAGACCGACAGCGCCTCCTCCACCCTATCCAGCGCGGCGAGGATGCGCGCTCGGATGAGAAGAAGGTCTTTGGCCTCGGGCTCGAGCCGGAGAGCCTGATCGATCCGCCGGAGCGCCGAGCCGAAGCGCCCGAGATGCAGATCGAGCAGCGCCGCATAGACGTGAGGGCTTACGAGATTGGGATCGAGCTCGCTCGATCGGCATGCATGGGCAAGCGCCTCCTCGTACCGACCGAGTTCGCCCAACGCCGCCGCCATATTGGCATGGATCGCCGCATTGTCAGGCGCGCCCGCGAGCGCCTTGGCGTATTCCGAGCAGGCGCGTTCCCAGTCGCCGAGTTGGTGCAGCACGATGGCGAGGCTGTTGCGATAGTTGATCGAGCCCGCATCGAGCGCGACGGCGCGCTCCAAACTGTGCAGGCTCTCATCGCGCCGGCCGGCCTCGCTCAAGGCGATACCGTGCCGGTGCCAGGCTTCGGCATCGGCGGCGTGGCATTGCACGGCACGCCAAGCCGCATCGACGGCTTCCTTCCTCCGCCCCCGTCGACGATGGAAATCGACGAGGTCGTTGAAGATGAAGCTCGGCGCGTCATCGCCGGCGCAGGCCCGCTCCAGGCAATCAAGGGCGCGAGCGTGATCGCCGCCGGCTTCGGCCAGGAGGCCGAGCAAATGCAAGGCGCCGGGATGCTCCGCGTCACGGCGCAAAATCTCGCGGCATTTCTTCGCCACGTCGTCGTGATCGCCCGATGCCCAGGCACGATAGGCATCGGCGATCGCAAGATGCACGTCCATCGATTGGATCTCGTCGAAATTTCCGACGCTCGCCCTGGCGCCATAGAACCGGCGCCGAAATTATATAGGCGCCAAGACGGCGGAATATCCCTCGCGGGGAGAAACGGAGAGCGGTCGGCGCGTCACCCCGCGTTGGCCGGGCCCGAGCGCTTCTCGCGGAACCGGCGCGTCCCCGGCGGTGTACGTCCTACGAAGCGATACTTCCAAGAGGAAAAGACCATGACACGAATCCTCGTCGGGCTCGCCGTGCTGTGCAGTCTCGCGGCTTGCAGCTCGGGGCCGCGAACCGTTGCCAAGTCGCCGCCCGGCATCTCCTATCGCGTGAGCGGCAATGACATGGCGAGCGCCAACTACAAGGCGGACCAGTATTGCTCGCAATATGGGACGCATGCCCGGTTGGATGCGGTCAACCCCGCCGGCACGGACAACATCGCGGTCTATAGCTGCCAATAAAGCCGCGCTTCTCACACCTGCCGCCAAGGCGGCTTGCCCTCTTCGGTGGCGTGGAAGGTGATGGGGCCGATGCCGCAAATGGCGATCACCGCCGGTTCCTTCCCGTCCCGGACGACGCCGTCATAATGCGGCGTGCGCGCGACGCGCCGCACGAAGCTCCCGGCGGGCGCCGGAACCGTGTCGGCGGGATTGAACTTGTCGCCGCTCGCCACCCACCACGTGCCGGAAACGACGACGCAGTACCGGTCGGTTTCGTACCAGTGCGGCGCGCTCATATAGCCGGGATGCCATTTGACGAGCACATAGTAGAGGCCCGCCTCGGAGGTCTTGCTCCATAGCGACGCCTGCTCGACGCTGTTGGCGGGAAAGCCCGGCGGGGCATTCCAAATGATCTCGTCCGGCCGCTTGACGATCGTCATCGCGGGATCGGGACCGGCCGCCTCGGCCCGGGCGGCGGGCAGCGCCGTCGGCAGCGCCGCCAAGAGCGGCGCCAGCAACAGCTCGCGGCGATTCGTCACCAAGTCGCTCGCCATCCCGTCCTCTCTCAGGCTCGGCGCGCTTCCCACCTCAAAAGCGCTTTGCGCGTGTGGCACTGGCGTCGATGCCGTAACCGGCAAGCCAGCGCCGCCGCCGCCGGTAGGACGCGAAGGAGCGCACCGCGTAGCCGGCGAGGAAGGCGGCGGCAAATGAAACCACAAGGGTGACCGTCGAGATCTCGATAATGGCAACCTCCTGCGCATCTGGGCCCGCGCAGCAGCAATCTTCGTGCTTTTTCGGATAACGCCGTGAAACCTATTCCCGTTCCGCGTTGGGCTGCATTAGTGATTGTCGCGCGGCGTCCCGTACGTCTCCACCACCCGTTGATACTTGACCGCCATTTCGAGGACAGCGCCGGTTGCGAGCTGGCCCACATGCATGCGCTGCAGCTCCTGCCACGGTGTCTGGTTGATCAGGTCAGGGAGCTTGAGCGTCCGTCGGCGCTCGGCCAGCTCGGCCTCCGGAATGAGCATGTCGGCGCGTCGCTTCTTGAGGTCGATGCGGATCAGGTCGCCGGTGCGCAGGAGCGCCAAGCCGCCGCCCACCGCGGCTTCCGGCGAGGCGTTGAGGATCGAGGGACTGCCCGAAGTACCGCTCTGCCGGCCGTCGCCGATGCAGGGCAGCTCGGCGATCCCGCGTTGCACGAGCGCGTCCGGCGGCAGCATGTTGACGACCTCGGCGGCGCCGGGATAGCCGACCGGGCCCACATAGCGGATCACCAGGATGCAATTCGCATCGATCTTGAGCGAGGGATCGTTGATGCGGTGGTGGTAGTCTTCGGGGCCGTCGAAGACGATGGCGCGGCCTTCGAAGGCATCCTCATCGCCGGGCCGCTGCAAATAGCGCTTGCGGAATTCGTCGGAGATCACCGATGTCTTCATGATCGCATCGTCAAACAGATTGCCCTTGAGGACGGCGAACCCCGCCCTCTCCTTGAGCGGCTTGTCGTAAGTGCGAATGACCGCGGCATCGCGGATCTTGGCGCCGCGGATATTCTCGCCCATGGTCCTGCCGGTCACCGTGAGCGCGCCTTCCCGGATCTTGCCCGCGCGCATGAGCTCGGCCATGACGGCAGGAAGGCCGCCGGCGAGGTAATAGGCCTCGCCCAGATATTCGCCGGCCGGCATCATGTTGAGCAAAAGCGGGATCTCGTAGCCGATGCGATCCCAGTCATCATTGGTGAGCTCGACGCCGATATGGCGCGCGATCGCATTGACATGGGGCGGGCAGTTGGTCGAGGCGCCCAAGGCCGAGGCGCAGACGATCGCGTTCTCGAAGGCGGCGCGCGTCAGGATCTTCGAGGGCCGGAGATCCTCATGCACCATTTCGACGATGCGCTTTCCCGTGGCATAGGCGATCTGTCCCCGCTCGCGATAGGGTGCGGGAATGGCGGCACAGCCGGTGAGCGACATCCCCAGCGCCTCCGCCATCGCGTTCATCGAGCTCGCCGTGCCCATGGTATTGCAATGCCCGATGCTCGGCGCCGAGGAGGCGACGATATCCATGAACTGGTGGTAATCGATCTCGCCCGCCGCCAATTGCCGGCGGGCATCCCAGACGACCATGCCGGAGCCCACGAGCTTGCCATCGGCATGGCCGTCGAGCATCGGGCCGCCCGAGAGCACGATCGCCGGAATGTCGACCGTCGCGGCACCCATGAGGCAGGCCGGCGTCGTCTTGTCGCAGCCGGTGGTCAGCACCACGCCATCGAGGGGATAGCCATAGAGCACCTCGACGAGGCCGAGATAGGCGAGGTTGCGGTCGAGCGCCGCGGTCGGCCGCTTGCCCGTCTCCTGAATGGGATGGACGGGAAACTCGAAGGGCACGCCGCCGGCGTCCCGAATGCCGGCCCGCACGCGCTCGGCGAGCGCGAGATGATGCCGGTTGCAGGGCGAGAGATCGCTGCCGGTCTGGGCGATACCGATGATGGGCCGGCCCGACCGCAACTCCTCGAGCGTGATGCCGTAGTTGAGATAGCGCTCGAGATAGAGCGCGGTCATGCCGGGATTGTCGGCATTATCCCACCAATCGCGGCTGCGCAGCTTGCGGGAGCCACTCTTCGCCCGTTCCATGCGTTTCCTCCCTATCCGAGCAACGCCTCTCGCCGCTATCGATAGTCAATGTCGGGGCCGGGCGCCAGTCGCCGAAAGGGTTGCCCGCACCGGCGATGGCGCTGCCTAGCGGTGGAGGATATAGCCGAACTCCTTGGGCTTCACGCCTTCGACGGTGATCCCCTGGAGGATGATCGCGTGTCCGGCGCATTTATCGAAATTCCGGATATCCGCATTGGGCTCGCTGTTGACGATGCGTACGTCCTTGACCGTCATGTCGCCGGGATTGGCGCAAGATTCCGGCGTGAAGCCGATGATCTCCGAATTGTCGGTGCCGACCGTCTTCACCAGGGTCGAGCGATAGATCAACGTCTCCCCGCCATCGGGTATGTCGATATCGCGCGAACCCTTGGTGCTGCGAAACATCGAATCCGTTATGGTGGTCTTGCGGCAGCGCGACTTGAATTCGTGACCGATTCGTGCGTCGCGAAAGGTCGAGCCGCGGACGGTGACGGTGCAATCGCCGCTGAAATAGACGTTATGCGTCTGTCCCGTCCAGCCATTGTCGAAGAATTCCGAATTCTCGATGACGATGTCGCCGCCGCCGGAGAGAATTCCGTTTTGCGAGCCGTGGCAGAGAACTTGCCGCACGGTGAAGCTGAGCTTCGCCTCGTTGCGAATGCAGGCGCCGTTGGCGCCGGCGCTCTCCGGAAGCTCGGCGCCACTGATCTCGAGATTTTCCAGCGTGATGCCGTTGGCGGCGAGCAGCAGGCAGGCCTTGTCGCCGACCAGCCGCAGCCCGGCACAGTCGAAATGCGGCCGTCCCGCGACGCCACGCACCGTGACACGCGCCAAGCCGATCCTGACGGATTCGCGGTAGGTCGCGCCGACGACCTCGATCACGTCGCCCTCATGCGCGGCCGCCAAGGCTTGCGTCAGGGAGGGATAGGCTTGATCGGGACCGACGCAGATGGCGTCCTCGGCGCACCGGCGCGCTCCGCTGCCCTTCTCCTTCTTGGGATCGACCACCTCGATCTTGCCATCCGCGCCATGCCGCAACTTCCCGATCGGCGGCGGTGCCGCCGGAAGCCGCGGCTCGTCGGCGGCGATCTGTTCGCCGCCGCTAGGCCTGCCGCCCGCTGCCCAGGCCTGGGCAGCCAGCGACAAGAGGACGCAGCCGGCGATTGTCGCACCGCGTAAAAGCGAGCCCCATCGGCTCTCCCAAGATTCGATCCCAGACATAACCCGTACCCTGCTCCAGTCCTTTGCTCAGCGTGCCAGATCGAGAGCGAACAAAAAAGCGCACGATTGGCTATGCTGCCCGGCATCGTCCATGCCGGTCGTGACCAGGCGCCACCATGTCGATAATCCATGATGACCCGTGACTTCGCGTGGCTGTGGCCGCTGATCGTCTCGCCTTTCGTCGGCAGTTTTCTCGCCGCCTTGGCAATCCGCCTTCCCGCCGGCCGACCCTGGATCTGGGAGCGGTCGCGCTGTCCCTATTGCGCCGCGGTCCTCGGCGTCCTCGACCTGATCCCGGTGGCGAGTTGGCTTGCGAGCGGAGGGCGTTGCCGCCATTGCCAGGCGGCGGTCACGCCCTTTTACGCGATTGTCGAGCTGGGCGCCCTCGCCATCGCGCTCTGGGCGCTCTGGACGGTGCCGCAGGACCAGCTTTGGGCGAGCTGCATACTGGGCTGGGGCCTGCTGGCGCTGGCGGCGATCGATGCCCGCGATTTTCTGCTGCCGGACACGATCACCTTGCCGCTCGTCGTCGCCGGCCTCGCGGCCGCATTTTTCGGCGAACCCGACGATTTGCCGCAGCACGTTGCCGGAGCGGCTTTGGGAGCCGTCGCTTTCCTCGCGATCCGCATCGCCTACCGACACCTGCGGGGGCGGGAGGGGCTGGGCCTCGGCGATGTCAAGCTGATGGCCGTGGCGGGCGCCTGGGTCTCCTGGGTCGGCTTGCCAAGCGTCGTGCTGATCGCGGCTGTCGCGAGCTTCGCCTGGGTCCTCGCTCGCGGCAAGCGGCAACGGCCGATCGCGCTTGACACCCGCCTCCCCTTCGGACCCGGCCTCTGCCTCGGGATATGGATGGTCTGGCTCTATGGTCCGTTGAATTAGGCCGTTCGAGGCGCCGCCGTTGTCACTGAAGCGTCAAAATGCGATGCTACGGTCCCGTGCCGCACGTTGCGACTGAGATCGTTCATGGTAGTTAACGAGACCGATCGCCGGCTCTTCGAGCGATCGCTGGCCGCTCGCCTGATCGAGGCGGGAAAGCTTGAAGAACCTGCTCTCGACCGCGTTTTGCGCTTGCAGGCGACGAGCGAGGAGCGCCTCGAGGCGTTGCTCATCAAGCTTGGCCTGACCGGCGAACGCGATGTCGCGGAAGCCTTTGCGGCCGAGCTCGATTTGCCCGTCGCCGCACCCGCCGACTTCCCCGAGATGCCCGTCCTCGAGGGCAAGATCAGCAAGAAATTCCTGCGCCAGACCAGCGTGATCCCGCTTGCAGACACGGCCGAGGGGCTGGTCCTCGCCATGGTCGATCCGCTCGACGCCTTCACGGTCCGCGCCATGGAGATGGCGAGCGGCAAGCCGGTGCTGCGGCGCGTGGCGCTGCCATCCGATGTCGAGGCGGCTTATGCGCGGCTTTACGAAGCCGAGAAGAGCGCGCTCGGACACATCGTCGACAACATCGACGCCGAGGCGACGGGCGATGACGAACTCACCGAGGACGTCGATCGGCTGCGCGACCTCGCGAGCGAAGGGCCCGTCATCCGCCTCGTCAACCATCTCATCACCCGCGCGGTCGAGAGCCGCGCCTCCGACATCCATATCGAGCCGTTCCAGAACCGCCTCGCGCTCCGCTATCGCATCGATGGCATTCTGCGCGACATGACGGCGCCGCCGATGCGGCACCGCGCGGCGATCATCTCGCGCATCAAGATCATGGCGAAGCTCAACATCGCCGAGCGACGGCTGCCGCAGGACGGGCGCATTCGTCTCGCGGTGCAAGGCCGGGAATTCGACCTCCGGGTCTCGACCGTGCCGACGCTTCATGGCGAGAGCGTCGTCATGCGCATTCTCGACCGCACGAGCCTCGTTCCGGAACTCTCCGCTTTGGGATTTCTCGACGAGACCGTGGAGCCCTTCCTGCGGGTCCTGGAACAGCCCCAGGGCATCATCCTGGTGACGGGCCCCACCGGCAGCGGCAAGACCACGACGCTTTATACTTGCCTCCAACGCCTCAATTCGCCGGAAAAGAAGCTCTTTACCGTCGAGGATCCCGTCGAGTATCAGCTCGAAGGCGTCAACCAGATCCAGGTGAAGCCGCAAATCGGCCTCAGCTTTGCCCAGGTCCTGCGTTCCATTCTCCGCCAGGACCCCGACATCATCATGATCGGCGAGATGCGCGATCTCGAGACAGCGCAGATCGGCATCCAGGCGGCGCTCACCGGCCATCTCGTGCTCTCGACGCTGCACACCAACAACGCGGCCGCCACGGTGACACGGCTCCTCGACATGGGCGTCGAGGATTATCTCGTCACTTCCACCATCACCGGCGTGCTCGCCCAGCGTCTGGTGCGCAAGCTCTGTGCCGAGTGCCGCGAGCCCTATACCGCCCTTCCCGAGCTCGTCGAGCAGCTACGGATGCCGGTCGGCGGCGGCGCACCGGTCACGCTTCACCGCGCCCACGGCTGCGACGCCTGCCGCGGTACCGGCTATCGCGGGCGCATCGCCGTTCTCGAATTCCTCGCCATGTCCGATCCGTTGCGCCGGCTGGTGCTGCGCCATGCCGAGTCCGGCGAGATCCATCGCGTGGCGGCCGAGGAAGGCATGCATTCGATGTACGAGGACGGCATCCGCAAGGCGTTGATGGGCACCACCTCGATCGAGGAAGTCCTGCGCGTGACGCGGGATGTCGTGCAGTGATGCGCTTTCGCTATGAGGCCGTCTCCGCGTCGGGCGAGCTCGTCGCGGGCGAGATGGAGGCGGAGAACCAGGCCGCGGTCATCGCCCGGTTGCAAAACCAAGGCCATGTGCCCATCCGCGCCGACGAGGCGTCGGTCTCCTTCCTGTCGCGCCTCATGTCCTGGGAGTTTCGCGCCTGGAAGAAGCGGCCGGTGCGCAACCTTGCGCTGCTGACGCAGCAGCTCGCGACTCTCCTTCATGCGGGCCTCTCGCTCGATCGCGCGCTCGAACTCGCGCAGACCGTGGTCGCGAAGGAATCCGAGCGGGAATGTCTTCACGCCGTGCTCGACAAGGTGCGCGGCGGCAGCTCGCTTGCCGACGCGATGGCGACGCGCTCCGACGTGTTTCCCAAATTCTATGTCGGCATGGTGCGCGCCGGCGAAGCCGGCGCCTCGCTCGACTCGACGCTGCGCCACCTCGCGGAATTTCTCGAGAAGTCGCAGGCGGCGCGGCAGCAAATCGTTTCCGCGCTGATCTATCCGATGATCGTGCTCGTCACCGGCGCTCTATCGATTGCCGTCCTGTTCGGCTTCGTCCTGCCGCGCTTTCGTCCGCTCTTCGAGGAGGCCGGCGCCAACCTGCCCTTTGCCGCTCAGGCCATCTTGGCCGTTACCGACGTACTGAACGGCTATTGGTGGGCCATTCTCGCCGCGCTCGCGCTCATCGCCGCGGCGATTGCACAGCAATTCCGCCGCGACGAGGCCCGGCGGAAATGGGACCGCCGTCTGCTCCGGCTGCCGCTCCTGGGCGATCTCGTCACCAAGGCCGAAATCGCTCGCTTCAGTCGCACGCTCGGCACCCTCCTGAGAAACGGCGTCTCGCCCTTGGCGGCGCTCGCGATCACTCAGGAAGTGCTCAGCAACAGCGCGGTGGCCGAAGCCGTTGGCGCCGTGGCCGACAGCCTGAAGCAGGGCAAAGGACTCGCGGAGCCACTATCGCATACGACCGTCGTTCCGATCCTCGCGGTCCAGCTCATCCGCGTGGGCGAGGAGACGGCGCGTCTTGAGGAGATGCTTCTCAAGGTCGCCGAGATCTTCGACGAGGAGGTCAGGCGCAGTGTCGAGCGGTTGATGGCCCTGCTCGTGCCGGGGATCACTATTGCGTTGGGCGTCGTGGTGGCCGTCGTCATCGGCTCGATATTGACCGCCGTTTTGAGCGTCTACGAACTCGCCGTTTGAAAGGAAGGAACCTTGCCGCCTGTTCCCTTGCATCTTCTCGCGCCGCCGGCCGATCGGCCGCGCCCTCGCGATCGAGCGACGCGCGAGGCGGGCTTCACCCTCGTCGAATTGCTCGTCGTGTTGGCGATCCTCGGCCTCATTGTGGCGCTGGTGTCGCCGCAGGTCCTCAAATATCTCGGGCGCGCCAAGACCGACACGGCACGCATCGAGATCCAGAGCCTCTCCAACGCGCTCGATCTCTATCACCTCGACCTCTCGCGCTTTCCCACCCAGCAGGAAGGGCTCCAAGCCCTGGTCGAGCCGCCATCGGGGGCGGATAAGTGGAACGGGCCTTACCTCAAGCAGAAGAAGGTGCCGCTCGATCCCTGGGGGCGGCCCTATATCTATCGGATTCCCGGAGAGCACGGCGAATACGATCTCTACACGCTGGGCGCCGACAATGCCCCGGGCGGAACCGGCGAGAACCAGGATATCGGCAATTGGTGAGTTGGCATGGCATCGAAGGGTTTCACCCTTGTCGAGATGCTGGTGGTGCTGGCGATCATGGCGCTCATCGTCGCCGTCGTGCCGCCCTTCCTCGGCGGCGGACATTCGCGGGCCGAACTCGCGGCGACCGCGCGCGCCATCGAGGCCGCGTTGCGCGAGACGCGCAGCCTCGCCATTCGGCAGGGGCGCAGCGAGGCCTTCATCATCGATGCCGCATCGGGCAGCTATCGCGGCGGCGATAAGGATCGGACCCGCCATGTTCCCAACGGCATTCGCCTGTCGCTCTTCACCGCCGCCGACGGCCCGCCCGCGGGCAGTGACGGCGGCGATGCCGCCTCCGAGCGGAAACCCGGCGACGCGCCGCCAGCCCTGCGCTTCTTCGCCGATGGCAGCTCGACCGGCGGCGGCGTCCATCTTCGGCAAGGGACCCGCCGCTCCGACATCGTGGTGGATTGGCTCACCGGCCGCGTATCGCTCCTTGACGACGGACGCCAGGCGACACGCTGACGACGCCGGCTTCACGCTCCTGGAGGTGCTGGTCGCCTTCACCATCGCTTCCTTCCTCCTGGTCGCCATCTTGCGTGCCCTGACCCTGGGGCTCGACGGCAGCCAGCGCTCGGAAGCCTATACGCGCGCGACGATTCTCGCCGAATCCACGCTCGACGCCATGGGCGTGACATCGCCGCTCCGCGATGGCGAGGAGGCCGAGCTGCAAAAGGGTGCGTTCCACATCACCGCCTCGGTCCACCGCTACAGCGATCCGAGCCTGCCCAGCGGCCCCGCTCAATATCTTGTGCTCTACCGCCTCTCGGCCACGGTGAGCTGGCGGGAGCGGCGGCAGGAGCGCTCGTTCTCACTTCAAACGCTTCGCCTGGCGCCGGCGCAGAATCCGTCATGAGGCGCGCTTGCATGCCACCACGCCGGCGATCCCAGGGCTTCACGCTCGTCGAGCTGCTGATCGCGATCACGCTTTTCGCGCTGCTCTCGACGCTGTTGTTCGGCAGCTTGCGCTTTGGCACGCGCGCAACGGACAGTGGAACGGCGCGGATGGAGCGGACGGCCGAGCTTGCCACCGCGA
>Ga0209062_1005851_pt1 | contig 11634 bp, 10 predicted proteins | sample Coa_R2_2_FD_187158 | JGI IMG/M metagenome (GOLD analysis project Ga0209062, IMG submission 187158) | Surface soil microbial communities from Centralia Pennsylvania, which are recovering from an underground coalmine fire - Coalmine... | ecosystem: Environmental > Terrestrial > Soil > Unclassified...
CGCCGCCGGTTGGGGGCGGGCTTGCTCGGAACTGGTCGCCCAGCTCGTTTTGGCCGTTGGCCGGAGTGGTCATCGCACAGATGAACGGGTCGCCCGCGGCGGGCGCCATGGAACCATCGTCCAACCGCGCCATCAACTCCGTCTTCGCCCAGGTCGAAGAGGTACCATCGAGTGAAAGCACCTCGACTACGGCGTCCCACCAAACTCCCGAGACATTCTGATAATAGTAGAACATCTGGTCGGCAGTACCCCAGATATCAGCGCCGCCCCCGACCAGGGTTACTGATCCGTTGGGGCCGGCCGTAGCAGACCCGGCCACGCCGGGACCCCCGACGTCGACCCCGGTCCATTGAGCAGAAGCAGTGTATCCTACCATCAGCGCGAGGGTGAACGCGCACGAGTGCAAACGAATAGATTTGAAGCATTTCATAGGGTTAAGAACCAACCATGCTCCTTTTTAGCATCCTATGAGTGCGGGAGGTAATCACGGAAGCACGCGATATTCGTGAAAAGCGATTGCATCGGGTACGACAAAAAATGTCCGGATCGTTCCCCGGCCCGAGATCACCAGAACCAAATTAAATGATTCGCGCCCGGAGCGCTTTCGCCACCGCCCCTGCCCTGGAATGCACGCCTAACTTTGCGTAAATGTTGCGAGAATGCGTGTCGACGGTGTGGTGGCTGATTTTGAGTTCTTCAGCGATCTGTTTCAGGACCATCCCTTGTCCCATCAGGTCCAGGATTCTCAATTCGCGAACCGTTAAGCGGGTTTCGCGCGACCCACTGCTGGCCCGGCGAAGCAAATTCAGAAGCGCGCGCGCGACTGAAGGCTCAAGCCATGCCCCGCCCTCGATTGTGTCGCGAATGCATTCTGGAACCTTGTTTAGAGGGGAAGTTTTCAGCAAATACCCACAAGCACCCGCACGAATGCCGTTCAAAATACAATTCTCCTGCGCGGAATTGGTTAAGATGAGCCACGGCGTTCCGGGAAAGCAGTCGGAGAGGCGTTGTATTGCATCAAGGCCTTCGTGGCCGAATTGTTCCAGGTCGATTAAAATGATGTCCGGCGGTTCGAGGTCGCCCCTGCAATCCAAGGCGTCCTCGGGATGCACGAAACAGCCGCTCAAAATCAAACCGGGAGCGCCACTTATGGTCAGGGCAACCTTTTGTCGAAAAAACGGGTCGTTGTCGATAATCCACACATTGGTGTTTCGCTCCGCAACCGCGCTCCTTGAAATGTCAGAATTCAATTTGCCCCCTTGCAGTTCGCTCATGAAGGTCTCCTTCCGGATACTCGATTCAATTAATCACCACCGCACCCTGCTTCAGAATTGCCCGCAGGCGGCAGCCTCTGCACATTAGTCTGCCTGGAATTGTGCCGGCTGCAAGATAAGAATTGACGTTAAAAATTATTTCAAACTCAACCCCGCGACAACACTGCTAATTTTATAACCAACTTACAATTAGGCTCTTGGAGGTTGCCAGCAGCTCGTTGGACCTCTATTTTCCAACGTAGCCCCGCTCCGAGCCGGCCTGATTCAATGCGCGCGCGTTGGCGCCAGGTTCAAAGCGGCGCAACCCTGCATGAAAAAACTGTTTCGAACGAAGCCAACCTGCTGGATCGCTTCCACCCTGGTTGGATCCCTAATCACTTGTTCAGCCGAAAACCCGGCCGGGGTAGGACCGGAAGCCGCCGCGGCCTCGATTAGCCATTTCAAAGTTGCCGACGGCCTGGAGGTGTCGTTGTTTGCCTCGGAACCGCTCGTGCGAAATCCGACTGACATGGACATTGATGAACGAGGACGGGTCTGGGTTTCCGAAGGGGTCAATTACCGGTCGACGTTTCAAAAATGGGGGGTTTTGCAGCCCGAGGGCGATCGAATCATCGCATTGGAATATGGCCCGGATGGAAAGGTGAAAGAGACGGTTTTCTACCAGGATCCCAGCGTGAACACCGCGCTGGGCGTCTGTGTTCTGGGGAACCGGGTTATTGTTTCTGATTCTCCGAACGTCTATGTGCTCACCGACACGGACGGGGATGGCAAAGCCGACAAACGCGAGTTGCTGTTCACGGGAATCGGCGGCAAGGACCACGATCACGGAGTTCACACCTTTGTTTTTGGGCCGGACGGAAAGCTGTACTTCAACATGGGAAATGAGGGAAAGCAGTTATTCTATCCTCTCACGCGCGAGGTTCCCTTGCATGGAGACGTAGGCAAAGTGCCGATGAAACCGGTGGTGGACCTTGACGGCAACGAAGTGAACAATCACGGGAAGCCATACCGCATGGGGATGGTTTTCAGATGCAACCTGGACGGCAGCGAAGTCGAGACCCTGGCTTGGAATTTCCGAAACAACTACGAGATTGCGGTAGACTCGTTCGGGACGTTATGGCAATCGGACAATGACGATGACGGGAACCGAGGGGTTCGGATCAATTACGTCATGGAATATGGCAATTACGGATATGCCGATGAAATGACGGGCGAAGGCTGGTCGACAGGCTGGAACAAAGCAAAAGCAAAAGGCGCCCCTGAGGACACCAAGGTTTTCTACGAATGGCACCAGTACGACCCGGGAGTCGTCCCGAACCTGCTGCACACCGGCGCAGGCTCGCCGACCGGCATCATTTTCTATGAAGGCAAACTGCTGCCCGAGCAGTTCCGCAACCGCATGATTCACTGCGACGCCCTGCCCCGCGTCGTGCGGGCGTACCCGACCCAGGAGCAAGGAGCGGGCTATCACGCCGAGATCCAGGATTTGTTAACCACACCCGACCCGTGGTTCAGGCCGGTGGACGTTTGCGCGGCGCCGGATGGCTCGCTGTATGTGGCCGACTGGAACGACGCCGGGGTTGGAGGGCACTACATGGCCGACCAGAACCTGGCAACGATGACGGGACGCATTTACCGTCTCGCGCCCAAGGGCAGCAAACCGAGCGTTCCTAAACTCAAGCTCGTCAACGGTGCAGGCTGCGTCGAAGCCTTGCAATCTCCCAACCTGTCCACCCGTTACCAGGCCTGGACAAAGCTCCACGAAATGGGCCTCCGAGCCGAACATAGCCTTTTGCAGGTCTGGAATAAAAACAAGGATCCTCACATGCGAGCGCGAGCCTTGCAACTACTGGCGCGGATACCGGGCCGCGAACGCCAATACGTCGACACGGCAGTCCGCGACAGCAATCCGGATATCCGCATCGAAGGGTTGCGAATCGCGCGCCAGGTCAAACAGGACGTCATCCCGCTGGTAAAAAATCTCGCGCACGACCCTTCAGCGCAAGTACGCCGCGAGTGTGCGATTGCCCTGCGCCATAATAATTCTCCCGAAGCCGCATCGCTTTGGGCGCAACTGGCGCTCCAACATGATGGCCATGATCGATGGTACCTGGAAGCCCTGGGTATCGGGGCAGACCGGCAATGGGACACATTCCTCGATGCCTGGCTTACAGCGGTAGGCGAGCATTGGGACACCCCGGCGGGTCGCGATGTCGTGTGGCGATCGCGTGCGAAAAAAACGCCCGCAATGCTGGTGAAAATCATCGCTGACAAAAACCTCAGCGCCCAGGACCGCGACCATTACTTTCGTTCTCTGGATTTCATCAATGGCCCCGAAAAGGAAGCCGCGCTGGTCGAGTTGCTCACCGCAAAGTAAGTGGGCTCCCTCGCGCCCGAGTTTGTGAGCTGCAGTAGCGTCGATTGCCTGAGATGAGCCCTCCACTCATGCGAACCGCTGTCGCCGGCTTTGTATTGTGCTCCTGGGTCCTTTGTTGCGGCACGGCCGAAGCCGACTCAACCGACAATACGCGAAAGGCCATAAATATCGAGGCCCTGAGCCGCCTCAAAGGCATGGACCTGGAGGCAAACCCCGCTGTCAAAAACGTGGTTCTGAAAATCCTCGAGCAAGTCCGCGGAACGCCGCAATTCGTCGAGATTGTGCGCGATTTCAACATCAAAGGCCAAACGCCCGAGCTGTTGGAAATAGCGACGAAAGACCCCGCGGGCCCATCCGGCGCGGAAGCCATGCGGCTGGTTTTGCAAGAGCCGGATCAAACCGGCCTGCGCTCGGCGCTGGACCAGACCAACGCGGCGCCAATCGCTGAGGCGCTCGGAAACACAGGCGAGAAACAGATCGTGCCCCTGCTCGAACCGCTGGTTACAAACTCAACCTGCACCCTCGCAACACGCAAGCAAGCCGTCCAAGCCCTCGCCAAAGTGCGCGAGGGCGCCGAGGCCCTGCTTGAACTCGCGCGCGCCCAGAATATTCCCGCGGACCTTCGCCTCACAGCCGCATCCGAACTCAACAATGCCAGGTGGGATCCGATCAAAACCGAAGCAGCACAGGTTCTGCCCCTGCCCAAAAGCCAAAATGCGCATCCGTTGCCGCCCATTTCCGAACTGATAAAGTTGAGGGGTGATCCTGGCAAGGGCGCTCAAGTTTTTCGCCGTGAAACGGTGGGCTGCATCAAATGTCACCAGGTCAACGGTGAAGGCGTCGACTTTGGCCCCAATCTTTCGGAAATCGGTTCCAAACTGGCCAGGGATGCCATTTACGAATCCATCCTGGACCCCAGCGCCGGCATCGCCTTTGGTTTCGAAGCATGGCACATCGAGTTGAAAAACGGGGACGACGCGCTTGGATTAATCGTCAGCGACACCTCGGATGAAATCGCTCTTAAAAGCGTCGGCGGCATCGTAACCCGCTACAAAAAGGCGGACATCGCAAGCTGGGTTCGGCAAAAACTCTCAATCATGCCCGCGGGTCTCGAACAAACCATGTCTTCAGATGACCTCGTCAATCTCGTGGAATACCTGGTTTCCCTAAAAAAAGCGGCGCGGTAAAATCAACCGTGTTGCCGTTTGCAGCCACCGGGCTAAATTCAATCTATGATTCCAAGAAGCCTTTTCTGCGCGCTTGTTTTTACCTGGTGTGCCGCGCACACGAGAGCGGAGCAGGTTCCACGTTTTCGATCGGTCGAGATCGATTCGCACATTGAAATTGGTTACGCGGTCACCGTGGCCGACGTAGATGGGGACGGCAAACCGGATATTCTGCTCGTCGATAAAAAGCAGGTGGTTTGGTATAAGAACCCTTCCTGGCAAAAGCATGTGCTGGTCGAGAACCTGACGGTCCAGGATGACGTGTGCATTGCGGCCGCGGATATCGATGGTGACGGAAAAGCCGAAATTGCGGTCGGCGCGCAATGGAATCCCGGCGACGCCTTAAACAGCGGCGCTGTTTTTTATCTTGTCCCTCCTGCCGATAGAACCCAGCGCTGGGAGCCTGTTGAGTTGCCGCACGAACCCACGGTGCACCGAATGCGCTGGGTCAAAAGCCCTTCCGGGCAATTTCAATTGATCGTTGTTCCCCTGCATGGCCGGGGGAATCACGATGGCCAGGGCGATGGCGTAAAAATTCTCGCCTACAACAAACCGGCCGACCCGCATCAACCCTGGACAACGGAGGTCGTTGACGCCTCGCTTCACATGACCCATAACTTTGATTTGTTAAAGGTGCCGCAACATCCTCACGGCGGGATCCTCGTTGCGGCGAAAGAAGGCTTGTTTGAAATGATCCGCAACGGATCCGCTTGGAGTTCCACCCGGTGGGTTGGGCCAGACACGGTTGGAAACGATTTCAAAGGGGCCGGTGAGGTGAGGGTGGGAAAGTTCAGCGACCAAACCGAATTTCTCGCAACGGTGGAACCGATGCATGGCACGCAGCTGGCCGTTTACACCAGGACACCAAACCGCATGAGTGGCGCGTGGACACGCCGCGTCCTGGACAGTTCGCTCAAGGAAGGCCATGCCGTCGCTTGCGGCGATCTTCTCAGCAAGGGCTTTGACCAAATCGTAGTTGGCTGGCGCGGAAAGAACGACGCAGGCAAGACAGGCATTAAGCTGTTCAGCGCCGCCGATGGAAAAGCCGGAGAATGGGAACAAACGCTGATCGATGACAACGGGATGGCGTGTGAAGACCTGTGTCTTGCCGACTTAAATGGAGATGGCAAGCTCGATATCATCGCCTCCGGGCGTGCCACGAAAAACGTCCGCATTTACTTCAATGAAAGCCCGATCCCCGGGCGCGCCCCTTGACGGAACAAAGGCACCGAACCGCCTGGCGCGGAATTCTGAAACCGCTTCCAAAAGTTATTCACCGCCGGTGAATAACTGTTGGTAGCTTGTCATTCGCCCTTTGTGATAGAGTGCCTGCTCTGAGACCGGTTCGCTGCGACTGCTAACGCATGATTGACTAAAGCATTATGATGTTTCCAAAGACGCTGGTTGCCGAAGACGATCCCAACGACGCTCTGCTGTTGCACCACGCGTTCAAACGCGCGGGAATTGATGCGACGATTCATTTCGTCAGTGACGGTGTTGAAGCCATTGACTACCTGAGAGGCAAACAACTGTTTGAAAAAGTCGCCTCCTCAACATTGCCGGGCATGTTTCTTTTGGACTTGGAAATGCCGAGGTTGAACGGGTTCGGAGTCCTGCAATGGCTCCGCAAACACCCGCATTTGCGCCCTTACAGGGTGGTGGTTTTTAGCGCGACCCAAAGCGCCATCGATATGTCCCGTGCGGCGGAGTTGGGCGCGGATTTGTGCCTGCTCAAAACCAGCGACCCTGCTGAATTGGAACAATTGGTCAAAGCGCTGATGGATTGCTACCACGGCAAGCCGGCCGCTTACACTTTGATGACCGCGACGGACCAGAACGTCGTAGCTCTCACCCAATAGGCGCCCCAGACTGGGAAGAGGCAATACATGCCGGGTTGCTCACCCGGCGCAAAGCCGTTGTAGAAAACCAAAAACATCCTTGGCTTCGGCCATGGGCTGAAGGTCCGCGTCGCTTCCACTCCACATCAGCACCGGCCATTCCTTTTCGTCGAGTGGAACACGTCCATGGGAGCCTCGCACCAAGGTTGGATCGAGGGGAATGACATCCATCAGCATCCGCATGCCCAACCGCTTTTGTAATAGCCGCCACGCAATTCGTGCTTTGACCCATGGAATCTTTGGATCCACGAACAACTCGACCGGGTCGTAGCCCGGCTTGCGGTGAATGTCGACGGTCCGCGCGAAATCCGGGGCTTTGGCATCGTCCTGCCAATAATAGTAAGTGAACCAGCATCCTTCAGAGGCCACGGCAACGAGGTCGCCCGAACGTGGATGATCGAGGCCGTGTATTGCTTTTGCCTGCTGGTCCAGAACCTGTTCAATCCCGGGCCGCGCGCCGAGCAACTCCCGGGCTGCAGAGGCCAGGGCGGGAGTTTTGCAATAGATATGGGCAACCTGGTGGTCCGCCACCGCGAAGACCTCGCTCGCGCCGTAATCCAGCAACTCCAGACCAAGCTCTTCTTTGATCGCTAACCAGCCTTGCTGACGGAACAACCGGTTCAAATGAATGGGGTTGTTGACTGCACTAATCCCGTATTCGGAAAGGAGCACTACCTGCACAGATCGGCTTTGGAAAAAATCAATTAAGTCGCCGACGATCCGATCGATTTGCGCCAAATCCTTTGAGAGCTCCGGAAACCCGGGGCCGAAGCGTTGCAGGTTATAATCCAGGTGCGGCAGGTAAATGAGATTCAAGCCCGGCGAGTACTTGGTTTCAATCCAGCGCGAGGCCTGGGCAATCCAGTTTGAAACAGCGTCGGCACGGCCTTGCGGCGAATCGACACCGGCGGCGGGGCCCCAGAAGGACGGAAAAGGGAACTCTCCGAGATCATTTTTGATTTCGGAGCGGATTGAGTACGGCCACGAATAGATATCAAAAACTTTCCGGCCATCGGCCGGATACATCGGGCGCGGCGTGATGGAAACGTCGGCGGTGGAATACATGTTGAACCACCAGAAAAGCTGGGCGCAGGTGAACCCGGGCAAAACGCGGCGGAGGCTGTCCCAGAGTTTGTCGCCATGGACCAGCCGGTTGGATTGTTTCCAGAAATGGACCTCGGCCAGTTCGCGGTTGTACCAGCCATTTGCGACGATGCCGTGCCTGGAAGGCGGCAAGCCCGTGAGATATGTCGCCTGGGCGGTGCAGGTTACGGCCGGAAACGCCGGCCGAATCCGGCTCATCCGGCCGGAGGCGCGAAAGGCATTCAGCCGGGGTGTGGCCGGGCCGAACAACGACTCGGAAAACCCGACGATGTTAATGACGGCGGTGCGTTTCAAACTGCCGCGAGCAGTTCATTGAGACGCCGGGAGGCGCGCCGGGTTTGCAGTTCATAAATCGACTCTACAACGCGCGAGAGATTCATGTCGTGCACCTCGAATGAATCGCCAATCCCATGCAGCAACGTCAGGGTAAGCTCACCGCCCAAATGCTCCCGGAACTCCTCGAGACCGGCAAGAATTAGCGGCTGGTTGCGCGGCCCTGACTGCAGCAGTTCTGGGAAAAATAATTCGAAGCCAAGTTGCTCAAACAGGAGCAAAATCCGCTCCGTGCTATGGGGATCGAGAAAGCCCATGCGTTTAGAATAAACCGCATCCAGGGCTATCCCCACGGCCACTGCGTTTCCGTGGCTGATTTTGAATTCGGATAGCTGTTCGAGTTTGTGAGCCGACCAATGCCCGAAGTCCAGGGGCCGCGCCGACCCCGCTTCAAACGGGTCCCCTCCTGTAGCGATATGGTCCACGTGCAACTCGGCACAGCGCCGGACGAGCCTGCGCAACGCCTCCGGTTCAAAACGCATGAGCCGGGGCGCATCGGCCTCGAGCGCCTCGAAATACGCGCGGTCTCGAATGCAAGCCACCTTGACGGCTTCGGCGTACCCGGCGCGTTTCTCCTTGTTGGGCAGAGTTGCCAGTAACCGAAAATCGTTCAGGACTGCAAACGGCGTAGCAAAAGTGCCGATAAAATTTTTCTTCCCATACGCGTTGATCCCGTTTTTGACGCCCACGCCGGAGTCACATTGGCTTAGAGTGGTGGTCGGGATGCGGACGTGGCGAACACCTCGGTGAGCAGTCGCGGCGGCCAACCCCACAAGGTCGAGTAACGCCCCGCCACCGACCGCAATGACGTACGAGTGCCGATCCAGATGATGCGCATCGATGGCCCGATGAATCTCGGATACATTTCCCCAGGAAGCCTTGGCTTGTTCGCCTCCGGGCTTTACTAAGGGCGGGCAAACAAGTTTCACCATGGGCTCATGAACAGCGAAGTACCTCGTGATGCCGCCGGAAAGAGCTGGCAATGCGGCAGCAAGTGATTCGTCCAGAACGACTAATGCCCTCGCAGTTAGGCCGGCGGCGAGGGTATTTCTTAACGCGAGATTCGCCGGATCAAAGACGGCATCCGTGAACAATACTCGATGTTGCCAGGCGGCCCGAATCGTGCGCTCAATCAAGTCCATGTAATGGGACGATCAGAATTCCACAAGCCATTGGCCCGGGCAAGGACGCATCTTTACGGACAGGGTAGGAGAAATCGGGTACCGCATCCCGGCCTGCAGGATAGCGACTTTAACTTGCAGGAGCGATTCGTTGCAAAACAATTGCAAGCACGAAGCAGGAAAGAAAAAACGCTGGGAACCCCCGCCCAGTGGCGGCCAAAAGGTCAACGAGGGCGATGCCGGCCAAAAGCCCGGGAATGCTTTGAGGAATGAAATGAGCCCAGGCAGGTCTGCGGGGGCATAAGCACCAGGTCGTCCAGCCGACCTGAAGAAGGAGATCGCACCAGAGGCCGAATGATGGCCGAGGCCCGCGGAGCAATGCAACGGCCGCAGGCAGAAAAAGCAAGACCACCGGCGAGCGGATCGCAGCGCCGCCGGTGCTTTCGCCGCGAGCCAGGTAGCTCAAACCGGCGATGTATGCGGCCAGAGCCACGGCGGGCCAAACCACATCCGGGCTTGTGGCGCGGTAAAGAACAGAAGCAGCCAGCAGGTATAAGAGAAACCTGCAGGCAGCCATGAAGACCGGAGAAAGCGTGGTCCTTTTGTGAACGAGATCGTATAGAACGATCGTTGCGGCCAACGCCAAGGCATACGCCAGGGATACTCCGCCCAACAACGCAAATGTGAAGCAACCGCTAATCAAAAATGCCCCCGACAAAACCCATACTGCGAGGGAACTGATTTGGCCCGAGACGATCGGCCGTTCGGGGCGGTATCGCCGGTCAAACTCCTGGTCGATCGCGTCATTCAAAAACATTCCGGCCGTGTAGAGCAAGCTCGCGCCGAGACACAGAATCGAGAAGCGCTGCCACCCCGCTCCCCCGGCCAGCAACCACGCCGCCAGACAGTTGGTCCATACCGTCGGCAGGTTTGAAACCCTTGCAAGAACCAGCAGCGTCCTCATCAAATCGGACTGGTGTTGCGGGCAGCGGCCAGGCCGCGCTTGGCCAACTGGTTCAGAGTCCACCGGTACTCATTGACAATCTGCTCGGTGACATCGCGTGTTTTCAACGGTTCAGGCAGGACGGCCCACGTGTACGTTTCCATTTCCAAATGCGAGCAAAGCCTGGGTTGTGCTTTAAGCCAATCCATCAAACCCGTGACGTGATCCGCCGTGGTTTGGAATTCAACAATGGTTTCGCAACCGAGCGGCACATGAAAGTGCACACGCCATTCCTCATTCGGTCCAGGGGAGGATTGTTTGAAGGAGGCCAGGGCCGGGGTCAGATCTTTATGACGCTTTAAAGTTCCATCGCCGGCGCGAACAATGACCTGGTGGAGGTAAACATCGTCGGCGAAGTCGCGCAACACCTTTAAGGCGCCTGCGGAAGGTCGCAGCCGAAGAGCGCTGCTGAGGTGGATTTTGCTGAGCCGGATGCCGTGATCGCGCAGCGAGGAAAGTGCATCGTGGGGAGACTCAAATTCGACAGCGAGATGGCACGTGTCGTAGTTGACGCCTAAATGCAGATCCAGCCTCTCGTCATTTGGGTGTTCATCCTTCAATTCATCGAAGAATTGAATCGTTTCCTGGCTGTTTTCGAATAAGCCAAGCGGTTCGGGCTCCAGGCCAAGGTGCAGCATTGACCCGGTGTCTGCTGAGAGTTTAGCCGCGTGTTCGACACATTCCCAAAGGTTAGCCCGAATGAGCCGGATCTCCGACTTGTCGCGGTTGAACTCCTTGAACGAGCCCGGCAACGTGCTGACGCTTCCTTCCACTGATGCAGGAACGAGTTTGGAGAGCAGATCAAACAACCTTTTGGTGTACGCAACTCTTTCGCGTGCGGTCCAATCCGGGGCGTAGACCTGCTCCTTCACCCGGGTCCCATGGAACGCCCCAAATGGAAAGCCGTTGATTGTGAAAACATAGCAGCCATGTTGGTCGAGCCAGCGTTGAAATTCAATCAGGCATTTCGGATCGTTCAACTGCTTCGACGCCTTGTCACTCAACCGCAAGCCAATCGCGTAAGGCTCCGGGTTGCCGAGTCGTTCCTTGATTGGCAGTGTCCACCTGTTCAGCGATCCAAAGGTTTCTTCCCAAGTCTCGCCGGGGTGCACATTGGTGCAGTAGGCAAGGTGCAAGTTGTGGTTTAATCTCATGGGCAATCAACGGACCGGCGATATCGTCGGCCGGCGATCTTGGGCAAACCAGCGTCCGGCCGGCGCTTCAGGAGGCGCCGACTGGCGCCGCAAAGCCGGGGCATTGCCCCAGGAATTTCGCCGGATTTTGGAAGATCATTTTGT
>Ga0209062_1005853_pt1 | contig 11628 bp, 8 predicted proteins | sample Coa_R2_2_FD_187158 | JGI IMG/M metagenome (GOLD analysis project Ga0209062, IMG submission 187158) | Surface soil microbial communities from Centralia Pennsylvania, which are recovering from an underground coalmine fire - Coalmine... | ecosystem: Environmental > Terrestrial > Soil > Unclassified ...
TGCAGGACCTCTGGGAGTTGAGCGCCGCCGACCGCGTCCTGGCCTTCGCCTCGTTCAGCTTCGACGCCTCCCTCGAACAGATCTTCCCGACGCTCTATAGCGGCGCCACCGTGGTGCTGCGGGGCGCCGACGGATGGGGCGCCGGCGAGTTCTCGCGCACGGCCCGCGCCCCGCGCCTGACCGTCGCCGATCTGCCCACCGCCTACTGGGACCAGTGGGTACAGGCCTGCCACCTCGATGGTGACCGGCCGCCTCTGCCGGACCTCAGGCTCGTCGCGATCGGCGGCGAGGCCGCGCGGGCCGAAACCGTGCGCAGATGGGGTGAGACGCCGATGCGCTCGATCCGCCTCGTCAATGCCTACGGCCCCACCGAGACCACCATCACGGCCTCTATCCAGGAGCTCACGCCGTGCCTGGGCGGGGACGCGCCGCTGGAGCGCGTCCCGATTGGCCGCCCTCTTCCCGGCCGGACCATGCATATCCTCGACCAGCACGGAGACCCGGTTCTCGAGGGCGAGGCGGGCGAACTGTACATCGGCGGTGCGGGCCTGGCGCGAGGATATCTGGGCCGCCCGGATCTGACGGCCGAGAGGTTTGTCCCCCACCCGTTCGGTGCACCCGGAGAGCGACTTTATCGGTCCGGAGACATCGGCCGCTATCGCCCGGATGGCGCCATTGAATTCCTGGGCCGGGTGGACCATCAAGTGAAGCTTCGCGGCTTCCGTATCGAACTGGGGGAGATTGAGGAGGTACTTGGCCGCCATCCCGCGGTACGAACGGCCATTGTGCTGGTCCGTGACGAGGCAACCGGCGACAGGCGATTGGCCGCACACGTGGTGCTGCACGCGAGCCGCGGCGTGACGGCCAATGACTTGACGGACTACCTGAAGACGCAGCTGCCGGACTACATGATGCCGGCAGTGCTTGTGCTGCACGAAGAACTGCCGGTGAATGCCGCGGGTAAGGTGGACCGCGGCGCGCTGGCATCTACTCGCCTGTCCCGTGAGACGATGGTAGACCGTAGCTTCGTCGCCCCCTCGCTCACGATCCATCATCAGCTCGTTCATATCTGGGAAGAGCTGTTGAATGTCCGGCCGATCGGCATTCGCGACAACTTTTTCGAGCTGGGCGGTCATTCGCTCCGCGCCGTCCGCCTCATAGATCAGATCGAGCGCGAATGCGGACGGCGGCTCCCGTTGTCGACGCTCTTCACAGACGCGACCATCGACCATCTGGCACAGGCCCTCCTGTCGCCGGAACTCGGAACTGGCCATGGTAAAGAACCCGCCCTGGTTAAACTCCAGGACGGCACGAAGCGCCCTTTCTTCTACTTACATGGGGATCTCACAGGGGGCGGCTTGTACTGCTTGAGCCTGGCCCGCTATCTGGGCGAGGAGCAACCCTTCTACGTCTTTCATCCCGGCCGGCTAAGGGATCGGCCCGTCCTTCCCACGATCGAGGCCGTCGCAAAGCAGAACCTGCTAGAGCTACAGGCCGTGCAGCCAGAGGGTCCCTATCTCCTGGGCGGCTTCTGCGACGGTGGCGTGGTCGCCTTCGAGATCGCCCGCCAACTGCGCGCTCAGGGTCAGACGGTCGAACTGCTGTTCATGATCGACGCGATGCTGCCGGGCCGGCGCCTGCTGTCGATGCGAGCATCCTCATTGATCAGCCGTCTGGCGCACTTCGCGCGTCGCGATCCGGAGAAAGAGCTGGCCTGGTACCTGCGGCTACGGCCTTACGTCGCGTACTGGCACCGGCTGCGCCGTTCCGACCGTGCCACCCTGTGGTGCCTGACGCTGCGCCACACGCGCCGCGGTGTGCGGCGCATCTCCTCGCACCTGGCATCGTGGTTCGCGCGCCGCGACAGACACGCGCCAGATGGATCACAGCCCGCGGGAACACCGCAGCGAGATATCCTTGGGATCTACGCGTGGGCCGAATCAGTGTATGACCCCGGGTGGTATGCGGGAAAGGTTGTGCTTGCTCTGTCGGATGAGGCCCGTGGATGGAGAGATGGCGCCGATCCGACGCTCGGATGGTGCAACCTGGCAGAAGAGGTCGAGGTCTTTGGCATTCCGGGCGCCCACCTAACGTGCGTGACGCAGCATATAGCGGCACTGGCCACGGAGCTACGCAAGAGGCTCGACCTTGCGCAGTCAGACAGCGACCGGAAAGCGATATCGCATCGGCCCGGAGGGGCACAAGCGTAAACCAGCACCCATCGAGGCCGGCCACGGATATCCCGGGCCAGGTGTAGCCGGGCCCATGGTAAACCCGACTGTTGAACCGCGAGGAGAAACATGAACCGAGACGATGAAGTGGACGAAATGACCTATAAAGTCGTGGTGAATGACGAAGAGCAGTATTCAATCTGGCCGGCACACCGAGATGACCCGCCGGGATGGCGGGCGGTCGGGAGGAGCGGTCCGAAGATAGAGTGCCTCTCCTATATCAATGACACATGGACGGACACGAGGCCGCTTTCTCTACGCAAACAGAGGGCGTTTCGCGCCCCATAGCAGGCCCTTTCAGCAGCGCAGCATCCGCTTGGGTGAGTAGCTGAGATCGGGACCAGGCATCGGCCGTAGCTAGGGCGAGGACGGTGGGCGAAGTGTAGTTGCACCTACGCCTGTACCATCATCGCGAGGTGACCCGGTCGGCCTTGCCCTGCGCGATCAGGCCGTCACCCTGCCCAGGCCACTCGGCGTGGACTTCGCCCGTCCCCCAACGCTTGGCTCCACGTCTGGGGCGTATGAGATTTCTGGATTCTGGAAACAGGGGCATGTCATTTTTATTCATGGCAAGCGGACGTTAGCTGCAAAGCAGTAGCACCTGTGCGCACGTGCGAACTCTTGTGAGGCGGACCCTAAGGAGGCTTGTACCCTTGACAACCGCGTATTGGTTTGGTAACCTGCCGCCAAGCCGACTGACTTCTTATATAACTTCTGCACGAGGGGTGGCCAACTTGTCGAGGCGGCACGCGGCGTGCAATAGGCAACAGGTCAGTAGCTCCACCAGCGCGGCTCCGGCGGCGTTGGCGCTATGGTTGTTCAATTGTCCGTCCACCGTAGCTGAGGCATGACCTCCGGAGCGACAGGGCAACTCATTGCAGGGATTCAATGATGAACGAGAGTGCCGGACCGCTTAACGAAGACGTCGCCCACCTAATCGAGCGTGTGGATGCCCCGGCCGAAGGTTACGAGCAACGGCTCCAGAGGTTGGAGCGAGAGATCGACGACTTGCGGGTATTGCTCGATAGGGCGGTTGCTCACCATACGGGGTCCGAACCAGAGTGGACGCCGACTGCCGATGGCCAAATGCAGGGTGCGGCTTCGTTCAGGAGCACGGACTCCGAGGCTCCTGCCGTACTGGTGGAGGGTAGAGACGGCACGCCGGGGCTCTATGCCCACTCTGCCGCCGGCGATGGGATCATCGCCGAGAGTAACACGGGCGCGGCCGTCTTCGCCACGAGCCATAATGGCGAAGGTGTCGTCGCCGAAAGCAGCGCAGGCACTGCCATAGTCGCTACGAGCACCTATGGAGATGGCATGCTGATAACAAGTACCCATGGTAACGGCCTCATCGTTCGCACCGACGATACGAAGAATTGCGCTATTGGTGTGATGAGCATCCATGGTGTAGCAATTCAGGCCACCAGCGCCGACGGCTATGGCGGAGAGTTCAAAGGGGGACAGGCCGCCGTACGATTGGTGCCGGCGTCCACCTCCGGGCCGCCGGCAGATGGCTTTCATGCCGTCGGGGAGTTACTGCTTGATAGAGACGGCACGTTGTTTCTGTGCATCGCCGATGGTATACCCGGAACCTGGCGCCGGATCTTGATCGGCCCTACCCCAACCGGCTCTGGCACGTAGCCGTGAGCTGTACCGCTTCCGTGGCGTCCCCATAGTCATGGAGAAAGTAGCGGTTTGCAACGGAAAAAGACGAGTGGCACACCAGCGCGACGAGCCGACGTGCACGCACGCGACAGGTTCATATCTTCGGTCACGCATGACCTCAGGTCGCTACTGACCGGTGTTCGTGGAAACGCGCAGTTGGTGTATTGGCGTTTGCAGCAGCACCCGTCGGAGGGGGCCGAATTGGCCGGGCGACTCGAACAATTGATCGCAATTACGGAATCGATGTCGCAGCTGATCGATGACTTGCACGAGGTCACGCAGATGCCCACAACTCGGATGGCGCTGCTCGGGGGCCAGATGATCGACCTGGTAGCCTTGGCACGCACGCTCGTGGAGCAGCGGGAGGGGTTCCACGGTCGGGTGGCGGTCACGCCAGACGCAGCTCCACTGAACGTTGAGGGGCAGGCGCGACGGATTGCCCGCATGCTGGACATCCTGCTCACCAACGCGATCCAGTGCAGTCCACGGGGCGGTGAGGTTGCCCTGCGCTTGTCCCGCCGGCAAGAGGACGTGGGGCCGGCGGCAGTCGTCGCCGTATCCGACCAGGGCATAGGCATCCCGGCGGCCGACTTGCCGTACGTGTTCGATCTCTTCTACCGCGGCGCCAATGTCGTCGAGCGCTACGAAGGCCATGGAGTCGGCCTGACGCTGGCCAAACGTATCGCCGAGCAGCATGGCGGCCGCATCACCGTTGAAAGCGCCGAGAACGTGGGAACGCTCGTTTCGGTCGTATTGCCGCTGGCGGGATCGCATTAGACCGCCTCCCACGCCGGGGCGTAGATTGCGCTTGAGAGCATAAGCCACCTACTTTCAGACAGTCTCGCCGGCCCGTTTACAACGCCGTCTCAAATCCTCGTCCGCCGACCAGAACGGGCCGGCGAGACTGTACTCTTGGCTAGATACAAACTAAAATGTGATTGTGTCCGCGCCTATGAGGGCGCGGTCGCGCCATCAGCCGGATGAGACAGAAGTGACAGGGAAAGATGACTAATGGCAGATGCGCCGTTCGGTGACACAGAGCAGGCTTCCTACCACTACCAGGTACGCGAGGCACAGGTACCGGTCCCCGGCGCGATCATGGTTCCCCTGGATGCAATCGAGCGGGACCCGGCCCAGCCGCGACGCGATTGGCGGCATGACGATGGTTATGAGCGTCTGGCCGAACTGACCCGCAGCATTCAGGAGTTTGGTATCCTCCAGCCCCTCGTGGTCCGCCGGGCCGGCGATCATTACGTGGTTATTGCCGGCGGCAGGCGTCTGGTAGCCGCAAAGCGTGCCGGCCTGAGCCATGTTCCGGTCATCGTGCGCGATGAGGAAGGTGCGCGCGTACGCGTGCTGCAACTGGTCGAGAATGTACAACGCCAACAACTCACGCCCCTAGATGAGGCGCGCGCCTATCAGGAACTCATGGAGATCGAGGGGTTGACGGTAGGAGAGATAGCGGCACGAATCCACGTCTCGACACAGACCGTGCGCGACAAACTGCGCCTCCTGCGCGATCAGGTGCTCGCCGACGCCGTCGAACGAGGGCAGATCTCCGCTACCGCCGCGCGCGAGATCAGCAAGCTGCCCGACGAGGGCGCCGAGCAGTTGAGGCAGCGCGTTCAGGCGGGGGAACGGCTTCACGTCTCCGACATTCAGGCGGTTCGCGCCGAAATGCAAGCGGCGGGCATCGTCAACCCACGCTGGAACCCACGCCCCTCCGATTCAAGGAAACAAGGGATCATGGGACCAACGCCGGCTAGCCAGGCGGCTCAACGCGCCGCCGGTGTCCCAGCCGATTGTCCCGATAGCGGATCACGCGACTATCGCCCCGTGGCTGTTGGCGCAACTGCCGGCCGGCCTTCCGGTGGCGCCGCCGCAATTCTACAGACCGCAACGTCGGAGACCGGCGGGAGGTTCGACCTCAACCGTGCGATGGCGGAAGCTGAGGACGGTCCCCGCTTGCGCGATTTACTGGTGGGTATACCCTACGAACAGCTTGAGAATGTGTTGGAGTATGCGGTGGCCCGAGGCTGGAGCGCCGCCGGTCTGCTCCATATGGTCCGCGCGGAGCGGGCGAAGCTCCAGTGAGCGTTGCCGAGGCCGGCAGGTCGGGGGAGACGTTGCCCCATGCCTAGAATCGCGCCGCCATCGAGGCCTGACCAATCAGGCTATCTATAGAGATGCTCGGGCCAGCAGACGAGATGCCAGGCAGACCGCCCCTGTTACGCCCGTGACGATGGCAGATGGTACACTGTGACATGGCCGGCGCGGACTCAATATCCCGGGGGTACGAGCCCATGTGGGTTCGCATCCCACCGCCGACACACGTCCTGCGAGTTGTGGCCGGCCGGTGCCAATGAACGATAACCGTGTCCACGCCTACGCCACGGACTATGTATTGCAACGCTACCACCTGTCCGACCTGGAGGAGGCGCAACGCGCCCTGACACCGGCGCAGTATGAAGGCTTGCTGCGCGAGATCGCAGAGGTGGAGCAGCAGCTCACCGCTCGGGTCCAGCCGCAACCGGCCGCCCGGCGTTCCGGTGGTATCTCCACCCCCTTCGGACTGGTCACGCCGGTCACCGCGCTCCTTTTGCTCGCGCTGTGGGCCGTCTTTGGCCTGGAAACGCTGCGGGGTGGCTCGGACAACCTCAACGTGCTGTACACCATGGGTGCCGTCACAGGAGACACCATCAGCACGGGACAGTACTGGCGGCTGGTGGCCTCGTGCTTTCTGCATATCGGCATCGCGCACATCGTCAGCAACTCCCTGGGCCTGATCTGGCTGTGCACGCTGGCCGAACGCCTATTCGGCTGGCTGCGTTACCTGGGCCTGTATCTCGCTTCCGGCGTCGCAGGCGCCATCGCCGCCGCCATGACCTCAAGTCCGAACGAAGTCACAGTCGGCGCATCAGGAGCCGTTATGGGCATGGTCGGTGCGCTGCTGGTGGGATCCTGGCGCAACCGCGGCGTCATCGACCGCGCCTGGGGCGGCCGGCTGTCCAGCAGCCTGCTGGTGATGCTGGCGATTAACCTGGCGTTCGGCTTCAGCGTCAGCGGCATCAGCAATGCCGGCCACATCGGCGGTGCCCTCAGCGGCGGTGTCTTGGCCCTCTTGATCCCGTTCCGCAGCTCCCAGTACTCCCGGGCATACGCGCGCATCGCCAATGCCGTGAGCATGGTCACGATCCTGGCTGTGCTGGTATTGGCGTCCAGCTACCTGTGGGCGCACTGAACCTCCTGGCATGCCGTGTGCTGTGGCTATGGGTAGGATGGACCACCGTCGGTCCGCGGATGCAGCTGCCTGGTGCACACTCCCGACGTGCGCCATCCCGCTGGCCGGACCGGGCATGCCCCGGAGGATCAGGATAGAACGCCGGTGGCCGCGGGTGCGCTCAGCCGCTCGGCAGCCGGTGGGATGGCGAGCGGTGTGCCGCCAGATCGTTGACAAGGTCGGGGACGAGCGACGCGGCGCGCGGCGAACCGAGGCCTGTCGCCGGGTCCCAGCCCGGACCGGCGCGGAAGGCGATGCCGTGAAGTCCTCGCGGGTCGCCGCTCGGGGCGGCGATGCCCCCCGTCGTTATGTCACGCAGCACCGCCCCGTAGCGAGGCGAGGCGGCCAACCTGTACAGCGCCGCGTTGATGGAACCGAGGCCCCTACCGGCCAATTGGTCGGCCAGGGCCACCAGCCCGGCCCACTGTGGCGTCGCCGCGCTGGTGCCGGCGCCTGTCACCCAGTGGCCTTGCTGCCATACCAGCACCGGGCTCTCCGGAGCCGCGTTATAGGCGACATCGGGCAGGCCGCGATAGCCTCTCAACAGCCGTTGGGTCGCCGCGGGCAGTGACCGCTGATAGGCCGGTTCGGCGAAGAACTTGCTGATCCCTCCGCCGCTGCCACTCCACGTCGTCTCGCCGAGCAAGCGGCCGCCCGATCCAGCCGGGATGTAGGTGCCGCCCACGGCCAGCACATAGGGGTCCGAGGCGGGATAGCCGACCACCCGGTAGGGGAAGAGGTGGGTCACGCTCAGGTCGGGCCCGGCAGCGCCGTCGTCGCCCGAGGCGGCCAGGGCCGTGATGCCCTGCGCATCAGCCCGTTGATAGAAGCGATGGAACTGTTGCACGATAGCCCGGCCACGCCGATCAAAGAGCGTGTCCTCGGTGGCAGACCAGCTCTGCGAGATCACGTTAGCCAGGTGGTGCTGCACCACATAGCGCTCCAGAGAAAGGAACTCCGGCATACCTTGCACGCCCTCCGTCTCGTCGACCGGGCTGACCAATAGCACCAGGCGAGCCTCCGGTGCGATGGCATGCGCCCATTCGACATCGAGGGTCGTTTCCGATATCCAGCCGCCGGAACGGGGCCGCGGCTTGCCCAGCGGCGTCAGAATTCGTAGCTCAGGATCGGGCAGCCCAAAGGCCCGATCAAACCGGTGCAGATCTGCCCTAATCGATGGAGAGCCGAACGACACGACGATCGCGATGGTCTGTCCCCTGCCGGTTATGCCGCGACGGTACAGGGCATCGAGGCCGTAGTAGGCGCGTATCTCCGCCGGACCCAGGCAAGGCCGGCGCAGCGCCCTCAGGCAGGACTGCAAACTCGGCGGCCCGTTCGCGTCGGGAGCGCGCGCCGCGTCATGTATGACGCCCGTCAACAGCGCGACCGCCAGCGCCACCACCGGCACCAGCGCCATCAACCAGATGCGACGCCCGGGCCGCGGAGGCCGGGCTTCTCCGTCGGGCGTGGGGTTCGTCGGTTGCATGGACCAAAACCTGACACGGAGCAGCTTACAGCGCAGCCAGCGACTGGCGCAGCAGGGTTGTCACCTGCTGGTGGTTGCGCAAGCCAAACGGATGGGACTCGTCGGGCGGACCGATCGTGGCGCCGACGACCTGACGCGCCAGGGCCAGGGCGGCCTCGGCATCCAGCTCGTCGACATCCAATAGGCCGTGTGCCACCACGGAGTGCATGCGCACCACGTTGACCCATCTATTCAGGTCGCCGAACGTCGACACGGGCTGCACTCCCGTCGAAGACAGGCGCGAGAGGGCCCAGCGTACCACGGCCGGCTCTTCCTGCTCGGATGGCTTGACCTGCTCGGTCCAGGAGCGAGCCAGCTTGAACTCCACAAACAGTGCGTCGCGCAACTGCCGGCTGCCCGTCGATAGGCGGTCGCGCAGCCTGGCGTTGAGCTGCGCCCTCAGCGGCTCGTTGAGCTCGGCGGCAAGGCCGGTTGAGAGCGCCGTGTCGCCGCACATCTCAAGCTCCTTGATCAGCAGGGCCACATACCCATCGCCACCTTCGGGCGCGCGATTCACGTCGATGCCAAACTGGGTGCTGGCGCGGTCCCGCAGCGTCGCCTCGACGACGCGCCAGCTACGGGCCAGGACATCGGCGTACACTCCCGCCCGTTGCTGCCGCTCCGCGCCCAGCAGCAGGTCATACATGAATGCCTGCCGGTCGCCGTCGATCAGCCGTTGCAGCTGGGCCGCCTGCTGGCGCATCACGGGCACGAGTCCCCGGAAGTAGGTGCGCACAGCATGGTCGCCGAGTAACTCATTGAGGGCATCCCGCGCGGCGCTAAACGCCAGGCGCTGGTGCAGGCGCAGGGCCAGGGCGTACCTCTCCGAGGCCATGGCGGACTGCTTGCGGTCCGCGTTCGCCGCCACGTCGGCGAGTCGCTGCAAAACGATGCTCGCCGCGCCGAAGTCTTCCCGTTCGAACAGACCGCATGCCTGGTCGACCAGCCGCGTGAACTCGAGCAGCGACACGTCCAGGCGCGAGACCCGGCTCTCCTGGCCCGGCTCCGGGGGCGCGACCTGGTAGACGCGCACCGGCGGATCTTGCGGCCGCGAGAGCAGGCCGGAGTTGACCATGAGCAGCATGCCGGCCTGCATGGCCGGCGTACCCGAGCTTGCGATGACATGAAAGGACAGCGCGTCGGCATGGGCCAGTTCGGAGGTAATGCGACGAGCCGCGCCGCGCAGCGCATCGAAGACGTGCAGGTAATCGGTCGAATCGGCCACGATGACCAGGTGAATCGTGACCGTCTCCGTCGACAGGCGCGCGTCGGCAGCCAGCAACTGTTCGCGCGTCCTCAGGGCCTCGGCGAACGTCTCCCTGTTGTGCGGGGAGCTGGACTCCACACCGGCGGGCAGCTTCGTGGGCAGCAGATAGACACGCTGCGGCTGAACCTGTTCGGCGAGCGTCAGCACAGGCCCCTTCACGTCGCCGGGATCAGAAAACGGATCCTGGTCACCAATCGGGGCAATCAGCACATCCAAACAACCCACCCCCACGGCGCGACGACGTGACGCCCCGGATACTGGATAGCACGTTCCTCATGAAAGTGCAGCCGGCACGCGCCGGACACGTCTACCTCCGCGGAATAGACCGGTGCACCCCAAGCCGGCGCAAGCAGGCATATAGTTCCAGCATAACAAATCCAGCCGCTACGGGCTTACTCCCACCCACAGGCCCCATCCCGCGCCACGCAAATCAGCGCGGCACTATCAGGAATAGCCTCGATGCGCCGCCTTCACAAAACCCGGACAGTCGAGGACGGCCTTCAGATGCGCGTGGCGCCGAAAGCACCGGCCGACCTGCGCCACCGCCGCGCCGACCTGGCGGGCTACAGGCGGCGGCCGGCCGTCTGCGCGACGCGCGGCAAGGACCTGGCGGGCTACAGGCGGCGGCCGGCCGTCTGCGCGACGCGCGGCAAGTCGCGCATCATGGCCTGAAAGGCGGGGAAGTCAAGGCTCTGCGGCCCGTCCGACCAGGCGAGTTCGGGCTCGGGATGCACCTCGACCATCAGCCCGTCGGCGCCGACGATAATGGCTGCCCTGGCCAATGCCGGAACCAGGTTCGCCTTTCCGGTGCCATGGCTGGGATCGACGATCACCGGCAGGTGGCTGAGCTCCTTGACCAGCGGCACGGCCGTGAGATCCAGCACGTTGCGGCGCAGATTGGTGTCGCCGTACGGAGGTAGGCCGCGCTCGCAGAGCACCACGTCGCGATTACCCTCGGCCAGCACGTATTCCGCCGAGAGCAACCAGTTCTCGATTGTGGGGTACATGCCGCCACGTTTGAGCAGCACGGGCTTGCGCGCCTTGCCAACTTCGCGCAGCAGAGTGTAGTTCTGCATGTTGCGCGCGCCGACCTGCAGCATGTCGGCGTAGCGACAGACCAGGTCCACGTCGTGCGGATCGAGCACTTCCGTGACGATGGCCAGCCCGCAGGCGTCGCGCGCCGCCGCCAGAATCTTGAGCCCATCCTCTCCGAAGCCCTGGAACTCGTAGGGACTAGTGCGCGGCTTGTAGGCTCCTCCACGCAATATAGTGGCACCCGCCTCGCGCACGACGCGCGCCGTCGCCAGCACCTGGTCCTCGCTCTCGACCGAGCAGGGGCCGGCCATGATGGCCAGCCGTTCGCCGCCGATAACGCAATCCCCAACCGAGACGGTGGTGCGCTCGGGGTGAAATTCGATGCTGGCGAGTTTGTAGCGCTTCAGCACCGGTACGACGCGCTCGACGTAGGACAGCGCGCCCAGTTGCTCCATCAGGCCGTCGCGGTCCTTTTGCAGCACGCCGATGGCGCCAATCACGGTTTGCGCGACACCCGACACATTGACGCCATAACCCATCTCCTTGACGCGGTCGATGATGTGCTGTTTCTCTTCCTCGGTTGCGCCCTGCTTCAGAATGATGATCACCCGGCTGTCCTTACCTC
>Ga0209062_1005856_pt1 | contig 11622 bp, 8 predicted proteins | sample Coa_R2_2_FD_187158 | JGI IMG/M metagenome (GOLD analysis project Ga0209062, IMG submission 187158) | Surface soil microbial communities from Centralia Pennsylvania, which are recovering from an underground coalmine fire - Coalmine... | ecosystem: Environmental > Terrestrial > Soil > Unclassified ...
CCTCCAACACGACAGGCCCGCCCGCATCGATTTCTACCGGGCGCGGGTAGTGGACGGACTCGGCCAAGTGATCCACGAACGCCTGTTTGCCGTGGAACTCTCTGAAGATTGCCCGCCTCGCCTTCGGGAACCCAGCATCCTGGGCGACTTCACGCCAGCCGAGCCACCGGATGTCCTACCGCCGGTTGCAACTTTGCCCGAAGCCGCCGCTTGGTTGAACGAACAGGAACTCGTCCGGTTCCTGGAGGACACCCGAAATGAGCGCATTGCCGAAATCGAGCGCATCGCGGCTCACGTAGAGTTGTCTCTCACCGAGCTGTTACAGCGAGCGGACGAAGAAATCGGCAGGGCCGCGACGGAAGTCGAACAGAAGGTGACCGGCGCTGAGGGCCGTCTGGCTCAGGCCGAAGCACGCCACGCCGAGCTCATGGTGCGGCGCGAGCGCCGAAGAAAGGAACTGGAGCAGCAACGCTCATTGTCCCTACAGGCTGTGGAAAGGTTCGCCAGTGTTCTCGTCTTGCCGCATCCCGACCGCGAAGCGTCCGAGGTGCGGCGGCTTCAACCCGACTTCGAGACAGAGGCTACGGCAATGCGCGTCGTCATGGAGTACGAACGCTCTCAGGGCCGGCAGGTGTATGACGTCCACGAAAAGAACCTCGGCTACGATATCACCAGCCTGGATTTGAATTCGGGCGAGCTGCGCCTGATTGAAGTGAAAGGCATCGGCGCGCCAACCGGAACCGTGGTGCTCACCCCCAACGAACGGCGCGTGGCCGAGGACCGCCGGGATTGCTACTGGCTCTATGTGGTGACCCACTGCGACACGAACCCCGTGTTGCTGCCGCCGATCAAGGACCCGGCCAGGTTTGATTGGAACGAGGTGACGAAGGTGGCCCATTATTATCTGTCGGTGAATACGCTAACGGCTCAATCGCCTCCGGAGACGAAGCCATGACTGCACTGAGTTCAAATTCGCGACAGTGGGTGCTGAAGGCCCAGACCGACATCTGGACGGGGGATGCAAACAGAAACGGTGGACGCACGGTTCCGACGGGTTTGCTTGGCTCGCTCCGCTGGTGGTTCGAAGTTCTGGTACGGGGGCTGGGCGGCAGCGCATGTGACCCGACAAAACCAGACAACCGTTGTCCGGACCGAGAGGGGAAACACTGTGTGGTCTGCGAGCTTTTCGGCTGCACGGGCTGGGCGCGGAAGTTTCGGTTCGACGTGTTGGATGAAAGCGGCAAGATCAAGCGGGATCAGATCAAGAAGGACGAGACCTTCCAATTCATTTTCACCTCGCTGCGTCCGATGCGTGACGAGGAGTGGGCGTTGCTCGACCTCACACTGCGCCTGATAGCTGATTACGGCGCGATCGGAGGGAAGACGGTTCTGAAGCCGTCAAACGAGATGAATCGGAGTGATCAACCACACCATCAGGATTACGGCCTGATCGCTGTTGAGCGGCGTCCTGATGGCCCATCAATCAAGAAGGAGGCTCTCCAACGTTACGTAGTGTCGGGCTGGCGCTCACTCGACCACGGTGATTTTGGCTGGGCGTCGATTGAGAATTTCTGGTGCGTGACATGTTGCTTGGCCCGTCAGCACAAAATGCAGAGTGCATTTAATCGACTTCTGGGGCGCAAAGAGGATAAGGCCATCAAAGAGAAGAACGGTAAACGTGTCATCCGATGGAGTGATTCCCTAGCGAATGGTAAGGACGACGTTTCCCGATGGCTCGCCGGAAGCAAGCGGGAGAGCAAGAAGGTCTTCAGCTTCAAAGACCCGGCACGTACGTTCGGTTTCGTGAAACCCGGCCTGCTGACCCTAGATCAGATGCGCGAGCGGTTAAGGGGTGCCTGCTCCGGTCTGGCCGACGAGGAGTTCCTCTCAGGTCCAACTATTCTTGACCGTCTGGTCCCCAAGGCCGGAGGAGGTGCTCGGTGACTTTCGACCTGTATGCTGAACTGGCATCTCTCCAGGCATGCCCCACGACGTCAGCCTTACCGGGCGGGCTGGCATCGGGACTTGTTGACGGCTGCACGATGTGGTTCACCAAGGGTGAGTTGGATCCAGACTCCAAGACAGGGAACCAGAAGAAGAACGAGGCGCGGGGCTGCTATCGGAAGCGTGCGGCCGCTGGTGCGCTCCACCTTCCCTCCGAGCTTAGACTGGATCCGGACCTTGGGGCACCTCGCCTGATGTACTGGCTTGCTATCGAAATCAAGTTCAAGTTGCAATCGCCCTGGTACTCCAAGGACGACCGCCCATTCCACGTTTTGGACAACCCGGTGCGAAAGGACCGGGTGTTTGGTGTTCCTTACATGTCGGCGGCAAGCTGGAAGGGGCTTCTTCGCTGGGCCTGCCGGATGCAGGTAGGTCTGCATGAACACCTTCAGCGGCAAGGCGGCAAGATGAACGACTGGTCCGACCCAGATTGGATCATTCATCTTTTCGGCAATGAGAAGGGGGAGAAGGAGGATTTTCTGCGAGGAGCGCTGGCCTTCTATCCGACTTGGTTCGACAAGGTCCGCTTCGAGGTGATCAATCCGCACAGCCGGAAGACGCGCGCAGGCACGCAGCCCATTCTCTACGAAGTCGTTCCGCCGGACACCGAAGGCGTGCTGCGCCTGCTTTATGCGCCCCTCCCAGACGACGATGGCCTTGGAGCTGTCGAGCGCATCGATGCGCTCCAAAAGCTGCTCGATGCAGCCGAACAACTCCTCACAGTCTACGGTTTTTCCGCCAAGCGTACCGCCGGCTGGGGTATTGCAGAAGTGATAAAAGCCAGAGCCAATGGCGGGGAGTGGAAACAAGAGAATCCCCTTCAAGAGATGAAGGACCAGCTCGCCACTCTGCTTTCATCAGAGGTCGATCAGAGATGAGCGTTCCGGCCCAGGAAATGATGATCACCAAACTCCGGGAGAGCCGGTCCCTCCTGTTGGCCTGCGAAGCCATCGGCTGGCTTCACATGGCCGGGAAGGCACACCCCGATTTCCTTCGGCATTACGGCGGCGCCGGCGTGAGCTACGAGCCTAAGAACTGGCACAAGACTCTCATGCCCGCTTGGAGCGATCGGCTCGCGTGGCTCAGGTTGCCCAAGAGTAAGGTGCCTTTGCCTGACAGCCTGGCCAAGTTTCTGGAGGAGTATGACAAGCAATCAGATGGTAACCTGGTCGGCTTCCTCCAGGCTGCCCACGCGATGGCCTCGGGTATCGAGAAGAACTTGCCTTCCTCGACCTCATTGTACCTCGGCCAGGACATAACGCACATGTGGTTGGCTTCGCCGTTCGGGCATCCGGTGAGGAATCTCCTTGCCGATCCGCCGCCTGCCCTGGCGCCAGGCGCCTTTGAAAGCCTGCTGGAGCGCATCGGAAGATTGCTGGACGATCTACACAAGCTCGCTGAAACAGCGGCCAAAGACGCACATGCGTGGTGGCTATGGCGCGAGGCGGCTATCGGTCCTGACGGCTGGCTTCGCGAGGCGTTCCTTTCTACACTCGCTGAAACACGGCTGCCGAACAACGACGTAACCCTGTGGGATCAATCCTATGTAGCGGCAGCGCTGTTCAAGTCAGCAGTTGCCGGCGCGCTCCTGGCGGAGTGCAAGGAATGGACGAATTTGAAGCAGCAGACGCGGTGGCGCGTACTCACCATCGGTCTTGGCAGCCGCCACTACGAGGCGCGGTCGGTGAAGATCGGCGATTGGGCCGGCGCACGGCGTGACATTGACGGCTTCTTTGATCAAGTCCGGCGCTTGATCGAAGTGGACCTCGCGGTGGGTTCGCTGATCTACCGGGATGACGAGACGCTGGCCTTCACCTTCCCTGGACTGCGCTTCGACGCGACCAGTCAGGATCCCAAGGGCAGCCTAGATGACACGTCAGCAGAGGCCCTCCGAAAGGCGATTCGGACAGAAGTCGAGAAGCATGCCGAAAGCCGCAAGTTTGAGACACCGCCACTCACGCTGCTGTCCGACTCCACGCGATCGTTCATCGGCATAGTGGAGCAGCTCCGCAACGCACGCGAGATTCTCGCCATTCCCCTGCACCGGACATGGGCGGTCCCGGAGCACGGGCCGGCGGGAGGCCACGTATGTTCTGTCTGTCAGGTGCGGTTCAATCGACCCCACACGAACGACCGAACCGACAATGCCCGCAAGCAGCGCGTGTGCGGCGTGTGCGCCGATCGGCGCAGAGGGCGGCTCGATGCATGGTTCAATGCCGACGGGGACACAATCTGGGTCTCCGAAGTCGCCGACGGCAATGACCGGGTCGCGTTACTGAGTTTCAGTCTGGATATCGAGGCGTGGATCAGCGGGGACCGAGTCGATGCTTTGCGCTCCCAGAGTGTCCATGATTGGCGCCGATTTAACGCCGTCCTTGGCGAGTATTGGGTCCGTGATCAGAGCAAGCGCAGGGTCGAAGACAATTCGCTGGATGCCAAGTCAACCAGGGATTCGCTACACAAGCATGTACTGGAGGTCCTAAGGCACGCAGCAACAACGAGCTACAAGCTGAATCAGACGCAGGTTGACCTTATCCTCGGCAATCTTCAGGAAGGGTACCGCCGTGAGGAATCATTGGAAGAGTTCTTCTCCAAGATCGTCGAGGACCGCTCCGGCGCGCCCGAATGGGGGCAACTTGATGATGACGCACGGGCACGGTGGATCATCCATCAGCTCTTCCGTAAGTTGCCGTCGCCTGGCCGGGTTTACCGGTTCTGGCGCAGTGCCGAGACGTTCTTCGATGAACTACTCCTGCGCTTCCGTGAAATAGCCGCCGCTCATCCGAACCGGTGGAGGACTCGCCGGCTGTTGCTGGAACCAGGTGGAAATGCGGGCGGCTGGGACGATCGGGAGACGTACGCTGGCCGGCTGGGAGACGCTCCCTTCGAGGTACTGTTCCGGGCCGACACGGGAAGCTTTGTTACTATCTGCAACTTGGCTCGTTGCCTTGACGCCGAGGAGGCAGAGCGGAGCCTGAGCGGACGATCTGTGGAAGTGAAGGGTGACGACGGCCGGAGCCGAACCCTCTCCATTCAACGGGTACACGAACCCCACAAGATTGCGGCCTATGCGCCAGTGATTCCTCTCGAACGCAGTCCACAACGGTTTCGCGTGCTTGTTCCTCTCGAATGTGCCCCGGTGTGCATCGAAACTGCGATGGAAAAGTGGCAGGAAGAGTTCGGTCGCGTCTGGGACCGGATGCCCCTCCGCACCGGTATCGTCACATTCCCCCGGATGACGCCATTTCAGGCAGTGATCGAGAGCGCTCGTAACCTGGAAGCGGATCTGACGGAGACGAAACCCGAAGTCTGGCGCGTGCATGGGTGCCGCACCAAGGACGGAGTGACGGCCTTGACGCTCATTCGTTGCGATCGCGCCTATGAAACGGTTCTCGTGCCCACGGCTTTGCCCGACGGCCGCGATGACGTTTTCTATCCGTACGTCCGTGTGGAGGATCGTGAGCTCCGAGATGTCCGCGACTTCCAGCATCCGGACCGAACGGTGTACCGGCATGCCGCGGCTCTCCATCGCGGAGATGGCGTCGTGGTCCACCCGAGCCGCGTGACCGCGGTCTTCCTGGACGCAACCGGCCGCCGATTTGAGAAGGCGAAAAGTTGGTACCTTTCCGATTTCGGCCGCATGCGGGACACGTGGGACTTGCTAGCGCGGACCGCGCCGAGCCTTGGCGCCTTGCGCGGAGCGTGGGCCGAGTTGGAAGAGCGGCAAATCGCCTGGCGCAACGCAGACGGAGGCTGGGTGGACGGCGCGAGCGAGGAGTGGATTGAGCTCGCGCGTGCCGTGCTGAGCAACCGGCTGGGCGTTTCGGGCGCAGCGCTGGAGCACCTGACGGAAGCCGCTCGCGACGGCATTCTGGAATGGGCCATCGAATGGCATCTGGGCTGGCTGAAGCAAGGAATGGAGGATTGAGCATGGGAGAAAGCTTCAAAACGCATCCCATCACAGGGATGGCAGTCGACCCGATTCACGTCGGCACTGGCGGCGGGCGGCTCGGCCGCGTGGATCAATCGATCGTCCGGGATCCGGTGACGCGTGTGCCAAAGATTCCCGGATCGAGCCTGGCGGGTGTTTATCGGGCCTATGCCGCCATGGCCCAAAAGAAGTACCCCGGCTGCGCAGGCCAGGGGCAGCCGGACAAGAAAGGCAAGGGAGGCCATTGCGGCAAGCCTGACTGTCCCATCTGTACCGTGTTCGGTTTCGCCCGAAGCCCGGGCGGCGGATTCGCCGGACTGGCCGCTTTTAGCGACGCTCAGGTGTTGCTCTTCCCGGTGGCGACGCGCGAAGGTCCGGTTTGGATCACTAGTCCAGGTGCGATGCGGCTGGTCGGCGCTGAGATTAGCGAGCCGGGCGACAAAGCGGTGTATCGTTCAGCGGACGGACAGCCTTTGAATCTGGGTTGGCTGCTGTTGCCAGTGAAAAAGTACCCCAACGGTCAGGATCCCCAGTCGGAGTTAAAGGACGTAGAAATTCCGCCGTATATCCGTCAACGCCTCGCGTTGATGTCCGACAAGCTCTTCTCCCACATCGTCAATAGCAATCTGGAAGTGCGGACTTCCGTGTCCATCAATCCGGAAACCGGAGCAGCCGAGGAAGGTGCGCTGTTTACCTACGAAGCGCTCCCGCGCTCTACGGTGCTCCTGTGGGAGGTGATCTCGAAGAACCCGGCGCACTTCAAAGTGGGCGATGCCGCAGTTAGTGCAGTGAATGACATGAACGGGGTCTTTGAGGTAGTTGAAGTGGCACATCCCTATTTGGAATGCCTTGGGATCGGCGGAATGGGCACGCGCGGGATGGGACGTCTCCGTGTGTTGTCGCCCAAAGCTACTCCACAGCAGCCCACCGCTCCCAAGCCGACAGGAGGCGCCTGATGCAGAACCTGGACGTCGAATGCGCGAAACTCGGACGGGCGCTGACTCAACTCGATAAAGTCGATGACAAGACTCTGACCAGCGCGTTGAGCGTGTTGGAAGAGCAGGGCGTCTATGCCTGCTTTCTCTTTCTCCATGCACAAGGGAAAGATGCTGGACAGAGAGTCAGCGGCAAACTTGCAGACTTCCTTCGGAAGACCCCCGTAGAGTCGCCCCTGCTCGGGAACGGCGACTTATTCACTGCCCTTCAAACGCTCGCCGGGGATCTCGACAAGTTGCTCTTCGCGCGGGACCTGCTCCGCCAGGCGCTCGTTTATGGCCGCTACCACGCCAAGGCCAAGGAGGCGAAGGCGCAGTGAGCTGGACGCTCTTTCGCTGGACATGGCGGCTGGAGTCTCCCTTGTTTGTGGGCGCATCACCCGCAGGGAGCCTGAATCGTTGCCGGCTCTACGTGCCCTCGCGTGCTCTGTGGGGCGCCCTCACGGCTGAACTGGCGCGACGCCTTGCGAATGCTTTTCCGAGTTACGAAACGGAGGGCACGGCGCTCCACGAGAACGCCCGCTTCACGTATCTGTTTCCCGCGGAATGCGACGGGAAACATTGGCGGGCCTGGTTGCCACGGTATGAAGAGAGCGATGGATTGGTCTGGCGGCGCGAAGACCGGCCGGACGGCAGGCACGACCAGCTCACCAACCGTCAGATGCGCATGAGATTCCTGGATGCCCGTCCGGGTACTGCTATTGATCCAGATTCCGATAGCGCCGAAGAGGGCAGTTTGCGCGAAACCGAGTGCGTGTTGCCCCAGTGGCGAAACAACGAATCTCCAGTCGCCTTTGTGGGCTACGTATTCCTTAAGCAGGACTTGCCGGAACTGCACGACCTCACTGATCTCTTTCTGGGTGGCGACACGCGCTACGGGCTCGGCCGGCTGCGTCGCCTCGACATGACCCCGGCGTCTGAGGTTTTCGGCGTTGGAGTGTCGTTGAATCAGGAGGCGCCGGTGGTTCAAAGCGGCCATCTGCTCGCACATGCCCGGCCCGCCGATCATGTTCCAGAGATTGTCGGGAGCCAGGAACTGCTTGCAGGGTGGGATCGAACGAAAGCCGATCCGTTTCGCAAGGTCTCGGAAACGCCGTTGTGGACACCGGGTTCACGAGTACGCGACGGGCGCGTTGCCGGCTGGGCGATCGAGGAAGACGGAATCTGGACGCTCGCGGGAGGGGCGCAATGATCCCCAAGGAGTGCAAGCGGCTCGCCGAGGTGGATTTTCCCATTGCCGAGGTCTCGCGGCATGCGGCGCGCGAGAAGTCGATCCGGCATGGGCATCCCTCGACGCTCCATCTTTGGTGGGCGCGGCGGCCGCTGGCCTCTTGCCGGGCGATGCTCCTGGCGCTGCTCTGGCCCGACCCGTGCGATCCGTGCTGCCCGGCAGACTTCAAGCAGAAGGCGCGGGAGTTGCTGCCCTCCGTCCAGGGCGCGCCAGGGCCGACCGATGAAGATCTGCGGAAGGCGCTTTTGAAATTCATCGCGGACTTCGCCAACTGGGACCTGGCGGCACATCCCAAATATCTGGAGGTCAGCCGCGCGCTGGTGCGGGCGGCCTATCCGGAAGAGCCGCCGCTGGTGGTCGATCCTTTCGCCGGCGGCGGATCGATTCCGCTCGAGGCGCTGCGCGTCGGCTGTGACGCCTTTGCCAGCGACCTGAACCCGGTGGCCTGCCTGATTCTCAAGGTGATGCTCGAGGACATCCCGCGGCACGGGCCGAAGCTGGCTGAAGAGCTGCGGCGCTCGGGCGCCGAAATCAAACGCGAGGCGGAAAAGGAGCTGGCCGAGTTTTATCCCGGCGATCCGGACGGCTCAACGCCCATCGCCTATCTGTGGGCGCGGACCCTGCGGTGCGAGTCGCCCAACTGCGGCGCGGAGATCCCGTTGGTCCGGTCCTTCTGGTTGTGCAAGAAGGCGAACCGCAAACGCGCGCTGCACTACAGAGTGGTGCGGCACAAGGGCGCGCCGCCGGAGATTCATTTTGAGGTCTTCGAGCCGAAGTCCGAAAAGGAGGTCCCGCCGGGAACGGTGACGCGGGCCAAGGCGGCATGTCCCGCATGCAACATTGTGCTTCCTCCGGAGCGCGTGCGGGCGCAGCTTGCGGCGCAGCGTGGCGGTGCAAACGCCATCTTCGACGAAAAGGGTCGGCGCACGGGCGGAGCGCGGCTGCTGGCCGTGGTGACGTTGAAGCCGGGGGAGCAGGGCCGGAATTACCGGCTGCCAACCGAGGCCGACTACCAGGCGGTGTGGAAGGCGCAGCGGCGGCTGAAGAAGATCCTTGAGGAGTGGGAGTGCTGCGGCCGCAAGGAGCTGTGCCCGGTGCCGGATGAGCCGTTGCCGCCGGTTGGCACGCTAGGCTTTCGTGTTCAGCGGTACGGCATGCTCCAGTGGGGCGACCTGTTCACCGCGCGGCAGAAGGTGGCGCTGGTGAAAATCGCAACCTTGGTTTCGAGTATCGACACTGGCGCGAGACGAGAGGACGTTGCTCTTGCCATTGGTCGGCTAGCTGATCAGGCGTCCAATTTGGTTAGCTGGCTTCCAACGATTGAAGCAGTAAGCCATACCTTTGTGAGGCAAGCCCTGCCGATTGTTTGGGACTTCGTTGAAATCCTCCCGATGGGCGATCAGTCAGCCAACCTGTCAGCGGCATTAGAGTGGGTTGCCAAAGTCATTGAGGGATCGTGCAGCCTGACTGTGGGACAAGCCGACTTGGCCGATGCTACTACACATCCAATAACAGACGATGCGGCTGAAATTTGGTTCACAGATCCGCCGTATTATGACGCTGTCCCTTACGCCGATCTCTCTGACTACTTCTTCGTCTGGCTGAAGCGGACCTTTGCCGGACATACTCTGTTGCGCGACCCATTCGATCCATCCAACCCTCTTACTCCAAAGCGGAGGGAGGCGGTCCAAGATGAAACGAAGTGTGACAATGGCTGCACCAAAAATCGTTCATGGTTCGAGGAAACCATGGCTAAGGCCTTTACCGAAGGCCGCCGCGTGCTCAGGGAGGATGGAGTCGGATCGGTAGTTTTTGCACACAAGACCACGGAAGGCTGGGAGGCGCTGCTCTCGGGAATGATACGCGGTGGTTGGACGATTACGGGATCTTGGCCTGTCGTCACGGAACGAGGCGTTCGCCTTCGGGCTCGCGAGTCCGCTGCGCTCGCTACAAGCGTCCATCTCGTTTGCCGTCCCCGCCCCGAGGACGCGCCCACCGGCGACTGGGCCGAAGTGCTCCGCGAGTTGCCCAAACGCGTCGGCGACTGGATGGAGCGGCTCGAATCGGAGGGCGTGCGCGGCGCGGACCTGGTCTTTGCCTGCATCGGGCCGGCGCTGGAGATCTTCAGCCGCTACGCCCGAGTCGAAACCGCCGACGGCCGCGAAGTCAGCCTCGCCGAATACCTCGAAAAGGTGTGGGAGGTGGTCGGCCGCACGGCGCTCGAACAGGTGCTCGGCACCGCGGAGGCTCGCGCCCGTAACGGCGCTGCGGGCGCCGTCGAAGAAGACGCCCGGCTGACGGCGCTCTTTCTGTGGACCCTCCAAAGCACCAACGGCGACTTCGCCGCCAGCGAAGAGTCCGAAGAAGACGAAGCGGCGGAAGAAGAAGATGAGGAGGGCGCGGCGCCCAAAGCCGGCAAAGGCTACAGCCTCGTTTTCGATGTGGTCCGCCGGTTCGCCCAGCCGCTCGGAATCAACTTGTCGAAATGGGAAAACCGGATCATCGAAACCAGGAAAGGCGTTGTACGGCTGCTCGCGGTGAGCGAGCGCGCCAAACTGCTGTTCGGAAAGGACGGCAGAGAGGCCGTCGCCGATCTGCTCGAAAAAGATCCATTGGCTGCCACGCGCCAACTGGCCCTGTTCCCGGATCAGGACGTTAAACCTGCAAAGGCAAGTGGGCGCCGGCGGCGGATCGCGGTCGATATGGCCGGCGACGCTCCCGCGGCGCAGGCGGAGGCAACGACACTGGACCGTGTCCACGCGGCGATGCTCTTGCAGGCTGGGGGCCGGACCAACGCCTTGCGCGCGCTGCTCAAGGCGGAACAGGAGCGTGGTTCCTATTTCCTACGTCTTGCCAACGCGCTTTCGGCGCTGTATCCCAAGGGCAGCGAAGAAAAGCGGCTGCTCGACGCCATGTTGCTGGCCATGCCGAGGTGAATCGATGCTCAGGACAAAGCCAATTATTGCGCGGGAGATTCAGAGGATGGTGCGGTGGATCGTGCGGGACTTCCATCCCGAGCGCGTGATCTTATTCGGGTCGCATGCCCGCGGCGAAGCAGGCCCCGACAGCGACGTGGATCTGTTGGTCGTGATGCCAGTTGAGGGGCTGAAGCACAAGAAGCAGGTCGAAATCCGGGTCGCTTTGCACGATATTAGAGTCCCCAAGGACATCATTGTGACCACACCCGAGGATTTCGCCTGGCGCAAAGAAGTTGTAGGCACCATCGAGTACCCCGCGGTTCGGGAGGGAAAAGTCCTTTATGCCCGAAGCTGATGGCACAGATCGGGTCGCCGCTGAATGGGTAGCGAAAGCCGAGGAGGATCTCAAGACCGCCGCCCACCTCCTGAAGCTGGGCAGCTCCTGCCCGACCGCGACGGTCTGCTTTCATGCGCAGCAATGCGCCGAGAAATATCTGAAGGCGTACCTTGTCTATCGGGGCACGCCATTTCCCAAAACGCATG
>Ga0209062_1005862_pt1 | contig 11614 bp, 13 predicted proteins | sample Coa_R2_2_FD_187158 | JGI IMG/M metagenome (GOLD analysis project Ga0209062, IMG submission 187158) | Surface soil microbial communities from Centralia Pennsylvania, which are recovering from an underground coalmine fire - Coalmine... | ecosystem: Environmental > Terrestrial > Soil > Unclassified...
CTCTACAAATGGCGCCATTTGATCGAGAACTTCTTCGGCAGGCTCAAGGAGTTCAAGCGCATCGCCATGCGCGCCGACAAGACCGACACCAGCTTCACCGCAGCCATCTACCTCGCCGCCGCCGTGATAAACTCCCGATGAATCTCAACAGACCCTAGTGTGCTGGTCCCGAGTTCGTCGGATCATAGACCGTGTCATCCCGAGCGCAGCGAGGGATCTATGGACGCTGTCGGACCTAGATTCCTCGCTGCGCTCGGAATGACACCGGGCGCAAGCCGAATCAGGACACTACTCGCCGGCGTCCTTCGGTCCCCACTCCTCGACCACGCGCTGCAGGTCCAGCAGGTTCTGGCGCATCTGCTCGAGCGCGAAGCCGATGGCGAAGAAGCGCTCGGCGCCGTCGGCCGGCAGCACGCGCGTCAGCCCGTCGGCCCGCGCCGCCTCGACGTCCTTCTCATAGGCCGCGAGCGCGCGCTCGAACGCCTCGATCGGCGGCGGGCTGGCATGGGCCAGCAGCGCCGTGCTGCAGGCGCGCAGATAGGTCGATGCGGCCTCCGCGATCTCGTCCAGCCGCGATTCGAGCCGGGCCGCCAGCGCCTCCGGCAGCGGCATCGACGCCGCGCGCCCGACGATCACCAGGTCGTGGCGCAGGCGCAGCAGGGTACGCCGCAACGGTCCAGTGTCCGCCTCGGCGGACAGCCGCGCCTTGCGCTCGCGCTCGGCTTCGACCGCGACGGTGTTCAGGCCGTTCAAGCCCTGGCCAATGCCATCCTGCAAACCGTGCAGCTCCTCCGTGTCGAGGCCATGGCGCAGCCCGTCGATCAGCGCCACCAGGGCGCGCGCCTGCAGGTCGAGGATCTGCGCGGCGGCCTGGCGCATCTGGCGGTGCGCGCTCGACGGCAGCACGACGAACGACACGCCGAGGCCGATCACCGCGCCGAGCGCCACCTCGAGCACCCGATTGGTCGCCGAGGCGAGCGGGTCGGCGTGCGTCAGCCCGGGCAGCAGCAGGATGATGATCGCCGTGATCGGCACGACGTTCATGTTGGGCCGTCCGGCTGCCAGCAGGGCCAGCGGCGCGACGGCGATCACCATGACGACCAGCAGCGCGAGCTCGCTGTCGTGCGGAATGAGCACGGCCACCAGGCCGCCATAGATCGCCCCACCGACCGTGCCGGCCAGGTAGTCGCCGGTCGCCTTGAGCGACCGGCCGACGCTCATCTGGGTCACGATCATCGCGGTCAGAACCGCCCAAAGCGGCAATGGCAGGCCGAGTTGCTGGGCAGCGACCAGCGACAGGATCGCCGCCACCGTGATCCGCACCGCCAGGGTGACGTGCACCCGCCGCAGGCTGGGGCGCGTCCGCAGCCACCGCCACAAGATGGTCATATCCTTCACGCTGTGCGCAATCTCCCTGAATTCCCCTTGCGGCTCAAAGGTCGGGCATTTGCCGCCCGGTTGGCAACCGCTTCCAGCCATGGGGCGTTTCTTGGGCAGTGGAGCCAGCCCAAACCCAAAGGGGAAATTTCATGCGCCGAGTCCCGTTCTTCGCAGCTCTGTTGGGCGGCGCGGCGATCGCCGTGGCGGCTCACGCTGCGCAGCCGACCGGGTCGCCGCAGGTGCGCGCGGAGCAGCTTTGCGCCAAGCACGGCGTGCAGCCGCGTTCATCGGCCTGGGAGGTTTGCCTGTCGCAGGTGACGCGCGCCTACGAGTGGGGTGAGAACACGCTGGCGAGCCAGCTCGCACGCGCGGCCGGCGATGCCCGGGAGAATTGCCTGGAGCGCGGCTTGCGGCCGGAGACGAATGCCTATCGCGCCTGCATCAGCCATGAGGTCGACGCCCGCAGCGACCTGCTGATCCTGGGCGACGATCAAAGCGGCGTGAACGTCGCCCAGTCGCAATAGCCATCCCAATACCTCACCGCGGAATACCGTTGGCGTATTCCGCGTCGACCTTCCTGAAGAGATCCCAGAAGGCCGGCGGAGTCCGGCCTTCCAGCTTTTCGACCAGGATCGCGAGATGGCAATGCCAGCCGCCGGCGGTGCCGACGCGCTCGGCATCGTTCGGCAGCTTGCGATGCGTGAGCGTCAGCAGCACCTTGTCGCCGCGTGGCGCCAGCTCGAACACCACCTCCGACGGGTCGCGCGCCTGACTGCCCCACGTGAAGGCAAGCCGCCGGGGCGGATCGAGCTCGGTGATCGTCTCTTCGGCCTGGTGGCCATCGGCGTCCATCTTCGCGAAGCGCTCGGGCGGCGGCGCCTGCAATGGCGACAGTTCCGAATGCTTGAAGCGCAGCGACACCTTGCCGCCCACGCGCAGCTCCATCGGCCCGCTGGCCAGCCATTCGCCACGCTTCTTCGCGTCGGTGAGATAGGCCCATACCGTCTCGATCGGTCCTGGCAGCAGCCGTTCGAAGCGAATCTCGGTCGGCGAGACGACTTCGGCATAGTCCGTCATTTGCGACTCCCTTTGCTGAGCGCCCGTTCGAGATCGTCGAGCCGCATCGACCAGAAGCGCTCGTAGTAGGCGAGCCACCGGTCGGCTGCGGCGAGCGGGCCGGCGGCAAGCCGGCAGCGATGCGAACGGCCTTCGATGGTGCGGCTGAGCAACCCGGCCTGCTCCAGCACCTTCACGTGCTTGGCCGCGGCGGCGAACGACATGTCGAACGGCTCCGCCAGCTCGCCGATCGTGCGCGCGCCGCCGGCCAACCGACGCAGCATGGCGCGGCGGGTCGGATCGGACAGCGCACCGAACACGCGATCGAGGGTCAGCGACGCTTGTTCAACCATATGGTTGAATATAAAGGATGCATTTCAGATATTCAACCATAAAGTTGAATTATGCCGAATCAGGCCCGGGTCACCTGCCATACAAACGCCCTATCGGGCCGGCAACAGCGCCTTCTCCGACGCGTTCTCTGGGCATCGGATCCCTTCGACAGGAGCCAGCCCATGTTCCGTTCGAAACTCCGCCTGTACACGATCTTCGTCGCGGTCGGCGCCTCGCTTGCCGCCGTCGCGCCCTATGCCGCGCGCGCGCAGGAGCCGGAATACTCCGGCGATGCGCTGGCGCAGGCCGAGCACACCTGCCTCGACCAGGGCATCGGTCCCTACTCGGTGACCTTCGACACCTGCACCGAGCGCGCGGCCTCGGCCTACGATCAGGGCGCACCGGACCTGGCCGTCACCGAGGCGCATCGCGTTGCCGAGGCCCAGCAGGCCTGCATGTCCTACGACCTCGACCCGCAGACGCTGGGCTATCACCGGTGCATCGCGCACGAGACCGATCGTCCAACCGCCGAACGTCCAGCCCAGGCACTCCGCTATTAAGGAGGGCGGGCGCGGAACTCCAGGCCGGCCGGGTTGCCCGACCGGCCTTTTTCGTGACTAGAGCGATTTCCGTTCAGATGGAACCGCGCCCGCACGATCATTGCTTGTCCCATCGACCAACGGCGCGGTTCCATCTGAACGGAAATGCGCGCACGGACGATGCCTGTTGCAGCAGGCATATTCCGTCTGGCCGATCGGGCCGGACGGAATATGTTCTAGGCTTTGGGCCGATACTTCCGCATCACCTCCTGCAGGAGGTCGAGCGGCAGGGCGTGGACGGTGCGGCCATCCCGGCCGGACATGGTCTCCGCCTTGCACATCGCGTTGAGGATCGCCTCTTCGGTGGCCTCGGCCGCGGCCTGGAAGAGGGTCGTCATGGCGTCGGGCGCGATCATCCGCACGTTGGTGATCCTGTCGTTCTGACCGATGTGATTGCCGGTCGAGAAGGCGATGAAGATATCGCCGCTGCCATTGGCGCCGATGCCGCCCACCCACGACAGACCTGTCGTGGCGCGACGGGCGAGCCGCTGGCATTGGATCGGAAGGAGCGGCGCATCGGTCGCCAGGACGACGATGATGGAGCCTTCCGTCGTCGGGGGCGCGACGGCCTTCCTGCCCGAGCGGTGGGCGGGAACGACGTCCGGCCCGATCTCGCGGCCGACCGGTACGCCGTCGACCCGAAACAGGTCGCGCGCACCATAGTTCGCCTGCACCAGCGCACCGACCGTATAACGCTCGCCATCCTCCACGACGACGCGGGATGCGGTGCCGGTCCCGCCCTTGAACTCGTGGCAGATCATGCCGGTGCCGCCGCCGACATTGCCTTCGGCAATGGCGCCTCCGACTGCGCTGTCGAACGCGGCAAATGCATGCTCCTGGATCAGGGTGAAAGCCTGGATGTCGCTCAGCCAGCCATCGTAGGTCTCGGCGACGACCGGCAGATGGAAGGCCTGCGAGGCGCCGTCGCGCACCGCGAGCGCCGTGATAGCGTCCCGGACCACGCCGACCTGGTAGGTGTTGGTGATCCCGATCGGCGCGCCGAGCAGGCCCTGTTCGGCAAGCCACGGCAAGCCGGTCATCTCGCCGTTGCCGTTGAACGAGAACGTCCCCGCGAAGACGTAGTCGGTCCAGATTTCCGGCCCGCGTGGCCAGATCGCGGTCACGCCGGTCCGGGCAATCCGCGGCTCGTCCTGGATGACGGTCGAGTAGCCCACCTTGACCCCCGCGATGTCGGTGATGGCGTTGTACGGTCCGGTCGGCAGGGTGCCGACCGTGAGGCCGAGATCGCGCAGGCGCGCACGAGTCATTGCTTCACTCTTCGGTTCGTTGCGAACGGTCAGTTACCATCCTTTTCTTTTCTGCGGTCAGAAAATCGAGCGCGGGCACAAACGCGATTCTCCAGCATTCGTGCGGTGCAGGGGCAAAGATGAGCGGCATTGGAGTGCCGCGCTCCCTGCGCGATGGGCAATGGAGCGTGATTCATGTGCGGGAAATTGCGGACTTTTGGCATCGCCAATGCCCGGAATAGGTGTTCGATGGACAGTGCGCATATCCTCCTGGACCTTGCACAGGAGTACGTCATGTCAAACATCTCTATCGAACGAAAAACCGCGAGTCCGGCAAAAACCGGGAAAACGGTCGAAAACGGATGCCAGACCACGGATGCAAGCAGAGCGGTGCGCCGGTGAGCATGTGGGATCTCCGGTGTTCCGGAGGACGAAGGGGAAAGCGAGCCAGCGTTGCCGCGGCACGCGAATTGCTGTTCCAATGCCGCTCATGGCCACGCCCAACACGCTCACCGCCACGGAAATCGCCCAGCAGATCGACGCCGGCAAGCTCACTGCCGAGGCCGTCGTCCGCGCGCACCTCGAGCGGATCGACAAGCGCGACGCCGATGTGCTGGCCTGGTCGCATCTCGCGCGCGATGCCGCGCTCGATCGCGCGCGAACGCTCGATCGCGGGCCGCGCCGGGGCCTGCTGCACGGCGTGCCCATGGGCGTAAAGGACATCATCGACAGCCACGACCAGCCGACGACCTACGGCTCGCCGATCTACAAGGCGCACCGGCCGCTGGCCGATGCAGCGACTGTGGCACTCGCCAAACATGCGGGTGCGATCCTGCTCGGCAAGACGGTGACGACCGAGTTCGCCAACCGCCATCCCGGCAAGACCCGCAATCCGCACAATCCCGACCACACGCCGGGCGGCTCATCGTCGGGCTCGGCGGCGGCAGTGGCGGATTACCAGGTCGTGCTGGCGACCGGCACGCAGACCGGCGGCTCGGTGATCCGGCCGGCGGCGTTCTGCGGTGTCTATGGCTACAAGCCCACCTTCGGTCATTTCCCGGTCGCCGGCATGAAGGCCAACACCGAATGGCTGGACACGATCGGCGCCTACGCCCGCAGTCTCGACGACATTGCGCTGTTCCGCGCCGCGCTGATGGCGATCCCGCATCGGCCAATCGAGACGCTCGAGACGCCGCCGCGCATCGCCGTCTGCTTCACGCCGCACAAGGACGAGATGCAGCCCGAGGGCATCGCCGCGATCGAGGACGCGGCCGCGAAGCTGCGCAAGGCCGGTGCCAAGGTGAGCGAGTTTGAGATGCCGGCCGAGATGTTCGAGATGCGCGAGGGCCAGCGGCTGCTGAGCGCCTTCGATGGGCCGCGCGCCGCGGCCGATGAAGCGCGCCGCTTCTTCGACCTGCTGTCGAAGAGCTTCCAGGAAGACAAGATCGCGGCTGGGAAGAGGCTCGACTACGCGGCCTGGGTCGAGGCGCGCAAGCTCGGCGAGCGCGGGCGTGCGGCGGTCGACGCCAAATTCGCCGACATCGACGCCATCCTGACCGCGCCGGCGCCGGGCGAGGCGCCGCTCGGCCTGGAGCGGACCGGCAACGCCACCTTCAACCTCCTGTGGACCTATCTCTGGATGCCATGCGTCAGCCTGCCGTTCGGCCGCGGTCCGAAGGGCCTGCCGGTCGGCATCCAACTGGTCGGCCGACAGCACGAGGATGCGCGCCTGCTCGACATTGCGGGTTGGGTGCACGGAGCGCTGCGATGAAGCCGATCAGCGCGACCGAAGCCGTCAAGGCGATCGAGGCGGGCACATTCACCTCGGAGAAACTCGTGCAATCCTGCCTCGATCGCATCGCCGAGCGCGATCCTGTGGTGAAGGCCTGGGTGCATCTCGATCCGGCGTTGGCGCTTGCGCAGGCGCGCGCCGCCGACAAGGCGACAGGCGGGTTGCTGCGCGGCGTGCCGATCGGCGTGAAGGACATCATCGACACGCACGACATGCCGACCGGCCACAACTCGCCGATCTTCGAGGGCACGCGGCCGTTCGGCGACGCCGCGTGTGTCGCGCTGTGCCGGAACGCCAACGGCGTGATCATGGGCAAGACGGTGACGACCGAGTTCGCCAACCGTCATGCCGGTCCGACCGGCAATCCGCACAATGCGGCGCACACGCCGGGCGGCTCGTCGTCCGGCTCGGCCGCGGCAGTGGCGGACGGCCACGTGCCGCTCGCCTTCGGGACGCAGACCGGCGGCTCGGTGATCCGGCCGGCGGCCTATTGCGGCATCATCGGCTACAAGCCGACCTTCGGCGACTTCTCGCGCGTCGGCATCAAGATGCAGTGCCATTCCGTCGATACGCTCGGCCTGATGGCGCGCACGCTCGACGACATCGCGCTGTTCCGCGGCGCCGTGCTGGCCCTGCCGCCGGTGGCGATCGATCGCGACGTGAGCGCGCCCCGGGTGGGCTTCTGCCGCACGCCGATCTGGAGCGACGCCGAGCCGGACACCCAGGCACTGCTGGAGAAGATGGCCGCCAGGCTCGGCGCGAAGGAAGTGGCGTTCGCGCCCGAGTTCAGGAACATCCTCGACGATCACGGGGCGATCACCGGCTGGGAATCCTTGCGCAACTACGCCGACGAGCGGCTGCGCAATCCCGACAAGGTCAGCGCCGAGCTGATGGCCGTCCTGAAGAAGGCCGACGGCATCACCTTCGACCGCTACGTCGCCGCGCAGCGCAAGACGGTGGCGTTCAAGGCACACATCGATTCGCTGTTCGACGATGTCGACGTGCTGATCTGCCCCAGCGCGCCGGGCGAGGCGCCGAAGGGCCACGACTTCACCGGCGATCCGCGCTTCAACTCGATCTGGACCTTGGCCGGCACCCCATGCGTCACGCTGCCGTTGGGGGCGGGCGATCAGGGCCTGCCGCTCGGAGTCCAGCTGGTCGGCTTGCGTCACGCCGACGACACGCTTCTCTCCATTGCCCAGTGGGTGCTCTCCCATGCCTAGGATCAACGGCGAACGACTCCTCGCGGACCTGCGGCGCATCGCCGATTTCGGCCGCTACCAGACCGGGGTGCACCGGCCGCATCTGTCGCCGCAGGATATCGAGAGCCGGCACTGGCTGGCCGGCCGCATGAAAGAGGCGGGGCTGGAGCCGGTGATCGACGGCGTCGGCACCGTGCTTGGGAAGAGTCCCAAGACCGGGCCCCGCATCCTGATCGGCTCGCATTCCGACACCCAGCCGCGCGGCGGCTGGCTCGACGGGGTGATGGGGGTGATCTACGGGCTCGAGGTGGCGCGCGCGCTTTCCGAGGATCCCGAGACGGCGCATCTCGCGGTCGACGTCGCGTCGTGGGCCGACGAGGAGGGGCATTGGGGCCAGATGGTCGGCAGCCGCTCGTTCGTCGGAATGTTCGGCGATGCCGAGATCGACAAGGCGCGGCATCGCGACGAGGGCACGCCGATGCGCGATGCGCTGAAAGCGGCCGGCCTCGACGGCAAGCCGCGCGAGCATCTGGAGGAAGGCCGCTATCGCGGCTACCTCGAGGCGCATATCGAGCAGGGCGGCGTGCTCGAGCAGACCGGTCGGCGGATCGGCATCGTGACGGCGATCGTCGGCATCTGCGGCTATCGGCTCACCTTCACCGGGATCCAGAACCATGCCGGCACCACACCGATGCCGATCCGCAAGGATGCGGGCGTCGCGATGATGCGGCTCTACAACGAGGTGATGGAGACCTTCCCCAAGCTCGCCGGGCCGCGCAGCGTCTGGACGGTGGGCAAGATGTCGCTCGAGCCGGGCGCCCCCGCGATCATCCCGGGCAAGGCCGAGATGCTGCTGCAGTTCCGCGACGCCGACAAAGCCGTGCTCGACCGCTTCGAGAAGGCCCTGACGGACATCGTTGCGGCGGCCAACGCCAGGGGCCCATGCAAAGTCGAATGCGTCAACCTCTCGCGTACCATGCCGACGGTGATGGACGATCGCTTCCTCGATGCGATCGAGGAGTCGGCCGCGATGCACGCGCCCGACAAGCACATGCGCATGCCGTCCGGCGCCGGCCACGATGCGCAGATCATCGGCTTGAAGCTGCCGGCGGCGATGATGTTCGTGCCGTCCATCGGCGGCATCTCGCACCATTTCAGCGAGAACACCGCCGACGCCGACATCGTGCTGGGCTGCCAGGTCTTCGCCGATGCGACGGCGAAGATCCTGAAGAGCAACTAGGGATGCCCGCTCAGTGCGCGATGACGAAACGCGCGAACGGGCCGCGCTTGTCGTCGGGCAGCTTGTCCGGCGCCTCGTCGATCCGGAGCTCGAGGGCGCAGAGGTCGGCGTCCTTCAGCGCCGCGGCATCGCGCAGCTTGGCGAAGTCGTCGTCGGTGAAGCCGGCGGTTTGCAGCATCGCGCGGAACTCCTCGGCGGTCGGCAGCGAGCCTTTGCCGCCGTTGGCCTTGCCGTTGCGGTAGGCCGCTTCCATCGCGGCGAGCGTGGCGCGGAACAGCCGCTGGCCCTCGTCGTCGAGCTTGCTGATGTCCTGGATGCCGGCGGCGGCGAACTGCCGGCAGGCGACCAGGTCGTGCTTCTGCAGGTAGCCCACCAGCCCGACCCGGGCCTTCATGACGGCCAGCGCGCTGGCCGTGTCTGCCGCCGCGACGGTCGGCGCGATGACGGTCTGGCGGAGCTTCGCGATGGTGTCGAATACCCGCGACTGCCCGGGCTGGGGATGGCTTTGGTCCTGTTCGATGGCGCCGCGCAGCTCGGCCTCGACCGCGGGATTGTCGGCCAGCACCAGCCCGACCAGCGGCTGCGCGCGGTATGTGGCCATCGCCCGCTCCGTGTCGGCATCGGCCGTGAAGTACTTCACCGCCCAGACGGCCAGGGCCACGGCGACGGCTCCCGCGACCAGCACGAGGGCGATTGTCGAATTGCGCTTCATAGATCTCCGAGTCGGCGCGAGGCTAGCAGAGGCCGAGCCTCAGGCGAACAGTTTGCGCAGCTCGTCCTTGGCCTTCTCGAGCGTCCGGCGGCGGCTCGCCGACAATCCCTTGCCGGCGCGATTTATGTAGAAGGTCAGCATCGACATCGCCGAGCGCTTCGGCGCCGACTTGCGCCGCTTGCTGCGCTCGGCCGAGCGCTTCAGCGACACCGCGATGTCGTGCGCGCTGCGCTTCTTGAACACGCCGTGCTCGAGGTCGAGCGCGTCGCTCTCGCGCGTCACCTTGCCCGACCATTTCTTGAGCTTGGCCCGGTGGCGCGCCCCCATGCGGGCGTGCCCGCCATGTGCGGTTGCTGCCATGTTGCGACAACGCCCACCGCGCCGGTTCGTTGCTCAGTTGCTGGTCAGGGCGTAGCGCGCGTACGGACCGCGCAGTTGGGCGGGCAGGCGCTCGCTCGCCGCATCGACCTTGATCTCGACGTCGCAGCTCACCTCGTTGGAGAGGGTCTGGAAGCCCTGCAGCCGGTCGAAGTCGACCTTGGTGAAGCCCGCCTGCTTCAGCGCGGCGCCCAGCGCCTCGCGCGTCAGCGAGGGTTGCGGCGCGCCGGCCGCCTTGCCGTTGCGATAGGCGGCGAGCAGCGCCTGCAGGTACTCCGCGAACAGCTGCCGGCCCTCCGACGGCAAGAGCTCGGGCCGCTGCAGGTTGCCGAGCGCGAACTGGCGGCAGGCGGCGGGGTCGGCGCGTCGCAGGTAGCGGGCGAAGTCCGCCCGGGCACCGAGCGCGGCGAGCGCGCTCGGATCGTCGGCGGCGCGCAGCGCCGGCACGATGTACTGGCGGCGCAGGTCGGCCGCCAGCGCGTAGGGCCGCGACAGGCCGGTCCGCGTCGGGCGGGCAAGCTCCTCCTCGATCGCCTTGCGCATGCGGCTCTCGGCGGCGGGATTGTCGGCCATCACCGTGGCGATCAGCGGCAAACGGCGGATGTCGTCGAGTGCCGTGTCGACCGGGCTCTTGCCGCGCACCAGTGCCCAGCCGCCGCCCACGATCGCCAACAGGCTCGCCAGGGTGAGCAGCGCGGTGGCGATCCAGCGATAGAGGTCTCGGCGGTCGATCTCGATCGGCATGCGTGCAGGATGGCGTCAGGGATGGATGACCATGCCGGTGAAGACATAGGCCTGCAGCATCACGAACACGCCGACCAGGCAAGCAAGCGTGATCGAGTGCTTGAAGACAAAGCGCAGGATCGAGCCCTCGTGGCCGAACCAGTTGGTCGCGGTCGAGGCGACGACGATCGACTGGGCGTCGATCATCTTGCCCATCACGCCGCCCGAGGAGTTGGCCGCCGCCATCAAGATCGGCGACAGGCCGAGCTGCTGGGCGGTGATCTTCTGCAGGCCCCCGAACAGCACGTTCGACGCGGTGTCCGATCCGGTCAGCGCCACGCCCAGCCAGCCGAGCAGGGTGCCGAAGAACGGATAGAGGAAGCCCGCATGGGCGAAGGCGAGGCCGAGCGTCGCATCGATGCCCGAATAGCGCGTCAGCGTGCCGATCGCCAGCATGGCCGCGATCGTGAGCAGCGAATAGCGCAGCGCCCAGATCGTCTCGCCATAGGCCTTCACCAGCCGCACCGGATTGAAGCCCATCAGGAACGCCGACAGGATCGCCGCGATCAGCATCCCCGAGCCTGTATAGGTCAGCCAGGTGAAGGAGAAGACCGCGCCTTCCTTGGTCGGTTGCGCGACCACCGGCGGCACCTTGTTGATCAGGTTGTGCAGGCCTTCGACCGGATAGTTCCAGACGAAGATCTTGTTCATCGGCACCTTGAACCAGTCGCTGCCCCACACCAGCAGCACGATGCAGACGATGATCCACGGCATCAGGCCGCGCCACATTTCGGCGGTGGTCACCGGTGCGGTCGAGACTTCCTTGGCGGGCAGGGTGCCGACCGAATCGTCGCGAACGCGCAGCGCCGGCGACAGCCACAGCTCCTTGGGCTGCCAGATCCTGAGGAAGCCGATCAGGCAGGCCATCGAGATCAGCGAGGCGCCGACGTCG
>Ga0209062_1005864_pt1 | contig 11613 bp, 7 predicted proteins | sample Coa_R2_2_FD_187158 | JGI IMG/M metagenome (GOLD analysis project Ga0209062, IMG submission 187158) | Surface soil microbial communities from Centralia Pennsylvania, which are recovering from an underground coalmine fire - Coalmine... | ecosystem: Environmental > Terrestrial > Soil > Unclassified ...
TGATCCTCGCCAAGGGGCCGCGCGGCGACAATCTGCAGAAATACATCAAGGAATTTACCGAGCTCACCGGCATCGAGGTCGAATCGGAGCAGATCCCGGAGCAGCAGCAGCGGCAGAAGGCGGTGATCGAACTCGCCTCGGGCAAGCCGAGCTTCGATGTGATCCACTTGAGCTACCACGTGCAGAAGCGGCAGTTCGAGAAGGCGGGCTGGCTCGCCGACATCACCGACTACATGAAGGATCCGACGCTGACCACGCCGGACCTCACTGAAAGCGATTTCTCGGCCGCAGGCCTCGCCTACGCCAAGGATGACAAGGGCCGGATGCTGTCGCTGCCGTGGTCGGTCGACTATTTCATCCTCTACTACAACAAGGAGATGTTCGCCGAGAAGGGCGTCAGCGTGCCCAAGACGCTCGACGAGATGGTGGACGCGGCAGAGAAACTCACGGATCCCAAGAAGGGCACCTTCGGCTTTGTCGGCCGCGGCCTGCGCAACGCCAACATGACGCTGTGGACCAACTTCTATCTCGACTATGGCGGCGAGTTTCTCGACGCCAAGGGCAATATCCTCACCGATGGTCCCGAGGCGATCGAGGCGACAAAGCTATACCAGAAGCTCCTGACCAAATGTGCACCGCCCGGCGTTGCCGGTTTCAACTGGATGGAGTCGATGGCCTCGTTCACCCAAGGGCGCTCGGCGATGTGGATCGACGGCGTCGGTTGGGCGCCGCCGCTGGAAGATCCCACCGCCTCGCGCGTCGTCGGCAAGGTCGGCTACACTGTCGTGCCAGCCGGCCCCAAGGGCCAATACTCCGCCACCTACGGCGACGGCATCGGCATCGCGGCAGCCAGCAAGAACAAGGAAGCCGCCTACCTGCTCTGCCAATGGGTGGTGTCGAAGAAGCAGGGCGCACGGCTGGTGCAAGCCGGCGGTGGGGTGCCGTTCCGCAACTCGGTGCTCAATGACCCCGAGGTTCAGGCCGGCGTCAAGCTGCCGAAGGAGTGGCTGCAGTCGGTGATCGATTCGGCCAAGATCAGCAAGCTCGGCTTGCCGGTGGTGATCCCGGTCGCCGAATTCCGCGACATCGTCGGCGCTGCGCTGACCGCGACGTTGTCCGGCGCCGATCCTGCGACCGAGCTGAAAAAGGCGCATGAGCAATATCGCCCCATCCTGGAGCGCAGCGAGAAGGCGTGAGCACCATCAGCGAGGCAAATCCGGCGGCGACCAAGACCGAGCCGTTGCCGGAACAGCAGTTGCGGCAGCGGTCCTATTGGCCATTCGTGCTGCCGGCGCTGATCATCGTGCTGGCGGTGATCGTGTTCCCGTGGGTGTTCACGATCTGGATGAGCCTCAATGAGTGGAAGGTCGGTTCGCCCACAACATTCGTTGGGCTCGCCAATTACCTGCGGCTGCCGACCGATCCGCGCTTCATCGAAGCGATCGGGCACACATTTTACTACACCGCGCTCTCGGTCGTGCTGCCCATGATCTTCGGCACACTGGCCGCGGTGATCTTCCACATCAAATTTCCGTTCCGCGGTGCTCTGCGCGCCGTCTTCATCATGCCGATGATGGCAACGCCCGTTGCGGTCGCGCTGGTTTGGACCATGATGTTTCACCCGCAGCTCGGCGTCTTGAACTATCTGCTCTCCCTGGTCGGCATCCCGCCGCAGCTCTGGGTGTTTCATCCCGCGACCGTGATCCCGTCGCTGGTGCTGGTCGAGACCTGGCACTGGACGCCACTGGTCATGCTGATCGTGCTCGGCGGCATCGCCGCGATACCGAACGAACCTTACGAGAGCGCGAAAATCGACGGCGCCACGCACTGGCAGATGTTCCGTTACATCACCCTGCCCCTGATCACACCGTTCCTGTTCATCGCCGCTATGATCCGCACCATCGATGCCGTGAAGAGTTTTGATACGATCTTCGCGATCACGCAAGGAGGCCCAGGCTCGGCCTCGGAGACCATCAACCTGTATCTCTACAGCGTCGCTTTCGTCTATTACGACCTCGGCTACGGCTCGGCCATCGCGGTTGTGTTCTTCGCGCTCATCGTCACACTCGCAGCCGTGCTGCTCTATTTGCGCCAGCGCACGCTGTGGACCGAGATCGGAGGCGGCGCATGAACGCGCGTCAGATCCTCGGCAAGGTTGGCATTGCATTCGCCGTGTTCGTCATCGTCTCGCCGGCGATCCTGTTCTTTCTCTGGATGGCTTCGCTCTCGGTGAAATTCGAGATCGACAACGCCGCTTATCCGCCGGTGTTCATCCCCGAGCATTTCGCCTGGAAGAACTATGCGGACGTGCTCTCGTCAAACCGCTTCGTTACCTATTTCTTCAACAGCCTGATCGTGACAGGCTCGGCGACGGCGCTCGCGATGCTGGTCGGCGTGCCCGCAGGCTATGGCATTGCGCGAATGGCCGCGCACAGGTCGGCGGTCGTGATCCTCATTGCGCGCATTACGCCGGGCCTGTCCTATCTCATTCCGCTGTTTCTGATGTTCCAGTGGTTCGGCTTGCTTGGCACGCTGCTGCCGCAGATCATCATTCACCTCGTCATCACCGTGCCGATCGTGATCTGGATCATGATCGGCTATTTCGAGACCACGCCACTGGAGCTCGAGGAAGCTGCGACCATCGACGGGGCCACGCGCTGGCAGGTGTTCCGGCATGTCGCGCTTCCCGTTGCGAAGCCGGGGCTTGCCGTTGCCTTCATCCTTTCCGTGATTTTTTCCTGGAACAATTTTGTGTTCGGCATTGTGCTTGCCGGGCGTGAAACGCGCACACTGCCGGTTGCTGTCTACAATATGATCTCCTTCGATCAGTTGAGCTGGGGTCCGCTCGCCGCCGCGGCGCTGATCGTCACGTTTCCAGTATTGCTGTTGACGGGGTTCGCACAGCGGCAGATCGTTGCGGGGTTGACCGCAGGCGCGGTGAAGGGTGGATAGTTTCCTCGCCATGGCGTTCGCCAGGACGACGAGACGTTGAAACAACTCACGAAATTCGTTTCGCGTGCGGATACCGATAGAATTTTATGTCAGACGACGCTCCCTTCAATTTGCATTGTGCAGTGCCACTCCTCCTTTGCAGCGAGTCGGTCATATGTTATAAGTTTGTCATAAGACCATCACAGAATCTTCATGTCAGAAACCGATGCGATCAAGCTCGGCGGCGCAGATGCGCGCGCCTTGACCGGGCTCAACCCTGCCAACCCCGTCCCGTCGGATAAGCAAGGGATGGAAAACGACGTCACACCGAGCAAGCCATCGGAGACGACGGACCCGGCTGATGCGCCGGCCGCCGCGGCGAACCGTCCGCGTCGCAGGCCGACCCCTTCCGATGTTGTGTGGCAGCACGAGGCGGCGCCGGCAGACACCGAGATCGAGCTCAAGCTTGTCGTCGATCCCGATCGGCTCGCTGAGTTCAACCGGACGCCGATCATCGCGGACAACGCCCGCAGCAAGGGCAGCCGCAAGCACTTCAAGACCGTCTATTATGACACGCCCGAGCGGAAGCTTCGCCGCGAGGGCTTGACTCTGCGCGTCCGTCAAAGCGGCACGCGATTTACGCAGACCGTGAAAACGGAATGCAGCGACGATCCGCTCACCCGCGGCGAGTGGGAAGCGAGCGTGCCGTCCATCATGGCCGACGTCGCGCTGGCAGCCCCCTTCATCCCGGCCAAGCTGCTCGCCGATCTCGAACCGCTCGAGCCCGTCTTCACGTCGGACATCCACCGGCATCAGCGCCTGGTCGATCTGCCGTCGGGCACAGTCGAGGTCGCGTTCGACCACGGCCTGTTGAAAGCGGGCGAGCGCACGCTGACCGTGAGCGAGATCGAACTTGAGCTCAAAGCCGGCGGGGCCGGCGCGATCTACGAGCTTGCGTTGCAGCTTGCCGAGCACGGACCCGTGCGGCCGTCGATCCAGGCCAAATCCGAACGCGGCTTCGATCTCGCGGAGGGGGCGCCGCCAACGGCACCCAAGCCGCGCAAGCTGCGGCTCGATCCATCGGTCCCGCTCGACGATGCGTTGACGCGGATCCTGCGCGCCTGCCTGCACCATCTGTTGCAATCGCTGCCCGCGGCCGAGGACGGCCGCGACCTCGAGGGCGTGCACCAGTTGCGCGTCGCACTGCGTCGCTTGCGCTCGGCGCTGCATCTGATGCGCTCGGTGAGTTCGCTCTCCAAGCTGGAAATGCTGCGCTCCGAGGCGAAATGGCTGGCTTCCAGTCTCACAGCCGCCCGCGAGTGGGATATCTTCCAGACCCAGACTTTGCCGAGCATTGCCAAAGGCTGTCCATCCGTCACAGGGTTCGACGCACTGGAAGAGGTTGCGGAGAGGCGCCGCGCGGCCGCTTACCACAAGGTGCGCGTCGTGCTGGCCGACCAACGTTGCGCAAAGTTCCTGCTCAACCTGGGCGCATGGATCGAGGCCCGCGGCTGGCGCAGCGACATCTCCTCGCAAAACCTCAGCGAACTGACCGAGCCCGCCATCGCCTTTGCGCAACGAACGCTGGCCGCGCAATACGCCAAGGTGGTCAAGCGCGGTCGTCATCTCAAATCGATGAACCCGGAGGAACGGCATCGCGTGCGCCTCGCCGTGAAGAAGCTGCGCTATGGCACCGACTTCCTCTTGCCTCTGTGCGGCGAGGGCAAGGTGGTCAAACGCTTCCGCGAGCGGCTGATCGAGCTGCAGGAAGAGCTCGGCTCCTATAACGACATGGCAACCACCGCCTCGCTGCTGTCGGGACTTGGCATGGAAACGCCCGAGAGCCGCGTCGCCGCAGCCGCGATCGCCGGCTGGCAGGCCTCTTCGATGGTGAGCACTGAGGCCCGCACGCGGGAGGCCTGGCGCAATTTCGCCAAGGCGCAGGCGCCGTGGGAGAAGGACGAGCAGTCCTAGGACATCAGCGCGGCTCGTGGCCCGCGAGCTGAAAGAACACATCCGCCGACGGCATGCGTGGCGGTAGTCGCTGCCGCCGCAATCGGCTATCAACCCCGCAGAATAATCTCGGGGAGGCATCATGCCTGATATCGGTCCTGTTCAACGGGCGCTGGACGCGGCGGTCGGTCCTGACAAGATTCCCGGCATCGCTGCAGCGGTCGCGACCAGGGAAGGTGTCATCTTCGAGGGTGCGGCGGGGCAGAGAAGTGCAGGCTCACCTGCGCCGATGACCGCCGATTCCGTGTTCCGCATCGCCTCGATGACAAAGGCAATCACGGGGGCTGCGGCGATGCAGCTGGTCGAGCGAGGCAAGCTCGCGCTGGACCAGCCCGCCAAGGAGATCCTTCCCCTGCTGGGCAAGGTCCAGGTTCTCACCGGCTTCGATGCATCCGGCCCGGTGATGCGGCCGCCGCGCACGGACATCACGCTGCGGCATCTGCTCACTCATACCGCAGGCTTTGCCTACGACACCTGGAACGAGAAGATCGCCCGCTACGCTCGCGAAAAAGACGTGCCCGCCATGCGCACGGCCAAGCTCGCCGCGTTCAACGTGCCGCTGGTGCGCGATCCCGGTGAACGCTGGGAATATGGCGTCAACATCGAGATGGTCGGCCGCATGATCGAAGCGGCGAGCGGCATCGACCTCGAAAGCTATTTGCAGCGGCACATCCTCAAGCCGCTCGGCATGCGCGATACGAGCTATATTGCACGTCCCGCCTGGGACAACCGGCTCGCGGCCGTTCACGCCCGCAAAGCCGACGGCACGCTTGAGGTGATCGCAAGCCCGCCGATCGACGAGGCGACGCGCGAGTTCTTCCCCGGTGGCGGCGGGCTTTACTCCACCGCGCCCGACTATCTGCGCTTCCTGCGGGCGCTGATGAACGGCGGCGAGCTCGACGGCGCGCGCATCCTCAAGCCCGAAACCGTCGCGCTGATGGGCGACAACCATATGGGTGAGCTTGACGTCGAACCGCTGCCGACCTTCAATCCGATTCTGTCCAACCCGGTCGACCTGATGCCGGGCGTGGTCAAGAAATGGGGCCTGACCTTCCTGATCAACACCGCAGCCCTCCCCGCGGGCCGCGGCGCCGGCAGCCTCGCCTGGGCCGGCCTCAACAACACCTATTATTGGCTCGATCCGTCAGTCAAAGTCGCGGCCGTCTTCATGACGCAGATTTTGCCGTTTGCGGACGCGACCGTGCTGCAGGCGTTGGATGCGTTCGAGCGCGCGGTGTATGGGGTGGTCCGCGGACGCTAAACGCTTTTCGTCGTCCGGCGAAGGGACCAAGGCGGTGGGTGTGACAGGAAATCGCCAACCCAGCGCGTCATGGCCGGGCTCGGCCCGGCCATCCACGTCTTCGCGGCAGGAAAGAAAGACGTGGATGCCCGGGTCAAGCCTGGTCGAGCCCGGGCATGACGGAGGAGAGAGCTCCGCACCACAGTGTCTGCCTGTGGTTATGGTCCCGGCTTTCGCCGGGACGACAGTGGCATGTTTGGGTCGATCCCAGAATCACGCCACTGCGTTGCGCCGGATGGTCTCGCGATAGAAGGCGGCGCTCAGCTTTGGCGTGCGGCGCTGGGTTTCGAAATCGACGCGGTAGAGGCCGAAGCGCTTCTTCAGACCGTCGGCCCATTCGAAATTATCGAGCAGGCTCCAGACGAAATAGCCAGCGACAGGAATCCCCTCGGCGGTCGCGCGCTGCAGCTGAGAGAGATAGTTGCGCAGATACATGATGCGATCGAGGTCGTAGATGTTGCCGTCCGCGTCGGGCGCATCGGCGGCCGATGTGCCGTTCTCGGTGACGTAGATCGACCTTACGTTCCAGAGCCGCGCGGCGTGGCGTGGCGCCCAATACATCGCTTCCGGTCCGACCATCAGCCAGGACGGGTCCATATGCGGAAACGATGCCGGGAACGGCGCCAGCGCAAAGCCACGGGGATTGTCGGCCGCGACGATATAATGATCGGGCTTGTAGATGTTCAGGCCGAGAAAATCGATCGGCGACGAGATGACGCGGAGATCCTCCGCGGTGAATTGCGGAGCGTCCCTTCCGGCATCGGTCAGATAAGCGGCCGTATAGCGCCCCTCGAGCATCACCGTCAGATAGCCGGCATTGAGCTCGCGGGTTGCGATCTCCGCAGCGCGGATATTCGCGGGCGTATCTATGGCGGGGATGCAGACCACGAGATTTTCCGCCGGTCCCACCTTGACGGGCCGCCGCGCACGCGCGCGGATCGCCTGCACGGCAAGGCCGTGTCCCAGCGCGACATGATGCCGGACCTGGTTCTGCTCGGCTTGCGACAGCTTGAGCCCGGGCGCGTCGATTCCGAGCCCGTGCCCGAGATGCACCAGCCGCGAGCACTCATTGATGGTGAAAAAGTGCTTCACGCGGTCGCTCAAGCGCTCCGTGACATAGCCGGCATAGTCGGCAAATGCTTTTGCGGTGTCGCGCGAGCGCCAGCCCCCGAAGCGATCCTGCAGCGCCTGCGGCAGGTCCCAATGATAGAGCGTCGCATAAGGCTCGATGCCGCTCGCGAGCAGCTGGTCGACGAGCCGGTTGTAAAAATCGAGACCCTTTCCGTTCGCGGCGCCCGAACCTCGGGGAAAAATGCGCGGCCAGGCGATGGAGAAGCGATAGGCTTTGGTGCCCAGCGACTTCATCAGCTCGCAATCGTCCTTGTAGCGGTGATAATGATCGTCAGCGACGTCGCCATTGCTGCCATCTTCGATGGTGCCTTGCCGATGCGTGAAACTGTCCCAGATCGACGGCCCCCTTCCGTCTTCGTTCACGGCCCCTTCGATCTGATAGGCGGAGGTCGCCGTGCCCCAGATGAAGCCGCGGGGAAAGCCCGGCCCGCTCCCGGACTCCCTTGGCGCGCTCCGCCTGTGCGCGGGTTGCGCCGACGCCGACGCCCGGAGCGCAGCCCATGTTGCAAACCCGGCAAAATAGCGCCGCGAGATCCCGTTCAACACCATGTTTTCACATCCCGGGCGGGTGCATCAAGAAAAAGATGATTTATCGCGTTCCGTTCGCGATGACGCCGTCGCCAAGCTGGCGGCTGTACCAGCCTGCGGCGCTGGCTGCGCGAGAGGCTCGAGCGTCGCGCCCTGGACCACGCGCGACTGCTTGCCGAGCAGCCTGAACAAGACGCCATCGCCGATCATGGTCACGGCGAGGAGCGTGCGCGGCGGGGCCAGGCTGATGCCGAGCAGCAGGAACGCCGCCGACGTCCACAGCGACTGCCAGTTGCGAATGCCTTCGTTGATGACAATAAACAGCGCGCTCGACAGGAGTAGGCCCGCGAACACGGCTTCCGCAACGCGGCAGGTGGCGGTGTTGCGCGGGTTGAGAAGCGTCACGGTCCAGAGCGGCACCGCGAACATGGTGAGACTGGCGAACGGGAAGTCACGCGAGCGCGCATCGAACACAAGGCCGAGTGCGGTCTCGCTCGCGACCAGGATCGCAACCGTCAGGACCGATCCGAAGATCAGCACAGGCCAGGACCGGGCACGGCCATCGCGCGGACCGAACAGGTCGACAAAGGCCGGCAGCGGCTGCCCTGTCATCACCGCCTTGGCGCAGAGCAGCGGCAGGATAACGCCTGCGGCGAGCAGCAGAGCCTGCAACAGCCCGCCGTCTAAGCCATAGCTCTCGTCAATCGCCTTTTCGGCGGCGAGGCCAATTAGGAGTCCGCCTGGCGTCGCGAAGATCGCCACAGCAAACCATGGCGCGACGCCTGCCGGTCGTCCTCCCCGTCGCGCCACCAAGGCGGCAGCGAAGGTCGCCAGGCTAAACGCAAGGCCGGCCCCCATCTGCAGCTTCCAGTATGGAAAGTTGCTGACCGCAGCTCCTTCAGCGTATTTCAGCTGCCGGCTGATGCCGTCGAGCAGGCCCCAATGGGCACCGACGGTGCCCTCCCACTGCCGCTTCCAAGGCTCGTCATAGGCCTCGAACAGATTGACGCGGAAGCCTTCCTGCCGCGAGAGCGTGAGCAGCTCGGAAAAAAAACGCGCCTGGTTGATGCGGGACGGCAGCGCGTGGTCGCGCATGCGGCCCTGGCTCGGCCACCCTGCCTCGCCGACCAGAACTTCCTTGCCCGGGAAGGCACGAACCATCTCCTTACGAATGTCATCCACATGGCGCGCGGCATCCTCGGCGCGGACCGGGGCGTCTTCCCAATAGGGCAGGACGTGGACGGCCACGAAATCGGCGTCCTCGGCGATCTCAGGGTCGCGCAGCCAGAACTCCTCAACCTCGGCATAGCCGACGGAAACGTTAAATCTCGGCTTGGCCGCGCGGATGGTGTTTCGCAGCGCCTGCGCCGTCATCTCGCCGCGCAGCAGCACTTCGCTGCCGATGATGACGGAGTTGATCACGCCGGGGTGCTGTTTTGCCAACTCCGATGCGCTGTCGATCAGCTCGGCATTTTTCCGAGGATTGCGGCCGATCCACACGCCCAGAATGACCTTGAGGCCCACCTTCGCCGCCAGCTCCGGCACCTTATCAAGCCCGTTCTCGATGGAATAAACGCGGACGCATTTCGATATCGTGGCGAGCTGGGCGAGATCATCAGCGATCTGAGCCTCGCTGATGACCATCTGCGAGTTCCAGGGGGTCTGCCCCTCGCGGAACGGCGCATAGGACACGCAATCGACTTTTTGCGCGGCATCGATTGGCGCGACCTCCAGCGTTACCGGGGTTCCCAGCCAGGACCAAACCCCGGCAACAAGGCTCAGGGACAAGAGGAGAAGCAGCAGCGGCGTCCGAAACGAGGTGCCCGCGTCCTTGTGGACGCTTGCCGTATCCTTCAGATCGGGATGATAGAGTTGCATCACAGCGCGCGCCCCGGATTCCGCTCAAGACCAAATGATGCCTGGCGCAGCTGTGACATCTCCGACCGCTACTTGGAGATGACCCCCGCTATTGGCCGTGGTGAAACGACATTGCATATGCTTTGGCCGCCTGACTTGCCCTGTTGGTCGGGCGATGGATGTGGTGAACCGGAGGCCGCGAGGCCGCGACCACAAGGAAAAGGCCTCGTCGCCGAGCAACGACCGAGGCCATTTCTTGACGTCCTTTAACCTGACAAAAGCTCCTGCTTGAGGGTATAGATCGGGAGAAGCCTCCCGACCAAGCCCTCGACGAGCTCCGCCTGTTCCCCGACGAGAATATACCTGTATCCAGCGTTTTCAACAGCTTCGGAAAATCGCGATGCACCGGTTGCGCAGTGGTTTGATGCCCAGGTCGACTATCAGCTTGACTGATTTCGCCGCGGCATCGCCCTTCAGGGCGGGAGCCCGATGATGCGGCGCCGGGAATTCATCACAGCCACGGCGGCACTAGTCGCCTACACACAATTGGCAAAATCAGCGGGCGCGGCAATGCCCGGCCAGAGCGCAGCGCCCAAGCCCGACACAGGGTCCGATGTTGGCGCCGACGACCTCCTGCCGACCGGATTTCACAATTTCACCGGCACGAACCTCGCCAACTGGAAGGCGGCGCTGGCGGCGCAGCAGCGCGGCGAAGCCAATGCCGTTATCGGCTGCCTCGGCGATTCCACCGTAGCCGGGCAAGGCGCTGCCGGTGATGATCTCGCCTCCAACGCCAAGAGCCTGTCATGGCCGACGCAACTGGCAAAGCTCATTCCCAACGGCAGCTGGTCGAGCGTCTGGGGCGACAACAATGTCACGGCCAATGCGGGAGACATGCACAGTTTCGATGCGCGGCTGAACCGCGCGGGCTGGACCACCACCATCAAGGCGTCCGGCACGCTGTGCGGCGGCTTCTTCCAGGGCGTGCCAACCTCCGCTTCTCATTCCTTCACGCCCACCAACCCGATCGACACCATCGAGGTCTGGTACGCCCAATCTCCCGATAATGGCGCGTTCACCATCGATGTCGATGGCGGACCGCCCTTGGCGCGCGTGAACTGCGCCGGGCCCAACGCCTTCCTGAAGGCGACCGTCCATTGCGCGCGCGGCCTTCACACCATCAACCTGCAGCGGACCGGGAACAACGAAGCCGATGTCTATCTGACCGGACTGCGGGTCTACAACTCCGCGATCAAGGAAGTGTCGGTCTATAATCTCGGCGGCTGCCGCTGGGAGAGCGCGGACTTCGTGGTCAACACCTATCCCTGGAGCACTTTGCCGGCCGTGGCTGCGATTGCGCCAAACCTCGTGATCTTCCAAGCCGGCCAGGTCAACGACTGGGACAATCGCACCCCGCTGCCAACCGTTACGGCAAACATGATGGCGGTGATCGAGGCGCTGCGGGCAGTGAAATGCGACGTGATTCTGATGAGCGGCGTGCCGTCCAAGCCCGACTACTTGCCCTCCTATGTTGCACAGGAGGCCTACGTCACCAACATGAAGAAGCTCGCCTATGCGGCCAACGTCCCCTTCATCGACGTCTGGACGCTGTTCGGCCGCAGCTGGAAACGATCAGCGATGTTCGATGCCCTGCATCCGAACCAGACCGGCTACGGGCTGATTGCAGGCTACGCCAAGGCCGCCGTTCTCAATCCCTCCGCCCACAGCGCGAGCTAGAGCATGTTGTTTTTGACTGGAATCGGGATTCCCAGAAGGGACGATTTCTGATTCAAACTCCATGCTGGGCACGGGGGCCAGCATGGATGACTCGACCCTATTCGGAAGACATTCGC
>Ga0209062_1005867_pt1 | contig 11608 bp, 7 predicted proteins | sample Coa_R2_2_FD_187158 | JGI IMG/M metagenome (GOLD analysis project Ga0209062, IMG submission 187158) | Surface soil microbial communities from Centralia Pennsylvania, which are recovering from an underground coalmine fire - Coalmine... | ecosystem: Environmental > Terrestrial > Soil > Unclassified ...
ATTCCACCTCTGCTTCTCCGCGATCCAACGGTTTCGTGAATCTGCTGTTCCTGCTGCCCGGTACACCACCGAACGCGCACCGCCGTGGCGCCTCCAAATTTATAAGCCGCCAAAGCACCGTTCATGACCGCCGAGCGTGCTTGCGAAGCAAATCAGTGAGCCGCATAGACCGGCATTCTGGGGGTGTTCCTGAATCCTAATTCCACATAATTTTCATTGAATTTTCATTGAAACGAACGCTTTCGCGTGTTAACGTGACACGAGAGGGGTATTTTCATGTCACGACATTTTTGGGTAGGAGTGTTTTGCGCGCTGGCGGCGGTTTCGGCGTGGGCGCAGTTTGAAAATGCGGCGGTGCTGGGAACGGTGCGCGACGCGACCGGTTCGGTTGTGGCCAAGGCATCGGTCACGCTGCACAACCAGGATACCGGAATTGAAGCGAAAACCACGACGGATACGAACGGGAATTTTGAATTCGCCAACGTGAAAGTCGGGCGCTATTCGGTGAGTGCGGAAGCGGCGGGATTTTCGAAAGCCGTCGCCTCCGATGTGGCCGTCGATGTGAACGCGCGCCAGCGCGTGGACCTGACGCTGCAAGTCGGCGAGGTGAGCTCATCGGTGGAGGTGACGGGCGCGGCCGCGGTGCTCGAAACCGATTCGAGCGAACACGGCCAGGTGATCAATACGCAGCAGATCGTCGAATTGCCGCTGAATGGACGCAATTACGCCGATCTAGCGCTGCTTTCGACCAATACCATCAAATCTCCGATCGCCATTTCATTTTCGGCGAGCGGCACGCCGCGCGAAGGCTCCTTCAACGTGAACGGCATGCGCAGCACCTACAACAATTTTCTGCTGGACGGACTCGATAACAACATGTACGGCACCAGCAACCAGGGATACTCATCGCAAACCGTGCAGCCGTCGCCGGATGCGATCGCCGAATTTAAGGTGATCACGACCAATTACAGCGCCGAATACGGGCGCGTGGGCGGCGCCGTGGTGAACGCGGTGATGCGGTCGGGAACGAATCAGTTCCATGGCGCGGCGTGGGAATTTCTGCGCAACACGGCGCTGAATGCGGATGGTTTTCAATTCACGCCGCTGGTGTTCAAGCCGACCTTGCACCGGAATCAGTTCGGGCTGGACATCGGCGGTCCGTTTATCAAGAACAAATTGTTTTTCTTCGCCGATTACGAAGGCTTTCGCCAGTTGCAGAATTACCTCAACTACGATTCGATTCCGAGCATGAACGACCGCCAGGGAATCCTTCCGGTGCCCGTGGTGAATCCGCTTTCCGGCACGGTTTATCCGGCCAATACGCCGATTCCGATCAAGCAACTGAATCCGTTCGCCTATTATGCGCTCAGCAATCTTCCGCCGGTGAACGCGGGCGCGCCCACCAGCCGGTCAAGCAACGATGAAGCGCTGCTGCTGATCCGCGATTACAGCGATAAATACGACGTCAAGCTGGACGGCCAGATCAACGAGAAAATGTCGGCGTTTCTCCGCTGGAGCCAGCGCAAGGATCTGCAATATTTCGCGCCGGACCTGACCGGACCGGCGGGGGGCGACGGCAACGGCTATATCCACACCATCGATCAGAACGCCTCGATCGGGTACACCTGGATGGTGAACAACACCTCGATTTTTGAAGCTCGCTTCGGATACACGCATGTGCTGGCGGGCAAGGTTCCCCCGTATCTGGGCGGCCCGAGCATGGCCTCGATGTTCGGCGGATTCGCCGGGCTGCCGACCTCGCCGAATCTTACCGGCGGGATCAACACGCAGACCATCAGCGGGTTCGGCACCTCGATGGGGCGGCAGACCAGCAATCCGCAGTTTCAGAATCCGGAGTCGTTCGATCCGAAGTTCAATTTTTCAAAGCAGCTTCGCGAGCACTCCTTGAAGATGGGTTATGAGCTGACCATCATCCGCACCGAAGTTCTGGACGTGAATCCGCTCTACGGCCAGGACACCTACGCGGGGCAGTTCAGCAAGCCGACTTGCGTGCAGCTCGGCCAGCCCGCCGGGTGCACCATCCCCAGCGACGCCACCAGCTATAATCTCGCTGATTTCATCTTCGGCTTGCCGAGTCAGGTGAATCTCGGCAACAACTTCGTCGCGAATCTGCGGCAGCACGTGAACGCGCTTTACATCCAGGACGACTGGCGCGTGACTCCGAAGCTGACGGTCAACGCCGGCTTGCGCTGGGAGTTCGCCACGCCGTTGTATGATCGCGACAACAACTGGTCGAATTTTAATCCGGCGACGGACACCATGGTTCGCGCCACCGGCGGCAGCCTGTACAACCGCGCATTGGTGCATCCCAATTACGCGGATTTCGGCCCGCGGCTCGGCATCGCCTACAACGTGATGCCCAAGACCGTGATTCGCGCCGGCTACGGAATCAGCTATGACTTTTTCAATCGCGTGGGCAGCGCGATTGAGGGCATCAACGCTCCGCTGGCGCTTTTCGGAGTGCTGACGCAAACGATTCCGGCGGGCGGTCCCGTGCCGCCGAGCTTCCTGACGACGCAAAACAGTTTTTCGACCGGCATTGCGAATCCGGCGAATTTCAATCCCGCGGTTTCCAACGTCGATTATATTCCGGCGAATTTCCCGTGGTCGTATGTGCAGAACTGGTTCGTTTCGGTGCAGCGGGAGATCACCAAGAACACCGTGGTCGAGTTGGCTTACAACGGCAATCACAGTTTGGACCTGCCGATTCTCGCCGACTACAATCAGGCCGCGCCGAATGCTCCGGGCGGCACGCTGACCTATTCGCAGCGCGTTCCGATCCCAAGTTTCGGTCCGATCACCTGGGTGGATCCGGCGGGAAATAATCACTACAACGGGTTGTCGGCGCGCGTCGAGCATCGCTTCGCCAATGGTTTGTACTTTTTGAATTCGTTCACGTGGGGCAAGGGGATCGGCGATTCCGAGCAGGCGCTGGAATATTACGCCGGATACGTACAGGCGAATCCGCAGAACATTCACAATCTCGCCGCGGAAGCCGGTCCGTCGAGCTTCGACGTGAAGCTGAACAACGTGACCAGCATCGTCTACGATCTTCCGTTCGGCAAAGGACGCAAGTATGCCTCGAACATGAATCCGGTGCTGGACGGCGTGATCGGCGGATGGGAGCTGAATACCATCAACACGGCGCACACCGGAACGCCGCTCAACGTCTACTACAATCCGACGCAGCAGGAAGAAACCAGCTCGCTTTCAAATGATTATCGCGGCGAGCCGTTCCTGCGGCCGAACGTCTCGGGCAGCGCGGCGAGCCAGACCAAATCGCAGATGATCAACACATTCTTTGCGGGCTACACCTTCGCCACGCCGCCCGGCAATTATCCCTTCGGCGACCTCGGCCGCAATGCGTTCCGCGCGCCGGGGCTGGAGCAGTGGGATTTTTCGGCGAACAAAACGTTCCGCATCCGGGAACTGGCGCGCTTGCAGTTCCGGTCGGAGTTTTTCAATCTGACCAATCACACCAATTTCGGAATCCCGGGGACGAATATTTCGACGTCGTCGTTCGGGCAGATCCGTACCACCTATCCGGCGCGGCAGATCCAATTCGCGCTGAAGCTGACGTTTTGATGCTCCGGAAAAGCGGGCGAACTCCGGCGATCCGCTGGAGCCTGCCCGCTTATTTTTTTAAAAACGTCCCCTGCTCTAACTCTTCAAAGGCCGAGCGCAACTCGTCCTGCGTGTTCATCACGATCGGACCGTACCATGCGACTGGCTCCTTCAACGGTTCGCCGGAGCACAACAGAAAGCGAATCCCTTCTTCTCCCGCTTGCACCACCACTTCATCGCCGGAATCGAACAGAATCAGCGACCGGTTTTCGGCTTCGGTAGGCGGCGCCGTATCGAGCCATCCGACACTTTCGGTCGGAACCGCCAGCGGACCCGAGGCGTTGCAGAATTTCCCGCTGCCCGAAAAAACGTAGGCAAACGCGTGCCGGCGCGTATCGACCGGGAGACTGCGGCGGCATCCCGGCGGAACGGTGATGTCCAGATAAATCGGATCGGCCGCGATTCCATCCACGGGACCCCTCTTGCCCCAGAACTCGCCGCAAACGATGCGCGCTTCGGTGCCGTCGTCTTCGATGACGTGGGGAATTTCGGCCGCCTTCACTTCCTGATAACGCGGCGGCGTCATCTTGAGCGATGAGGGCAGATTGGCCCAAAGTTGAAAACCGTGCATGCGGCCGTTGGCGTCGCCCTTAGGCATTTCCTGATGAATGATGCCGCTGCCGGCGGTCATCCACTGAACGTCGCCGGCGGCGATCGCGCCGCGATTGCCCATGCTATCGCCGTGTTCGACGGTTCCGGCAAGCACGTAGGTAATGGTCTCGATCCCGCGGTGCGGATGCCAGGGGAAGCCGGCGAGGTAATCGGCGGGAATGTCGTTGCGAAAATCGTCGAGCAGAAGGAACGGATCGTAATCCGAACTTTGCCCAAAGCCAAAGGCGCGGCGTAGACGCACGCCGGCCCCTTCGATCGTCGGCTTGGATTTGACCAGGCGCTTTACTGGTCGGATCGACATACCCTCACGTTAACAGACCTGTCAAGCCGCGCAGGGGGCTTCGCCGCGGCCGGCTTTGCGGTTCGGCGCCCGCGCTAGCCGTGCGGCCGCGCCCGAGATTCGATACGATGCAAACGATGACACTACCAACGCGAGAGCTCGGACGCACGGGAATGAAGATCACCACCGTCGGATTCGGCGCCTGGGCCGCCGGCGGCGGAGGATGGGCGTTCAGTTGGGGTCCGCAGGACGACAATCAATCAATCGCTGCGATGCGCCACGCCGTCGACCTGGGGATCAACTGGATCGACACAGCCGCGGTTTATGGCCTCGGACATTCCGAGGAAGTGGTGGGGCGTTTTCTGAAGACGCTACCCGCCTCGGAGCGGCCGCTGGTATTCACCAAGTGCGGCTTGCAATGGGACCCGGAAAATCCGATGGCGCAGGCCCGGCGAGTCTCCGATCCGAAATCGATCCCGCGGGAGTGCGAAGAGTCGCTGCGGCGGCTCGGCGTAGAGCAAATCGACCTGTTTCAATTTCACTGGCCGGATGAGACCGGCATCGCCGTGGAGGATTCCTGGGCGGCGATGATCCGCTTAATCGAGCAGGGGAAAATTCGCGCGGCGGGAGTTTCCAACTACAGCGTACCGTTGCTGGAGCGCTGCGAAAGAATGCATCATGTCGATTCCCTTCAGCCGCCGTTCTCCTTGATCCGGCGCGAGGCGGCCGCGAATGAGATCGCCTGGGCGGCCGCGCACGGCGCCGGAGTCATCTGCTATAGCCCGCTGCAATCCGGCATTCTGACCGACGGATTCGACGTGAAGCGCGTGCTGAAAATGTCAGCCGACGATTGGCGCAGGAAATCGCCGCTGTTCCGGCCGCCCGCGCTCGATCAAAATCTGGCGCTGCGCGACGCCCTGCGGCCCCTCGCACAGCGGCATCAGGCGACGGTTTCCGCCGTTGCGATCGCCTGGGTGCTGGCGTGGCGCGGGGTCACCGGGGCGATTGTCGGCGCGCGATCCCCGGAGCAGATCGATGGCTGGATCGGCGGCGCCACCCTCCAGTTGACCGCGTCGGATCTGGATGAAATCGCCGCGGCGGTAGAAAGGACCGGCGCCGGCACGGGGCCGGTGCGGCCGGAGGCGGCGCATTTGCATATTAGCTGACCTGCTCGGCTCGCTCGACCTCTTCCAGGTGCTCGATGCCCAGCAAGCGGCGGCCGTGCGCGGCCAGCTCGAATCGATCCTTCACGCCGGTCTTTTCGAAGATGTGCATCAGGTGGACTTTCACCGTTCCCGGCGTAATCGCCAGCGCGCCGGCAATTTCTTTGTTCTTCAGCCCCGCGCAGACGTGATGCACGATCTCTCTTTCGCGGGGCGTCAGCCGGGGCGAGGAGCGGCGCTCGACCGATCCGCTGACCTGACCGGTGAGCGAGCTTTCAATCCACACATTGCCGCGCGCGACCGAGCGAAGACATTCGAGAATGGTGGGAACCGGCAAGGTCTTTTTCAGAATCCCGCGCGCGCCGAGCTGCAATGCGCGGAAGCAGTCGATTTCGGCCAGATCGTTGATCCACAGCACGGGCTGGCAAAGGGCGGCCAGGCTCCTGAGGTCAGTGATGAACTGAAACACCATTTTGAGTCCCGCGGTTTGGTCGATGAGAATGACGTCCGGCCGGCGCTGGCGCAGAGCGTCTCGCGCCTCAGCGAGGTTGGGGGCCGATCCGGCAAACTCAAACTCCGGGCATTCGCCGAGGATTTTGGTCAATCCTTCTAGTACGATCGGCTGGGACTCACAGGCGAATACCGTCACAGGCTCCAAGTAAATCTCCCTAGGAGCATCAAATCGACGGCGCGCGAAGTGGGATTTAGGTACTAAGTATCAATTTATGACCGTCGTACGACCCGGCGGCGGGAACCGGGTTAATTGCCCATGGACTTTTTCAATTTACTCACCAGTCTTTCGGCGACTTTGCGTTCCCCGCCCCGCCGCATGGCGCCGAATACCAGACTGCGATCTCCCGCCTCGCCCGACCATAAAATCTGCTTCCGCTGTTTGTCCACCAGGCTGAGGCTTCCCGTGGCGACGTCGTGCAGGCCGAGATAACGTCCCGTGATTTTCGCGCCCGTGCCTTTTTCCTCTTCGCTGACGCCGGTGAGAATTGCGTCGGCGTCTTTCTCGTCGAGGACGAGTGAAATCCGCCCGGCCATCTGCTTGAAGAATTCGGCGCGCAGGTACTGATCGAGATCGTTCGGAAGTTTATCGATAAAAATTTTGTGAATCGAGTGAAGATCGGGCGCGGCGGCCGCGGTCTCGCCGACCGGCGCGGGAGAGTCCGCCACCTGGGCGAGCGCCAGCGGCGCGATGGTCGAAGCGAAAATCAGGGGCAGCGCGAAAATCCGCAGCATGGATCCTCCTAAGTCGAGCTCAAGAACCTATTTATTGGATCACAAACCGATCCGCGGCGTGTAATATCATTGAGTCAAATGCACACCTCTCGATTTGCAACCGGACTGGCGATCGCGGCGTCGCTGGCCGTTTCTCAATCCTATTTGGCCGCGCAGGGCCGGCAGGGACAGGCCCAAACGCAGACTCAGGCACAGGCGCCGGCGCCCGCTCCGGAAGCTCCGGCAGCGGTTCCGGGCGGGCGCGGGCGCGGCGGAATCCCCGGCCCCGGACCCGCCATCTACGCGGGCGAGGTGGATGAAACGCCCGTGGTCACGCATCATTCGATTCATGTCGATGGCAAGGCGTTGAACTACACCGCGACCGTCGGGCAGATGCCCCTCAAGAATTCTTCGGGCGAGACCGAGGCCCACATTTTTTACATGGCGTATACGCTGGACGGCGCAGATCCGGCCAAGCGGCCGCTGACATTTTCCTTCAACGGCGGTCCCGGATCGGCGTCGATGTGGGTGCATATGGGCGGCTGGGGCCCGCGAAGCCCGAAGCTTCAGCCCAACGGATCGATGCCGCCGCCGCCGTATCAAATTAAAGACAACCAGGACACCTGGCTGGATAAAACGGACCTGGTGTTCATCGATCCGGTGGGAACCGGCTACAGCCGGGCCAAGAGCGTCGCCATCGCGCGCCGCATGAACAGCGTCTCCGGCGATATCCAATCGGTGGGCGAGTTCATTCGCATGTACATCGTGCGCAACAGCCGCGAACTATCGCCGCTGTTCATCGCCGGAGAAAGCTACGGCACGTTCCGCGCGGCCGGGCTGGCGGGTTATCTGGTCAATCAAGGGATCGCATTCAACGGCATCGTGCTGGTGGGGACCACGCTGAATCTGGAAACCATCTGGAGCCGCAGCGACGATCTGGTCTACGAACTGGAGCTGCCCACCTACGCCAACGACGCCTACTATCACAAAAAGGTCGCGGCGGATTTGCAGCGCAAGGATTTCAAAACGTTCCAGAAAGAAGTGGAAGCGTTCGCGCTGGGCGAATACGCGGCCGCCCTCAGCAAGGGCGACGATCTTCCGGCGGCCGAGCGCAAGGCCGTGATCGACAAGCTTGCGCGATACACCGGCCTGGACCCCCATTACATCGACGAGAGCAATTTGCGTTGGGATGTCGGGCATTTCACGCGCCAGTTGCTGCGCAACGAGCATGAGCAGATCGGACGCTATGACGGCCGCCTGAAGGCTCCGGCCTCGCTGAATACCGGCGAGACCAGCGAGTTCGATCCCTCAAGCGCGCTGATCACTCCACCGTTCACCGCCGTGTTCGATCAGTATATTCGCAATGAGCTCGGCTACAAGACCGACATGTTCTATTATCCGAGCGGCGGCATCCAGCCCTGGGACTATCAGGTGCAGAACGGCTTCGGCGACACCACCAGCCTGCTGCGCGAAGCGATGCAGAAGAATCCGTACATGAAGGTGATGATCTGCGCCGGCTACTACGATCTGGCGACCCCGTATTTTGCGGTGGAGTACACCTTCAACCACATGGGCCTGCATCCGGAGATGCATAAGAACATCACCTGGAATTTTTATCCGGCGGGCCACATGCTGTACATCGACAGCGACTCGCACAGCAAGCTGAAGAAGGACTTCAGCGATTTCCTGAATCTGGCCCTGCCGAAAACGGAATGATGGCTGTAGCTGTGAGATAATAAAATTTCACGCTGCCCGGTGAGGTGCGAGAGTGGTTGAATCGGGCGGTCTCGAAAACCGTTGAACCTTTACGGGTTCCGTGGGTTCGAATCCCACCCTCACCGCCACGCGCTTTCATCACTCGCCCGGGTGATATTCGCGCTCGATGTGCCCTTTTAGCTGTTCAGGATAATAATAAACTTCGCGAAGATTGCCGCTCGCGTAGCGCTCGGCTTCATCGTTGAAGTGCCGCGAACGAGGATCGCCGCTCTCCCCGCCGGCCGTGACCGCTCGCGCGCGTACTTTGGGGCCGAACTCCACCACCGCGACAAAGCTGTTGCCGCTGGTGCCATACCACTTCTTCGTATTTGGATATTGGCGCGCGCCAAAGCTGGCGAGCGATCCCCATTGCGAACTGGTGAAAGGCACCGGAATGCTCGGCTCCGCGTCGTTGAAATTGGGGACGATGTCGTCGTTCACGCGCTGGAAGCGATTGATCTGGCCCCACGGAGTTTTCCATGTACCGAAATCGGAGTCGAGTTTCGCCGACGCTGCCGCGAGCGAGGAAAGCAGCCTTGCCGCCGGCAGCGCCGCGACCTGGTCCTGCTGCATGCCGCGTCCGCCGCGGCGCACATCTTCGCCCCAAAACACCGCGAGCGACGTCGCCACCGAATCCGCCGACCAGCGGTAATCCCACTTGCGCAGAACCGCGATCTGCTCGTCGAGCTTCGATTTCAGCGGGTCCGAGGCGGGCGCGGCGTCCCACGCCTTCAAAAGCGCCGGAATCGTCTTTTCAAACCACGGCAAATAGCTGTCGAAAGCGGCCGCCAGGAATGAATCGAGCGTGAAGTTGTGCTGATTTTCGAGAATGCGCAAAGCGTGCAATCCGCGCGCGGATTCGCCGCCATTTTCGACGTATTTTGGATAATTTTCGCGCTTCGGGCTATCGGGACCCGCCGCCGTCCACGGCCAGTTGTTCACATTGAACAGCCATCCGGTTTTGGGATTCAGCAGGTGCGGGGTTTCGTCCACCGAGAGCAGTCCTTTCCACTCCGTTTCCGGATTGGACCCGTCGACCGGCTTGGTCCAATCAAATTTCGGATCACGCCGGGGGATGAAATTGCCATGAAAATACGCAATGTCGCCGTCGGCGTCCGCAAAAATCGTGTTATTGGACGAATTCGCCTTCAACTCCATCGTCTCCAGATACGACTTGTAATCGTGCGCCTTGGTGCGCAGGAAGGATTGTTCGAGCGCCTTCATCGGCTCCTGCATGATCCGGAACGCCACCCACTTGCCGTCCTGTTCGCGAACAATCGGCCCGTGGTGCGAATAGTAAGCCGTGAACTTCTTCTCGGCCATGCCGCTGGACGTTTTATATCGAACTGTGATTTCGCGCGTCCGCATCGGCCTTTCCGTGTTCCCGTACTGGTAGAAATATTGGTCGCCTTTCTTGCTGACGGTTTCCAGATATTCATCGATGGCGTCCACGCCGCTGGAGGTGTGCATCCACCCCACGCGATTGTTAAAGCCTTGATAAACGAAAAATTGTCCCCAGGTGACAGCGCCATAAGCATTCAGGCCTTCATCGCTCGACATCTGTAATTCCGACCGGAAAAAAAACGACGTGTGCGGATTGATGAGCAGCATGGCGTGATGCGTCGCCGTGTCGGAGGGTCCGACCGCGATGCCATTGGATCCGCGCGGCTCCTGATCGGGATCGTCCTTGGCCGCGCTCGATCCGGACGAGCCGCCATAGAAGGATTCCAGTTGCTTTAGATTGACGCGCTCCGTATCGCCGCCGATGCTGCCTTCGCTGAAGGCCAGCGTCATCCAGGGCTCGAAGTGCGTGATCACCTTCGGATGAAGATTCGGGTGCTTATAGAGATAGAAATTCAAGCCGTCGGCCCATGCAATCATCAGCTTGCGGAGCCAGTCCGGGCAGGTCGCGTAGATTTTTTGCAACTCAGCCGGATCGACGAAAATTTTATTACGAAGATCCTGATAGATTTTCGATTCACCCTCGGCTTCGGCGGCGCGGCCGAGGTAGGTGACATAGTTCATCTCGACCCGGTTGAAGTCGTCTTCGGCCTGGGCGTAAATCATGCCAAACACGGCGTCGGCGTCGGTTTTTCCATGGACGTGCGCGATGCCCCAATCGTCGCGCGTGATGGTAATGTTGCGAGCTTCTTTTTCCCAGCGCGCCACATCGGACTGGGCGAAGGCAACGGAGGCGGTGAGCAAGATCAAACAGGTTCTCATAGGACCCTCCGTTATTTTAATGTGAAAAGGCCTGGCCAGGAGAGCGGAAGCAGTCTCCAAAAAAGAGAAACGAAAACTCCCAAACTTTCACATGCTTTCATTGGGGTGGACGCGGATCGCGGGATTTGAACGCCCGGCGTCGTCGTAGCGGTTTCTTTTTCGGGTGAAATTCGTTCGGCGGAACGGAGGGAATTTTTCGTTTACAAATCGTGAATCGGAAAAATTGCGAAGTTCATACGATTGTGATTGAATTCGTATAAATTTCGTCTAATCTGGAGTTATATCCTAGCAGATCGCGAGGTATAAAGCAATGGTCCGAGGAAATGAGCCGCATCTGAAATTGCTGCAACGAAAATGTGTCCGGGCCCTGCGTCTTTACACGGACCTGGCCGAAACCAGTTGCGAAATGATATGCAGGTTCGAGCGCGGGCAGATTCCATCGCGCGAGCGGGTTAAGCTGATGCGATTGAGCCGCCAGGAATCTTTGGCCATGAACGCATATTTGCAGGCGAAACTGGATTTAATATCGGCCCTATCCGACACGGTATCTCCTGACGATAAAGAGGTATGCCGTGTCATAAGTGCGATGACCTAAGAGCGAAGTACGGGTCGGCGCTGGCCCGTCTACGTAAGTCCTTGACGGATTTCGAAAAACTTGAGAATCCGACCCTTTCCGATGTCGATCGGCTGGAACAGGATCGTTCCG
>Ga0209062_1005868_pt1 | contig 11608 bp, 8 predicted proteins | sample Coa_R2_2_FD_187158 | JGI IMG/M metagenome (GOLD analysis project Ga0209062, IMG submission 187158) | Surface soil microbial communities from Centralia Pennsylvania, which are recovering from an underground coalmine fire - Coalmine... | ecosystem: Environmental > Terrestrial > Soil > Unclassified ...
TGGTTCATCAGATAGCAGACGCGGTAAATCTCGTCCTTCAGCCGGACCAGATTGTCCGCCGCTATCTGATAAACCTTGCCTTCCGGTTCGGTCCACCCGAACCGGTCTCCGGAGCCGAGCTGGATGTAGTACGACTCCCCGACAATCTGGTCCCACTCCCGGTCCGAATAAACCACCGGGGTCGCAAAGAGCCCCATGGTGAGCGCCCAGGAAAGGGCATTGGACTTGTTGAAGTGCTCCAGTTGCAGGAGGGCCGCCTTGTTCACCAGCCACAGGCCGTCGGAAATCGTCATCCGGAAGACCGGCACGCGGCCGAGCGGCGCCAGGCCGTGCCGCCCTTCGTCTACGAGCTCGATACCGCCTCGCTCGCCCGTCTTCCGGTAAACCTGGAAATTCTCGCGGTCGTAATAGATCCAGCGTGTCTCCCGCTCCCATTGCGCATCGGTCACGCGGGATTGCTGCAGGCAGGAGGTGCGCAGCACGATCCAGTCGAGCCCGCCGGAGTCGTCGTAATTCCAATTGATCACTTCCTCCGGGCTGTAATCGACCAGGTAGGCGCGCGAGCGCCCGCTGGCGTCTTCCTCGGCGCGCGTGCGGGAGGGCCCCGCCGCGCGCGGGAAGTCCACCACCGTGTAGCTCGCCCCGTATACCAGCGTCTGCACGAACTGCCGCCGGAAGAATTCGCTCAGCGTGGTGCCCTTGCAATCGCAATCGTCCGCGAATGCCGCGTAGAATTCCTTGGCCCCCTCGTCGTTGCCCTCGAAAGTCAGCATCGGCTCGCGCCGCATCAGCGTGGCGGCGTACCAGTCCACGATCGATCCGATATAGTTCTCGTAAAAAACGCGTTCCAGGCGTTCCTGGTAGATCTGTCCCGGCTCCCGGTTGCGCCGCAGCAGGTATTGCGCCGCGTTCAACCGGAATCGCTCGCCACCGGCATACAGATCCTGATACTGGCGCCACATGGCCTTGCGCGCCGCATATTCGGGATGTTCGCGATTGATATTTACCATTTCGTTCTTCCTGTTGGCCCCGTCCCGTTCCCTAATTCACCGGCAGCCGGTTACGGCGCGGCCCGACCGGCGGCTTGTCCACTTCATAGAGCAGATATCCGAGAGCATCGGATAAGTGCGTGCGCATCCGGTCCCGATCTTTATCGATCTGACTGCTGTCTCCCTTGTACGCGACCTGTTCGAAGTCTTCGATCAGCCCCTTGCACCCCGGATCGATCAGCAGTCGTACATCGCCCGCAGCCGATTGCAGCAGCCCGTTCACCTTGTTGATCCGGTCGCGCACCGCCGGATTTGCCTTCGGCACCCGGTACTCGGTCCGCAGCCTCGCGTGCGCGCGGAAATAATCGCGAATCATTTCGTAATCAGACGAGCCGGTCGATTGCGAATGTTGCCCCGCCGCGTCCCCGTAGATAAGAACAGGGCCCTGCGAACTCCCGTATCGCTTCAGGAATTCCTCGCATGCCATTCGTGTGGTCGCGTGGCGCAGCATGATCTCCCCCAGTACCCGGAACTCGTCCCCATCTCTCTGCACGACCACGGAGCACATCGGGTCCACGTTGAAGTCGAGCGCCCACAGCAGGGGCAGCCCCGTCTTGTACTGGACCGGCTGCACGTGCAGCCGCCGGTCGAAGCAGGAATACACGCGGTTGCCGTCCGCCGCCAGATACTCGCCCAGGACCTCCTGCTGATAGAACCGCTGGTCGTAACTATCGGCCAGGCGATCGTAAAAGTCCGGTACTTTCTCCAGCAGAAACCGGTTCTCCGCCGGCTTCGCGAGAATCGCCTTGTACCCCGCCTTCGGACGGTCGATGAACCGCTTGTAGACCCAGTCATGGCCCTTCGGGGTCCACACCGCGAAGCCGCACAGCCGCGTTGCCTTCGGGTCCCGCAGGCGGCCTTCGAGCCGTAGCCAGGCCTCCTCGGACGTGTACGTCAATTCATCCACGCCAAACCACGCCAGGTTGGTGCCGCGTAACCGCTCGTAATCTTCGAGCGGCCGGAATACGATCCGGGACCGCGTGTCCTTCAGCGTGATCGCGTTCTCGGCTTTGTTCTGCTCGTACGGAATCTCGTTCGCATCGAGCGTCTCGAATAACGCAGTCTGCGTGATGTCCCGCAGCATCGCGTAAGTGGGAGCGCCGAGCAGCCCCATCCTCCCCGGATTGAGGTAAGTGAGCCGGATCGCCTCCTGACAGAGCGCCTGGCTCTTGCCGCTGCCGATCGGTCCCGAGAACCCTTTGAACCGGCAGTTGAGGTTGTGAAACTGCCGCTGCGAGGGCAACGGCTCGTAGACTATGCCTCGTCGGATTTTGGCCCGTCGACCCACGAAACCGTCACCTCCTTCGGTGTGCTCTCCGCCAGCTCCTGCGAAATCTGGAGCAGCTTCACATACTCCGCCAGCGTGATATCGCAGGTCTCTTCGCTCATGAGCTTTGCTTCAAACGTGCTGAGCGCATTCTTGATGGCCTGTTTCCTCGATGGTTTCCTCGCTGCTTTCGTCGCACCCGTTGTCGCCCCCGTCGTCGCTTCCGTCGTCGCTGCCTTCGTTGTTTCCTTGGTCGTTTCCTTCGTCGTTGCCTTCCTCGTCGCCATTCGTCATCCCCTTAAAAGCAAAACGGCTCCGCTGCGGCGGCGGGCGACGCGAAGCCCGTTCACCGCGGCGGAGCCGCCATGGCTCCCGCTGCTGGTTAGACAGTAACACTCACCAACACGTCAACTTTAGCCCACGATCGGTAAGTGATTGAAAAGGGAACGAAAATTGTTTTAGAAATGGCGTGATAAAACGAAAAAGACCGTCCGCGGCGCCGCCAAAAAGCCGCTAATGGTTCGTCAATAGGTATTTCCCGCCCGACTCTCGCACCCGAATCAGCGGATGTCCGATCACCCGTTCGATCCTCGGCACCCGCGGCCCCTCCGCCACCAGATAGTAGCGCTCCGGGCTCGACCAGAATCGCTGCAGGTCCGCGTCGGAGATAAACACGTCCTTCGGCGCATCCGGAGCGTAGCTCCCGTATTCCAGGTTGTTGACGCGCCCGTTCAACAGATATGCGCGGCGGTTGGTGTAGAAGAAAACCGAGGAAAACGTGTAATACTGATCGTCCACGATCAGCTTGCCCGGCGGCGCCTCCAGCAGCGCTTCGGCCAGCGGCCGCGAGGACATGTACGGGTCGAACACCACCATCGCCAGCCGCGCCGCATGGAAGAACAGGATCATCATCACCGTCAGCGCCGCGATCGCCCGCCCGCCGGCATCCCTGGCCCGCCAGGCCCCGATCGCTCCGATCGCAAACGCGATGCCCGCAACCGCCAGCGGCAGGCGCAAATACGCAAATGCCCCCAGCGTGAGGTCCGTCATGTGCCCGAGCGAGAGCGTGTAAACGGCGGGATTCTGGTTGAGTGCGGCGGCAATGTCTCCCGGCGCCGGCAGGTCCCGGACCATCCACAGGATCGCGCCGATCGCCGCCGCGGCCGCGCCCGCGACAGCCGCCGCGATGCGCGTCCCCCACCGCAGCCATGGCCCGTCCGTCGCCAGCGCGCAGCCGATCAGCATCGCCAGCGCCGGATAGCACGGCATCGAGTAGTATTCCTGCGTGGTCGAGAAGGTGAAAAATCCGAGAACGAACCCGCACCAGCAAAGCGCCAGCAGGCGCGTGCGCGACGCGCGGTCCGGTTTCCGGTAACTGAGCTTCACTGCCGCCGGAAGGTACACGCTCCACGGGAACAGCCACAGCAGGTGAAACAGCCAGAACCACACCCGCGGCACGGTGTTGTAATCCCGCGGATACCGCAGGTTCAAAAACCGCAGCACGTGCTCGTTGATGAAATAAAACCAGAAAAAACCGTGGTACGAGCCGCTCTCGCTGTGCATCGTGAAATCGAGATACGGCGGGTTGGCGAGCGTGGCCAGCACGTGCCACGGCGCGGCGATCGCCAGAAACAGAAGCGTTCCCGTAACAGGCCGCAGCCGCACCCACGCCTTTCGCGACGTGATCTGGCCGGTCAGAAGAAGGTAAAGCAGGCCCGCGCCGATCGGGAATACCGCCGCGATCAGCCCCTTCAGCAGCAGCCCCGTGCCCATCGCGGCCCACATCAGGTACGCCCATCGCGCGGGGTGCGGTTCGTCCTCTTCGAGCGCGCGCAGCAGCCCCCATAGCGCCGCCGTGATCGCCAGCGTCAGCACCACGTCCGGGATGAGGATCCGCGTGAAAAGGAACAGGCCGGCGCAGGTCGCGAGAGCGAGTCCGCTATAAAGGCCCGCGCGCCGGCCGAAGGCCCATGCCGCAAAAGCCGCCGTTACCCAGCACAGCAGGACCGTGCACAATGCGATGGGGATGCGCGCCGCCCAATCGTGCGGCCCGAAAATCTCGTACGAAACCGCGATCATCCAGTATTTCAGCGGTGATTTTTCGAGGTACGCCACCCCATCCAGCCGCGCCGTGACCCAGTCGCCCGATTGCAGCATGTTGCGCGCAATCTGCGCCTGCACGGCGTCCACATCGTCCATCAGGGAGGGTGGGCTGACGATGCAGCCCAAAAAAATCAACGCGGCGACAAGGATTACGATCAGCCGATCGCGAGTACGGGGGCCGGTGTCCTCCCCGCGGCCTGCGCCGGCGGAGGGACCTCCACTTTCCATCTTTTCATCCACAGGAAAAGCGTTAGCAGGCCCCATAAGTGATATCCAACATTGGTTCGCCGCTCCATATGATCCCGTATGAGCGACTCGACGGCGCGCCAGTTGAAAATTCCTGTCGCCTCCACGGTGTCTTCGTTCAGTGTATCGAGAAGCAGGTGCCGCAGGGGACCGCGGAACCAGTCGTGCGTGGGAATGTCGAACCCGCTCTTCTTGCGGTCCAGCACGGCCGGCGGCAGCTTACCCCGCATCAGTTTCTTCAGAATGAACTTCTGCCGGAATCCGCGGACCTTGAAATCCTGCGGCAGCGCGGCGGCGAAATCCACGATGCGCGGGTCCAGAAATGGCGGCCGCACCTCGATCGAGTGCGCCATGCTCATCCGGTCGGTCTTGTACAGGATGTCGTCGGGAAGATAGTAGTGCTGGTCGACGGTGAGATAGCGGTCCACCGTGCCGCACCGCTGCAGATCGAGGCTCGCCACCAGCGTTTGCAAACCGTTGCCGTTGGCGCCGGGGCGGATCTGTTTGCGCTGCTGGTTGGAAAACGTTCCGTTCCAGAAGAAGTGCGCCTCGTCCGGGTCCAGCCAGCTCCCTTCGATCCACCGTTTCAGTTTGTATTCCAGGCTGATCTTCTCGTCGGAGACCGGCAAGTAGCGGTCGAGCGCGGCGTGCACCGCGCGGCGGAATGGCGAGGGCACCAGCCGGAATGGCCGGCTCAGACGGTCGGCCAGGTAGGTCACGTAGCCGCCGAACAACTCGTCGGCGCCTTCGCCGGAAAGCGCCACGGTCACGTGCCGCCGTGTCATCTGCGATAAGTACCAGACGGGCAGCGCGCCCGCATCCGCGCCGGGCTCGTCGGAGTAGTACGCAATATCCTGGATCGCCTCTTCCAGGCCCACGTCCGGATTGAGATCGAATTCGTGGTGATCGGTGCCGTAAAAACGCGCAGTTTCGCGGAAATATTCGCTCTCGTCGAAGCTGCGGCCGGCGAATGACACCGAGAAGGTCTTCAACCGTCCGCTGCACTGTTCGGCCGCGTAATGCAGCACTGTCGAAGAATCGATGCCGCCGGACGCCCACACGCCGATCGGCACGTCCGCCGCAAGATGCTCGCGCACGGATTCGCGCAGCAGGTGATCCAGCTCTTCCTGCGCCGCCTCGATGGTCCACGCCCTGGCCGGCCGCGGTGCAGCCGCCGGCTTCATCCACGGCTCGCCCCAGACGCGTCCGTTGCGCCAGTCCAGAAAATGGCCGGGCCGCACCTTACGGATGCCCTCGATGAGCGTGTGCGGCCCCGGCACGTAATTCACGGCAAGGTAGGCGTCGAGAGCCTCCACATCGAGCACGCGCGGCACCGTGGGGTGCGCCAGAATTCCCTTCAATTCGCTGGCAAAATAGAGGTCTTCGCCGTCGCGGAAGTAGTAAAGGGGCTTGATGCCCATGCGGTCGCGCGCCAGCACCAGCCGCTTGCGCGACTCCGTCCAGAACGCCGCCGCGAACATACCGCGGAACCGCGAAAAGCAGTCCGTGTCCCACTCCAGAAACGCGTGGAGCACGGTTTCGGTGTCGCAGCGCGAGTGGAAACGGTGGCCTTTCGCTTCCAGTTCCGCCCGGATTTCCTGGTGATTATAGATTTCGCCGTTGAACGCCAGCACCGTATCCCGGTCGTCGCTGGCCATGGGCTGGTCGCCGCCTCGCAGATCCAGGATTTTGAGCCGCACGGCGCACAGCGTCGCCACACTTCCTTCCCAGACCCCCTGCTGGTCGGGTCCGCGATGGTAAAGCGCCTCGGCGATGTGTCCGGCGATCCCGCGGGACACAGTTCGGTTGAGGTGGGTGAACCCCGCTATTCCACACATGAACAGTGAATCCCCGTCCCCTTCTTGCGGGAACTTTCCGATCCATTCTAACGATGGATTGTGTTGACTATAACACACCGCGTCATGGCTGCGGATACCCGAAATGCGGGGATTGGGCGGTCACACATGCGGGGTTGCAATGCGTCGCCGCCTGCGCGTTTCCGGCCGCCGCCGGTGTATCCGGACACCCGCCAGCCTGAGGAAACCCATCGCCGCCCGCCGCTCGATCCAGAACAGGAGGAGCCACGCCACCGCCAGGATGCTCCAGACGTACGACGCCTTGGGCACCGCGGACTGCACCAGCCCCCGGGGACCCAGCAGGGCGCCGGCCGCTTCCACCGCCAGCAGCGCCTGGATTCCCACCATTACCAAACGGGTCGCCTGTGCCGCCTGGTCGCCGGCCGGCCGCCATCTGAGGCCGATGCGAACCAGAAGCAGCAAGATCAAGGTCAGCACCGCGCCTGCCGCGCCCAGCATCCCGCGCGCGCGGGCGCGCCGCAGGCGTTGCCATTCTGCGCAGCGGCCGGGGAGCCTGTCCAAAATTTGGGAATAGGGGCCCTCGGGTGCGCGGCAAACGATTGCCGCCATCTCGGCCGGTTCTCCCACTCGCTGCAAACGCAGGTATTCCGCCGAATTTTTCATCCGCCTCAAGGACGGGGGATACATCCGCACCAAATCGTCGAACTGTTTCACCTGTCCGGAGGCATCCTGGAACAGAGCGTCCTCCAGACTCGCGGCTTGCCGCCCTGCTACGACCAAACAGCCGGCGGGCACCGCGAGCAGGAGGGCGGTCAGCAGTACGAAACGCATCGCGGCTTCCCATTATGCCAGTGGTGCCGGCCCATGGCCGGCACTGCCCCGATCTTCAGCGCGCCCACGGCGGGCCGGGCCGCGAAAGTGCCCCACACCGTGGCTGGAGGGATTCCGCCCCCGCGTCGTCGTCCGCTCACGGCAGATTTCAGCCCGGTTACGGCCGCTGCCGGCCCGCTGGTGAGAATCGCCTAGCGGTTGAGGCCCCCGCCTCATCATACTTCCCGTATGACGCGGCTTCTGGTCTCGCTACTGCTGTCTTGCGCCTTGATGGTCCCGGCTTTTCCGCAATCGCTGGGCAATGCAGGCACGATCGAAGGCGCCGTGGTCGATGCTACGGGCGCCGCCGTTCCGAAGGCGGTGGTCACCATCCACCAGGCCGTCACGGGCTATTCCCAGTCCGCCGTCACGGACAATACCGGCAAATTCCGGCTCACGAATGTGCCGTTCAATCCCTACCACCTGGAGATCACGGCATCGGGCTTTGACGGGTACACGGAAGATGTCTCGGTCCGCAGCGCCGTCCCGGTGCAGGTAAAGGCGACGCTCGCGGTCAAGGGCTCCAGGCAATCGATTACCGTCGAATCCGCCGGAGCCGATCTGGTCGAAGTCGATCCCTCCGCCCACACCGATACCGACCGCAATACCATCGCGAAACTTCCCACCGTCGATCCCGGCGCAGGACTCAGCCAGGCGATCACGTATAGCACGGGCGGCGTCGCGGCCGATGCCAACGGTTTCTTCCATCCGCTCGGCGATCACGCTCAGGTCGGCTTTATCGTTGACGGCCAGCCCATCACCGACCAGCAGAGCAAAATCTTTTCCACGCAGTTGCCGGCCTCCGCCATTCAGAATATGGAGCTCGTGACCGGCAGCCCGCAGGCGGAATTCGGCGATAAGACCAGCCTCACCGCCAATATCACCACCCGTTCCGCACTCGGGGCCGGCAAACTCGTCGGCAATGTCGATCTCACCGGCGGCTCGTTCGGCACCTATGGCGCGGACGTCGGATTGGGCTACGGCACGGCAAAATTCGGCAATTTTCTCGCTGTGGACGGGCAGCGGAGCGGCCGTTTCCTCGATACGCCCGAGTTCACCCCGTACCACGACATCGGCAACAACCAGACCCTCTTTGACCGCCTGGACTTCCAGCCCGGCGGCAGCGATATCTTCCACCTGAACCTGTTTGCGGCGCGCAACGGCATCGAGATACCCAACAATCTCGATCAGCAGGAGGCCGGCCAGACCCAGCGGCAGCGGGTCCTCACCTGGAATATCGCGCCCGGCTACCAGCACACCTTCGGCTCGCACACGCTCCTTACCATCAACCCCTACGTCCGCAAGGACCAGTTCAACTACTTCCCCAGTTCGGATATTTTCAACGATCTGCCCACCACCCAGGCCCAGCAGCGGCAATTGCTGAACTGGGGCGTGAAAGCCGACGTTTCGACCACCTCCGGCCACCACACCATCAAGTACGGGGTGGATCTGAAGCAGACCCGGCTGCTCGAAAACTTTCAGTTCGGCGTCACCGACCCCACATTCAACCCCATCTGCGTGGATAGCAACGGCAACGCCGCCGGTCCGCTGACCGTCACCGATCCCAATGCCTGCGCCGGCCTCGGTCTCACCGCCAATCCGAGCCTGAATCCCGGCCTCGTGCCCTACGACTTGAGCCGTGGCGGCCAACTGTTCGCCTTCCATGCCACCGGAAACATCAACCAGGCCGCATTCTACGCCGAGGACACCATCACGCTCGGGAAACTCGTGCTCACGCCGGGGTTCCGCCTCGACCGCTATGACGGCCTGGGCACCGCGACCAGCCCGCAGCCGCGCCTCGGCATCGCGTACAACGTGAAAGGCGGCACCGTGCTCCGCGTGGCGTATGCCCGCACGATGGAAACGCCGTTCAACGAAAATCTCCTGCTTTCGAGCGCCACGGGCATGGGCGGGCTCGGGCAGAATCTCTTCGGCGCCGTGAGCGTGCCGCTCAAGCCCGGCAATCGCAACCAGTTCAACGCAGGCTTCGAGCAGGCCATTGGCAAATACCTGGTGATCGACGCCGACTACTTCTGGAAATACACGCACAACGCCTACGACTTCAACACGCTCGGCGCAACCACCATTACGTTTCCGATCGCCTGGCATAACTCCAAGCTCGACGGCGTTACCGGCCGGGTCAGCACGACCGATCTGCACGGTTTCCAGGCCTACTGGACCTTCGGCCACACCCGCGCCCGTTATTTCCCGCCCGAAGATGGCGGCCTGATCTTCCAGGGCGCGCCGCTCGCCGGCGGCGTTTTCCGCATCGATCACGACCAGGCCTTCCAATCCACGGGCGTCTTCCGCTACCAGCACAAGAAAGCCGAGTGGATCGCCTTCACCTGGCGCTACGATAGCGGTCTGGTGGTGAGCGGCGTGCCGGATGCCGGCGCGGCCCTGATCGGGGGCGCCGCCGGTCTCACACCGAACCAGCAGGTCACGCTCGGCCTGGCCTGCAACGGCGTGTATGCGACCGTGGCCAACCCGATTTACGACTGCGTGGGCCCCGGCGGCACGATGGGAAAGGTCACCTCCAAGCTGCTCACACTGCCGCAGGGCGGATACGACAACTTCCCCAGCCTGGAGAACGACGACCACAATCCGGACCGCGTCAAGCCGCGCAATGTCTTCAATCTCGGCATCGGCTCGGACAACCTGTTCCACAGCGAGAGCACGACCCACATCACGGCTTCGATCGATATCGCCAACCTGACGAACAAAGTGGCGCTCTATAACTTCCTCTCGACCTTCAGCGGCACGCACTTCCTCCAGCCGCGGACGGTGGTGGCGCACATCGGGCTGGTCTTCTGACCGGTTTCCGTCGGGTACAATACGCCGAGTGAGCCTTCGAGCCCTTACGCACCGGCGCGGTGTTCCGATCTATTTCGCGTTAACATTCGCCATCTCCTGGGCCGGCGCGCTGATCGTGGCCGCCCCGGCATTGCTCCACAACGGAACGCTTTCCAAGGAACGCGGCATCTTTCTATTCCCCGCGATGATCCTTGGACCGTGCCTCTCCGGCATCATCCTGAATTCTCTCGCCGGCGGGACGCCGGCCCTGCGGCGGATGGTGTTTCGGATGAGCCCGGGCCGCCTCGCGCCCGTCTGGTACCTGGCGGTGGCCGTTCCGCCGTTGTTGATCCTGGGCGTTCTTTTCTCGATGAGCAGCCTCGTTTCCTCGCACTTCGCCCCCAACCTCTTTTGGCTGGGAATTTTCTTCGGATTGCCGGCCGGCTTCATCGAGGAGATCGGCTGGACCGGCTTCGCGCTGCCCCACATGATCGAACGCCGCGGAGTTTTCCCGCAAAGCGTTATGCTCGGTCTGATATGGGGGCTTTGGCACCTGCCGGCCATTGATTTTCTCGGCGCCGCGACGCCTCATGGCGCGTACTTATTACCGTTCTTTCTGGCGTTCACCGCCGCCCTGACGGCCTTGCGAGTGCTGATGGCCTGGCTCTACGCGAATACGGGCAGCATCCTGCTCGCGCAGTTGGTGCACGCCAGCTCGACCGGTTCTCTGGTTTTGTTCAGCCCGCCCGCGGTTACAGCCGGCGAAGAGGCCGTCTGGTATCTGGGATATGCCGCCGCGCTCTGGGCCGTCGTGGGGCTGGTCTGGCTTCGCTACCGGGAGTTCGGCGGCCCCTACGCAAAGCCGGCGTAGCCCCCGGTTTTCACAATTCGTTTACAACTCGCCAACCAAGCCGCAGCCCCCCAAAAGTTACGATTTGGGAAAGGGTAAGGAGCTTATGGCATCGCTTTGTTTACCAACCGCAATCGGATACAGGGATGAACGGCTTCACATCGATTTTGAAAAGCGCCGCGTCTTCGTCAATTCCCAGGTCGTGAACCTGACGAGGAAGGAATTCGATCTGCTCAGCACGCTGGCAGCGCAGGCCGGCCAGACGCTGTCCCACAGCGCGCTGCTCGAACAGGTCTGGGGTTACAAGACCGGAACGCGCACCCGCACTCTGGATGTCCACATCTGCCGCGTGCGAAAGAAGCTCGCCTCGGCCGGCCGCGACTATATCGAGACCGTGCTCGGCGTCGGCACCCGGTTCATGCCGCGGGAAGAGGTCGCGGCCGGCTGGGTGGCCCGCGGCGCAAGCGTGCGCACCGTCGCCTGATACAATGGACCCCATTGATTGCTGCCGCGGCCTCCGATATGACGAGGCTCCGCGGCGTGGGGGAGAGGGGGTGCGCGGCTGAATGCAAACCATCCTGGTCATCGACGACGATGACAGCCTGCGCGATAC
>Ga0209062_1005869_pt1 | contig 11607 bp, 9 predicted proteins | sample Coa_R2_2_FD_187158 | JGI IMG/M metagenome (GOLD analysis project Ga0209062, IMG submission 187158) | Surface soil microbial communities from Centralia Pennsylvania, which are recovering from an underground coalmine fire - Coalmine... | ecosystem: Environmental > Terrestrial > Soil > Unclassified ...
CATACCAAGATATCCAAAGATCGGTTTACCTGAAAAGGCTGATATAACATGGCTTACAATACCGAAACCAGGTATGATGAGAATATATACTTCAGGATGCTTCTCTCTTCTAATAAATATCCCTATTTAGTCCCTGTACATTCCCAATGAAGTAAATAAGGAAATTAAGGTTATAAATAGGGGTTTATACTAGTTATTTGAGAGATGGACTATATCTTCACCTTATTCCATTTAAAATTTAACCATGCTTTATGATGATTATTATCAGGTTTATAAGCTTTTAGATCTTCTAGCCCCAAAGGAATTTCCAGAGAAGTATATCCCTGTTTGCTTACTTGAAGGCATTTATCACCATCGATTAGACCGGCTAGCTATTCATAGAAAGATAGGAATAAGGTGCTACGCATATAGTCTCTGAGGTTCCTACTAGACTACTTTTGTGTCATTGGTTACCTGCTGATTGTACCTTAGACATAATATTTTCACTTGATTCAATAAGTAGACCTCTTATGTTCATAGTAATTATGGCTAGATTTAGGCATTCCCAGCATATAGCGTAGTTCATATTCATATTAAATGAATCGGGCCATATATGACCAAAGAACCAAAAAAGATGTTGATATAATAATAAATCACCTCCACCTGCAGGCTCATAGAAAGACGTATTAAAGTTTCGATCTGTAAGTAACATGGTGATTCCACCTGCAAGAACTGGTAAAGATAATAATAATAGAACGGCTGTTACTAATACAGCCCAGGCAAATAGGGGCATTCGATGTAATGAAATTCCTGGAGCCCGCATATTTAAAATGGTTGTTATGAAGTTAATGGCACCCAACATAGAAGAAATACCAGCAAGATGTAGGCTGAAGATAGCTAAATCTACAGATCCTCCAGAATGAGAGTTGATACCTGCTAATGGGGGATATACTGTCCAACCTGTTCCAGCTCCTTGTTCAACAAAGCTACTGGCAAGCAGTAATCCTAATGCAGGAGGTAGTAACCAAAAGCTAATATTATTTAATCGAGGAAATGCCATATCGACAGCACCTATAAGTAATGGTACAAAAATATTACCAAAACCGCCTATCAGGGCAGGCATGACCAGGAAGAAGATCATAACGAAGGCATGTGCCGTGATTATTACATTGTATAATTGATGATCACCTTGTAAGAATTGTACCCCTGGCGCAGCTAACTCTAGTCGTATAGCCATTGAAAAGGCTGTTCCTATCATACCAGAAAATAAGGCGAAAATAAGGTAGAGAGTACCAATATCTTTAGCATTGGTTGAGAAAAGCCAGCGAGCAAGCATTTTGCTTAATAACGCTTCTTTACTTATCATATATGTCCAATAAAACTGATCTTCACCAGTATCTTAGGCGAAGGCTTCCATCACGTTTCATGATGCTTGCTTTAGCACGAGCCTGCCTTGCAGTTCTTTGTTCCTTTTTAGTTTTCCCTTTTCATTCCCCTATCTTCGACACTCTTACAACTCCGCTCAAATTTTATAGATAGAGAGGTAGGAGAAAGTAGAAAAAGAAGAGAGGAATACAGGTGGGTACTTATTTAGTTAATTACTTTAGAAGTAGAGATATTCTATTGGTAGTTGGAGGGATCATCTTTTCTACCTACATTTCTCACCTAGTCTACCTTCATTATTACTTATTTATGGAATTTGTTTGATTCTAAAGGGGTTTGGATCAATACCAGACCATTACAACTTAATTAACACTCTTATTTTCTCTAAAATTCCCCCTAAGCCTTCATCTGAACCCTCTAAGGCGTACCTATGCCGCTAAAGGGTAAAGGAGAGAATTATCCTTATATGGCTTCATGGTTTAATGGGAATAGATCTAATACTTTTAATTTGACTCAATATAATTATAATAAAGAACAAATGTTACAAGAGTTTTGGATTAATTTAATTAAAGAAAATCCAGGTGGTTATTGTTATTTCCATAATTTTGGTGGCTATGATGCCATACTTTCAATTGGAGCACTACTCAATACTGCATATAACTATGAGTTTATTCCTATAATGAAAGATGGAGAATTCATTTCAATTAAGGTTATGTTAGGGGGTAAATTAAAATTAACTATAATGGATTCAATTAGAATTCTACCAGCAAGTTTAGCTAAATTAGCAAAGGATTGGAAAGTAGAAACCCTTAAAAGCCATTTTCCTCATTATGGCCCCTAAGGCGTACCTATGCCGCCCGGGGATCTGGCTAGAAAATATACCTTCTACTTTATCTTATGAAGGGGAAATACCTGAATATAAATACTTTGAACCTAAAAGAACTTCTCTAGAAGAATATGAGGAAATGAAAGCAATATTCTCTAACAAAAAATGGAATTTTATTAACCTCTCTATCTCCAAACCAAATTTCCTATTAATCCTTTAAGAATATATTCTGCTCCTTCCCCTCTAGCGGCATAGGTAGCCTAAGAGGGTTCGGCTGCTTTTAGAATATGGAGAACTACTCAACTCCCCCTATTACATAGAGAAAATCTATTAGTTTATGATTTATCATATAATTTAGACCCCATACTTAGAGAGGGTTATTGTGGGGGTATAGTTGATGTATATCACCCCATCTTAAAGGCTTAGGCTATTATTATGATGTGAATAGTTTATATCCAACGGCAATGTGTAAACCTATGCCGCCCAGGGGAATTCTTTAAAAATCCAGTAATAGCAACCAGGGGCTGTTTAAAAAATCAAAACTAAGAGAGAGTAATGAATATTCTTGAAATGAAACGTTGAAGCAGTTGAGGAAGAAGTCTTTTGGAAGCCAAGTAGATCAAAAGAGATAGCAGAATCAGACCAAAAGACAGCTGGTTTATAAAGTAAAAAGGTACTAGTTGAGGCATAAACATTATTTGATTGTTTGGTTTCCTATACCACGTAGTCGCCGAGAGTTTGTCACACCACTCCACTTCCGAACCTACCCCTACTCCTCTTTCTTTTAAGACACGTAAAGCTTCTTTAGTTCTTGCTCTAATTTTAGTAAACTTTCCCCCTGTTAGGCTACCTATGCCGCCAGGGGTCTGGCTTTGAACCCAGAGGCCCTTATCTTTACCATGTTGGATCTTCCCCCCTCAAGGCGTACCTATGCCGCCAAGGGGGTTCGTCTGAGAAAGGATCGACATAAAGCTCTGAAAGGCTTAGCGGGGGCATATATACTCTTTTGTCATGATAATGGTAAATACTACGTAGGCTCTTCTTCTAACATAGCTAATAGAATGGATTCTTATATGCCTTCTGATTCAATCTATAGGGCAAAATTCAATTGTGTTATCATTAGGGCTCTCTTTAAATGCGGTCTTAGTTCATTTGGTTCTTCCTATTCCGAATTCAAAAATTAACTTCCTCCTTATCTCTTGAAAAAGCAATCTTTAAAGTGTTTATAATGTTGAGGTATCTATATTATAGAAGAAGGGATTGTTAAGTTAGTAACCTTACTTATTTATCTTATAGGTGATTCCCTATTGACCCTCTTAGGCTACCTATGCCGCTAGAGGGAATTTCAAAGAAATTAAATAAACCAAAGATAGCCATTGCTGGGAATCGAACCCAGGACAAAATCATTAACAGTGATTCGCTCTACCCCTGAGCTACAGTGGCCTTATTTTTTATCCAAACCCCCCTAAGGCTACCTATGCTGCCAGGGGGGAAACCTTTAGGACAAATAAGCTTTCCTTCATGTACTTCAATAAGATATATTTTAGGGGATGTTTCCTAAAATTGTATTTGAGTAGAAGAAGAAGTAGAGGGGGGAATTTTATTAATGCAGATTTAAAGCATCATTTATATAACTACATGTTAGTAAGACAAAAACATAGGCTTGAATAAGAGCAACCCCAATTTCAAGTCCATAAAGCAGAGTAAGGAAAAGTAAAGGAAGAGGTATCATGATTATACCAAGCAGAGAACCAGTAATGAACTTCCAAGAAAAACTAGATATTATATGAAGAAGAATATGTCCAGCTAACATATTCGCAGCAAGACGAATTCCTAATGAAAAAGCTCTAGCTAAGTAAGAGACACTTTCAATTAAAACCAATAGTGGAACCAAAGGTAGTGGAGTTCCAGCAGGAACAAAAAGAGAAAAGAAGTGGAGTCCATGACGGTGTAAACCTAAAAGAGTGACCCCAAATAAAATAGTAGAACTAAAACCTAGGGTTAAAGCAAAGTGAGCTGTAGCAGTAAAGCTATAAGGGATAAGACCTATTAAGTTTAGAAATAATATAAATAAGAACAGAGAATAAATAGCAGGAAAATAAGGCTGTCCTTTAGGACCTATTTGGTTTTTTACTAATTGAAGTATGAATCCAAAAAGAGATTCTACACAAAGTATTAATGTATTACCCAATCCTAATACCCCCTCTTTATTATATAATAGGTGTAGAAAAATTAGGAAGAATGAGGCCAGTAACAGATAAAAACCTATATTAGTCAGTCCAATTTGTATATAACCAAATAAGGGTCCTTCCATTGCTATAAATTTAACAATCTCAAACTGCTCTAAAGGATTATAAAGCATTGCTGTTTTCTAAATATTTAATTTCCGTGTTTCGGGTACTTTATTAGATTATAATATAAAAACAATTACGAACTGATAGACACATCTTCTAATTCATTAAATAATGGCTTACTTAAGATCACATGAGTATTTTATTGAGAGGGAAATATCACAAAAATGCTAGACTAGGATTTAAGCAATCTACCATACATGCGGGATTTGCTTTATGGATTTATAGTCTTTTGACACACTACTGTCAAGCTCACCCCCTGGCGGCATAGGTAGCCTTAGGGGGTTCACCTTTCCCTGTTACTGATACTTTGAATGGAACACAATTTTTTGGTATTGCCCCTCTTAGGCTACCTATGCCGCTAGAGGGTAGCCTTTCAAATTTGAACCTATTCTTACTGAAGGAATATTTATCATGCCTAAAGTTTATTGTCTTGAACTAGAGAATGGATCCTTAGTAACTAAGTGTAAAGGACTGGGGGGGGGAATTTTAAGAAATTACATTAAAGGAGGTTCGCCTGAACCCCAAACATAAACAAAGATGAAGAGAAACAACCAGACTAAAATATAATCTAAAAAGTCAAATTAAGATTTAGAACCTCGGCGTGGTTTTGAACCTTCAGGAAAAGCCTTTTCAATTAAACCTAACCAATATTCAGAGGATTTTTTATGAGAGTGAACTGGAGAGTTAAAAATGAGAGAAATAATGCGAGTCAGTCCATCTTTAGTTAAATGTTCCTTATCAAGAATAATTTGAGCAACCTGTGAAGTTAAATCCACTTGTGGTTTCTTCCAATAAAGAAATTTCTGATGATCTAGAAGAAAAGGTAATACTTGCTCTGCTACCTTTTTACCTGACAGTGAAAGTAGAGTCATACCTTCTGAATTTGAAGAAAGCTTTAAAGAGAAGAATGGAGAAAGGGCTTGTGCAAAGAGCGAGAACATGTGAAGAGTTTCCGGAGAAGTTTTCTGAAATAAATGAAAGAACAGTTTTACGTAGACCATAGGGTATCTAGCTTTAGGATCATCCAAAGTTATTCCTAAGCTGCCATCACCTAAAAAGAAACCTATTATAAAAGGGATTGAGGGCACCTTCATATTTTCCTTAAAAGTAGGAAGAGTGGGGACTAAATTAGGTAAAGGAAGACCCAACTCCTTTAGTTGCTCCTCAAGAGAAAGCTTACGAGCGTTGCCTTCAGGGTTTAAAGAATAAATTAGGCTTATCAGTTCAATAGCTTTTGAAGATTCCCATTTATTAGAAAGTTCCGCAGTTAGCTGATGTATTAAAGGGAAAATTTGAACACACCAGGCTTTTTGACCATATACTTCATCAAGGTAAGGTAGAATTGTGGTTAAAATAGCTTTCGAATCATTTACTTTGAATTTAAGATGAACTGTGTTACTATCTAAAACTTCAAATACAAAATAACCGATCCCTCCTAAAACCTGGTGGAGTTGCAGAAATAAGATTGCTGTCTCTTTTGAGTAATTCTGACTTATGACAAAACGGGATTGTAATGAAATTCTACCTTTTAAAAGAGATTTAGCTTGAAAATAAATGCTTAATAAACCCTCACTCTGGAAAAGACCATTTATAAAAGATTTAAAAGAATTAGGAGTGAGTCCACCATTATACTTAGAAGGATCAAGAAGGAACTTCTCTTTCAAATCTTCAAATTCTCTCTTAGCTTCCCTCAGGATCTGTTCAGAAACACTTTCTTCCTCAAAACAAAGGGAATAGGTTGTAATAGCAGGTTGACCACTGATACCGGAAAAGAATTTAAGGAAATTTATATAACATGTTAGGATAAAAGTAAGACCGTAAAAATAAAGAGAAACAAAGGATTTGAGAACCGTTATAAGACGAGTTGAAAGGGTTAAATAAAGTCCAGTAGCCGAACCCCTGGTAGGCGTACCTATGCCGCCCCAGGGGGAACCAAGGTTAGTTTCAAAAGCTATAATAGCAATTAAAAAAGAATTAAGTAGCATGATTATTAATATTGAATTTACTTCTAAGGGTGGGTGGTTTGATTTTGACCTTCTTTTGTAGGGGGGAATTTTGAGAAAATAGAAAACTACATCAGTGGCGGCTCTCCTGAGCCCCAGACGTAAATAAATATAAATAGTGCTAGCCAGACTACATCCACGAAATCCAATGATCCAAATCCTTTCAGAGATGGCTGGACTCTATCTTCATCCTTATTTCAAATAGGATGCTCTACATTTTAGTCTCTGAGGATCCCCTATTCTTTGGGTTTCCTGCGGATTGTCCATTGTTGCATACTAAGAATTATTAAACATATTTACCTTAGCCTTTAGGAGTTTCCCGCATATAGTAGAGTGGTAATAATAGTAGTTACCTACTAAGACGGCATTTCTTTGCCAGTAAAGGATAGCACCTTCATAACCAACATGATGATGTTTAGTAAGATGATAGTTAATTAAACGATATAAACTTACAGAAAGGAAAATAGATCCAATAAGGACATGAAATCCATGGAAGCCTGTACCAAAAAAGAAGCAAGAGCCAAAGGCTCCATCTGAAATAGTAAAGGGAGCATTATAATACTCATAAAGCTGTACACCTGTAAAAATAAGAGCAAGAATAATAGTATAAATAAGTGCTAGTATAGCATTTTTACGATCTCCAGCTATTAGAGAATGGTGAGACCAAGTAACTGTGGCACCTGAAGATAGTAAAAGAATTGTATTAACAAGAGGTAATTCCCATGGTTCTATGGGTTGTATACCTGCAGGGGGCCAACTGCAACCCAATTCAACCGTAGGAGCTAAGGCACTATCAAAGAAAGCCCAGAAAATAGAAAGAAAGAAGAAGACTTCAGATACAATAAAGAGGATTATACCTAATATTAGACCTTGTTGAACACGAACAGTATGATGTCCTAAGAATGTTCCTTCACGGATTACATCCGCCCACCATAAAGCCATAGTAAAAAGAACACTCAGAAGACCAATAGTTAAGAAAACTCCTCCATGACCATATCCATGAAAAAAACAGACTGCTGAAATAGTAGTAATAAAAAGAGCAATTGAGCCTGCTAAAGGCCATGGTGAAGGTTCTACTAAGTGATAAGGATGAGGTTGAAACTTCATGAAAAATGAATTGATTTTTAGCCAGCTTTAGCCCCCAATGATTAGGAGGCCCTGGTCGCTTTACTCCTTTATGGTATCACCCCTTATATAAATTAGAAGATATTGAATAGAAGAAGCAGCAAACAATCCAAACAAGGAAAAGTCAAAGGTTTTAACCAAAGCCCCTTTAGGCTACCTATGCCGCTAAGGGGCAAACTTAATGATTTCCGTATTGAATCATCAACACCCCTAGTAAAACTAAGTTCAGAGGTGGAAAGAATCGCAAATTATAAGGAGTTTGAAGAAGGAAGACAAGTAAAATAGAAGAAGTTGAGATAAAATCATACTGAAAGGCTTTTTAGGAATTTACTCTATGTCCCTAGTTTCCTATAAGCCGGGTTATGTAAGTTACCTTCCCCTATGCCGGTAAGAGGGTTCTGCTAATTTAGCTGGACTAGTTAGTAAACTCCTTTTCCAAAAATAGAATTTAAGAGAATTGAAAAACAAAGGAAAGAGCAGGTTAAGAGGTGTTAGTTTTGTCAAGGCATAATATAATTGGGCCTATTATAGCCAATAATAAAATGATCCCCGCATAAATTAACCAGAGAGGATATATAGTATATAAACATACACCTAATGAATGAATATTAGAAAAGGCCGCAAAGAGGTTAGTCCATTGAAGGGCTGAAGGATCAGAAATGTGAGCAATGCCCAAAGTGGTTTGGTCAAACCAATTGTAAAGAGTGTCACCTCTAAATAATGGTGAGCCAGTTAAGGTCCAAAGAAAGGGTGTTCCAATAAGGAATGCAATAGGATATATTTTGCTAGCCTCTTCTCCTGAAGAACTTAATTCAGCCAGCTTGATATCGAGCATCATTATTACGAATAGAAAAAGTATGGCAATAGCCCCTACATATATGATAAGATAACTCAGGGCTAGAAAAGTTAGTCCTAAAAGAGCTAGGTAAGCTGAGACGGTAATGAAAACAGCTATCAGAAAAAGTACAGCAAGAATAGGGTTAACCGCTGTTATAACAAAGATAGCAGAGAGTACAGCCACGAAAGGTAGTAATTCCAATAGGAAGGGACTCATTACTTAGTAATTGCTTTTGCTTACTTCTTGGTGCGGAACAAATCACCTTTGCTTAATAGAAAAATGGAATTTTCTTCAATAGGAGGACAGACAGATTAGAATACACAATGAGTTTGGATAAAAAGGTTAGGACTCAGAGCTTATTCCAATTCCTTAATCAGGACAGGTCTATTTTGGTTTCAATAGTCACCCTCTAGCGGCATAGGTAGCCTAAGAGGGGCAAGTTAAAAAAAAAACCACTTTTTCATTTTATACCTTTTTGTGCAAGTGGCCGAGTCGAACGACCTCCTTCAGAACATGAGTCTGACATGCTACCCTTACACCAACTTGCAAAAACAAATAATAAGGTAAACCCTTTTAGGCTACCTATGCCGCTAAAGGGTAAGTTGAACAGCCTTACTAGTTTTTGAGGTGTGGATTGATTATTTTCCAATGGTATAAAGAATTAGAGGTGTTACTAACAATGAGAGGTAACATACATTTATTAGCTAGGAGTGTTTCAATTATCTCCAATCAAAGTCAGTAAAGAAGGTGATTACCTCTGATTGGTTTTACTGATTTAATTTCAATTCTACAAGTAGAACTTCTATACCCCTTCCCTATCTATTCTACTAACTCACTAATTTATAGGCTCTATTCAAAGTTTAGTGGTTGAGCCATATGAAAGTTGAAAGCAATCTTAACCATCCTAAGTTAACACCTACAAATCAGGGGATTGGGAAGATTTATACTGGGTTAATTAGGGAGAGAGAGATACTACCCTACCTACTATTTTGGGTAATTTAGATAACTAGTTAATCTTAACTCCTCTGGTGTCTTAGCCTACCTAAACTACTATAATTACTAAACTATTTGGGTAGGAATCCAGCTAACCCTATCTATTCTTCTCTAAATATTCCCTATATTGTAATCTACTCCTTACTCTTTTGGGTAGTCCTTAGCGGCATAGGTAGCCTAAAGGACGTAGCTGAAAACATAACATTCTATGGTAAGCAACTAATCCCCTCCCCATCAAGCTTTACTTTGAAGTTCCAAATCTTGTTTATTCCAAATGAGTATAGGAAACTAGAAATAAAGGGTGGTATACCCTGAAACATAATTGAAAAGGAATTGATTAACATACCTAAACCCCCTAAGGCGTACCTATGCCGCTAGGGGGTAACCTTGATGTCCAACCTTATTTAATTAACTATGATAGGTTAGTTCAGAATACGGCTAGAGGGATTTGAACCCTCACGGTATTACCCACGTGATCCTAAGTCACACTTGTCTGCCAGTTCCAACATAGCCGTGTTTTCAGTATGGAGTAGTTAAGATTACCCCATTTTAACTTGTTTTTGTGCTATCTTGCATAAATCAATGAGCTAAGGGGACTTTGCTGGTAAAATTTTGATTCTTTCCCTTTAGCGGCATAGGTACGCCTAAAAGGGTTGAAGATAAAATAACTCTCGGTAGTCAAAGTAAATATTGTTCAAGAAGAAACGGATTGAATCACAATAGGCATCGCATAATGAAGAACACCAAAATGCTCACTTAGTAAGTAGCTTGTAGAGCATAGAGGAATGGATATAAGGGCTAAACAGCTCTATGAAAGTAGGGATAAAAGCATGACGAACATAAATAGCCTTTTGGTTATTTCCTCCCCCCATTTTTAGTAGACAGACCCTCTAAGGCGTACCTATGCCGCCAGAGGGAGAGTTTGAAGGAGAAGTTATAGCTCAGCCTCGCTAAAGCAATGAGTAGCAAAGGTTATACCATTTCAACCGGCCCCTTAGGCGTACCTATGCCGCCAGGGGTTAAGAGAAAGAAGGGGGGAATTTTGAGAAGAAAGCCATAACAAGTAAGATTCAAGAGAGACAGATTCGATAACGATGGGCATGAAGCCATGAAGAACACCACACAATCAACCAACCAAATCTTAATCCTTAGCCCTACGTCCGTTATTCATAGAAGCCTTTAAAGTTCTAATGAGAGATAAACCTTCAGGATTCAGGTGTTGCTTACTTTTTACCAGCTCTACAACCTGTTTGAAATCAAGATAGTCTAGAAGTTTAGAAGAGTGAAGAGGATTCTTATCAAAGAAAGGAACAAGGATATTTGTGGCATCAGGTATATTATTGATTGTATAGTCTCCTGCTTTATTATTCGATCGTATGTAAACCTTTCCACAACCAAAGAATGATATAAAAAGTTCAAGTAAGACTTTATCCCTAATATGTTGGGTTAGCCTAAATCTACACTCAACCTGGTGGTAGCTTCCACTGCCCCTTGCTGTAATCTTGATATCAAAGCAACCCTCACCATCCGTAAAACCACAAATCCAGTTAGGAGATAAACCAGAAAGGCAAGGTTCAATCAGTGATCTTTTGTAGGGTGTAAAATTAGGAAATGCAGTCTGCAGTTTATCAGAAACACCCCTGTTTATAGCAGAGGCTAAAGAAACAATTTCTAATAAGCCAGATTCTGTTCTGTGTGACCCTGAGTGTACTAGCTCCACCACCTTAGCCCATAATAAGAAATCGGAGCGTTTTTGAGTTTGCAACGGGTAGTTAGTGAAGTGAGGAACTATTACTGAAAATAAATCATCTATTGCCGCAACGGTAAAACTAGCCATAGGTCTACTTTTTCGTAAATTCACTGAACCCACTTGGAAGAAACTTTGTAGCCTGTGCAATAGAGATAAATCTGAAGTGTGGAGCCATAACTCATAGCTGCACCGAACTGTCCAACCATTGCCTCGTTGGTTTATACTTATAATGAAACTTGATTCTCCATCACTAAGACCTGTCACAAACCAAGGATGTAAAGGGGGTAAGGGTTCTTCATTACTTGAAGTAGCAAAATCTATAGAGCTTGAGGAGGTTGAGTAAAAACGCTTCCCCC
>Ga0209062_1005871_pt1 | contig 11607 bp, 8 predicted proteins | sample Coa_R2_2_FD_187158 | JGI IMG/M metagenome (GOLD analysis project Ga0209062, IMG submission 187158) | Surface soil microbial communities from Centralia Pennsylvania, which are recovering from an underground coalmine fire - Coalmine... | ecosystem: Environmental > Terrestrial > Soil > Unclassified ...
CCGCGCGAAGGCGATCGCCACATGGCGCGAAATCACGGGCGCGGCCATGGTTTCATGATCCTGGAGGCGCGCCTCACGCTTTCGCTGCGGCACGCAGCTATTAAGTTGACGGTGCCCTCAAAAGACCGCTCCTTCGGCCCCTTCCGGGCGGAGCGGTCTTCTCTCGCCCTCGCGCCTCTCGAAAAACCCGCTCCTTATGTCGCGGGTTTCCTCGAAGTCCGGCTTGAGTGCTCGCTCGAAGTCCGGCCCGGGAGCTCGCCTCGCCCTCGGGCCTCTCAAAAGACCGCTCCTTATGTCGCGGTCTTCTCACGCCCTCAAGCCTCTCGAAAGACCGCGCGGAAAAATAACGTCTAAAACAACGCGGCGGCTTCCTTCACGGCCTTGACGCATGCGGTTAGCGGCGCCGCCCGTAAGGCCACGCCCGTCACGTCCTTGATCGCAGGGGCTGCCAGCCGGACGGTTCGCTCGCCCGTTATCTTATGCACGAACACGCAAAAATCCGCACGCGGATCGAAAACTCGCGTCCGCGCATATTCGAAAACGGCGGTAACCAAGGCCGGGCGCAGCGGCTCTATGCAATCCCAAACAAGGCTCAACCGTCCCGGCTTGCGCCCGTCATGTAGAAAACCGAAAGCCGGATCAAGGCCATAAGCAATCACGCATCGGGTCAGCCGCGCGGCGATAATCGACGTCGCGAAGTTCAGCAGGGCTTGCATGGGATGGATAGCGCCGCGCGTTGTGTATTGCATCGGAAGCTCGCCAAGCCTGCCTTGCCGCCTTCCGATATAGCGCGTTTCGAACTTCCGCCAAGCGGCCGGGACGCGGCTTCCGTCGAACGAAAGCTCGAACCCCTGCCATTGCCGCCACCAAAGGCCCGCGCTTTGTGCCTCGATATGCCGGACTTCACTGGTGGAAGAGGCCGTCCCTAGCTGCTTCAAAAACTCGCGTTCGTCAGCCTTCACATGCCTCTCGCGGCGAACCTTTTTTGCCACGATTTTAGCCGCTATTTGCACAGTCTTCTCGCGATCGTGCAGAGCTTCGAATTGCCGCTTTCGCAGGTTCAGCGCCGCGCGGCTCGCATCGCAAAGCGGCTGTGCTGAAAAGAGGGATACGAAGGCGGGCGCGGTGCCGGAAATCAAAAGCTCGACGTGATTATTGACGCAGTGGCGGATGGCCGCGTCTGTCACCGCGAAGCCGTGGCCAGCCGCGACAATCGATCGGACAGTATCAGGCAGCCATGTGTAAGTGCCATCCCGCTGCCGCAGCGCCAAATGGCCCGCGCGAACGGAAAGCCAAAGCCCGTCTTCTTCGATGAATATAAGCTGCGCGGATTGCGATTTAGGCCCGCGTTTTCCCATCAAGGCTCGATAATCTCATTATCAGCTAGCAACAGATCGTCATCGTCATCCGTCCACAAGTCATCGTCCGGCCCCAGGTCTTTCCATCCACGCTGTTCAAGCATGTAATACTGGCGGCACGCCCGCTTCTCGCGCCCGGCTTCACACACTTCGTTTTCTACCCAATCCGGAAGCGCCGCATACGCAAGTGCATCGGGCGTTGGATTTTCACGCGGCGCTGTGTTCGCGGAACTCCGCCATAGCTCGTCCATAAAATCATATTCGCATTCCGGGATTTCCCGCTTGCTGCCAGGATCATCCAGCTTGATCATTTTGGTTACATCGCCCCACATGCCTCGCAGCCTGTATCGATCGGGCGAAACGATGGCGGATGTGACAGGCATGAAGATGTGCATCGGGACGGACACGCCGCGTTCCGCCGGAGACCCGGGTGCGGCACCCGGATCATAAGGCCTTCGCCATTGCTCCCAGATTTCCTCGACTAGTTTGCGCTTGGCCTCTCCGGTTTTGTTTTTCAGCGGCAGACCCCTCGATTTGATGTCATAAATCGACCCGTCATCATTGAGATAAAACGCGAGCCCGCTTTGGACGTAAATCGCTCGCGGGATAGACGTGCCGACCCAATCGCCTAAAAGCTTGTCCGCTTTTCCGTCCTTGATATCAGCTTCCATTTTCAGGCGCGGCAAATCTAAGGGAACGCGGGAATAAACCGCATCGGTGGCGATCTGCAAAACGTCCTCCGGCGATTTTAGTGCGGCTTCCATGATTTCCCGCCGCGTGTGCGCCGTGATTGCCGATGCGTACCAGGGGGAAGCGTGCGGCGGAACGATAGGCACGCCGTCTTCCATGCCGCGATAAATCCGCTCGGCGAGCTTTCCATAGCAGCTATTGATGGCCAGCTTGATAGCCAGCTGCTCGGGCCCGTTCGGGTCTTTTTTGTCGAACTCAAGCCGCATCTTGAAGGCTTCGGCAACCGGCGCGAAAGGTCCGCGCCCTTCGCGCAAATCCTTTTCAGCCTCTTCCGAGGGATGAAACCAATTCGCCACTTCCACGATCAAGGCTTTTTGGGGCGATACGCCGAATTTATGGCACCATGCGATCGCGGCCAGCACGTCGTCCCGCATATAATAGCCATAGCCCGTCTGCGGATAGAGAATACAGCCGTTTTCAAGCCTGTACGGTAGAGGGTAGAAAGGCGCAGGTTTATAGAACTCAAATCTGACCTTGAAGATCGAAAGAATGCTGCAACGCTCTATTCTCTTCAGCAATGTGTCCCGCTGGGATTTGAGTGCCGTATCGGGAGTTTCCTGTTCCCAGCGCCCGCCGCGCATGCTTGGGAGAAATTGCATCGCGTAAGGATAGGCGCTCGACAAATCATATTGCCAGGCGGGATAGTTATAGGTTCCTTTCACCATCACTTCGAACCGCCCGCCATAATAGGCCCGATGCGCGATGATTTGCTCGTATTCCAGATTGACTGATTTAACCGGCCAGGAATGACCTTGTATAATCTCGCCGGTCTTTTTGTCTTTTCGCGCGCCTATGCCGATATTCTTGAGCAAAGCGCCTGCCGCGCTCGCGGGCGAGTGAAAAGACTTCAGCCGGATTTGCATAGACGTCCAATAGGCGTCCCGCATCATGTGCATGAATTTAGCAGTCGAATAAAGCTCTAGCGATGTGTAATGTTTGACGGATGCAGCGTCTTCGAGATGGAAGGAAGCCCGCTTGCCCTTGTTCTCGCGAATAGTTTCAAAATCCTCGCTACTAATCAGCCCGCGTTTCATCAAGGGCCTGATCGTTTCAACAAAACTCTTGGGCGAGAACCGGAATATGTCATAGATGCGGATTTTCCGTTTGAATTGCAGTCTGCGCGGCTGCGCGCCGCGCTGGTATTCAGGCGAGTTTTTATGTTCGGGTTTTTCGCCATATGGATCATCGGGCCAGCGCAATTCGCCAAGATCAAACCGCCTGTGCGGCTGCATCTGAATTGCGTATTGCTTCCAAAAGACATAGCCCTGCATTCGCTTGCAGGGCGGCTTGAAGGCGCGCTGCCTGACGATCTCGTATGCGCGGGAAAACGGAATGTCTTTCAGCCACATGGTCCAATCGTACATCGCGGAAAACATGACGAAGATCGCGTTACCGTACAGCTCTGGAAGCGATAGCAAAAAATCGAAGCACTCTTCCGTTTTCAGCCCGCGATCGCGCGGCGCTTCGAGCCAATGCGGTGTTAGGGGTTTTGCATCCGCGATTGAAGTTCCGTAAGGCCGTTCGATCGCCGCCGCGCCTACAAGGCTCAGCTCGTGCGGTTCGAAATAATTGCCGCTGCCGTCTTTTTTGAGATATCTGGATTTCGTGCCATCCTGCCTGTAGGCTTCGAGCGGCGTGCGGCCTTGCGCATCGAGCATGTGCGCCGGGCAGCGCCCCTCGCTGTCAATCGCGACAAAGAGACGGTTGAGATATTTATCGTTCGAAGCTTCACGCGCGCGTTCACGCACGCGTTCGTCGCGCGCGGCACCTTTGGCGCTTTCGTCGAAGCGTGTATAGCGGGCGCTGCCCCTGCCGGATTTATTATAGCGTGTGTGGCGGGCGCGTCCTTTTTCAGATTTATTGTATTCGGCATAACGGGCTCTCGCCTTCTCCGGGTTTTGCAAATCGTGCTGCCGCCGGCGGCTGAGCGGCTCGAGCGCGTACCAGTAGGGGCCTCTGGCCTCGTCCGTCACAACTCTGTGGATCGCGGGCTTGCCGTCACGCCGCGTGCTTGTACGCCCAAATTCCACAAGTCCGGCTGTTGGACGTAACGGCAATTCCGGTTCGAACGGAACGTCTTCATAAACCGGCTCTAAATCCGGCTGAAACGGAATGCTTTCCTCGCTCACGCGGCGGCCTCACCAACGCTATAGGACATTTGCATCCGCCTGGTCCGCTCGTCGTCCGGGCCATAATACCGAAACATCAGCTCGGCCGCTTCTCTGTATTCTTCCTCCGGCAGCATGCCGCGGCCGGTTTGGAGATACCGTTCATGCTGCGCGTTAAGTTGCTCAAGCCTATCGAGAACTTTCCGCGTCTGTCTCTTCCCGCGCCCGAACCCGTGCGCGGAAGCCCGGGCTTTAGCAGTTTCGCCGATACGCTTGTCGACCGAACGGGTCTCGCGCTGTCTAATAGCCCGCCGTTCACTATCCGCGCTGAGATACGGGCGAGTGCCTTCCCTATGTTCCTTAGCAAGCTTTTCCGGCGGCAGCGCCTCGCCGTACAGCTCTTCCGCCCGTTTTGCTCTATGCTGCCTGTTCGTGGCGAAACCGGATTTTGAAGTGACGCGCTTGCCTTTCTCGACATAGATTATTGAGGTTTCCTTGAGCTTGCGCGCGCCCTCGGGAAGCCCCTTGTTGATAAGGCGGATTTCCGCCGGTGTCGCTTTCCTGGTTTGGCTTGTGGGAAGCGATGCGACGTCCACACGCCCGCGCCGGGGATGAGGGCTTTGCGGATGACGCCCCAATAATGCTTGATAGTGGACAGAAGGGAACGCCTAGCCATTAGCGTGTCCCTCCAACATCAAATCCGGCTGCACAGAAGCGCGGATGCTGTTGTATTGCGGTTAGTGCTGTGATAGGCATTATTTCACCTGTCGAGCTGTGATAGGTTTTATTTCACCCTGTCAAAATTCATCGTCACGAACCCGGCCGCTCCAACGGCCGGGCTTTTCTGTTTATTCGGCGTTTCCGCCGTCCTCCAAAAGGCTTATGTCACCGCCATCGCGGAGCCAGCGATCAATCTCTTTCCAGCGGATAAACGGCGCGCCGCCTGTGAATTCCTCGACGAGCGGATGACAGGGGTTGCGCTTGCAAAAATCTTCAACAGCGGCGCCGATAGTTTTAATGGCGCGCTTCCAGCCGCGCGGGCGTCTAGAAGGGCGCACCATCGCTATGCTGAAAAAGAGGTGCGGAGATAAATTTCCACGGCTTCCCTGAGCGGCATTGGGTCAATTTGCCGCTTGCGGCCGCTGTTAGGGGTTGGTATTCCTGAAGATGTACCCCACATGAAAAACTCCTTTTGCTTGGGGTGCGTGATTGTAATCGTCCATGACCGGCGGCGCGTAGCCCCATGCGCCGCCGGAATTTTGTTTGCGAAGTTAGTCATCGATCGTCAAGATACAGGCCGCTGCGCTGCGCGCCGTCAGGCCCGTAATACCGAAACTTCAGCTCGGCCGTCATGGATCATGCCGCCTTGAAAAATTTCCATCGGTGTTCCCGCAACCGCCGATCGACTTCCTTAAGCCCGCCGCTTGTAACAACCGTTCCAATACCGTGTTGCAGGCAGACGTCTAACAAGCCTTCCCTGGACATACCAAGCTCGCGCGCCCGCTTTTCAATATCCAGATGAGGCTCCGGCGGTATTCTCATCGGGGTCCGTTCGGAACCTAGCTGGCGCACGGCGCGATAGCGCTCAATGAGTGCGGGCAGGTCTGGGCGGTACAGGATAGGCGTCCCGAAGCCTAGGATAAGGTTGAGAGCGTGCTGACGGCGGAACCCGGCTTCGAGAGCCATGCGATCGATCGTGTCTGCGAGCTCTTTGCGAGGCGACGCTACACTACAACGGTTCATACTCACCTCGCGATAACATCGTTTAGCATGATGCTTTTCTAAATTTAACCGCTCGCCAGGTCAACTCCGAACCGCAAGTTTCAGGCCCCTGTCCGCATGTATCAGGCCCTGTCCGGCTGTTGTACATTCGTGTTAGAAGCATACATCCGTGTAATTATTGTATTAGTATTATACATTCATGCGGCGGTGCCGGTTTGGCGAGCTCTCGGGCCGGACTTCGAGCGAGCACTCAAGCCGGACTTCAAGGGAAAAACCCGTGACATAAAGAGCGGGTTTTTTCGAGAGGCACGAGGGCGAGAGAAGCCCGCGACATAAGGAGCGGTCTTTCGAGAGGCGCGAGGACCTCGAGGGCGTCGAGGGCGTCGAGGGCGAGGTGAGAGTATCTGCGGATCGCGGCTGAAAGATATGTGCATTGACGGCGGGAGCCTCGATATGCCGCGCCACTGCCTGCGGCGAGGTGCGCTCCCGGCACACAGTGCCTCGATATATAGCCCCTGCCTACAGCGCCGTTATACTCCCAATATTACACAGCGCGCTTGTTCGATGTGCTGTTTGCGATGCGATTTGCGATGCAGATTTGCGATGCAGGTTTGCGATGCGGGTTTTGATGCGGGGTTGCGATGCGGGGATTTGATGCGGGGGTTTTTGTGCAGGTTTGCGATGCAGATTTGCGATGCAGATTTGTGATGTGATTTGCGATGCGATTTGCGATGCAGATTTGTGATGTGATTTGCGATGCAGGTTTGCGATGCAGGTTTGCGATGCAGATTTGTGATGTGATTTGCGATGCGGGTTTGCGATGCAGATTTGCGATGCAGATTTGCGATGTAGATTTGTGATGTAGATTTGTGATGCAGATTTGCGATGCAGATTTGTGATGTGATTTGCGATGCGGGTTTTGATGCGGGGTTGCGATGCGGGGATTTGTGCAGGGATTTGATGCGTAAAATTACCGCATACCCGGCAGTGTTACCGCATGCCCGGCTGTGTTACCGATGTTATGTTATAACGTTTTTTCAGACACGCGAGTTGTATGCCTTTAGCTATGCTTTTAATGCTGGTGGAAGTGTCGTAGTCGTTCTTATATGACACACGCGAAACGTTTCACGTGAAACTTTTTGTCCGCCCGTGCGGAAAATCTTACAAAGCCGCTCTGCCGCTCACTCCTTCTTTTGGCTTCTGAACAAAAACGGCGCGACGTCGCCGACGCCCGGCGGTCTTTTCGTCGCAAAGGGCAGGGGGCGGCAGACCGCCATGGCGGAGAGCCCTACCCGCGCCGTCAGAAGCCCGTTCAGCACGCCTTCGCCAAGGCGGGCCGACACTTTCGCGGCGATCCCGTGTCCGACGAACTGCTGAAGCAGGCTGTCGCCCGCCGCCATGCCGCCGGTGATGGCGAGATGCGAGGCGATTGATCGCAAAAGCTTCAGAAAGCCGAAAAAGCCCGGCCTTCCGCCATAGATCGTCGCGATTCGGCGGATGAGTCTGACTGCCTGCGCCGCGACAAAGACGACATCGATGATCGCGCGCGGTGCGAGCGCCGTCACCATCGACACGCGCTTTGCGGCGACCGCGATCTCATGCTGCACCAGCATGTCGAGCGGCTCGATGAGGGTGCGCTCGGCGATGTCGATCAGATCGCGCCCGTCGACGATATCGTGCGCGAGATGGCGGAGCTGGCCGCGCGCGCGCGCCGCTTCCGGCCGCGCGGCGTAGAGCGAGGAGAGCTGGTCGATGAGGCGCCGGGCCTCCTTGAAATCATCTTTCTCGCGTGCCTGCGCGAGCCCAATATGGAGGTCCGCGACATGGCGCTGACGCAAAACGCCGCCAATTTCCCGCACCCCAAGCACGAGAAGGGCGGTGCCAGCAACGCCCGCGAGCGCGAGGCCAATAAGTCCAAAGGCTGGCGACCATGCGAAGAGATCGTGGATAAGCCGCTCCAGCCAAAGAGCAAAGCCAAGCGAAACAAGACCTCCCGCCGCCGACCAGAAAAGGCTGCCCCAGGACAAGAATGAGCGAGCGGCTATTCCCTCCCTCTGGGCGGCCTCGACCGCCGCTTCGCTGGCACCAGGGGGCGCCATCATGGCCTCGGCCTCCGCTTCGTAGGGGTCGGCCAGGGCCTCGATGACCATTGGGCCTTTCGGATTCCCGTTATCGGTCAGCCCGCTCGGGCCAAGACGGAATGCACGCGGGCGGGGTTTTTGTTCAAGCGGCACGAAAGACCTCATTGCGGCATTTGATCAAAACGCGCGGGAGAAAAACGTTTCCCCCGATGTGGCGCCCGGCGCCGGAATATATAAGGCGTTATCCATTGCCGGTGTTACGTCAACCGGTCGCCAAGGAGAAACTGGAGGGCGCGGTCGAGCCTGATATGTGGCGGCGGGAGGAGCTTGCCGTCCTCGGTGCTTATGGCGGGGGGAGGGCGGAAGCGGACAAAACGGTAGTCAATGTCGGCAGGTTTGAGAGGCCGTGTCTCGTCACGGAACACGGTTTCGGGATCGTCCGGCAGCTCGCCGGGATAGATAGCCGCCTCCGTGTTTCCGTCGAAGACCTCGCCGTCGATATGCTCTCCTTTGAGGGGCGTACCGATGACGGCTTCGAGCGCGGGGCCGTCGGGGCCGCCGATCTTGGCCTCGCGTGTCGCCCTCACCGCGGCAAGCGCGATGACATCGACCTCGGCGCCAACCGCCTCGACCCGCGCGATGGCCTTGCTGGTCAGGTGCCGCAGGATCGCTTCGAGCCGGTCATGGTTGGTGTGATGCAGGTGATCGGCCTTGGTCGCGGCAAAAAGGATTTTGTCGATCTTGGGCTTGAACAAAGTGGACAGAAGATTGCCGCGGCCGGCCCGGAACGCGGCCAGGACATTTGTCAGGGCTGTTTCGAGATCGCGCATCGCGGCGGGCCCCGCGTTCAATGCGGCGAGCGCATCGACGAGGACGATCTGACGGTCGAGCCGCGAGAAATGATCGCGGAAGAAGGGCTTGACCACATGTGTCTTATAGGCCTCGTAGCGCCGCTCCATCATGGCAGCGAAGGAGCCCGGCGGAAAGTTCTCCCCCTCCTCGATGGCGAGCGGGGCGAAAGTCAGGGCGGGCGAGCCTTCGAGATCGCCTGGCATCAAAAACCGGCCTGGCGGCAGGCTTGAAAAATGATATTCGTCCGCGCGGCATGCCCGCAGATAATCAGTGAAAAGCTCGGCCTCGCGGCGTGCCTCTTCTTCATTGGCAGGGGCGCGCGGATCGATATTGGCGGCAAACCTCCGCCATTGCTCCGCGAGCGGCGCGCGCGCGGCGGTCGCGGAGGCAATCAACGTCTCACGCGACCACTGCGCGAACGACTTGGAAAGGAGCGGCAGATCGAGCAGCCACTCGCCCGGGTAATCGACGATGTCGAGTGCTAGCGACTGGCGGCCGGGCCGCATTCCCATCCGCTGATCGAAATAAATGCGAAGGCGAAGCTCTGAAATGCGCCGTGTCGATTGCGGCCAATGGCGGGAGGCTCCGTTGCCTTTGGGTCCAGCAAGCGCGGCAATATGGTCCTCATAGGGGAAGCGGGGAACGGCATCGTCCGGCTGCGGCTCCAGAGCTGCGCCGATGAGCCGCCCTTCGGCATGGACACGAAAGACAGGCAAGGTGTTTCTGCGGCCGCGCAAGGCTGGGCTCGCTGCTTTGGTCAAATGCTCGATGAGGGCGGTGATGAAGATCGTCTTTCCGGCGCGCGAAAGACCTGTGACGCCAAGGCGAACATGCGGACCGGCCGTCAAGTCAACAAGGCTTTGCGCTGCGGCTCGGGCTTCGAACAGAAAGTCGGAAATTAACGGCAAAGCAGGGTGGCTTTCTGAGGATTATGCGAGAGGAGACCTGAAGAAATGCAAGATGGGGTAGAGCAAATGCACCCCAAAGTGCAGCCAGGGGAAGGCCTATTTGTCATTCTGCGGGGAATGTCCAGAAAAAGTTGATCGCGTCTTTGGCCCCAATCTATCAGAAGCGCAAGCCTCAGCGAGGAACCTAATTGGGAGGGGGAGAGGCGCTGCCTTGAGCCTCTCCGGTTCGGGCTGCTCCTCCGGCAAGGCTTCTCGGAGGAAGCCGGCCGATCGCGGCGGCGATCAGGTCAGGCCGTGCAGCCATAGGACCGATCTCGACCTTGGCCATATTATCGAGAAGGCGATGGGAGAGCGGCGCCCGCTCTCCCATCGGCCAAAAAGAGATTCAAATCCTCATTTGGGCTTGCCGCAATGCCCTCGATTGCCCGCGCGGCGGCGGCGTAGTTGCGGATCCGGCTCACTTCTTCGCTGAAACATAATGTGCCGGCCGGCTGGTCTGCTGGGACAGGGGACTCGATCGCGGCGATGTTTGCGAGCGGCAAGGGTGCGAGAGACATGAGCATCTGCGCCGAGCGCGGGCGTTCGCCCATGCCGGCGGCGATCTCCGGCTCCGGAATCATGGTCAGCGGACAGGCGGGGATGGCCGGACGGTGCAATGCTGCTGTGCCAGGCCCATGAAAAAGAAGCTGCCGGTGCGCAGCGAGCCAGCGCGCGCGCAACGTCTTTAGAATACCGTGCGGAGCATCGCTTGCAAGAAATGCCCGCTGTATAGCACGAGGCTTAGGCCGGGCAGCTATGGTGTTTCTGGGGCACATTGGGCTGGCGCCCAGTGCGACAGAATTGCTAAGGCCGAGCGGCGGTTGTAATCGAGATAGTAGCGCCGTAGCAGCATCACCGCGGCAAGCGCGCCATCAATTGCCGGCGCGAAAGCGACGTGACCCTCGGCATCCGCCGCGATCTCACCGGCCCAGCGGGCTCGTTTGACGCACCAGTAATTATTCAGCTTCACGCAACGCGGGCCATCCGGCAGCCGGCACCAGAGCTGAGCTTCGTTTTCATTTCTTGAGAAAGCTCAAGATTATCCTTGGCCTCGCTGCGCCAGTTGGAAACCGCACGCAAAGCTGGTTCAAACTTGATGCCCGCGGGAGCCGAAGATGTTGCGCCGATCGAGGGAGCCGCGGCCGGAGTATCTGGTCCCGGCGCGCTTTCCTCGATCACATCCGTCTGATGCACCCCAGAGGCATGTGCTGGGCCTGCCGCCAGGAGCAGAATGACAGCAGAAATTTCAAAAAACAGGTTTCTCGAGGGGCACGGAATCGCATGAGATTTTTGAAAAAGATCATAAAGTAAAGGAGATGAAAGGCACTAAGTAAAAGAGATGCTGGTTACGCCGCCGCCGGCGAGACCCGGGCCGTCCCGGCTATCTTCGCGTGGCCAACACCTCCGCTGGGCCGCGCCCGGCAGCATGAGCCGCGGCATCTGCGGTATATAAACGGAATCTGCATCGTGCATAAGAAGGAGCCTGAGCATCGCTTAAATGAGCTCGGCGGGAATCACATGCAAACTCTTATGCTGGCGCATGAAAGCGGTGCCAGACGATAACTCGATCCTCTGCCATTGAGCCGGTTCTATCCGGGAACGATCGCCGTTTGCGATCAATTTTTCCACCCGCCTCCCCGGGCCAATGGGCGGACGAGCATTGACCTTGCGTCTCTACGGTTCCAGATCGCGGGCCATTCGCACAGTTCGAGCGCTCACGAAGAAGCAGACTCCAGCCAAACTTCTATGCTTGTTCTCAGAAACGAAGTTTCACGTGGTTTCGCGGTGA
>Ga0209062_1005872_pt1 | contig 11604 bp, 11 predicted proteins | sample Coa_R2_2_FD_187158 | JGI IMG/M metagenome (GOLD analysis project Ga0209062, IMG submission 187158) | Surface soil microbial communities from Centralia Pennsylvania, which are recovering from an underground coalmine fire - Coalmine... | ecosystem: Environmental > Terrestrial > Soil > Unclassified...
AGTATGTGCGGACCGGGCAGACGTTCGAGTACGGCGGCACCGTGCCCCATTGGCGCGCCATCTATGACGACAAGGGCCGCGTAATGGTCGCGATGTGCTTCAACATGGACCTGGGCGATTCCTGGGAGCACGCGGATAACCCGGAGTACCCGGAGCGGTTTTCCGCGCTGGGCATCCGCATCGGCGTGAACTACGTCGTGTACGCGATGACGCACTGACGGCGCTACTGTGCCGCCAGGCGGGCGACGCGTCCGTCCTCCAGCGTGAACCACAGCGCCTGATCGGGGCCCGCCGCCATCCATGCGGGGTAGCTCGGGAACAGGCCGGCCGAGGGCACCGCATATTCCTGCACTTTACCCGAGGTCGAGATGGCGCCGACGCGGCCGCTGAGCGGGCCTTCCGTGAACCAGAGGCGGCCGTCCGGGCCGCGAGCGATGCCGGCGGGGAACGCGGGTGCGGAGGGCAGCGGGTATTCGACCGCCGAGCCGTCCGTGCCCATCCGGCCGATTCGTCCCGCGGCCCATTCGGTAAACCACAGCGCGCCATCGGGGCCGGCCGCGATGCTCGAAGGCTGCGAGCCTGCGGTAGGAACCGGGAATTCGACGATGTTGCCGGCCGTATCGCAGCGGCCGATCTGGCCGGCGGCGATCTCCGTGAACCACAGCGCGCCATCGGGGCCGAGCGCGATGGCGGCGGGCAGCGCGTTCGTAGTGGGCACAGCGTATTCCGTAATCGTGCCATCCGCGCCGATGCGGCCGATGTTGTTGCCATACATCTCGGTGAACCAGAGGCCGCCATCCGGGCCGAGCGCAATGCCATAGGGGTAGGCGGGCACGGTGGGCAGGGGGTACTCGGTGATGGAGCCGTCCTTTGCGACCCGGCCGATGTTATTGCCGCGCAGTTCGGTAAACCACAGGGCGCCATCGGGACCGGCGGCGAGGAAGTAGGGATAGGCGTCGGAGGTCGGCACCGGGAATTCCGAAATCGCGCCGGAGGTCGAGATGCGGCCGATGTTGTTGCCGTAGAGTTCGGCGAACCACAGAGCGCCGTCGGGGCCGGCGGCGATGCCTTTGGGCTCGGAACCGGCGTTGGGCAGCGGGTATGTGGCGAGGGACTGGGCGGAGGCCGCCCGCGGAAGCGCGGTCGCTATGAGGCCCAGAAATACCGGTACGGCGCGGCGCAGCAGGGCAAATGGCAGTGTCATCACAGACTGAAAACGCCTCCACACGGTTTGAGTTGCGCGATCGGGATGGCCAAATCGGGCCACCTTAAAATGAAATGCCGATCTGGAACTGCCTATTATAGACCGGCGCAGCGTGCGCGATCGCACGGCATCGCGCGTGGACGGCAGCTCCTGCGGGTGCGCAAATGGCACCGAAGTTGCACCTTGAATGTTATGCGAATCGCACTCATGTCGCTTGCGGTGGCTACGGCGATCGGCCTGACGTGCTGTGGCCCCAAATCCGAGCAGCGCAGCAGCTCCGCGGCGCGCCAGGCAGGGCGCGAGACCCACCAGGTGGCGCAGGATCTGAACCGGGCGGCGCAGCAGGCCCAGGACCACTTGCGGCGGGTCGGCCGGTCTTTCCAGCAAGGGTGGAATGAGGTGGGAGGGCAGAATCAGCGGCCGCAAAACCCGCAGCGGCAGGGGCCCTCGAAATGAGCGCCGTTTGGCCGCATCGTCCCTGGTCGTACGGGGCCGGAGTGGTAGGCGCGAGAGGAATCGAACCTCCAACCCTCGGTTCCGAAGACCGATGCTCTATCCGTTGAGCTACGCGCCCGCAGCAGACATTATCGCGCAAATCTGCGGTAACATGGCCGTTCCAACCTATGAAACTCACGTTCTGGGGAGCGGCCGGGGGAGTCACGGGCTCGATGCACCTCGTCGAATCGGGCGGCCGGCGGATTCTGCTGGATTGCGGCCTCAACCAGGGCCGGCGCAAGGAAGCGGACGCCAAGAACCGGCATCTTCCGTTCGCGGGCAGCTCGATCGACGCGGTGGTGCTCTCCCACGCGCACATCGACCACAGCGGCAACCTGCCGACGCTCGTGCGCGGCGGTTTCAGCGGGCCGATCTACGCGACCCCGGCGACCATCGACCTCTGTAACTGGATGCTGCGCGATACGGCCCACATTCAGGAGAAAGATGCCGAGTTCCTGAACAAGCGCCGTGACCACCGGAAGGCAATCGGAATCGAGAACGGCCACGCCGAACCGCTCTACAGCATGGCGGATGCCGAGCGCACGCTCCCGCTGTTCCGGCCGGTTCCCTACCACACGCGGCAGGAGCTCGGGCCCTGCCTGAGCTTCGAAAGCTATGACGCCGGGCATATCCTCGGCTCCGCGGCGGTGGTGTTGCACGAGGCCTCGGGCGCGCGCGGCGTGAGGCTCGCGTTTTCCGGGGACGTAGGACGGCCGAACGCGCCGATCATCCGCAGCCCGGAGGCGATGCCGCCGGTCGACTACCTCATCCTGGAGAGCACCTACGGCGGCCGGCTGCACAAGAGCCTGGACCACGTCGTGAACCGGCTGGAGGCGGTGGTCAACCGGACGGCCGGGCGCGGCGGCCGCATCATCGTGCCGGCCTTTGCCGTGGGAAGGACGCAGCAACTGGTGCTGCTGCTGCACCAGCTCGCCAACGAGAAACGCATCCCGAATATTCCGATTTACGTGGACAGTCCGCTGGCGGTGAACGTGACGGACGTGTACCGCGCGCATCCGGAGTGTTTCAACGAGGAGACGCGGGCGTACCTCGGCAATCACGAGGACCCGTTCGGCTTCCGGCGCCTGCAATACATCCGGGACGCGGAGGACTCAAAGAAGCTGAACGATCTGCACGGGCCATTTGTGGTGATTTCGGCCTCCGGGATGGCGGAGCAGGGACGCATCCTGCACCATCTGCGGAACAACATCGAAGATCCGCGCAATACGGTGCTGATCGCCGGCTTCATGGCGCAGGACACCTTGGGCCGGAAGCTGGTCGAGAAATGGCCGGAAGTGCGCATTTTCGGCGAGCCGGTGCGGGTACGCGCGGAAATTGCGAGTCTGGACGAGTTGAGCGCCCACGCCGATCAGAGCGAATTGTTCGATTGGATTCGTCCGATGGTCCCTTCCCTGCGCCGCGTCTTCCTGGTGCACGGCGAGCCGGAGCAGGCCGAAACGCTGGCCAAGTTGTTGAAATCGCGGCACAATCTGGATGCCATAGTGGCCGCGCCGGGATTATCTTTCGATCTTTCATCGTAACCGGGCGCGGCCCGGAGGCCATCTATACTGTAGTGATGCGCGAGCGGCGGATGCGGGCGAGACTCGGGGGCTAGGGCATCCGCGCCGCAAAAAGGAGTTTCCATAAGTGAGTCCGACACAATATCCGCAGCCGGAGCCGCGGCGCTCCAGCGTGATGCCCGCCCTGTTGGGCGGCGCCGCCATCGCGCTGGTCGCGGCCAACATTTATCTTTACGTGCAGATCGATCGCGTCCGCTCGGACGTGGCCGCGATGCAGAACAAGCTCAGCAACGAGCTGACGACGCTGCGCGACAGCGCCAACGTCACCACCGAGGCGCAGAAGCGCCATCTCGAGACGCTGAAGGAAGAGCTCGATGCGGCGCGCGCGCAGGCTCGCATGGCCGCCAGCCAGGGCAAGGCGGAAGCGCAGGCCTATGCCGATCAGAGGGTGAAAATGCTCGAGGCTGAGCAGGCCAAGGTGCAGCAGCAGGTTTCGAGCGAAATCTCGGACGTGAAGAGCAACGTGCAGCAGGTGGCGAGCGCCACTGACGCCAAGATTGCCGGGGTTTCGAACGATGTGACCGCGGTCAAGACGCAGGCCACGCAAACGGAATCGGAGCTGCAAAAGACGATCGCCGATCTGAAATCGGTGCGCGGCGACCTGGGCGTGCAGAGCGGGCTCATCGCAACCAACGCCAGCGAACTGGCGGCGCTGAAGCTGCGCGGCGAGCGGAACTACATCGATGTGAAGCTGGTGGGCAAGGAAGCGAAGAAGAAGCCCGTGCGCTTCGGCGATGTTTCGCTCCAGTTGAAGAGCACCAACCCGAAGAAGGGCCAGTACAGCGTCACGGTCTTGGCTGACGATAAGACGGTCGAGAAAGACAACCGGACCATCAACGAGCCGGTTCAGTTTTACGTCTCCAAGGGCGGCCACATCCCGTACGAGCTGGTGATCAACACCGTGACCAAGGACGGAATCGTCGGCTATATCGCGACGCCGAAGGAAACGGCGACAAGGTAAAGGAGAAGTCAGTAGTCAGGAGCTTAGGAGTTAGGAGGAGCGGCTGGGTGCGCCGCATGCTGCACCTCCTAACTCCTCAACTCCTAGCTCCTTCATTCCTCTATTCCCCCTCCGTCGGTTCCACCAGCTTCTCCACATGCACCCTATAAATGGCGGGCTTGCCGTCGCGGTCGCTTTGAAAGTAGACCCGCTGGCTATCGGGGGAGAACCGTGGAGCGGCGTCGGCGGAGTGGCTGCTCTTGTGCTCGCAGAGCGTGAATTCGCGGCGCGTGACGCGCAGTAACAGCAGAATCGTCGGCGATGCGGTGTTACGGCTGGCGCCGACGAAGACCGAGGTGTCGCGGTTGAAGCCGAGGGTGACAAACTGGCTGGTCTTGGCGACCAGACGGTCGCTGTTGGTGTCCGGTGTGTGCTCGCGGATGGCGTTCAATTGCGTGGCGTCATCGGGAAAGTTGAGATAGAGCAGAGTGCGGCCGTCCGGCGCCCAGTTCGCCGGGCCGACGCGGCCGGGCGCGAGCTTGAGCCTGCGGTTCCGCTGGCCGTCGGAATTGACGAGCCATAGCGCCTCGTCCCCCTGGCGATAGAGGATCTGCGCGCGCAGCGGGCGGGCGATCGGATGGCTCATCGCGAACGGCGCTTCCACGACGGTCGCCGCCGCGCCCTGCGACAGCGAGACCAGACGCAGGCGCGAGACATCGGCTCTCCGCTCGGCGAGGGCGGCGTGCGTGCCATCGGGGCCGACGCTCATGCCGGGGCAGCGCTCCCAGTCCGCAGGCGTTTCGTACAGACGGCGATCGCGCAGGCTGGTGAAGCCGGCGATCCAGAGGCCGCGGCCGGCGCAGTAGCAGAATGAGCGGTTATCCGGAGTAAGGGTGAGGGAAGCCGCGTCCAACTCCTCGGCGGCGGTCAACTGCCGCGCCTCGCCCGTTTTGACCTCCATGCGAAACGCCTGAAGCGAGCCCGCGCGATCCGCGGCGAAGAGCAGCGCGCCGCTGTTGCGCGTCATGGCGCGGTTGTAATACGCGGGGAGGATGCTGGAGGAGGCGGGATCGGTGAGGCGAAAAACATCGATTTCCGTGGTGGGATCGGAATAACGCCGGACGGCGCTGGGAAAGACGGCGCCCTTGCCGGATTGGGCCATCAACCGTCCCGCGGCGAAACCGGCGAGCACGGAGCGGCGCGAGAGGCCCATAGGAATGATGGTATCAGCGCGAAGGGGGGCCGTCGAGACTGCGGAGTTCCGTGAGGAAGCGCCGCACCGGCGCTTCCTCACGGCCGACCGATTGCCCTATTTACCCAGCTCGCGCCGGAGCGTCTGGCACGATTCGTCTTCGCACGGCGTGATCCAGGCTTTGCCGTCTGTGATCGCGCTGCGAACCGTCGGGGTCGAGACGACCCTGTCGCCGATCACCACCGCGATTTGCCGGTCGATGTGCGAACGCGTCAGAGCCGCCAATCGCCGGGCGGCCTCGGGCGCGAGTTGAACCGACAACCCGCTGCCGCGCGGTCCGCGCTGAATCTCAGGCTTCCCTTCGATGACGAGCGGCGCGAATTTCGCCGTATCGAGCAAGACGTCTTTGCCTTCGTACTTCCGGGTAACCAGATTCTTCGCCGTCGTGTTGCCTTTCTCAACGGCGTAGATGCCGTTCGCGAGCCGCCCGTTTTGGGCGGTCAAAGCGCTGCTCCACAGCGCGGCAATCCACATTACTTTCTTCATGAAATTTGCCTCCAGAGACACTACCCAGGTGGACGACGGCGCTCACGAACCTGTCGCGAGCGCGAACCCTTGCGATGCCGGATCAGCAGTGGATGGGTGGAGGCCGGTGCAGGAGGGGCGGGAAGGTCCCGGGCGCCGGCGGCGGAACTGCCCGCACCGTCGATCCGCAGTGGGCCTCTGGCGCTACCAAGCCAAACGGCGCTTCGCCGTTCGCGGCGTGGAGACTCGAGTCGATCCTCGATACCGCTTTCGACTGCTCCGCCGCTTGGAATGCGGGCGCTGCCGGCCCGCACGGGGCTGAGAACCAGATGGCGGAATCGGGCAACTGATGCGCGTGCGCACGCGCCATCGCCAGCCCAAGCACCAGGATCGGCGCCAAGGCAAGGGCGAAGCCTGTGCACCTGCGAACCATACATCGATGCTACACCCGCCCGCGCGATCAGTGTCGCGCGAACCAGTCGAGCACCCGCGCGGTGTATTCGTCGCGCGCCACGCCGATCGCATTGGCGTGGCCGGCGCCGGGCACTTCCCAGAGTACGGTCGAGCGCGGGTTCGCGGCGTGGAGGCGGCGCGAATGACGGAGGGGGATGTTGTCATCGGCTGTGCCGTGGATCAGGAGAACCGGCACGGAGGTGGCGCGCACAGCGGCCTCCGGGGACGCCTGACGGAGGTCGATCCCGTAGCGCAGGCGGCCGTAGAGCAGCCCGAGCGGGACGATCGCATCGGAGAGCGGGTGCGGCGCGCCGGCCTGCTTCATGCGGTCGAACGCGATGGATTCGAAATCGGCGAACGGGCACTCGGCGGCCACAGCCCGGAAACGGCGCTCGATGGCAAGGGACTGGAGCAGGATGGCGGCGCCCATCGATTCGCCCAGGCCGTAGAGCCGTGTCGCGCCGGTTCGGGCGAGGAGCCAATCGGCCCAGGAATGGACGTCGCCCGCTTCGCGCACCCCGTAAGTGATGATGGACCCGCCGCTCGCGCCGTGGCCGCGAGCGTCCGGCGTCAGGACGAAATACCCGGCGCGGAGCAGGAAATCAGCTTGCGACAGGACGCCGGCGCGGGTATCGGCAACGCCGTGCAGCAGGATGGCCGCGCCGCCGTTCGGGTGGGCGGGGCGGAACACCCAGCCATCGAGCGGCGTGCCGTCGGCGGCGGCGAGGCGCGCGGTCTGCCACTCGGAACCCGTCGCAGCCGCCAGGCCGCGGGCATCGCGCGGGTCCGGGCGCGGGCGCTCGCGGATGTGAACGGCGTTTTCGCCGGCGAAAATGGCTGCGCAGAGGGTTACAACGGCGGCGCCGGTCACGCCGGCGGTGAACAATCTGCGGGTCGGGAGCACCTGATTCGATGTTAGCGCGCCATCCATCCAGCCGCCGAGGCGCCGGGACGCAGAGAAAACGGAGTGATTATCATCGGACGATGCCTGACGAGTGCCTGTTTTGCCGCATCGCCGCCGGGAACGCGTCCACGGCGGATGTCTTCTACCGGGATGAGCTGACGGTCGCGTTTCTCGATCACCGGCCGCTCTTTGCGGGGCATTCTCTGCTGATTCCGCGGGCGCATTACGAGACCCTGGTGGACCTGCCGCCGGAGCAGGTCGGGCCGCTGTTCGCGAATGCCCGCACGCTCGCCCGGGCGGTCCAGGAGGCGATGGGGGCGGAGGGCAGCTTCGTCGCGATCAACAACCGCGTGAGCCAGTCCGTGCCGCACCTGCACATTCACGTGGTCCCGCGGCGGCGCAAGGACGGGCTGCGCGGTTTCTTCTGGCCGCGCGGTAAGTATCGCGACGCGGAAGAGGCTGCCGGCGTGTGCTCGGCGCTGCGTGCGGCCATGGATCGTCTGAAACCACCCCGCCGGTGAGGTGGTGCGGTAACACGCGGCACAACCGGCATTTCTCCGGGTAATGCGCCGCACGGAAATGCCGCCTCGCCGTCCTTAAACTGACTCACAGCGGAGATCGCGGCTCGCGATATCCCGGCATTCAAGAGGAGATTTTGACGACATGAGACGACTACCGTACACGTGTATTCTGCCCGCGCTCCTGCTAAGCGGAGCGGGACTCGTCCTGCCGCGCGCGGCGCAGGCGCAGACCGCTTGCAGCAATGCGTTCCTTTCGGGAACCTACGCCGCCAACGTTTCGAGCGCGAGCTTTCTTTCTGTGCTTGCGGCGTTGAACGGCACGGCGGCGCTTGCGACCGCGGCCACGCCGGCGTCCAGCGGAGACACCGGGACGAACGCGCCGGCGGCCGGCGGTAACGTGAATTCCGGCCAGGAGTTCTTCGGCTCCGGTGCAGGCAAGGTGAATACGGCGAGTACGCCGTCCACGACGCTCACCGGGAACGGCTTTCTGAACAACCCGATGAGCATCGGCGGCGCGAACCCGAGCACGAGCGTGTTCACCTTCGATGGAATGGGCAACATTCTGGGACAGCCGGTGGGGACGGTTCCGGTGCAGGCGGGCACCTACTCGGTGAACTCGGACTGCACGGCAACGATCTCGCTCGCGACCGGTCAGAAGTTCAACGCGGTCGTGGCGGGAGATGGCTCGCAGGTGCTCTTCCTGGAGAATAATGCGGGCCAGGGCGGAGCAGTCGGAACGCTGCGGCGCACCAGCGCGGCATGCCTCGCCCGGACCGGCCAGCCCCAGACCTTCGCGTTCAGCTTCTTCGGCACGCAGGCCAGCCCGGCCACAACGGGAACCGGGGTCACGCTGGCTCCCTCCTCGGCCCTCGGCTCACTGCAGTTGAATGGCGCCGGCAACTTCACGTTGACGGAGTGGGTCTACCAGAACGGCGCCACCACGCCGGTCACGGAATCGGGAACGTATTCTGTGGATGCCAACTGCGGCGTGACGCTCAACTTCCCCGGCGGCGCCGGCTCGGCGGCGTCCGGGTTCGCGGTGCCGGCAACCTTCCACGCGTCGCTCGGAACGAACGCCACGGGAACCCCGGCAATGACCACGCCGATGGGGTTGCTGGTGATCAATCCGGAATCGTTCACGACGGTGAACGCGATCGCGGTGGCGCAGTAGCTCGGCGCGGGGCAGGCCCGGCGTAAGCAATGGGCCTGCCCTGCCACCGCGGTTAAAGGCGCTCGGCGAGGATCTTCCGCCGCTGCTCTTCGCGGAAATCGTGGAGGCGGCGGCGCAGTTCGGGGCGGCTGGCCGCGAGAATCGCAATGGCGAGCAAGGCGGCGTTGCGCGCGCCGGGCGCCCCGATCGCCAGCGTGCCCACCGGAATTCCGGCGGGCATCTGCGCGGTCGAGAGGAGCGAGTCGAGGCCTTTGAGCGATGCGCTCTCCATCGGTACGCCGAGCACGGGCAGAACCGTGTGCGCGGCGCACACGCCGGCCAGATGAGCGGCGCCGCCTGCGGCGGCAATCACGACCTCGACGCCGCGCCCCTCGGCTTGGCTGACATATTCCGCCGTTTCCACCGGAGTGCGGTGCGCGGAAAGCACGCGGCATTCGTGCGGGATCTCGAATTTCGTGAGCATCTCATCCGCCTGGCGCATGACTTCCCAGTCGGACTTGCTGCCCATCAGTACGATGACGAGCGGTTGTTTTTCGGGCATGGTGGTGATGTTTATTGTCCCTGAGCGAGGCTGAAACCGGCCTGGCCGTTGAAGGATCGCAGCGTTTCGGTCATGGCGATTTCGATGCCGGCATCGGCGATGCGGCGCTGCAGATCGATCAACTGGCCCATCTTCGCGCTGCCCTCGGACACGAAGCGGCAGCGGAAGCTATCCGTGCAGAAGGTCTCGGCGGCTGCGAGACCGGCGGGCCACACCTTGACGCCGCGATTGTCGATCATCTGCAGTTGCAGACCGTCGCCTGCGAGCTTGCCGACGGCGTCGGCGAGATCGGCGGTCTTGCGGCTCGGCCAGTAGACGAAGACGTCGAGACCCTTGATCTGCGTGTCGGCCGTGACGCGCTGGCCGGCAGCAGGAACGGTGTGGGGCTGGCCGGCGGCGTAGCTGACCGCCTTGAGCGTGTTCGGCTTCTGGCCGAGGCGGGCGATTACCGCGCACGCGAACTCCTTGGTGCCGGCCTTTTCGGTGCTGACGCCTTCGGTAAAGATGTCGTAGGTGTGGATGCCGTCCTCGATCGTGCGGAGCCAGGCGTTGTGAACGCGCTCGGCGACCTCCGGCTGATTGATGTGGACGAGCATCAGCACGGCCCCGAGCAGCAGGCCGGAGGGGTTCGCGAGGTTCTGGCCGGCCCGGCGCGGCGCGGAGCCGTGGATGGCCTCGAACATCGCGCACTTTTCGCCGATATTGGCGGAGCCGGCGAGGCCGACCGAACCGGCGATCTGCGCCGCAACGTCGGAGAGGATATCGCCGTAGAGATTCGGCATCACGATCACGTCGAAGGCCTCGGGCGTATCCGCCATCTTGGCAGCGCCGATATCGACAATCCAGACTTCCTTTTCGATCTGTGGATATTCTGAGGAAATCTCGTCGAATATTTTGTGGAAAAGTCCATCGGTCATCTTCATGATGTTGTCCTTCATGAAGCACGTGACCTTTTTGCGATTGTGGCGGCGGGCGTATTCGAAGGCGTAGCGGACGATCTTTTCACTGCCGGGGCGGGAAATGAGCTTGATGCAGGAAGTGACTTCGGGCGTGAGCTGGTACTCGATGCCGGCGTAAAGATCCTCTTCGTTTTCGCGGACGATCACGACATCCATGCCGGGGTGCTTGGTCTCGATGAACGGATGGTAGGAGACGCAGGGGCGGACGTTGGCGTATTGCCCGAGCGTCTTTCGAGTGGTGACGTTGAGGCTCTTGAAGCCGCCGCCCTGCGGCGTCGTGATGGGGGCTTTGAGGAATACTTTCGTGCGGAGCAGGGATTCCCAGGAACTCGGCTCGATGCCGGCGGTGTTGCCGCGCAGATAAACCTTTTCACCGATCTCGATGGTCTCGATTTCGAGCGCGGCGCCAGCCGCTTCGAGGATCTGGAGGGTAGCGCCCATGATTTCGGGGCCGATGCCGTCGCCGTATGCGACTGTTATGGGAGTTTTGGTAGGCATATCGGAATAACACAGCATATTGGAATGCCTTACACCGCGCAAGGGGAGATAGCGAGCGGGGAGAGAGAGAATACAACCACAACCGGCCGCTGATTCTGACGCAGAGGCGCGCAGACGCGGTGATGCGGCGGGCTTATCCGCCGCCGCCGCCGCCCGGTGCAGGTGGCGCTCCGGGATTGCTGGGAGCGGAAGGCGCCGGGGGCTTGCCGGGATTGCTGCCGCCGGAAGAGCCGGAGCCGGAGCCGCGGTCGCCGGAGGTGCTGGTGCCGGTGGTGCCGCCCGCGGGGACGCTGCCGCCCGGCGTGCTTCGCGGCATGTAGACCAGGAGCTCGCGGGCTTTTTGCATTACGGCGCGTAACAGGTCGTTGCGGCCGACCTGGTTGCCGAGGAGCGGCTGGCCGCGGTAAACCGTGATGGATTCGCCCGGATGCAGTGAGACGGACTTGCCGTACGCGGTCCAGTTGCGGACATCCACCAGGCCTTCATCGACGCTGACGAACGTGGCGCCCTGGTCATCCACGACGACGTCGAAGACCGTGCCGCGGACGGAAATCACGGCTGTCGGGCTGGTGACATTGTTCGGATTGGGTACGCCCGGAGCGTGCTGGATGAAAACCTTCA
>Ga0209062_1005873_pt1 | contig 11603 bp, 10 predicted proteins | sample Coa_R2_2_FD_187158 | JGI IMG/M metagenome (GOLD analysis project Ga0209062, IMG submission 187158) | Surface soil microbial communities from Centralia Pennsylvania, which are recovering from an underground coalmine fire - Coalmine... | ecosystem: Environmental > Terrestrial > Soil > Unclassified...
GCTGGTAGCCCGCGCCGCCGTAGGGCGTCAACGTGCAGCCGATGATCCGGAGGCCGTGCGTGTGGGCGCGCTCGATCAGTTGGCGGTAGCCGGCGATGATGTCGGCGGCCTCGACGTTCTCGCCGGTGTTCGTATCGGAGTGCCCGATATCGTTGATGCCTTCGAGCAGCATCACCCATTTCACGCCGGACTGGCTGAGGACGTCGCGGTCGAAGCGGGCGAGAGCGCTCGAACCGGCGCCGTCGCGCAGGACGCGATTGCCGCCGATCCCCATATTGCCGACCGCGATTGCGGCCGTCTCCTTTTTCGCGGCCAGGCGGGCGGCGAGCAGCGCGGGCCAGGCGTGGTTGGATTCGTTCGAGGAGCGCGCGCCATCGGTGATGGAATCGCCGTAGGCGACGATCAGGAAAGAACTGGACGGCGCCATCACGTCAATGCCGGCGAGGTAATAATACTGCTGCGTGACGATCGGCTCTTCGATGGCGGGCCGCGCCGTGGCGTCGCCACTGGTGACGTAGGCGTTATGCAGACCGGTCGCGTGATTGGTGGGCGGCCCGGTCTCACCGGGAAAGAAGAGGCTGACAGCGACATCCGCGAGCGCGGGGATGGTGAGGTCCACGGGATCGCTGAGGATGACGGCGCCGGGGCCGATGGTTACGCCGGGCCGGCCGTCGAAGGCCAGGGCGCGGTCGCTCGTGGGGACAATGGCCGAATCCTTCTCGCGCAGCGCGATGTGGGCGGAGGCGACCGTCACCGGGGCGGCCCCGAATGCGTTCGACAGTTTCACCCGCACGCGTTTTCCGGGAATGCTGACGCGCGCAATCATGCGCACCGTCTGGTTATGGAATCCGCGGATACCAATGGCCTGGGCGGGAGTCGCGTTGGCCCGCGCGGCCGGCGCGGGGCCGGTGTGAGCCAGGGTCTCGGCGGTGGTCCAGGTCGCGACCCAGTGATCCTGCGCGGGAAGAACCAGCGCCGCCGCGGCGGCAAGGGGAAGCAGGCGGAGCAATCGCATGGCGTCGATTATGGCACAGGTCCGCTCACCCGATCTTCACGTCATCCATGACAAGCCCTTCCACATGCTCGATGACGTTCGGCTTGGCCACGGAATCGAACCGTAGATGGTGCAGGCGGATGTCGCGGATCGGCGCATTGGCATAGCCGCGGAGCGAGAGCGCCGTGGCGGCCTGACGGCAGTGGACGTTTTCCACGGCGACGTCGCGCACCACCGGGGTGAACGGGCCGCGGGGGCCTTCCTCGTATTGAAAGTCGATCTCGATCGCAGGGCCGGCGACCTGGCCGGCTTCGATCTCGCGCATGTAGACGTGCTCGATGACCCCGCCGCGCATGGCGTTGTTCTTGAAGCGCAGGATGCGTTGGAGGTGCGGGCTGTCCATGTGGCAGTTGCGGGCGTACACGTTGCGGATGCCGCCGGAGCATTCGCTGCCGAGCGTGACGCCGCCGTGCCCGTCCTTCATCGTGCAGCTCTGCACGACGATGTTCTCGGAGGGCGCATGCAGGCGGCGGCCATCGGCATTGCGGCCGCTCTTGATCGCGATGCAGTCGTCGCCCGTGTCGAAGGTGCAGCCGTCGATGAGGACATCGGTCGAGGACTCGGGATCGCAGCCGTCGTTGTTGGGCCCGTGGCTGGAAATGTTCACACCGCGCACCGTAACGTTCCGGCAAAGCACGGGGTGGATCTCGTACATCGGTGAATTGACGATCGTCACGCCCTCGACGAGCACGTTTGTGCACCGGTAGGGCTGGAGGAACATGGGGCGCAGGAACGCGCCGTCACCGAAGACGCGCTTCTCGACCGGAACGCCGCTCTCGGCCATCTCGGCCAGGGCGGCGCGGGCCTTGCGCTGGCTGCGATCGGGCGCGGCGCCGCGGCCCGTCCACGGCCACCAGTGCTCAGGCCCGGCCTGGCCGTCGAGCGTGCCTTCGCCGGTGATCGCGATGTTGCGCTGGTCCAGGGCGTAAATGAACGGCGAATAGTTCATGCACTCGATGCCCTCGAAGCGAGTGAGAACGATGGGGTACTGCCGCGGGTCCTGGCTGAAGCGAATCGTCGCGCTTTTGGCGAGGTGAAGATTGACGTTGCTCCTGAGATGAATGGCGCCGGTGAGCCAGTCGTCTTCCGGGACTACGACGCGGCCGCCGCCTGCCGCATTGGCGGCGGCGATGGCCCGGGCGAAAGCTTCGGTGCAATCCGTCTTGCCGCCGGGTTTGGCGCCGTAGCGGGTGATCGGAAACTCGCGTTCCGGGATGGCGGGAGGCTGGATGCGCTTCAGGATCTCCGGCACCGCATCCCAGGGGTCGCCGGCGGCACGGCCGAGGCGCGGGCGCAAGGCGGCAGCCGCGGCAGCGGACAGCAGCGCGCGGCGGGAACAGGTAAACATGACAACGACATAGTAGCAGCAGAGCCGCGGCCCGAAGCGGACGGTGCTCCACGCGATCGTTTAGCGCAGCTAAACGATCGATTTCGTATCCTGCGTTTGGCTTCAGCCACACCGGGTCCTATAATCGGGATTTCTTATGCTGACCTTGGGGAAGTTATCGCTGGGCGTCGGCGACCGTTTCGCGCACCAGGCCGCGGCCCAGCTTCGGGCCTGCATGCTGGCGGCGGATTGCGGCGCGGAGATCGTTCCGGTGTGGAATAAGTCGAATCGGGAGCATCTGATTGTCGGCTCGGAGCCCGCCAGCGTGCGCGCCGCCGCCGATGCCGCGGTGCGGGAGCTCGGCTGGCGCCGCCCGTACCACGTGGATGCCGACCATATCAATCTCGGCACCGTCGGCCGGTTCCTCGATGCGAGCGATTTCTACACGATCGACGTCGCAGCCGCGATTGGCCAGCCGGCCGCGGCGGCGGATGTGGACGCCTTTCTCGCCCGGCATCCCGAGCTGATCGGCAGCTTTTGCGTTCCGGGGATCGCGGAGCGGTTCACGACGTCGCGGGAATCGGTCGCGCGGATCGCCGCGCAGTACCTGTTCGCGGTGCAGGAGGCGGGGCGGATCTACCGGCACGTGGCGGAGCGGAAGGGCGCCGGCAACTTCATCACCGAGGTCTCGATGGACGAGACCGATGTGCCGCAGACACCGCCCGAGCTGCTGGTGATCCTGGCGGCCATCGCGGACGAGGGGATTCCGATCCAGACCATCGCGCCGAAGTTCACGGGGCGCTTCAACAAGGGCGTCGATTATGTGGGCAACGTGGCGCAATTCGAGAAAGAGTTCCGCGAGGATCTGGCGGTGATCGCGCACGCCGTCGAGCGCTACGGCCTGCCGGCAAACCTCAAGCTGAGCGTGCATTCGGGTAGCGATAAGTTCTCGATTTACGGCGCGATCCGGCGCGCGCTGGCGGCTACCGGCGCGGGCGTGCACGTCAAGACGGCGGGCACCACGTGGCTCGAGGAGCTGATCGGCCTGGCGGAAGCGCGCGGCGCGGGGCTGGCGCTCGCCAGGGAAATTTACGCGGAAGCGTATGCGCACTGCGACGAGCTGTGCGCGCCGTATGCCTCGGTGATCGATATCGACCGCGCACGGCTGCCCGAGCCGGCGGAGGTGAAGGAGTGGTCGGCGGAAGAGTACACCGCGGCGCTGCGGCACGACCGGTCCAATCCGTGGTACAACCCCCACCTGCGGCAGTTGCTGCATGTGGGGTACAAGATCGCGGCGAAGATGGGTCCGCGGTACACGGCCATGCTGCGCGAGTGCCGCGAGACGATTTCGCGCAATGTTACGGAAAACCTGTTCGAGCGCCACATCAAGCCGCTGTTTGTAACCAGCCTGGCCGCCGATGAACACCGATGAACGCGGATAGCAAGCGGGTGCAGATCGGTGTTTGTCTGCGTTTATCCGCGGCTCTTCTGTTCGGGGCGGTGATCGTTCATGCAGCCGGCGTAATCGTGGCGGGCGATGGCTCGGGCGGCTTCACGACCGTGTCGGCCGCCCTCGAGTCCGGCGCCAATGACATTCTCATCAAGCCGGGGATCTACCACGAGCGGCTCGTCATCGACCGGCCGCACGTCGCGCTGCGCGGCCTCGGAGCGCGGCCGCAGGATGTGGTGCTCAGCTACGATCTGAGCGCGGGGACTGCCGGGGGAACGACAAAATCGGCCAGCGTGACCGTCTCGGGCGACAATTTCTACGCGGAAAACCTGACCATCGAGAATACCTTCAGCCGCACGCGGCCGCTCGAACAGGAGGGGTCGCAGGCCGTGGCGCTGAAGGTGACCGCCGACCGTGCGGTGTTCCGGCGCGTGCGCTTCCTGGGCTACCAGGACACGTTGTACGCCGCCAGCAAGAGCTGCGTCTCCGATGCGGGGCCGTGCGTCCCGGCGCGCCAGTACTTCGCGGATTGTTACATCGAAGGCAACGTGGATTTCATTTTCGGGGACTCGCTGGCGTACTTCGAGAATTGCGAGATCCACGCCCTCGCGCATGGGCAGGTCATGATCACCGCGCAGAGCCGGCACTACGCGGAGGAGCCCAGCGGGTATGTGTTCGACCATTGCCGATTGACGGCGGAGCCCGGCGCCAGGCATATTTATCTCGGCCGGCCGTGGCGGGCGTACGCCACCGTGGTGTTTCGCGACACCCAAATGGACGCGGAGATCGAGCCGGCCGGCTGGCACGAATGGGAGCATAACGGGAAACCCTCGCTGCCGACGGCATTTTACGCGGAGTATCATTCGCGCGGACCGGGCGCCAATCCGGCGCGGCGGCAGTTGACCGGTGCGGAAGCCGCGCGATTCGAGCGGCGCAGATTTCTCGCAGGAGAGGATCGGTGGGAACCTTCAGAAGTGCATTGATTTTCGGCGCGTTCTGCGCCGCGGCGGCCCACGCGCAGGATACGCGCCACGTCACCGAGCCGAAATTCCCGCCCGCTTGCGCGGAGCTGCCCGCTCAGCTCACGGCCATCGACGGCAACAGGACGCTGGCCGAGGCCGACGAGTCGCGCCTCGATACCGCGCGCATCCAGAAGGCGCTGGACGGTTGCGGCAGAGGTCAGGCCGTGGTGCTGCAGGCTGCGGGCGGCCACAACGCGTTCCTCACCGGGCCGCTCGAACTGCGCCCCGGTGTGACCCTGCGGGTGGACGCGGGGGCGATCCTGTTCGGCTCGCGCGATCCCAAAGTGTACGAAGTGCGGCCGGGAAGCTGCGGCCTGGTCGATCAGAACGGCCGCGGCTGCCGCCCGATGATCGCGGGCGACGGCGTGGCCGGCGCCGGCGTCATGGGGCCGGGAACCATCGATGGCCGCGGATGGGCGAAGCTGCTGGGCCGCGACGTAAGCTGGTGGGATCTCGCCGAGCAGGCGCGCAAAGGCGGCTCGCAGAACGTGCCGCGGATCATGGTCCTTTCCCGCTGCAACAATTTCATCCTGTACCGGCTGACCTTGAAGAACTCGCCCAATTTCCACGTGTACTACGGGCAGGGCGACGGCTTCACGGCCTGGGGCGTGACCATCGACACGCCGGGCAAGGGCGCGCGCAACACGGACGGCATCGACCCCGGCTCCTCGACCAACGTCACCATCACGCATTGCTACATCCACACCGGCGATGATCAGGTCGCCATCAAGGCGGGCGGCCACGCCGCGCACATGACCATCGCGCACAACCATTTCTACACCGGCCACGGCATGTCGATCGGGAGCGAGACCTACGGCGGCGCGGAGGCGATCCTCGTGGAAGATCTATCGATCGACGGCGCGGATAACGGCATCCGGATCAAATCCAATGCGACGCGCGGCGGTCTGGTCCGGGGCATCGTGTACCGCGACGTGTGCATCCGCGACACGAAGAACCCCATCTACATGGATTCCGATTACGAGCACGCCGGCAAGGCGGCCGGAACCAGACTGCCGCAGTTCACCGCCATCGAGCTGCACGACGTGCGGGTCCAGGACGGCGGCAAGATCACGCTACAGGGCTTCGACGAGCAGCACCGCCTGGGAATGCGCTTCGATAACGTGATTCTGGATCCGTCGCCGAACCTGAAGTTCGCGGCCGAACACGCGCAGCTCGAATTCGGGCCGGGGCCGGTGAATTTCCTGCCGGAGGGCCCGGACGTAACGGTCACGGGCAAGCCGGGCAAGGGCGCGCCCAACGCGTGCGTGGGCAAGTTCGTGCCGCTGCCGGGCCGCTAAGCCGTGCGCACCACCGGTATCCGCTCCGCAGCGGGCGGCAGCGGCGGAAACTCCGTGTAGGGCTCGGCCTGATACCAGTAGCCCACAGAGAAGAAATTATCCCCGCGGTCGTTGGCGTGGCCGTGCTCCATGGTGTGCTTCAGATAGCGGCGGAACGTCACGGGATTGTCGCCGTGCCAGCGGTAGCAGCAGTAACGGCCGCCGGTGCGCTCGGCATTGACGATCAGGGGCGCGCCGTACATCGCGTGCGCGAAGGGTGTCGCGCCATCGCGGCCGCCGAAGTCCCAGCTTCCGAGGAAATAATCCTCCGATCCCGTGCCGGTGATGAGCGGCTTCGTCTCGTCGTCGACGAAGATCATCTCGTCGCCCTCGCCCCACCAGCCGTTTGCGTTCTGCAGCACCCCGAGCGTGACGCCCATCAGATGGCCGCGGCCGCGCGTTTCGCAGTAGACGTGATTGTGCCGGCCGTCGAGGTTCACCTTGGGGCCGGTGGCCGCCACCGGCACGCACGGCGCCGCCTGCCGGTATTGCGCGTGGAAATAGAGCGCGTCCGCCGGCAGCGCAGGGACGGTCATGTAATCGATATTGGAATAGAAGCTGCCGACCTCCTGCTTGCCCTCATTCGTGACGGTCAGCCGCGCCGCGCGCCGGTACGGCATGGCGAAGTAACAGTTGAGCGACTTACCGGGCGAGCAGGCCAGGTATTCTGATTGGTAATTGAAGTAAGTGCCGAGATTGAGGCCGAAGAAATCGCCGATCGGAGTCTCGATGCTGGGCCTGGCATTCCCGTCCCAGTAGCCGCGGAGCACGAGCTCCTTCAGGTGATCGTTGCTGCGCGCGGCGATGGTGAACCAGATGTGCGTGATTACGCCCGGGCCCTCCGCCTGAAAGACATCCAGCGTGCCCCCGGCGGGAATGTTCCAGAAATCGCGGTTTCCGCCGGTGCGATCCCAGCTCCCCTGCTTGAGCGAGCGGTGTTCGAGCGCGCGGGCGTAGCGCGGTAGCGGCGGCGCCGCGCCGGCGGGCGTGCCCGGTTGCGGCGCGGCCTCGGCGGCAGTGGCGAGACCGGCGGCGCCCATCAGGCGCTGGAGGAAACTGCGGCGATCGTTCGGCATAATTACCTCCCGAGGGCTTCCGCAATGGCCTTTTCGGCCAGCGGCGCCATCACGGCGTAGCCCGCGGCGTTGGGATGAAGGCCATCGTTGGTCAGCTCGGCTTTGAAGAAGCCTTTGTCGTCCACCGTGGCGGAGAAATAATCGAGATACACGAAGCGGTTTTGCGCGGCGTAATCCTTCAGCCACCGGTTGATCGCGAGGATGCGCTCGGGCGGGCGCTGCGCCGTCTGCGGCCGGTGGTAGTCGCAGACCGGCAGGATCGACGCGAGGATCACCCGGATGCCGTTGGCGCGCGCCATATCCGCCATCGCCATCAGGTTGTTTTCGATGGATTCGTCCGATACGGGACCGATGTTGCCCCCGATGTCATTCGTGCCGGCGAGGAAGAGCACGGCTTTCGGATGCAGCGCGATCACGTCGGGGTAGAAGCGAAGCAGCATCTGCGCTGTAACCTGTCCGCTGATCCCGCGGTTGACGTACGGCTTGCCGGGGAAAAACGGCGCGGTCGAGGCGAACCCGCCGCGGCCCCAGGCATCCGTGATGGAATCCCCCATGAAGACAACGCGCGACTCGCCCGCCGCGGGCGGAGCGAGCTTCTGATTCTCGGCGGCGTAGCGGCGCGTATTGCCGTAGTCGTTCACCAGGTCATACATTGGCCGCAGCGTGTAGGGAATGGAGGGCTGTTGCTGCTGCGAGAGGGCGGCAGATGCCGCGAGGAGGAGCAGAACGGGGGTCCGCATCAACGATATTGTATGCGGATTGGGGGCCGTCCGCTCGCTTTGGCTTGCGGCGCCGGACCGGGCTGTTCGCCAGGCGAGCGGACGGTGAGGGAGTTAGAAACCGAGCTTGGTCTTGGAGCCGCCGAGATCGATCTCTTCGATCTTGTCGACTTCGCCGTCTTTGGTCGACTGGACCCGGGTATCGTCGAACTTCTTATCGGTCGTTTGGACCTTCACCGGGGTGGTGAAGGACTTCGAGCTGTTGATGTCGGTGAAGACCGCTTTATCGCCGTTGACCTTCAGCGTGTACTGGCCGGGCTTGAGCTGCAGGTTGCCCGCCTTGGTGGGGCCGGACAGGATGATCTCGTAGGACTTGGCGCTAAGAACGGTCAGGCTAGAGATGGCCAGAGCGGCCACAACCATGAATTTGCGCATGATGATTTACAGATTCTCCTAATTCAACTGAAATGTGCTGCTAACCTTTGGCTAACCGCTTCCCGGCGCCAGCCGAGGAAGTCTTTGTCAGCCTTCACCCGAATAGGCGGCGCGTTACCCTGGAAGGTTACGGGGCCGCCGCGAAAAAGTTCGGAAAAAAGTAGAAAGAGGATGCGATAGTATGATTTCAGCCGTGTTACGCTCCGCCGTGGAGGCCATCGGCGCCACTCCCATGGTGGAATTGGAACGCCTCGCGCGCGGCTTGGGCGGCCGGATTTTCACAAAGCTGGAATTTTTGAATCCCGGGCTCTCGAAAAAGGATCGAATAGCCAGACAGATCATCGAAGACGCGGAAGCCGATGGCAGTCTGCGGCCGGGTCAAACCGTCGTCGAATTAACCAGCGGCAATACCGGTACCGGACTGGCCATCGTGTGCGCCGTAAAAGGCTATCCGTTCGTCGCCGTGATGTCGCGCGGCAACTCGGCGGAGCGGGCGCGCATGATGCGCGCGCTCGGCGCGGAAGTGGTGCTCGTGGACCAGACGGCCGGGTCGCGGCCGGGCGAAGTCTCCGGGCACGATCTCGCGCTGGTAGAGGAAGCCGCCCAACGGATCGCGCGCGAGCGCGGCGCATTCCGCGCGGATCAGTTTCACCACACCGGAAATTTTCGCGCGCACTATCTGCACACCGGCCCGGAGATCTGGGACCAAACCGGCGGGGCGTTCGATACCTTCTGCGATTTTGCGGGCACCGGCGGCACGTTCGCCGGCTGCGCCGCGGCCTTCCGCGAGCGCGGTTCACAAGCCCAGTGTTTCCTCGTCGAGCCGGACTGCGCGCAGCACCGCATTCAGGGCGGCGGCTACGGCATGCCGCTGCCGATGCTGGAACGCGCGCAGCCCGACGGCGTCCTGCGCGTGAGCGATCGCGAGGCCATCCATGCCGCGCGGCGCCTGGCGCGCGAGGAAGGCATCTTCGCGGGATTCTCTTCGGGAGCGAACGTCGCCGCGGCGCTGCGGCTCGCGGCTCAAGGCAAGACCGTGGTGACCGTCGTCAACGATTCGGGGCTGAAGTATTTGAGTACGGAGCTCTGGGAGTAGGACTTGGGGGAATAGAAGCTGTGGTGCAGGCCTATGGCCTGCACCACCGAAGCGCGGGCTTGGCCCGCATCAGGACTACCGCCAGCGGCCCCAACCCCACCCGCGGCCGATTACGACGCCGAAACCGGGCCCCCATCCCCAGTAGGGATACGGAGCCGGCGCGTAGACATACGGATAAGGATACGGCGCCGGCGCATAGCCGTAATATCGCGGACCGTAGTAGCCGGGGCGCGGCGCCGGGCGCGGCTGCAACTGCGCGTTCTGCGTATCTCCCGGCCCGACGAAGCGGAATGCCTGCGGATTGTTCACCGTAGAAATCTTCACCGGCGAAGTCACCGAGAACGTGAGCTGAGTCTCGGGGTACAGAACCGTCGGATGGTTGCGGGTGAGCAGCACGCCCGCGATTCCGGCGACTGCGCCCGCGCCCGCGCCGATCGCGGCTCCGGTCCCCCAACCGACCGCGCCGCCGATTACGGCCCCAACGCCGGTGGTCGCCGCCACCGTGCCGGCCTGCACGCCGCCCGGGGTGTGCGTTCCGGTCTGCGTAACCATCAGGGATTGGATCGGCACCTGCGTGCCATCGGCGAGGGTGATGCTGGTGAGCTGCAATCCGAGCCGGGAAGGTCGGCTGCTGCTCTGCTTCTGTACTTCTTCCACGTGGCCGTAGACCGTCGAATTGCGCGGCGCAACAACGACTCCGTCCACGATGATGGGCTGCGAGAGGTGCGCGATGAAGGTGTCGCCCTGGTGGTTGTGATCGGTCGAGAGGCCCTGGCCGAGGCGCGCGCTAATATATGTTCCCGCCTTCAGGGTCAGCTCCGCGGGAAGGCCGTAAGCGGGAGTCGAGCTGGAGGGAGTGGTCGCAGGCTCGGTCATCGGCCGGGTCGCCGGCGACTGTCTCGTCTGGGCCGGCGTATCGATCGGCTGGTCGATCGGCTGCCCGTACGCGTCGCTACGGTCGACAGGCTCGGGGTTCTGACCCTGCGTACCGGGCGTGGGAGCCGCCGGAGCCGGTGAGGCCGGTGGCGGATCGCTCGCACGGCGCCATCCGCCGGTAGGGGGTTGGGTTTGGGCAAATACAAGGCCGGAAGCGGCCAAAGCAACTGCAGCAATTCGGGTCATAGTTTAACTGCCTCAAAACGTTCGACGCACCCTCCCCATGCATGTGTTTCGCCAATTGCAAGTCACTCGATTTAAGGGAGATCCGGGTTCGCAAAGTTGGCCGGAAAGCACCGCGGGTGGTGCATTTCGGCCACGGCCGCGCGGGGGCCGTGCGCTTCATCCCGCATCCGAAAGATCCAGCAATTGCACAGTGCGCTCCGGAGCATTTTCGGACGTCAGCCCACGACAGCGGATTGTCACCCGCGAGATCGATATCCCTGAAGCCCTCATCCGTTCACGTCATTTCGAAAAATATTTCCGCCGTGCACTCCCCTTTGCCTTCTTCCACCTGCACAAAACCGCCGTACCACGAAGCCCGCTTTCTCCACTCCGCCGTGTTAGATTCCAGATCGAAGCAGGAGCGGCCACAAAACGCCGGAGAATTCCGGCCAATTGTCCGGTTTCCGGATTCCGCTCCGCTTCTTATCAACAATTTCCCGCTGAGCCGCCGGACAACTTGTCCGGTTTTGGAAGAATTATGATGTCCGCACAGGAATCGCCGCCGCCGTGCCTCGTTCGGGTTGCCGCGGTTCGCCCGCCGACTCGCCAGCGTCACCGCGGCAATGGGGGCGGCGGCGAAGCGCGCGAATTCGCCGCCGTTGCCGAACTCCGAAGAGACCACGAGGAACGGGGGCAGCAGGCAGGGCGCTGTCGCGTCGCGCAGCCCGGCGATCCCCGCGCTCTCCGCGAGCCCGTGCGCGCTGGTCTCCCGCCCCGGAATCCCGCCCCGGCCGGGTCGCCTCGGAAAGCGCCGCCGGCACTCACGCAGGGGAAATGTGGGAGAATACAAGATCCGGTTCCATACTTGCACAAGCTGAGCGAAGGCAGCTAAAATCAACGCGTTCGCACCAAATCCCTGGAGGAATCATGGCATCAGTTGAGCAGAGAGTGAAGCAGATTATTGTCGAGCAGCTCGGCGTGGACGA
>Ga0209062_1005876_pt1 | contig 11601 bp, 9 predicted proteins | sample Coa_R2_2_FD_187158 | JGI IMG/M metagenome (GOLD analysis project Ga0209062, IMG submission 187158) | Surface soil microbial communities from Centralia Pennsylvania, which are recovering from an underground coalmine fire - Coalmine... | ecosystem: Environmental > Terrestrial > Soil > Unclassified ...
CGGCCGGCATTCTTCTCGTGGTCGAAGGTGTGCTGATTTACTCGCTTCTGCGCTTTCGCCGCAGGTACGTCCCCGGCACCAGCGAGCCGCCGCAGGTCTACGGCAGCAAACCCATCGAAATCGCCTGGACGGCGGCGCCGGCACTAATCGTCTTTGTCCTTACGCTGGTTATCGCCCGCACTGAATGGGAAGTGCGCGTCGATCCGGACAATCCGCCGCCGGAACTCAAAGACGGCCAGCCGCTGCGCGTTCGCGTCGTCGGCCATCAGTGGTGGTGGGAATTCAACTACGAAAGCTACGGCGATGAGAAACTCGACTTCGTCACGGCCAACGAACTGCATGTGCCGGCGAGCAATCGCTCCGCGCCGAACGGCGAGACGCCGGTCCCACCGCGGCGGCCGGTATTCTTGACGCTCCAGTCGGTTGATGTCGCTCATAGTTTCTGGGTGCCGCGCCTGGCCGGCAAAACCGATCTCATTCCGGGCCGGACCAATACCATGTGGTTCGAGACGGAACACACGGGACTGTTCGTCGGCCAATGCGCCGAGTACTGCGGTACTCAGCACGCCAACATGCTCTTGCGCGTCTACGTCGATCCGCCCGAAGAGTTCGCGCGCTGGCTGGCCAATCAGAAGAAGGACGCGAGAGATAGCGAAGACGCGGAGATTCGCAAGGGCAAGGACGTGTTTCTAGCGCAATCGTGCATAAACTGTCACCGCGTGCGCGGCACGCCGGCGCGCGGCGTGTTTGGCCCGGACCTGACGCACCTGATGAGCCGCGAGATGCTCGCTAGCGGCATGAGCCCGAACGACCGCGATGGAGAGAACCTGACGAAGTGGATTGCCGATCCGCAAAGGATCAAACCGGGATGCCTGATGCCAGCTTTCGGGTTAAGCAAGCGTGACCTCGATCTTGTTGTCCGCTATCTCGGTTCGTTGGAGTGAGGAAATCGCTTATGGCCATCGCCGAGACAACGCGAACCGAAGCGCCGCCGACCTGGGAGGCAAGGCTGCACGAATGGATCGCCACGGTCGATCATAAAAAGATCGGTATTCTCTACATTCTCATGGCCCTGGTATTCCTGGTCGTTGCGGGGATCGAAGCGCTCTTGATGCGCTGGCAACTGATTGTGCCGCGGAATACGTTTTTATCGCCGCAAGTGTTCAATCAGATGTTCACCATGCACGGCACCACGATGGTGTTTTTCATGGGCATGCCCATTTTGATTGGACTGGGCAATTACCTGGTGCCGCTGCAAATCGGCACTCGCGATATGGCCTTTCCGCGCCTTAACGCCCTGGGCTTCTGGGTGTCGCTGTTCGGCGGCATGCTGGTGTATTTCAGCTTCCTCACCGGAGGCGCCCCCGATTTCGGCTGGTTCGCCTACGCGCCGTTGACCGAGCGGACCTTCGCGCGGAGCATCGCCACAGAACTTTGGGGCTTGGGCCTGATCGTCAGCGGTATCGGCACCATCGCGGCGGGCGTCAACTTCATCGCCACCATCCTCGGCATGCGGGCGCCCGGCATGACGCTCTGGAAAGTACCGTTCTTCACCTGGACGATCCTGTGGACAGCGGTGCAAATCCTGGTGGCGATTCCGCCCTTGACGGCCTGCGTGATCATGGTGCTTTTCGATCGCCAGCTCGGCACGCACTTCTTCGACCCGCAAACCGGCGGATCTGCGTATCTGTGGCAGCATCTCTTCTGGTTTTTCGGACATCCGGAAGTGTACATCCTCATACTGCCCGCCTTCGGCATGATTGCCGAGGTGGTGCCGGTGTTCTCGCGCAAAGTGTTGTTCGGCTACGAATTCATGGCCGCCGCTACGATGGCCATCGCCTTCATCAGCTTGAGCGTGTGGGCGCACCACATGTTTTGCGTCGGCATGAGCCGCAAAATGGATCTTTTTTTCGCCGCCTCCAGCCTGCTTGTATCGATCCCCACCGGCATCAAGATGTTCAACTGGTTGGCCACGATGTACGGCGGCAAAATATGGTTGGCATCGCCCATGCTGTTCGCGTGCGGCTTTCTGTCAATGTTCGTCATCGGCGGATTGACCGGAATCATGTTGGCGGCGGCGCCCTTCAATTTTCAGCTATCGGACAGCTATTTCGTCGTCGGTCATTTCCACTGGGTGTTGATCGGCGGTACGGTATTTGCCACCTTCGCCGGCCTGCACTACTGGTATCCCAAGGCGACGGGTCGAATGCTCTCGGAGCGAGTGGCACGTTGGCAGTTCTGGTTGCTGTTCATTGGCTTCATCCTGACCTTTGGTCCCATGCACATCGCCGGCATGCTCGGCATGCCACGGCGCATTTACACGTACGACGCCGACCGCGGCTGGGACTTGTGGAACCAGTTGGCCACCATCGGCGGACTGATCCAGGCGCCGAGCTATTTGCTGTTCGTGTACAACATTGTGGCATCGCTGTGGAACGGCCGACCGGCGGGCGAGAATCCGTGGGATGCCTGGACGCTGGAATGGGCGACGACCTCGCCGCCGCCCTCGTACAACTTCGAGGAAATCCCCACCGTCCACAGCCGTCGACCGCTATGGGACCTGCGCCATCCCGACGACCCCGATTGGCAATATGAGTGACGAAGATGAGGAACCACGAAACACACGAAAAACACGAAAAAACAAAAAGAGGTAAAGAATAGGAGAAAAGTAGAGTTTTTAAGATTTCTAACTTCTCCGGTTCTCTGGTTCCCAAACTCTGTTTGGGAACCCATTTCGTGAAACTCTGTTTCGCGTCCCGTCAAGGGCAGGGGGTGCGAAACAGAGTTTCGCGGACGGCGTTCCCAAACAGAGTTTGGGAACGAGGAAAGAACAAAGGAAATATGGAATATTATTCAGATTTCTAAATTATTCTTCTTCTTTTTTTCGTGTTTTTCGTGTGTTTCGTGGTTCCTCTTCTTTGTTGGGAGATAAGCGACGTGATTGAATCGCGCGTCACTTCCGAGCCGTTGAAGCCGCCGGCGGTTGTGCCGTATCGCGGCCCCAGCGCGGCGCAGTGGGGCATGATCGCGTTTCTGGCATCGGAAGCGGCGTTTTTCAGCACGTTGGTCATGGTTTATCTCGTGTTTATCGGCGCGGACGCTCAGCCGGGCGGGCGCGGCGGCCCGACGCCGGCGGAAGTATTGTCGATGCGTTTGGTCATCATCACCACCATCTGCCTGCTCTCCAGCAGCGCGACCATCCATTTTGCCGAAAGAGCGCTACGGCGGGGCGGTGAGGCCGGCTTTCGAATATGGTGGACGTTGACGATTTTGCTCGGCATCGTTTTCCTTGCCGGCACGGCTTATGAATGGCGCGACCTGATTGCCAACGGGCTGACCGTACAGCGAAATCTGTTCGGCACAACCTACTACACGCTGGTTGGCTTCCACGGCGCCCACGTCACCGTCGGCGTGATTATCATGCTCATCGTGCTATGTTTGGCCTTGGGCCGGCAGGTGACGGCTAACAATTCGCACGGCGTCGAATTGGTGTCGTGGTATTGGCACTTCGTCGATGGCGTCTGGGTGGTCGTGTTCACGGTGGTTTATATCGTGGGACGGTAGCGGAACATGACGAGCGAAACGCACGAGGCCCCGCAGCAGGATCGGCAATCGGTCGAGATGCCGCGGCCGAACGTTTGGCCGATGGTCCTCGGTTTGGGCATCGTCCTGATGGCGGCAGGCGTGGCGCTTCATATCGCTTTTCTCATTGCCGGGCTTGTGATCTTTGTCGCGGGATTATCGGGGTGGGTCAGCCAATTGCTACCGGGGCAGGGGCATCATCACGAAGCGATGGTAGAGCCGGAGCAACGGGCGAAGCCGGTCGTTGCCGAGGTAGGAATGGTCGAACAGCTGCACCCCGGCCACCCTGGGTATCGGTTCCAATTGCCGGAGAAAGTCCATCCTATCTCGGCCGGCGTCAAGGGCGGGATTCTGGGCGGACTGGTGATGCCGCTGCCGGCGTTGGCTTACGGCCTTCTCAGCGAGCACCACAGCTTATGGTATCCCGTTAATCTGCTGGCCGGCATGGTGCTGCCGGGCGTCGAGAACATGACGCTGGCCGAATTGGAGCAATTCCACCTGACACTGTTCGTCGTCGGCGCGCTGATCCACGCCGTCAATTCGGTGGTCTTCGGCCTGATTTACGGCGTACTGCTGCCGACTCTGCCGGAAATCCCGCGGCCGTTGGCCTGGGGCGGACTGTTGATGCCGCTCTTGTGGACCGGTGTCAGCTTCATTGTCATGGGCGTTGTCAATCCCGTGCTGGCGCGAGGCGTCAGCTGGGAATGGTTTATCGTATCGCAATTCATCTTCGGAGTGGCGGCCGCCGGAGTCGTGCTGCGACTGAGTACCTGGCCCCGCCTCCAGGCCGGTGTTCTTGGCGGCATCGCCGGCGGCGCGCTGATGCCTTTGCCCGCCGTCCTGTGGAGCCTGGCGAACCGTCATGGACTCTGGTATCCGGTCAACCTGTTGGCCGGGATGGTTGTGCCGGGCATGGGCGAGTTGCCGCGAGAGCAACTGGAGCAATATCACGGCGATTGGCTGGCGACGGCCCTGGTGATCCATGTTCTTTTGTCTGTAATTTTCGGTCTCATATATGGCCTCTTGTTGCCGAAGCTGCCGTCTATTCCGACGTCGGTGGCGTGGGGCGGTCTGCTCATGCCGCTCTTGTGGACGGCGGCCGCGTTCAGCTTGATGGGCGTCGTCAACAAGGTGTTGCAAGAGTACGTGAATTGGCCGTGGTTCATCGTCTCGCAATTCGTCTTCGGCATCGCCGTCGCCATCGTCGTGCATCGCTCGGAGAAGATTCCCGTACCGCCGTTGAAGGGACAAGGTGACGGGGTGACAAGGTGACGGGGTGACAAGTGATGTGGAATTATTCCAAACAAGCGGTGGGTAACCGGAAGTGTTCCCGTATTCTTTCTGTCACCGTGTCACCGTGTCACCTTGTCACCTTGTCACTCCTCCTGGCTGGCTGCGATTTGCCGGGAAAGCCGAAGGACACGGATCGGCCGATCCCGGCGGAACAAATCGAGGATTTCGGCATTCTCTACAGTATGCACTGCGCCGGCTGCCACGGCGCGGACGGCAAGGAAGGTCCGGCGCCGCCGCACAACGATCCGCTCTTTTTGGCCATCGTTCCCGATGACCTACTGCGGAAGGTTATCACCGAGGGCCGAACGGGAACGCCCATGACCGCGTTCGCCAAGGAGCGGGGAGGGCCGCTGACAGAAAAACAGATCGACATTATGGCCAAAGGGATCAAGCAGCGTTGGCCAGCGACGGCGAAGGTGAACGGACGAACTCCGCCGCCCTATCTTCTGTCCGCCGCCAAATCCGGCGACAAGAAAAGGGGCCTGAAGGTATTCGCGCGTGACTGTGCCATGTGTCACGGCGAGCGTGGCCAGGGCGGCGATGCCGGGCCGATCAACGATCCTGCGTTTCTGGCACTCGTCAGCGATCAGGTTTTGCGGCGCTACATCATCACCGGCCGGCCCGATTTCGGCATGCCCAATTACATCAAACGTGAGGATGAAGATTTGACCTCTCAAGAGATCAACGACCTGGTCGCGCTCTTGGCCTATTGGCGAGTCGGCGGGTCGATGAATGGCAAATGAATGAGGCAGCGAATCATGACGCATCCAACGATGCCAAGCCAGCCGGAACGGCGGACATTTTTTTCCTTTCTAACCTACACAGTCGGCGCCGCGGCCGCGGTGATTTTGACCGTGCCGCTCGTCGGCTATTTTTTCGGGGCCTTGCGCAAGAAGGAAGAGAAATGGGTGCGGCTCGGCAAAGTGAGCGACTATCCCCAAGAACAGACGCGCCTGGTCACGTTTCCCAATCCGCTCCAACAGCCGTGGGACGGTATGACCGCTCATACGGGCGTTTTCGTTTGCTATCTGGGCAAGGACGACAAGAAGCGGGACGACTTCCGCGTATTAGCGGTTAATTGCGCCCATTTGGGATGTCCGGTGTCGTGGTTTCCGCGCTCCGCGCTGTTTATGTGTCCGTGTCATGGCGGCGTCTACTACGAAAACGGCGAGCGGGCGTCGGGACCGCCGCCGCGCGGCCTGTTCCCTTGCGTTTGGCGCGTGAATGAGGACGGCGAGTTGGAAGTGCAAGCACCACATTATCCGAGCTTGCAGGACACGTTGCGAAAACCGGCGAAGGTGTGAGAAAGGCGAACGGCCGGCGTTAGCCGGCTGGTGGAGGCTTCAACCAGCCGGCTGGTCGAGGCTGCACCAGCCGGCTGACGCCGGCCGTTCGCGGTTTATCCCTGACAGGCGGAGTTGGCGATGAAGCGTATCTTAGCGTGGTTCGATGCGCGGCTGAGCATCCGCGAGAGTCTGCTGCCGCTCATGACGCATCCGATCCCCAGGGGCGCGGCGGGGCCGATGGGCTGGTGGTACGTTTTCGGCAGCGCCTCGCTCACTTTGTTCATCGTCCAGATTCTTACCGGCGTCGCGCTCTCCTTGGTATTCGTTCCCAGCGCGGATAAAGCCTATGAGAGTCTGCTTTATCTCAATTTCGATCAGCCCCTCGGCTGGTTCCTGCGTGCACTGCACTACTACGCAGGCTCCGGCATGATGGTCATGGTGCTCTTGCATATGACGCAGGTTTTCCTGCATGGCGCGTACAAGTATCCGCGCGAATTGACGTGGCTGCTGGGCGTACTTCTGCTTTTGTGTACCCTGGGCATGTTCTTCACCGGCCAGGTACTGCGCTGGGACCCGGATGCGTACTGGGGCATCGCCGTGGGCGGCTCCATGGCCGGGCGCGTGCCGCTTTTGGGACCGTACATTGTTCACCTGCTGCTTGGCGGTCCAATCATCGGTGGCGACACGCTGAGCCGATTCTACGCACTGCATGTCTTTATCATCCCCGGCGCGCTCTTATTTTTCCTGGCAGTGCATTTGTGGCTGGTCCTGAAACGCGGCGTCAGTGAGCCGCCGGTGCCCGGCCAAGTCGTCGATCCGCTCACCTACGACGCTCATTACGAGAAACAGCTGGAAACCGGCGTGCCCTTCCTCGGCAAGCCGCTGCTGCGCGACGCAATGGCCTCGGCGTTGGCCGTCATTATCGTCATCGTCCTCGCCGCCGTGATCGGTCCGAAAGGGCCGACGGGACCGCCCGATCCCACGCTGAGCGGTGCCAATCCTCGACCAGAATGGCCGTTTTTGTGGCTATTCGCGCTCCTGTCGCTCAGCCCACCGGAGGCGGAGACATTCATCATGCTTGTCTTCCCGGTCGTCTTGGTCGTTGTCCTTTGTCTAGTGCCGTTCGTATCGCGGCGCGGCGAACGCGCTCCCAGCCGCCGGCCCGTCGCTGTATTGACAGTGCTTGTCCTCTTCACCACCCTCGGCGTACTCACCTATGAAGGCGCAACCGCGCCGTGGTCCCCGAAAATGACGGCATGGAGCGGCGACCCAGTGCCGAAGAACATGCTGGAAAAGCGCTCGCCGCGGCAAATGCAGGGTGCAGCCGTCCTGCAAATCAAACAGTGCCGAAATTGCCACGCTTTAGATGGCCTCGGCGGCCAGCGCGGCCCCGATCTCGCGGGCGTCGGCGGCCGCATGACGCGCGATCAGTTGATTGACCAGATCAGCAACGGCACCCCCGGCGGCGGCAACATGCCTGCGTTCGGCAAGCAGATGAACCCGGCCGAGATGGATGCGCTGGTGGATTTTCTGACGACATTGCGGGGACCGGGACAACCGCCCGCCTCGCCGGCGGCAAGGTGAGCAGCCATGAGCGAGCAAGATTCTCCCTGGAAAGAAGCATTGGAGCGCTATTTACCCTCGTTTTTGGCGCTGTACTTTCCCGCCGTCCATGCCGCCATCGATTGGACACGAAGCCACGAATGGCTCAACACCGAGTTGCGTCAAGTGGTCCGCGACGCTGAGATGGGCAAACGCTTGGCCGACGTGCTGGTCAAGGTCTGGCGCAAGGATGGTCAGGAGAGCTGGCTGCTCATCCACATCGAGGTGCAGGGTTGGCCGGAACAGGACTTCGCCCAACGCCTGTTCGTCTACCATTATCGCATCTTCGATCGTTACAATCGTCAGGTAGTCACGCTGGCGGTCTTGGCCGACGATCGCCCCAACTGGCGGCCGGATCGATTTGCTTATCATGAGTGGGGTTGCCGGCTCGACTTTCAATTTCCGATGGTCAAGCTGTTGGATTTCCTCGGCCGAGAGGCGGTGCTGGAAGCGAGCGATAATCCCTTCGCCATAGTAACACGGGCGCAACTGGCAGCGATGCAAACCCTGCACGATCCGGCGTCACGCCACCAGGGGAAAGTACGGCTGATTCGCGAATTGTACGATCGTGGAATGAGCCGCGAAGATGTGTTACAGTTATTCCGCATCATCGATTGGATGATGGATTTGCCAGAGGCGCTGGAACAATTATTCCGACAAGAAGCGGAGCAAATCGAACAGGAGATACACATGCCTTACGTCACAAGCGTCGAAAGACTCGCGAGAAAGGAAGCCCAGATTGAGGAGCGGAGAAGCCTGCTCCTTCGTGCCCTGGAGCGGCGATTAAAAGTCGCCGTACCGGAAGATTTGACCTCATTGATCGGCAGGAGTACCGATCTCGCCGTACTCGAACGATGGTTCGATTTAACGTTAGAGGTCGAGTCACTAGATGAGTTTCGGCGACGGATGCAAACCTGAAACCGATATTGATGCAATGCAGAGTGCGGCAGGATACCGTTGGCCAAATCATCGAGATGGAACATGCGATTTCCGATTAATGTGTCCAAACAGAATCGGTGTCCAGTCTGCAAAAAGCGTGGGCTAGGGACGAACTCCCCGCTTACGCCGAGGCCAGAGGTGGCTGCGATTTCGTTCCTCGTCATGTCTCATATCCACGGGCGCAGTTACCCCGTATTTCTTGGCTCGGAACTAATGCTCAGTTGGGACTCAGGCGTCTCCAAGCATCCACAAGCCCGCGCATCCCTCGGTGCGGCCTTCGTCATTGCCAAGAAGGATGGTGGGAGGCCCGATGTTGGCCAGATGGGGATTCAGTTTTGCTCGACTCGTTGCATGCGTCGGTTTCTGAAGGAAGCAATCGACGAGTTGGACCGCCGGATAGCGGCAGTCAAGCCAGAGATAAGGGCGGCAAAGCATCAATCCGGGAAAGAGCACCACTAGACTCATTTTTGCCATGAGTCCCACTCTCGATGCGTTCCTGCGTTCCTGGCCGTTCGATCCCTGGCTGATCGTCATGCTCGTTGTACCGGCCGCGCTTTATCTTCGCGGCTGGCTTCTGCTGCATCGCCGCGATTTGGCACGCTGGCACTCGGGGCAGATCTGGGCATTTCTCGGCGGACTTGGCGTCCTCTTCCTGGCTCTGGCGTCGCCGATTGAGCCGTTCGCGGCGTTACTTCTGCAAGTCCACATGTTGCAGCATTTGCTGCTGATGATGTTTGCTCCGCCTCTCTTATGGCTGGGGGCGCCATTGTTTCCTCTGCTTCGCGGCCTGCCCCAGCCGATTCGGGTTTACTGGATTGCGCCATTGCTGCGCTCTCGATTGCTTCGCCTCATCTGCGAACGGCTGACGCATCCAGCGGCGGCGCTGCCGCTTTTTGTCGCTGCCACTTGGTTCTGGCATATCCCGACAATTTATGAGGCTGCCCTGCGATCCAGCGGTTGGCATTATCTGCAACACCTTTGTTTTCTCGGCACGGGGCTGCTGTTTTGGTATCCTGTTGTCCGTCCGTATCCGAGCCGGCCGCGCTGGTCGGCGTGGCTGCTCGTGCCGTATTTGCTCCTTGCCGATGTGCAGAACACGGCCCTGTCCGCGCTGCTGACGTTCGCCAACCGCGTCCTGTATCCGTACTACCAGGAAGTGCCGCGCCTGGGCGGCGTGTCGGCGCTGGAAGATCAAGCGGCAGCCGGATTGCTCATGTGGGTGCCCGGATCGCTGGTTTTTCTCTTGCCCCTGTTCGGGATTGGAGTGCAGCTGATGGCCGGAGGAAAATCCGTCCGAGCCGCGCACGGAGCGCAGCGGAGTAAGCGGCGCAGCCAGCCGCTTACTCCGCTGCGCTCCGTGCGCGGCTCGGACCCCCGAATACCACTCCCTATGGTCGGTCGATCTCCTTCTGCATCTTTTGATGCGTTGCGCCTGCCGTTATTGGGGAGATTCCTGCGTTGGCGGTACGCCCGCTTGATCCTGCAATTTCCACTCTTGGCGCTGGCGGGCGTGCTGATTTGGGATGGATTGCGTGGGCCGCAGGTCGGTTCCATGAACCTTGCCGGTGTGCTGCCGTGGATTCACTGGCGCGGCGTGCTGATCCTGGGATTGCTGGCTATGGGCAATGTCTTCTGCCTGGCGTGTCCGTTTACGCTGCCGCGGACCTTGGCGCGGCGCTGGCTTCCGGCGGGGCGAAGCTGGCCGCGCCGGCTGCGGAGCAAATGGTTGGCGGTGTTGCTGCTCGTGCTGTTTTTGTGGGCCTACGAGGCATTCTCCCTGTGGGACAGCCCGTGGTTGACGGCGTGGATAGCGCTGGGCTATTTCGCCGGCGCGTTCATCGTCGATGGGTTCTTCCGCGGCGCGGCGTTCTGCAAATACCTTTGTCCCATCGGCCAGTTTAACTTTGTGCAATCGATAATGTCACCACTTGAGGTGAAGGTCCGTGATCCGCAGGTGTGTTCTTCGTGCAAGAGCAAGGATTGCCTGCGCGGCCGCGACGGCATCCCCGGCTGCGAGCTGCACCTGTTTCCGCCGCGAAAGACCGGCAACCTCGATTGTACCTTTTGCCTCGATTGCATCCATGCGTGTCCGCATGAGAATATCGGTATCTCGGCACGTCCTCCCGCGTCAGAATTGTGGCGCGATGTGTTCCGCTCCGGCATTGGCCGACTCAGCCGCCGTCCGGACCTGGCCGCATTGGTTCTCGTCCTCGTGTTCGGTGCGTTCGCCAACGCGGCGGGCATGGTCGGACCGATCGTGCAATGGCGCGAGGAGCATTCTCTTTTTTGGACAAACACGAGCTTCTATTTTATCACCCTTATTGTTCTGCCGATGCTAATATTCGCCCTTGCTGGCGCTGCGGGCCGGCAAGAAAAAGCGATTCGCTTTTCCTTCTCTCTCGTGCCGCTGGGATTCGCGATGTGGTTCGCGCACTACAGTTTTCATTTGCTGACGAGCTATGACACGCTTGTCCCCGTGACTCAGCGATTCGCGGCGGACCTTGGCTGGACGATCCTTGGCGAACCGTCGTGGGTCGCCGGCTGCTGCCGTACCGTGGGGGGATGGCTGCCGCGGCTGGAGATTCTCTTTCTTGATTTTGGATTGCTTTTGTCGCTTTACACCGGTTATCGGATCGCCTCGTCGGAAACGCCGCGCTTCACTCAAGCCGTGAAAGTGCTTCTGCCGTGGGCGATCTTGATGGTGTTGCTCTTTTTGGCAGGTGTATGGATCGTCCTGCAACCGATGCAAATGCGAGGCACACCTTGAGGAACGCTCGCGCTCTCTTCCGTTTGCTTCTGTTCGTGGCGGTGCTTTTACAGCCGCGAGGCGTGCTGCTCGCGGACGGCGGAGCGGTGCGTCTATCCGAACGACGGGGAGATTATCGGATCAGCGTGTTCA
>Ga0209062_1005880_pt1 | contig 11595 bp, 9 predicted proteins | sample Coa_R2_2_FD_187158 | JGI IMG/M metagenome (GOLD analysis project Ga0209062, IMG submission 187158) | Surface soil microbial communities from Centralia Pennsylvania, which are recovering from an underground coalmine fire - Coalmine... | ecosystem: Environmental > Terrestrial > Soil > Unclassified ...
CTCCCTAGAAAGGAGGTGATCCAGCCGCACCTTCCGGTACGGCTACCTTGTTACGACTTCACCCCAGTCACCGATCCCACCCTCGACGCCTGCCCCCCTGACGGGTTGGCCCAGCGGCTTCAGGTGTCACCGGCTTCCATGGTGTGACGGGCGGTGTGTACAAGACCCGGGAACGTATTCACCGCGATATGCTGACTCGCGGTTACTAGCAACTCCCCCTTCACGGCGGCGGGTTGCAGCCGCCGATCTGAACTGAGGCTGGCTTTGCTGGGATTGGCTCCGCGTGACCGCTTGGCAACCCGTTGTACCAGCCATTGTAGCGTGTGTGTCGCCCAGGACGTAAGGGCCGTGCTGACTTGACTTCATCCCCTCCTTCCTCCCTTGCGGGCAGTTGCGCTGGAGAAGTACAACCAACGCTAGGGGTTGCGCTCGTTGGGGGACTTAACCCAACACCTCACGGCACGAGCTGACGACAGCCATGCAGCACCTGTGCTCTCGTCCCTTGCGGGCACGCCCCTCTCCGGGCGGTGCGAGAGCATGTCAAGCCCTGGTAAGGTTCTTCGCGTTGCATCGAATTAAACCACACGCTCCGCTGCTTGTGCGGGTCCCCGTCAATTCCTTTGAGTTTTAATCTTGCGACCGTACTCCCCAGGCGGTCCACTTACTGCGTTAGCTGCGGCACACAAGGGGTCGATACCTTGCACACCTAGTGGACATCGTTTACGGCGTGGACTACCAGGGTATCTAATCCTGTTTGCTCCCCACGCTGTCGCGCCTGAGCGTCAGCCGTCGGCCAGGGCACTGCCTTCGCCATTGGTGTTCCTCCGGATCTCTACGCATTTCACCGCTCCACCCGGAATTCCATGCCCCTCTCCGACGCTCAAGCCCGGCGGTTTGAACGGCCCTCTCCCAGTTAAGCCGGGAGCTTTCACCGCTCACCTGCCAGGCCGCCTGCGCGCCCTTTACGCCCAGTAACTCCGGACAACGCTTGCCTCCTACGTATTACCGCGGCTGCTGGCACGTAGTTAGCCGAGGCTTCTTCCTGGGGTACCGTCGGGAGTCGTCCCCCAGAAAAGGAGTTTACAATCCGAAGACCGTCATCCTCCACGCGGCGTTGCTCGGTCAGGGTTGCCCCCATTGCCGAAGATTCCTCACTGCTGCCCCCCGTAGGAGTCTGGGCCGTTCTCAATCCCAGTGTGGCTGATCGTCCTCTCAGACCAGCTACTGATCGTCGCCTTGGTGAGCCATTACCTCACCAACCAGCTAATCAGCCGCGAGCCCGTCCCGGAGCGCATTGCTGCTTTCCTCGGCTCGGAAGAGCCGAACGTATGCGGGATTAACGCGCGTTTCCGCGCGGTATCCCCCACTCTGGGGCAGGTGACTCACGTGTTACTCACCCGTCCGCCGCTGACCGTGCCCGCAGGCGCGGTCCGCACGACTTGCATGTGTTACGCACGCCGCCAGCGTTTGTCCTGAGCCAGGATCAAACTCGCCATACGTTCTATGTCGAGCTTTGCAAGCTCAAAGTTCTTGGTGACTCTGCCGCTCTTTCAACGTTAACACGCTGGAAAAGCGCAGATGCCAGACCCGCCGGGAATCATGTTCCCGACCTTCGATCTGTGGCTTGTTGATCGCTGTCTTGCTTACCACTCTTCAATTGTCAAGGTGCTGATACGCCGCCTGTCTTGCAGAGCGGCGTATATGAATATACCATAGCCCTCAAAGAATGTCAAGGGCTTTTGGAAGAAATTTCTGCAAATTCGCGTCGCATCAGCAAAATGCCCCCAAATTGCCCAAAGCAGAGGAATGCGGCAGGCTTAGAATCCCGCACACAACCTTCTGCCACTGGGCGGGGCGTAGCGTCGGCGCCCTCGTCGGCAGGGGCGGGGTGAATCGGTGCTGGGTTGTGTGAGGCGCTCTTAGGCGGCGATAGCCTGCCTCCCTACCGCCAGCAGATAGGCGTCTTCTAGAGTTGGCTCGATGATCTGGGCGGCTTCATGGGGACGAGTGGGGCTGATGATCCGCAGGAACACGCCATCAACCTGGTTCATGAAGGCGCTGACCTGGTAGGTGGTTTGCAGTCGTTGGGCTGTTGCCTGATCGGTAGTCACGCCCCATACTTTGCCAACCGCCTCCGCCTGGAGCCGCTGGGGCGTGCTGTCCGCCAGCATCCGGCCCTCCTGAAGAATGACCAGCCGATTGGCAACCGCCTCAACATCCCCAATAATATGGGTACTCAGGATGATGATGCGGTTGCTGGTTAAACTGGCGAGCAGCGTGCGAAAGCGCACGCGCTCGGCGGGATCAAGGCCCGCCGTCGGTTCATCCACGATCAGCAGTTCGGGATCGTTCAAGAGCGCCTGCGCGATGCCCAGGCGCTGCTTCATCCCGCCGGAGTAGGTAGGCAGCTTGCGATCAGCCACCTGCTCCAGATTGGTCAGTTCAATCACTTCATCTACCCGTCGATGCGCCAGCGCTTTGGGCAGCCCTTTCATCGCCGCCAGATAGCGCAGAAACTGCCGCCCGCTGAACTCTCGATACATGCCAAACTCCTGCGGCAGATAGCCCAGCACCTGCCGCAAGGCTTCGCCATGCGCGCGGATGTTCTGACCGTTCCAGTAGATCGCCCCCTCAGTAGGTTCCAGCAAGGTGGCGATCATGCGCATCAGCGTCGTTTTGCCCGCGCCGTTTGGTCCGACCAGCCCCAGCATCCCCGGCTCGCAGCGCAGCGAAAGCTGGCGCAGCGCCCAATGCTGCCCATAGCGCTTGCCCAGGTTCTCCATCATCAATTCCATCGCTGTTCTCTCTTTCTTCTAGCTGTTGCTGAATCGTTTGAAGGTGAGCGCTGCCCATCCCACCAGTGCCACTCCCAGCGTGGCCCACACCAGATGCGGCAGGATATACGGCCCCAGATTGGGCATCTGCTGCTCCAGGCTGGCGAGCGCTGCAAGGAAGAAGCTATCGCTGCCTCCGCTCGCCGCAGCAGTCAAAATCATGGTAGCGTCCTGGTTATATGGCGTCTGAAGAAGCGTGGTCATGCCGATATTGCTTGGCTCCCAGGTCAGATACCAGGAAGGAACATGCCCAGACCCGCCAACCGGGATGCCTGGCAGGACCAGGCCGAGCATAAACCAGCCAAGAATCATCCCTACTTTGACCAGATTTGAATTGCGTTGCAGGATCGTTCCCAGCGCAAAGCTCGCGCTGCTGATGAGGATGGCGGTAGGCACCAGAGCAACTGCCCAGATCAGACCAACAGCCTCTAGCTGCGGCAAAGGGTAATCAGCCTGTGTGTGATGAAGGATCAGCCCCATCAACAGCAAGGCCACCAGCAGCAGCACCGCCAATCCCAGGCTCACCAGCAGGCAAACCAGATAGCGGCCCCAAATATAGGCCCAGGAAGGCACTGAGGTACTCATCAGCAGTTCATGCGTCCGCTCTTTCAGATCGCGGGTTACGCCATCCGCGTTTACAAAAGGCAAGGTGAGTGCCAGGAGAAACGAGAGAATCGGCAGGACCGCAACCAACCCCTCGGCGCTGGTGACTGAAACGCTAAAAGTGACATCGTTGAAACCTGTGGTGCCTGGAGCCTTAATGAGCCAGACGACGAAGAGAAAGAGACCAAAAGCCACGATCAGCAGCCTCCACGTTGCGCGGCTGGCGCGCAAACGGCGCAGTTCCCAGGCCATGACGGCCAGGAGTGGATGCGGGCGTTGTGCCATTGCAATTTGTCTGCTGGATACAAGCGGGAAGGTTGCCATATGTGCCCTTTTTCCCTTCTACCAGGATATTAATTGGAGCTATTGCTGAACCGCTTAAAGGAGCGCGCGAGAAACCCGACAAGCGCCAACGCCAGCCCAATCCAGATGAGGTGTGGCAAGATATATGGTCCCAGGTTGGGTACTTGCTGCTCCAGATTGGTGAGCGCTGAAAAGATGACGCTGTCGGTGATCGGGGTCGATGAACGTATTCCCAGGTAGAGATATGGCGCCTCAAGGAGCGCAGCCATGCCGATATTCGTTGGCTCCCAGATGAGATACCAGGAAGGAGTGTCCTCGGACACAACGGGTGAGATGGCCCCCAGGATCAGAGCGCACACAAGCCAGCCGAGGATCATGCCCATTTTGACCAGATGTGGATGGCGTTGCAGCATCGTTCCAAGCACAAAACTGACGCTGCTGATGAGGATGGTGGTAGGCACGAGAGCAACCACCCAGATCATAAGAATAACCTCTAGCTGAGGCGGCGGGTAGTCGGTTTGTGTATGATGGAGGATCAGCCCTATCAGCAGCAGAGCCACGAGCAGCACCATCGTCAGACATAAGCTCAATAACAAACGGGCTATATAGCGACCCCAGATGTAAGCCCAGGAAGGCAGTGGGGCGCTCATCAATAGCTCATATGTGCGCTGTTTCAGGTCGCGCGCTGTGCCGTCGGCATTCACAAACGGCAGGATCAGCACCAGGAGGAATGAAAGTATTGAGAGGATCGACACCAGCCCTTCGGCGCTGGTGATAGCGACTTTAAATCCGACTCTGCTGCCAAGCGTGATGCCTGAAGCATTGCTGAGCCAGAGGAGCCAGATGAACAGGAGAAAGAAGCCAAAAGCCAGAAACAGCAGCACCCATGTTGAGCGGCTTGCCATCAGGCGCCGCAGTTCCCAGGTGATGACGGCCAGCAAAGGGTGAGGGCGCCGGGTCGTTGTCGTTTTTCGATTGGGTGCTGCCGATAGCATGGTGGTCATACAATCTCCTTTTGTAGATGCTGTCCTTGCTGCCCGCGCTTCGGACCCCATTACGAGCAACCCCCTGAAAAGGTTCGCAATACCAGTTTCCCAGGTCAGACCACTTCGACCACTTCGACCACTTCGACACCCCCGCCCAGTTTTCTTTCTCTCAGATTTGCAATGAATGATTAGTCATTCATTGCATACGCCAGCGCAAAAAGGGCAGAAATGAATGACTGTTCATTCATCCCATACGCCAGCACAAAAACTATCGAGGAGAACGACCACCTCACCCCCGGTCGTTCTGGTCGTTCTGGTCGTTCTTGCGCGCCGAATCCCTCAACACCTGACCCCCGCGCAATCACCAGGGACGCCCACCCCTGAGAGGCCCGGTCGTTCTGGAGATCAGGAGCGCGGCAGGAGGCAATGGGTGGCGGCGTGGATGCGCAGCAGCGCAATCACCAGAAGCGCCAGGCCAAGCAGGCTGATGACCATTTCTCCCTGCACGGAGAGAAGGATGAAGAGTGAATGGCCTACCAGGGCGCCTGTCGAGTCGAGCATCAGCAGCGCCAGCCAGCCACCGTAGGAGATGGCGGCTGCTGTCTGCACTGGCAGGCGCAGCGAGAGCAAGAGCGCCAGTCCGGCCACCAGCAGCAGCGGCATCAGCCAGTACAAGGTGAGCATCAGAAAGCTGGCTTTATCCTGCGCCCAGAGCGCCAGGCTCAAGGCCAGCCCCAGGCCGAAATCGTAGCCCAGCACGATCACCAGCCGGGCCAGCGCCAGTTGGACGGGCGAAGCCGGGCAGGCCAATTCAAACTCCAGGACGCGCAGGTTAACGCCGCGAAAGGCGGTGGTGGTGCCCAGGTAGGCGAGAAACGGCCCGATGGCGCGCAAGAGCAAGCTCTGGTCCACTGACGCGCTGCTCAGCATCGCGGCGGCGCCCGCCAGCATAACCGCCGCGCTCAAGAGCCAGAAGGCGGGGTGGAAGATGCTCACCTGCGTGCGCGCTGTCTCCAGCAGCGCGGCCAGCCTGCCGCGCTGGCTCATGCGCCGGGCGCGAATGGCCTGGCGCACTGGCGAAAGACTGGGCAGCGCGGGCATCAATCGGGCCAGCAGCCGCCCGGTGTCGGCAGCGGTTGGCTGGGGCGCTTGCCAGGTGGTCAGGGACAGCAAGGCGGACGCCAGATCAGCGGCCTCTTCCGGCGTCTCGCCCTGTTCGCGGAGCGCGTCCGCCAGATGATCGGCACTGTCGAGCGGCCATGATGGGATAGTCATCGCTCATCCACTCCTTCTTTCACAGGCGCCAGCAGTTCGCGCAGGCGGCGCGTCCCTACCGAGAGCCGCGATTTGACGGTGCCCAGCGGCACATGCAGCGCGTCAGCAATCTCTTGCAGGCTCAGCCCCTGGTAGAAGCGCAGCAGCAGCGCGGCGCGGTACTCCTCGCCAAGCCTGGCAAATGCCGCCGCCACATCGGCGCCTTGCTCTGCGGCCAGCGCCCGTTCCTCCGGCCCAGGCGCTGGATCGCAGAGCGCCAGCAGCGTCTCGTCCGGTTCTCTCTGGTGGAGGGCGCGCGAGACAGCCGCCGATTTGAAGTGATCGCGGGCCAGGTTGGTGGCGATGGCATACAGCCAGGGCTTGAACGGACGGCCAGCCTGATACTGCTGCTGTTGCAGCAGGCGCAGAAAGGTCTCCTGGCAGATGTCTTCTGCCAGGAGGCGATCTCCCCCGACGAGGCGATAGAGATAGCCGAGCAGCGGGCCGTGATGGCGCTGCACGAGCAGCGCCAGGGCCGATGCTTCTCCGGCCATTACTGCCGCCATGAGAGCTTCATCGCTTTGCTGCTCCATAGACTTTTTTCGAGACGCTCCCGCCAGTTTCTGCCTCCTGATACGAGCGAGAAGTCCCAAAGGTTCGCAAGCAGGCGCATCTCAGAGATGAGAGTTCTTGTCTAACGAGAGCCATCTTTCCGATTATTCGGGTGAGCTGTTCTCTTGAAAACGAGGAGGTGACCAAAGATATCAAGGATGCGTGGCGAGGTTTGCTTCTGAGGCGAAGGGAAACGCTCTCCTGCGTAAGATCATGGTCCCGCGTGGCAGATGCTCCACCAGCGGCCAGCGGCGTTGTGCAGACCTGGCGCTCCCTTCGCTTCAGATGACACGAGTAGCTGACGCTAGTGCATTGTTGCTTGCTCGGCGGCCTGGAGTTCGGCGCCCAGCATAACCAGCGAGCGCGGGCGCACCAGCCCCTGGGTCAGGATGACCACGCCCTTCTCCTGCAACTGCTCCTTCACCTCCAGCAGCCAGCGATGCTCGATCAAGGCGATGGCGCAGGCGGCTCCGGGCGGCAGATCCTGGGCGGCCTCGTAAATGCGCTCTTTGATTTCCTGCATCGACTCGCCAGACTCCTGATCGAGGAAGGCTCCCATGCCAAACTTCCCTCCGGCCCGGTGATACTCTAGCGCCGCGCCGATCCCTACCAAAGCCCGCGCTACCGTGCCGAATTTCCGCTGCTCCTCTTCGCTCAGGCCAGACAACCGCCCGGGCTGGAGGGTGCCATCCTCGGCCCTGCGAATGTAAGCCAGGTCAATTAAGCGAATGTTCCCGCGCTCGCTGGCGGAGCGTAACCGCTGCACCACCTCTTTTTGTTGGTCTTCAGTGCGCACGCCAAAAACAATGTACTGAATCGGTCCAACCTCGGCCATGTGTTCTTCTCTCCTTTGCTCAGTGTATTGATCTTTATCGACAACAGGGCGTTTCGATGTCTTTCCTCCCGCACAGGCGCGTACTGAAAGCAGCCGTTCCACGCTCCTCCAGGCAATCTAACCTGGGAACACTATGCCTCGTGGCAGATGCGGCAGCAGCAACATCAAGGAACGCGCGAGAGGCATGAATTGCAATATCCAGGCCAAACTCATTGGCGGCAGGCTAGATAGCAGCCCGCTTGAAGGAACGCGGCCAGGCAGGTACAACAGCGGCAGGTTAGCCGTGATAGCCAACGCTTTCTTCTGGAAAGGGACGTTTTTCCCGTCACGATGACTGCCCAAATAGTCAAGGATGGGCGAGAGATGTGAGTTTTCTCACCATTCTCAAAAGTTCTTCTCAGAAATTGCCCCTATCATCAAAACAGCACATCGCGTAGAAAGAGAGCGGTTTTCTCCATCATGCACACGTTAGAACTCCCGATTTCTGCTGAGGTACCTGAACAAGAATACGCCATCTCATGGCCGCCAGCATCCCGCCAGCGAAAATTGGGCGCGTCGCTCGCGCAGTTTGCGCGCTTTGGGCTGGTGGGCGGCCTGAATACGCTGATCGATCTGTTGATCCTCAATGGCCTGCTCTGGCTGGTTCCCACCCGCAGCACCGGGCTGCTGCTCATCTTCAACTCGATTGCCTACAGCGTTGGGGCAATCAACAGTTTCCTCTTGAATAAATACTGGACGTTTCGGGTCGCCGGGCGCGCGCAGCCGCAGGAAGTCGGGCGTTTCGCGCTGACCACGCTGGCTGGCATTGCCTGCAACACGCTGATCCTCTGGGTGATGAGCAGCCTCCTGCATCCGGTCCTGCTGAGCGCGGTCCTCTGGGCGAATGCTTCTAAACTGGTTGCCATCGGCGGCACGGTGCTGATCTCGTACCTGGGCATGCGCCTGTGGGTCTTTGTTCATCCCATTCAGGAGACAAATCCGCTGGCTGCGCCGCTCTCTCTGGCGGCGCAGCGGCGTGCGAGTACAGCAGTCGATGCGCTCTCCGCGCCTGCCAGTCGGGAGACCGACGGTATGCCTTCCTGGCTCGCCAGCTTGCCTGCTGGCAGCGCCAGCAGCAGCGCCCCCGTGTCTTCGGGATGGCTGCTCAACGCCAGCCTCTCGGTGGTGCTGCCCATCTACAACGAGGCTGCCGTGATTCAGACAACGGTTGAGCGCGTGGTGTGGGTGCTGGACGGCTGGGTGCGGGACTTTGAGGTGATTCTGGTCAACGATGGCAGCACCGATGAGACCGGAACCATTCTGGCGGCCATCGCGGCGCGGGAGCCGCGTGTCCGGCTGGTGACGCACGCGCGCAATCAGGGCTATGGCGCGGCGCTGGTCGATGGCTTTGCGGCGGCCAGCAAAGAACTCCTGTTGTTCATGGACTCCGACGGGCAGTTTGATATTCGTGATCTGGCGCGGCTGGCCCCGTTCATTCCCGAATACGACGCGGTGCTTGGCTATCGCCTGAAACGGCAGGATACCTGGACGCGCAAACTCAATGCCTGGGGCTGGAAGCTGTTGATCGGGCTGGTGCTGGGCGTCCATGTGCGCGACATCGACTGCGCCTTCAAACTCCTGCGGACCGATTTCCTCCGCCAGCATCCCCTGGAAACACGCGGCGCGATGATTAACGCCGAACTGCTCTACAAGCTGCGCCGTGCTGGCTGCACCTGGCGCGAGGTGGGCGTCTCTCATTATCCCCGCCTGGGGGGACGCGCCACCGGGGCAAGGCTGCGCGTCATTCTGCGCGCCTTTCGTGAACTCTTCTTCTACGCGCGCCGCTGGCGCTGTGAAGCATTCAGCGAATTCATTCGCCGCTAGGGGCATGGCCGCAGGCCCTTAGCAGCCAATTCATTGGCTGATTGAACATTGTTGACATAAGGGAAAGGGAAGTGGTGTCTGTATGATTGATATGCCTGTAGAAACAACGGAAACCCTGGCGGAGCAGTTGCCGCCGCAAAGCGCCTTCTGGCCGCGCCTCTGGCAGCGCCTGGGGCTGGGTGCGGTGATGCTCGTCTCCATCTTCATGAATTTCTACCAACTGGGCCAGAACGGTTTCGGCAACCTCTATTACGCAGCGGGCGTGCAGAGTATGGCCGATAGCCTGCATAACTTTTTCTTCGTCTCGTTTGACCCCGGCGGCTTTGTGACTCTCGATAAGCCGCCGCTGGGCTTCTGGCTTCAGGTCGCCAGTGTCAAGGTCTTTGGCTTTACGCCGTTTGCCATCTTTTTTCCGCAGGCGCTGGCCGGAGTCCTCTCGGTCTGGCTGCTGTATTATCTGGTGCGCCGCCACTTTGGCGTAATCGCCGGGCTGCTGGCAGCGCTGGCTCTGGCAATCAGCCCTATCAGCGTGGTGACAAATCGCAACAATACGATTGACAGCACGCTGGTGCTGACCATGCTGCTGGGGGCCTGGGCGGTGATGCGCGCGGCGGAGGCCGGCAGGCTGCGCTGGCTCTTACTCTGCGCGGTCTTCGTGGGGCTGGGCTTCAACATTAAAATGCTCGAAGCCTATCTCGTGGTTCCCGCGTTTGGGCTGCTCTATCTGCTGGCCGCGCCGAAGCGCCTGCGTACCCGTCTCTGGCATCTCGCGGTGGCGGGACTGCTGATGGCGGTAATCTCCTTCTCCTGGGCGGTTGCCGTCGACCTGATCCCGGCGGCGGATCGTCCTTATGTGGGGTCCAGCCAGAATAACTCCGAAATCAGCCTGGCGCTCGGCTATAATGGCCTTCAGCGCCTGGAGGGCATGACCGGCGTTGGCGGCGGAGGCGGCGCGCCGTCCGGCATTAGCCGGGGCAATTTCCCTGACTTCGGCTCCGGCGCGGGTACTGGCGGATTTCAGCCGCCAGAGGGCTTTAGCGGTGTGCCGCCCAGCGGCAGCGGGTTCCGCGCGGGCAGTGGCCCTGGCGGCGGCGCCGGACTGTTCAATACTGGCAATCCTGGGCTGACCCGCTTATTTACCGAGCCGCTGGGCGGGCAAATTGCCTGGCTCTTGCCGCTGGCAATCCTGGCGGTCCTGGCGCTGGCCTGGCAGCGCCGCCCGCGCTTCCGCGATGATCGAGAGCAGCACTCGCTGGTCCTGTGGGGCATGTGGCTGCTGACGATGGGCGTCTTCTACAGCGTGGCGGGCTTTTTCCACCAATACTACCTCTCGACATTCGCCCCGGCCATTGCGGCGCTCTTCGGCATTGGCCTGGTGGTGATGTGGCGCGATTATCGCCGCCCCGGCTGGCGCGGCTGGCTGCTGCCCATCGCCTTGCTGCTGACAGCGTTCGAGCAAATCTACCTGATCGAGAGCGACCCATCCTGGGGTACCTGGCTGATTCCCTTGATCGCTGTTCCCTGCATCATCGCGGGGCTGGTCCTGTTTGCCGCGCGGCTGCTCCCGCTGCTCCGGCCCTCCATTGCCAGCATCAACCCGCGCCTGCTGGTGCCCGCGCTCTGCCTGGGGCTGGCGGCGCTGCTGCTGACTCCGGCGGTCTGGTCAGCCATTCCGGCGATGCAGGACATCACGCAAGACCTGCCGATTGCGGGCGCCAGCCAGCAAGGCGGCGCGGCTGGCGGCTCAACCGCTGTCAACGTAGATACCGCGCTGATTACCTATTTGGAGGCACACCAGGGCAGCGCCAAATATCTGGTTGCGGTGGCAAGCGCACAAGAGGCGAGCGCGATTATCCTGGTGACGAATAAGCCGGTGATGGCGCTGGGCGGCTTTACCGGCAGCGACCCCATTCTGACAATCAGCCAGCTTGCCGCGCTCGTCGCCAACGGGACCGTGCGCTACTTCTTGCTCAACGGTGGTGGCGGCTTTGGCGGCGGTGGCGGCCCAGGCGGCGGACAGAGTTCGCTGACCAGTTGGGTGACGCAGAACTGCACCATCGTTTCGTCAGGCCAGTATTCCGGCTCAGGGAACCTCTATGATTGCGCGGCGGCAGCTTCATAACATGCCTGGCTGAATGCTTCTGGCAGGGGCGCGCCAGCGCCCCACACGCCGGTTTCTGCCACAAATCTGCCGGGGCGTGAGATCACGACACCCCCTTGCCGCTGGCGCGTAAGAGCTGCCGGTAGATATAGGCGTGTCCCTGGCAGTAGGGCTGCCCCTCGATCATCAGATTCGCCGCATACG
>Ga0209062_1005884_pt1 | contig 11586 bp, 7 predicted proteins | sample Coa_R2_2_FD_187158 | JGI IMG/M metagenome (GOLD analysis project Ga0209062, IMG submission 187158) | Surface soil microbial communities from Centralia Pennsylvania, which are recovering from an underground coalmine fire - Coalmine... | ecosystem: Environmental > Terrestrial > Soil > Unclassified ...
ACAGACCCCGCCAGCCGAAGGTTTTTGGTCGATCACGATGTACGACGCCCAGTATTTCTTCGTGGCCAATCCGATCAATCGCTATTCGATCAGCGCGCGGCAGAATCTGAAATCGAATCCGGACGGGTCAATCGACCTCTATATCCAGAAAGACTCGCCGGGCGCGGACAGGGAATCGAACTGGCTACCCGCACCCACCGGCAAGTTCATCCTCATGCTGCGGATGTACTGGCCGAATGAAAACGATCCATCGATCCTCGATGGCACATGGACAATCCCCGAAGTGAAGAAGGTAAGCGGCGCATGAGCGCAAGAGCGCCACGGGCGACGCTCAGTAAGCTAACGACAAAGAGCGCTCGAACGGTGACGGGGGAGCCGGCCATCAAGCGCGGCGTCAATGCCTCCTCCTGGCCCACTCCTACCGCAGCCGGCACTCGACCGGCAGGGAAGCTATTGAGGGATAAGCTGCCGTTCAGCGCATGGCACACAACGGGTGAAGATGGCCCTTTGCAGACCTGGGTTGACGATGGCAGAAGTCTGCCGTTGAGGCTAAAGTCATGACGCCCGCACGTGTCGCATCGGAGCGCCAGGCGGAGGGAGAACGGCATGGCAGCGCGCGGATCAGGTGGACTGCTCCTTTGCCTGGGTCTCCTGCTTGCGATGCCGGCGCTGGCCGCCACGCCGGCCGAACGGAATGAGTGCGCCGCCAGCGCCGACAAGCCCGACGTCGGGGGCGCGGCCTGCAGCCGCATCATCGACGATGCGAGCGAGCCGGTGGCAGAACGCGTCGAGGCCTTCAAGAACCGGGGCCGCGGCTCCTTCAACAGGAAGGATTACGACCGCGCGATTGCGGACTACGGCGAGGCCGTCAAGCTCAGCCCGAAGGACGCCTGGGCTTTTGCGCACCGGTGTGAGGCGTACGAAAGCAAAGAGGATCACCACGCGGCCATTGCGAATTGCACCGAGGCGATCAGGATCGATCCGAATTATGGCTGGGCCTACAACAACCGCGGCGCCGCCTACTACGGTCTGCATGAATACGACGCGGCGCTGGCCGACCACGCCGAGGCGATCAGGGTCGATTCCAGGGACGCGTGGGCCTACGCCCGCCGTGGCATGGCGTGGACGGAAAAGGGTGAATTCGACCAGGCGGTCGCCGATATCACCGAGGCGGTCACAATCGATCCGAAATACGCTTTTGGTTTTGGCCAAAGAGGTCAGGCGCTCTTCAGGAAGAGGTTGATCACGAAAAAAGGCGGATGGGAGCCCGCGATCGCAGACTACAGCGAGGCCATCGAGCTCGATCCAAATCTGGTCTGGCTGTACAGTTCGCGTGGCGTCGCCTACAGCAACAATCACCAATACGATTTAGCCATTCCGGATTGCAGCGAGGTCATCAAGCGCGAACCCAGAAATTCCAGCGGGTACAATTGTCTCGGCGTCGCTTACGAAGGCTTAGAGGACTATAGCCGCGCGCTCGCCGCCTACAATGAGTCGATCAGCATTGATCCAAGGAACGGCGTGGCGTATTGGAATCGCGGCAATGCCTATGCGGCGTCGCGCAGGATGGATGACGCGATCCGCGACTATGACCAGGCGATCGCGATAAACCCCAAGGACTTCAACGCTTTCAACTCACGCGGCAAAGCCTGGGTCGCAATGGGCGACCGCGGTGCCGCGATGGCAGACTCCAAAGCGATTGCAGATTTCACGCAAGCGATCCAATTGAATCCGTCCTATGTCGAGGCCTACGACAACCGCGGCCGCACCTATGAAGTGATCGGCCACCGCACTGATGCGGTCGCCGATTTCCGCAAGGCGCAATCGATCGATCCGACCGACGAGGTCAGCACGAAACTGCTCCGCATGCTCGGTTTCTGACCGCGTGCCGCGGAGCCGCCTCAAGCGAGAATGTCTGCAAGTTGGCCCCGAGGCCGCCGAAATGTGGTGCTGCAGCAAGTCGGCAGCTGTCTGGGGTACACCGGCCGTGCGCTAACCATCCGGGAAGGCAGCCTGTGCCCCGAAGCGGACATCGCTTCGCAACAGGTCGCAGCCCGGAAAGGATTATAGTATGCTACTTGAAAGGCAATCGATCTATGAGGTGAATAATGAAACGCCGGGAGTTCATCGCGCTTGCAGGCGGTCTGACCATTTGGCCGCTTGTAGCGCGGGCTCAGCAATCTGCAAAAAGCTGGCGGCTCGGCTACGTCGGTACCGACGGGTTGGGCGATCAATTGTACGAGGATTTCACGCGGAAGCTCGACGCACTCGGTTATGTTGCAGGGAAGAACATTGTCGTAAGCCGCGCGATTGTGGCGCCCGAGACGAGGGCAGTTGAAGTTGCCGTTACGAAACTGCTCCCTGAAATCGACATTCTGGTTATTTGGGGAACGGTCGGTGCAACGGTAGCAAAGCGCCTTAGCCAAAGCGTCCCCACGGTGTTTCTGTCGGTCGGCGCGCCCGTTGATATTGGGCTGGTTCAAAGCCTCTCGCATCCCGGCGGCAACATGACCGGGGTTTCGTTTGAAGCTGCCATCGACACCTATGCGAAGCGATTGCAGATGCTTAAGGAGGTCGTTCCGTCTCTTGGACGGATCGCCGTCTTGGCGGCGCAGGGCGATCCGAACGTGCCGTTTGCCATGAAGTCTTTGGAGCAGGCCGCCTCCGAGATGCACGTCGCATTGACAACGATCTACGTGAAGACCGCGAGTGACCTGCCCGCCGCATTCGATGTGATACAGCAAAGCAATGTTGGGGGCTTGATTGTCATCGCCGGCTTGCTGACTGCCGAAAATTCGAAGACCATCGCAGCGCTCTCGTTGGCCCAACGTCTACCGAGCTGCCATGGGTTTCGGGAAGCAGTTGTCGCGGGCGGCTTGATGAGCCTGGGGCCCGATCTTTTTGCAATAGCAAAGCAGGGCGCAGTATACGTTGATAAGATAGTTCACGGAACAAAGGCTGCTGATTTGCCAGTTGAACAGCCCGATCGATACGAGATTTACATTAACTTGAAGACGGCTAATGCACTGGGTCTTGCGATTCCAGCGTATCTTGTTGCGGGCGCGGACAAGGTCATTGAATAAGGCCGAAGACCGGTTCTGGCCCGAGGCCGCCGAAATGCGACGTTTTCTTCTCCGGCGTGGACTTGGGAGGCACCCGGTCGGGTTGGTGTCGGGTCGGAGGAGGCGCCCAATGAAGAGCTTGCCTCCGTCCGCCGCACAAACCGGACATACAGTTTTCCCGTATCCGGCTTTCATGAAAGGGAAGTGCGGCATCAATCGCCATCGGTTCAACCGCCCGGAGAAGCTCCCGCGCAACAGCGGGCTCAATCCGCACTGCACCGAAGGTCAGGCACCGCGGCAAACCCAGCATAAGGTTTGGACGGATGCAACGATAGACGGTCCGGCCCGGTGGGCGACCGCTGTAAATTTGCGCGCCACCGTTCCGCCGATCAAACGGGATAGCATCAGCGCGAGCGGTTATTGTCGTTTCCTGCGAGCTCTCGTTGTTCTTGCCTTCGCGATCACAAGCTTTTCGCTGGCGTAGCTGGTTACTTTCCACGAGATCTCAACCGGGCCAGACGTCTTCGCTCTCATTGCTATCAAGTAGGTCAGCATCATGCCAACAAGAACAACGAACAGCCGTAAAACAAACGTCACCCAGGTCGGGCCAGCAGGTTCAGGCGCCTGTGGCCTTGGGAGCGATGGGGGCGCCGGGGGAGGCTCACCGCCGAGCAACAATCCGACAAGTACCACGAGCCAAGATAGTGCGGCGGGACGCACGAGGCGCCGCCGCCGTCGGGGCAGGAGTTACGAGTTCCAATGCCTCCTCCAAGCAGACGTTCGTCTCCTTCCACAACAATCTCATCGACCGGGTACAGCGATAAACGCTGGGTACGTTGACGGGTACACTGTAAAAACGTGATTCGAAAAATGACGCCGTTTCAACGGGATAGATAGCGATTCGATTCCGCCCCTGGGCACCATGAGCCTTTCCGGCCCGGCTCTTTCTCGTCCGCGCCCGTAAATCAGACGTTTCCTCAAGTGAGAGTTCCTCGCACCGCCATCACGACGGGCTGGCGGGGTGGGCAGGCACTGTGAAACGGAAAATGGCGCCACCGAGCGGGTTGGCGGTCGCCCACAAGCGTCCGGCATGTGCTTCGATGATCGAGCGGCAGATCGACAGTCCCATCCCGAGGCCGCCGGGCTTCGTCGTATAGAAGGGGTCGAAGATGCGCTCGAAACCGTCCGGCGCCAATCCCGGCCCGGTATCCTTCACGGCTACGAGAACGCCGTCGGGTTCGGCCCGAGCGGTGGTGATGAGCACGTTGCGCGAACCCTTCGTGACCGAGCCCATGGCCTGGATGGCATTGACAACCAGGTTGAGGACCACTTGCTGTAATTGGACGCGATCAGCCTCAACGAGCGGCAGACCGTCTCCGAGTTCCGTCTGCACCGACACCCCGTTCTTCACCGCTTCGCCTCGGGCGAGCTCAATCACGTCGCGGATCGACTCGTTGATGTCCAGAAGGTCTTTCTTGGGTGGCGCTTTCTTGATGAGATCGCGAATCCGTCCGATGATGTCGCGGGCCCGATTGGTGTCGTTCGCAAGGCAGGCGAGCACCTCCTTGGCCTTCTCAAGATCCGGCGGGCTTCTGTCCAAGAGCAGCCGGACGGCATCGGCATTCATGGACGCCCCGGCGATCGGCTGGCTGACTTCATGGGCGATCGAGGCCGTGAGCTCGCCCATGGTGGCCAGGCGGTTCGCGTGCGCCAGCTCCCGCTGCACCTCCCGCAACGCCTCTGCGGCCTGCTTGCGCTCAGTGATGTGCCGCCCGACGCCGCGGTAACCGGTGAACTGTCCTGTCTTGTCGAAGACCGGCAGCCCCGAGACAGACACGTAGCGCTTGCCGCCGTCGGGCGCGGGCCGCGCGAGTTCGAAGTCACGGAAGGGCAGGTGGGCATCGAGCGTCTCCCGGTGCTTGCGCCAGGCCTCCTCGTCGGGCTCCAAGTAGGGCACTTCCCAGCGCGTCTTGCCAATTTCGGAGCCCGGAGCCGGTGCATCGGGAAGCGCTTCGGCGAATTCCTGGCGTGTGAAGCGATGCTGCGCATCGGATTCCCAGTACACGTCGAAGGAGAATTGCACGAGGGTACGAAAGCGCTCCTCGCTCTCGCGCAGCGCCTCCTCCGACCGTTTGCGCTCCGTCAGGTCGACGACAAACGAGACGCCTTGATCTCCTTGCTCGTCGAACGCAGCCATGCCTATCATCACGGGCACGCGGCTTCCATTCTTCCGGAAATACTCCTTCTCGAACGGCTGCACGCTCCCCATCGTCTTTAGCTCCGGGATCCACCATTTCTCGTGGCGGTCGAGCCATTCCGGCGGCGTGAGGTCAGTCCAGCGCAGGCGGCCCGAGACAAGATCCTCGCGATCGTATCCCACGATGCGGAGAAACGCATCATTGGCCTCCAGAATACGACCTCCAAGCTCCCAGATGATGATCCCGATGATGTTGGCGTCGACCAGGCGTCGGATCTTCGCCTCGCGCTCTCGCAGGTCGCGGTACAGGTTCGCATTTTCCAGCGCGATTGCGGCCTGCGAAACGAGGAGCTTCAGCACTGCGATTCGTGCCGGCACGAAAACGTGGGGTGTCAATGTGTTCTCGAGGTAGAGCACGCCAATGAGCTTGGCGCGATCGATCAATGGTAAGCAGAGAACGGACCGGGCCTGGCGCTCAATGACGTACGGGTCCATGGCAAACGGAGGCCGGGCTGCGGCATCGTCGAGAATGGTGCATTCGCGGGTCCGCAGCACGTAGTGGAGAACCGATTCCGGAAGGGCCGCCGCGGACACGCCCGTCTCGCGTAGCTGCACGACAATCTCCTCGCCGCGGGTCGTGGCTTCCGCCTGAATGCGCGGCTCACCGTCGCGCGACAGAATCAACAAACCGCGCTCGGCTCCCGCCTGTTCAATGGCTGTGCGCATGAGGGTGTCGATAAGTTTTCCAAGGACCATCTCGCCCGATACCGCTTCCGACACCTTGATCACTGTTGCGAGGTCGAGTTGCTCGACGGTTGTCCCGATCGTGGTTATCGGGCCGGGGTCTGGCTTCTCCAGCCGGAGTTGCGGGAACCTGTTCTCGAGTTGCCGCACCTTGCCGTCAGCTCCCCAACGGGCGTAGCGGTCGCATGCATTCCGCAGATAGAAGCCGGCAATCTCTTCAAATCCGCGTGCCGCGTAGAAGTGGGAGGCCAATTCGTAAGCGATGGCCTCGTTATGAATGAAACCGTTTTTTCGGGCCGATTGGACGGCTCTTTCATAAAGACGCTCGGCGTCGAGCTCCCGGCCTTGAAGACGCGCAATTTCGGCGCCGACGAGGGCGGAGCGGTCCGCGAAATTCTCGGGACAATTCTGCGCCCATGCCTCGAGCTGGCCATGGTGGGCCGACAATGCATCAAGATGTTGCTGGCGTTCGCCGGCAGTTGCCGAACTCCAGCATGCGGCGTGCGACAGGGCTGCGTAGAACTCATATTCCGCCGTCTCGAACAGCTGCGGCGGCGACCACCGCAGCCGCCGCGCCTTGGACGCAGCATCTATCGCTGACGCAAAATCACCGCTAAGGAATCGCGCTTGCAATTTGCGGATCCAGTACCAGCTCTCGGGAAGTGCAAATGCCTGATTGCTGGACAGGTGTCGCTCGAACCGGAGCTCGTCGAATTGTTCGTCGTCAAACGCGCCGAATGTCCGCGTCAACCCCCGCAGCATCCGGATCAGTCCAAGCTGCGGTCTCATCAGGTCGATGGCCAACCCGAACCTTGCCCTCTCGGCGAATCTCAAGCCGTGCTCCGCTTCATCTTGTGCTTCTGCAAGCGGATGGCCGGCCGCGAGCAGGTTGACGTTGAGGCTGGCACAACTGAAGGCGGCGAATGTAATGTCGCCAACGCGGTTTGCGGCGTCGAATGCGAGGCGAAACGCGTCACGCGCGTGCCGCAAATGCTTGGTCCATGACAGGACGAGGTTGCCATAATTCAGGTAGGTTCTCGCTTGGACTCCGGAGAATTCGCGCCGCTCTACGAGTTCTGTCCCGATGTGGCTGAATCGAAGTCCCGCTTGATGGTCCCCGAAGCGGGCGCCAGCGATCGCCCCGAACATGACATAGGGAACGCACGAATCGTTGCTGTTTCCCCACTCAATACTGAGAGCGACCGCCTTGAGCACGACCAGCGAACGAAGGTTCGCGTCGGTGAAGAACGCTGCCGGCATGAGCGCCGTCAGGAAATCCAAGGTCGCCAAGGCAACGGGGTCCGTCATCAAGGGCAGATCCAACAGCTCCTCGATCGCCCGCTTTCCGAGCCGCGACCACACATGATCGTATTCGCGCCGCACATCATCGTCGCTTGGGTGGGCCGGCCACTTGATCGAGAGCGTTTCGAGATGTGCAAGACCGACACTGACCGCGCGGTCAGGCTGACTGAGTGCGGTATACAAATCCACCCGCCGGCGCGCTACGGCGGCATGGTCTGTAGCCTCCGCGGCGCGGTTTGCCAGCCGCGACAAGCGTTGCTCGGCCTCTGAGACGGCGCCGGTCACGAACTCACATTCGGCCCGATGCAACTCGAGAGAAAACGCAAGACGATTGGCTCGCTTGCAACACTTGTCTGGTAGTAAGGCCGCGCCCGCGGAAAGATAAATGAGCGCGGACGCGTAGGCTGCGGACGCCATCGCGCGCAGGCCGCCTGTCAAGTTCAGCTCAGCGAGTTCCTCGCGTTCTTCCGATGATGTGATCAAGGCGGAGGCCCGATTGAGCTGATTGAGGATGTCGAAAACCATCTCCTCGCGCCGCTCCGGGGCTGCCAAAGCCAGCAATTGACGACCGATTCGAAGATGGACCGCCGCCCGATGTTCTTCCGGGATCAAGGAATAGGCGGCTTCCTGCACTCGGTCGTGGACAAACCGGTAGACCCCGTTGAGGTACTCAACCAGTTCCTGGCGAACGGCCTCCGAGAGGGTCGTATGAACCTGTTGCTCTGTGCTGCCGAGGACGACGGAAAGCGTCGTGATCTCGGCGATGTTGCCCAGACCGGCCAAATACTGCACGGCTTTCCGTGCGTCGCTCGACAGCCGCGTCAGCTTGCTGACCATCAAGTCCACCAGATTGTCAGTGTGAGCCTGCGCCTGAATGCGATCGAGATCCCAACACCAGCACGCTGCATTGTAGTCGAAGCGGACCGAGCCCTCTTCCACCAGGGCGTAAAGGAATCGAATCACGAAGAAGGGATTGCCGCCTGTTTTGTCATGTATGAGCTGCGTCAGCGGTGCGCTGCGCGCGGGCTCGCGGCGCAGAGTGTCAGCGACGAGATGCGCGATATGTTCCGTGGCCAGGGGCGCAAGGGTAATTTGCACGACCTTCGCGCCTGCGCTCCTTATCGCTTCAACCTTGCGCCTCAATGGATGAGCGATATCGACCTCGTTATCGCGATAGGCGCCGATCAGCATCAGATGCTGCAGATCCGATTGGATCAACAGGTCCTCGACCAAGTCGAGTGTCGCTGCGTCGACCCACTGAAGATCATCGAGGAATAGCGTCAGCGGATGTTCCGGGGTTGCGAATACGCCGATAAACCGACGTAGCACGAGATGGAAGCGACGTTGTGCCTGGTGCGGCGGAAGCTCGGGAACCTGCGGCTGCTCGCCTATGATCAGCTGCAACTCAGGGATCAGATCCACGAGAAGTCGCCCGTTTGGAACCAGCGCGTCGTGAAGGGCCCGACGCCAGACCGCGAGCTCCGCGTCGGGCTTGCTGAGAAGGGAGCGTACGAGCCTCTGAAAGGCCTGCACCAGCGTCGCATAGGGAATATCGCGCTTGTACTGGTCGAACTTGCCTGATGCGAACAATCCCTGCGAGAGAACAAGGATGCGATGCAGCTCATTGACCACGGAGGATTTGCCGATGCCGGAATAGCCGGAAACCAGTACGAGCTCCGGCGCGCCGCTCTTGATCACGTCCTCGAATGCGGCGAGCAAAGTACCGATCTCGCGCTCTCTTCCGTAGAGCTTCTCTGGGATGAGCAGGCGGTCGGGCGTGTCGTATTGACCTATCGGAAACTCTTCGATGCGGCCTCCGACCTCCCATTCGCTCAGACAGCGCCGCAGGTCATGCTCGAGACCTGCGGCAGTCTGGTAGCGTTGCTCGGCAGACTTGGCGAGCAGCTTGAGGACGATGGCCGAGACCGGAGCCGGTACAGCGTTCACCCGTGCGATGGGCGGCACCGGCCTTCTCGCAATGTGGCAATGCACCCACTCCATGGGAGTGACGGCCGTGAACGGCAAGGAGCCGGTCAGCATCTGGTAGAATGTGACGCCGAGTGAATAAAGATCACTACGGGAATCGATCGAGCGGTTCATCCACCCGGTCTGTTCGGGCGACATGTAGGGCAGCGTGCCGACGATGAACTCCGGCGGCGCGGGCGGGCGCCGCTCGCGAGCTACGCGCGAAGCGATACCGAAGCCGGTGAACCGGACATGTCCGTCCTGACAGTTCACCAGGATATGTGCCGGCTTCACGTCCTTGTGGACGAGGCCGCTCTGCTGGACCTTGTTCAGAGCCGTCGCGATGCCGATCGCGAGCTCTAGGAAGCGTCCGATCTCCATGGGCGCGCCAAGCAGCCGTTCAAGCGGTTCGCCGCCGGGATCCTCGAGCAGCAGCACGGGGCGATTGAGACGGCGTTCCAAGCTGAGTGGCCGGATGGCCCACGCTCCATCCAGTTGGTCCTTGAGTGCATATTCGTGAGCCAATCGATCGAGGCTTGCGGATGGGGTGTCTTCTGCCTTGGGAAGCACGACAAGCACAGCGCCACCACCAGCGCCGTCAGAAAGTGATGCCCGGCAGTAGACGCGGTCGTCGTCGTCCCATAGCACTTGGAAGTGGCTATCCATGCGCGTCGAACTCTGGGCTCACCTCCGGCCCGAAGGTGGGTAAGCGGGCACCGCATATTCCTCGTGACCAAGCAAGTTTGCCACAGGCGCGACGGTGTAGCCAGCACCGCTCAGCGCGGTTCGAGTTCCGGAGAGCGGACGATCTCCAATCCGCATACAATGATCAACTCTCTCAGCGATCAGGTGGAGCGTTACTATGCCCTTCATGTTCTCGCACCCGCCGCTGGTCGGTCTTAGGAAATGATACGATTCACAGGCGGCCGGCGCCGCTCATGACGGCATACCCCAAAAGCCGAGGCAGAGGATCGAGCCGAGTGCTCCGTTTTGCATTTCGTCGCGCGCCGCAATTCGTGCTGAGACGTAGCCGCCCAGCACCGAACAGAGTCCGCCCAGAACGCCCGCTCTCGACGTGAACCAAACTCACGCCGCGCCCGACACAGACGGGTCGCCGCCGGATGGTACGGCGGCCCGGCCTGAGTGAATGGGGATGTCGACATTGCCACTCAATAAGCAGAAGATCCAATTTGCCTTTCTGGGTATCGCCCTGGCATGCGTGGCGGCCGTGGGCGCCGAAGCGACAACCGTCGATACCACCGGCGTCACTGCCTGCAGCCTGTCCGGCTGGTCCAACGATCCCGATCCGGCCGGGCTCAACATCCGCTCCGCCGCACGTGCGGATGCGGAGATCATCGGCAAGGTGCCGCGGCCGCGCGCGCAAGCTGGCGACAGCTATGGGGCCGAGTTCGATATCATTGGCGGCCGCAATGGCTGGTTGCTGGTTCGGGCGGTGCGATTCGCGGACTACGGCAGCGGCAAAGGCGATCACCTGGTGTTCGCCGGTCCCGGCTGGGTGTTTGCCGACAAGGTTCGCTTCACGATCAATCGCCCCGAGGTGCGTGATGCAGCTGATGAGAAAGCCAAGGTCCTGGCAACGCTCCGCAGCGCCGACGACAGTGCCGGTCCCGACAGCGCGTTCATCGATCATGTCTACGGTTGCTCCGGCGCCTTCGCTGAAGCCGCCGTGCATATGGACGGCAAGCCGCCCGTGCGCGGCTGGGTCACCGGCATCTGCAGCAATCAGGTGACGACATGCCCGTGATACCAGATCTCGCAACGCGAGCGGCGCCTGCGATCCGGCAGGCGAGGAGCTTGCGGGCACAGCGCTGCGCTGGCCTAGCTCTCGCGTCCCAAGCCTGAAACGCCGCCGCGCTCCGTTTAACACCCATCTGTATCTGAGATTTCATGGGTGGCAGCGTGGCCAAAGCAGCAATCGATCGGATGTTATTGCAGGCGGTCCAGCACTATAATGCGGGCCGCTCGGCGGAGGCCGACGCGGTGTGCACCGACATCCTTGACGCCGACCCCGATCACGTGACGGCGCTGCATCTGTCCGCCGTGATCGCTTTTGTCAGCGACCGCGCGGCGGAGGGCGCACGCCGGCTTGCGCGCGTGCTCAGTCTCGCGCCCGACCATGCGCCGGCCTTGGCGACGCTCGGGGATGCGCTGGCGGTGAAGGGCGAGCAGGAGGGCGCCGCCGATGCGTTCGGCCGCGCGGTGGCGCTGCGGCCGACCGATGCCAATCTGCACGCCAAGCTTGGCGCGGCGCTGTGCGACCTCAAGCGCTTTGCAGAGGCCGAGGCGAGCCTGCGC
>Ga0209062_1005885_pt1 | contig 11584 bp, 4 predicted proteins | sample Coa_R2_2_FD_187158 | JGI IMG/M metagenome (GOLD analysis project Ga0209062, IMG submission 187158) | Surface soil microbial communities from Centralia Pennsylvania, which are recovering from an underground coalmine fire - Coalmine... | ecosystem: Environmental > Terrestrial > Soil > Unclassified ...
CCCGCTCGCCTGCGGGCTTGGCGCAAAACTGGGCGTAATCTTCCGTGAGCTGGTTGAAGCCTTCCGGCACCGAGGCGGTCTCTGCCTGTTTGGCCGAGAGCGGCCATCCTGCCGCCGCTGCTGCACCTAGCGCCTTGCAGAATTCTCGTCGTCGCAATGTCCGTTCTCCTTGGTTTACAAAGGATTTAGGTTATTGGGCGCCCCCAATCCTCATGCTCCCGTAACAATACGAGTAGCTGTCAGATCATGTAAGCGGTTGCTTTTTTCTATTGACACAACTCCAGAACAGCATTACAATCCACCTATAGTTAACGATACAGTTACCGACAACGATGGTCAAGAGGATTTTCAAAATGGTGACATCGGCTAACCGAGGAGGTGCTCCACGTCCGCCGTTCGTACTACTGGTCGTGATTTTCGCTTTAGGGATAATTAGATATCCAAAAGCATGGGGTCAGGAAGCGTCAGCAGTTGTGACAGGTGTAGTTACCGATCCAAGCGGAGCGGCAGTTCCCAATGCTGAAGTTCAGTTGACGAATGTAAATACAGCCGTTACAAGGACGACGCAGACAAACACGCAGGGGAACTATATTTTCCTAAATGTTACCCCGGGTACATATACGATGCGTGTCTCAGCTCCGGGCTTCTCAGTGGTAACCCAACCACCCGTTACCCTGCAGGTCAATCAAACGGCAAATTTTAATTTTCATCTCCAGGTTGGCCAAGCCACCACAACTGTAACGGTGGAGGCCTCTGCGGCGGGAGTCGAAGCTGCAACCGCGGAGCTCGGTACGGTTGTCAACACGCATGAAGTTAATAATTTGCCGTTGAATGGACGAAATTTTACCGAACTTCTGACGATTACCCCCGGGGCTGCAAACGTCAATAGAGACCAGAGTGCAACCGGCGGTGGTGGGTTTGTCGGTGCTCCCATCGGAGCTTACGCTTTTCCGGCTATCAATGGCGCGCGCGTGCGTAGCAATACTTTTCTGTTGGACGGAATCAACGATCTGAACACGTTCCTGACTACATACAATGTTTCACCAATTATTGACGACATACAAGAATTTAAAACCCAGGGGCACAACGATGAAGCCGAGTATGGAGGAGTGATGGGCGGCATCGTCAGCGTAGTCAGCAAATCCGGCACCAACGACTATCACGGAACACTTTGGGAATTTTTACGCAACTCCGCTATGGATGCGCGGGGCTTCTTTAATGCCGCCCTCCCTCCGCTACGACAAAATCAATTTGGAGCAGCGGCTGGCGGGCCCATTTGGATTCCCAAGGTCTACAACGGCAAGGATCATACCTTTTTCTATGCTGCCTATGAAGGATTTCGAGCCCACTCAGCTAATGAAGGGGGTGCATTTGGGCCAACGGACGCAATGCGAAATGGTGACTTTAGCGGAATCGGGAAGACCATCTACGATCCCTTCACGACGACTTACAATCCGGCTACAAATACCTACTCCCGCACACCGTTCCCGGGGAATATCATACCGGCAAACGAAATTAGCCCAGTATCGCAGTTGTACCAATCATTAGTTCCCCACGCCGGGCCGCTAATCAATGGGAATAACATTTATTTGGCAGAAAGGAATATCGTAACCAACGATACCGGAGAAATCCGCGCAGATCAATACTTCGGAAGCAAAGATCAGCTCATGTTCCGCTATTCACAATATGAAGAGTCGGAGTTATTGCCAAATGGCGTAATAGGTGCCAATAATGACGATCTTTATGGCTGGAACTGGGTAATTCACGAGACGCATACGTTCGGGCCTACTGCTGTACTCGAAGCCTACTTCGGACGAAATTATGGATTTGATCTGGAGCTGGGAACCGTTCCTGGCATGGATTCGAATTTTCTCAGTAAACTCAATGCGCTGGGGATGAATACCACCTTTGAGACTCTCAACGGCAAACAATATGCGCCCATGATGAGTACTATCTCTGGCTATCTCTCATGGCCGAACTCGGCGCTACAGGGTACAAGTCTTGCTGATGTCTGGCAGTTTGGTGGTAATTTTACCAAGATTCTTGGGACTCATACTCTCAAATTCGGCGCCGATATCCAGACGAACAATTTCCATTCGCCAATTGGCTATGATACGGAGGCATTTAACCCGGCGCAGACCGCCGGTTTGGGCGCACAACAGGGCCTTGGTGGTGATGCCTGGGCCTCCTTCCTGCTAGGCGTTCCCTCTGGCGCAGCGCTTCGCAACGTGAATGAAGTTGCAAACGGTGGATGGATGGATAGCTTTTATATTCAGGATCAATGGAAAGCCACTTCGCGGCTGACGCTTAACGTTGGTTTCCGCTACGACCTCAGGCTCTGGCCGATCTATGGTGCCGGCAAAGATCTGTATACCGGAGACGCGAATGCCGCCACAGGCGAATATATCCTGACAGCGGTGCCGCCCAATTGCTCAGCCACAGTTGGCGCTCCCTGCTTGCCAAATGGAATTTATGTTGGAAAAAACCCCAACGATCCACTCGACCCATTTCCAGATCCATACACTGGCCTCCCGCCGCATGTAAAGGTTGCTGGGGCAAACCATGCCATTCTTCAGAACGATTTCGGCGATTGGGCAGGACGCCTCGGCCTAGCGTATCAGCTCACAAATAATACGGTTCTTCGTGGGATGTACGGTCGATTTTATGATATGTGGGGCGGAACGGTCCAACTAGCGCAAAACTTCGGCGGAAACTGGCCCGCTGTTGCCACCATCAACAATAACTCATTGAACCAGAATTTTGTTACTTCTCCGATAACGAATCCATTAAATTTTGGCGGCTCGGGTGGCCTGGTCTATCCTCCCGCCACTTTTTCTGAGGTGAGCCAATGGATGGTAGATCCAAACTTTAAGACGCCATACATGGACCAATGGAACTTCGGTGTCGAACGCCAACTCCCATCGAATACGATTCTGGATGTCGATTACGTCGGCTCCGTAGGAAGACACCTCGACTGGGGACCCGTGCAGAACGTCGCTATTCCCGGTCCGGGTCCTATTGCTCCTCGACAACCGTTCCCTTATATGTTGCCGCAATGGTTTGATCAGAGCGTGGGGAACAGCAGATACAATGCGCTCCAGGTTTCGATTAATAAGCGAGCCAGCCAGTCGCTTCAATTCCAAGTATCGTATACGCTGTCCCGATCCCTTGATGATAATTGTGGCATCGGCGCAAACTGCAACGTCCAGAACCCTTATGACCGCAGTGCAGAAGTACAATTGTCCGATAGTAATCAGACCAATAACTTTCATTTAGCCTTCACTTTGATGTCACCAATTGGAAAATCGATGGCTGCCGGTCACAGATTTCTTGACGCACTCGCAGGCGGCTGGGCTCTCAATGGCATCCTAAGCCTATATTCCGGTTCGCCGTACACGGTATTTGCGAATGTTGCTATCTTAAACCGGGGTAATTACGACAACGAGTATCCCAATGTTGTGGGCAATCCGAATGCAGCGACCCACACGGCTTCCCAATGGTTTAATCCAGCAGCATTTACCGATCCGGCACCTTATACTTACGGCAATGAGAAGCCGAATACCCTCAATAGCGATTGGGGTAAGAACCTTGATTTGTCACTATTCCGGCAGTTTCATGTCGGACTAGGGGAATCACGATATTTTGAGTTTCGCGCGGAAGCCTTTAACGTATTAAATAATGTTATTTTTGGCTATCCGCGAAATAATATCGACAATCCGAATCCTGGTGTAATCACTTCTCAGGCCAATGCACCGCGGGAATTGCAAATGGGGCTAAAATTTTACTTCTAGGTAGGATTGAATCAGAAATCCGTCTGGCCGCTTCTCATACCGGCTCTAGTCGCTTTTGCTAAGCTCGATAGCAACCGAGAGCAACAGAGTTCTTTTCTCTTCGAAGATATCTCGCCAAGGTCGGGCATTATGTTTCGCCTGATGTCTTCGCGTACGCCGCAAAAGTATCTTATCGAGACCATGCCTGGGGGTGTGGCGATGTTTGACTATGATGGCGACGGGCGCCAGGATTTGTTCTTTGTTAACGGTGCACGTCTTCATAGTCCGATGCCTCCGGAAGCTCAGCCAGACAAATCTGACCCGAGGTTCTGGAACCGGCTTTACCGCAATAACGGGGATGGCACGTTTACCGACGTTACAGAAAGGGCAAAGTTGTGCGGCTCCGGCTACGGAATGGGCGTTGCGGTAGGCGACTACGATAACGACGGTTGGCCGGACCTGTATGTGACCAACTTCGGGCGCAACATTCTTTACCACAATAACGGAGACGGCACATTTACAGACGTGACGGAGAGAGCCGGAGTCGCCGCTGGCGGTTGGTCGACCGGTGCTGTGTTCTTCGACTATGACCGTGATGGCTATCTTGATCTTTTCGTGGCACGTTATCTGGATTGGGACTTTTCGAAAAATTTGCCATGCGGTGCTCCGGAAAAAGGCGAACGGGCTTATTGCCATCCCGACATCTTCAAACCAGTCAGCTACTTTCTGTATCACAACAACAGAGATGGTACCTTCACGGACGTGAGTATAAGATCCGGTATTGCGGGGGCTCCCGGGAAGGGCTTAGGTGTGGCGGTGAACGACTATGACGGCGACGGCTGGCCGGACATTCTGGTCGCCAACGACGCAATTGCCGAGCAGCTTTTTCACAATAACCACAATGGAACCTTTACGGAAGTGGGCATGCAAGTCGGCGTCGCATACGACGAAAACGGCCAGGCATTTTCAGGGATGGGAGTAGCATTTCAGGATTACGACAATGACGGCTGGCCGGACATCTTTATCAATGATCTGGCGAATCAGAAATATGCTCTTTTTCACAACCTAAAAGGCACCTTTCAGTACATCTCCGCTCAAAGCGGCGTCGCTCGCCTGAGCATGGCACATTCTGGCTGGGGCACCGGGTTCATCGATTATGACAATGACGGATGGAAAGATTTGTTTGTGGCCCAATCCCATGTTATGGATAACATTCAATACTTTCAGAGCAACGTTCATTATTTGGAGCGACTTCTACTCTTGAGAAACATCGCCGGAAAGTTTGAAGATGTATCCGAGCAAGGTGGCCCTTCATTCCAAACGCTGCAAGCAGCACGCGGCGCGGCATTCGGGGATCTTGATAACGACGGCCAAATCGACGTTGTGGTCAGTTGTCTGGATGGTAAACCCATGATTCTTCGTAATCATGGAAATGCGAATCACTGGCTGACAGTTAACACGGTGGGCAATGTCAGCAATCGTGACGGTATTGGCGCACGTGTGCATTTGCTGAGTGAGCATGGGCTAAGTCAATATGCAACCGTGAGTACCGCTGGCAGCTACCTTTCTGCCAGTGACAAGCGCGTGCATTTTGGTTTGGGAACGGAGCACTCGGTCCGTTTTGTAGAAATTACGTGGCCGAGCGGGATTGTACAGAAAGTGGAGAATCCTCCGATTGATCGGATTCTGACGATTCATGAGCCGACTAAGGAAGCCAAGTGAGCTCGTGTTTCTCCGCTCTACATGGATCGGTGCTGGCCTCTTTATAGGTGTTTTGCTGCTGCGCGCTGTTGTTCCTTCGCCCGCGCCGATTCGCTTCAAAGACATTGCGAAATCGGCCGGGATTTATTTTGTAACCCAGAATTGTCCAACGCCAGAAAAACATCAGCCCGAAACTATGCCGGCTGGGGTAGCTCTTTTCGACTATGATGGCGACGGATTGCTTGACATCTATTTTGTCAATGGAGCGGATATGCCGTCGCTCGTCAAAACAGGACCGAAGTATTACAACAGGTTGTTTCATAACAATGGCAACGGAACGTTCACAGATGTCACTGAGCGCGCCGGCTTGGCGGGGGCGGGTTACGGAATGGGGGTGGCTGTAGGAGATTATGACAATGACGGCTGGCCTGACTTGTTTATAGCTAACGTCAACGGTAATCAACTCTTCCATAACAACGGAGACGGAACATTCACGGATGTCACGGCTAAGGCCGGTTTAAGCGGGGCAAAGTTTAACGGCAGGAAAATGTGGTCGATCGCTGCTGGCTGGTTTGATTTCAACAACGATGGTCTGCTTGATCTCTTTGTTTCTAACTACTGTCAGTGGGATCCCAATCACGAACCAGCCTGCATTGGCTTGAACGGCCGGGGTTACTGTCATCCTCGAAGTTTCGCTCCGCTTCCGAACACGCTTTATCGCAACAACGGAGACGGAACCTTCACTGATGTTTCGCAAGAGACTGGGATTTCGGCGGTTATGGGCAAAGGGATGGGCGTAGCCTTTGCGGATTATGACGGTGACGGTTTTATGGACGTTTTTGTCGCTAACGACAACAGTCCTAATCTCCTGTTCCATAATGTGGGTGGCAAGCGGTTCGAGGAAGTAGGGTTTCAAGCCGGGGTTGCCTACAATGAGGACGGCAATGCGCTTGCTGGCATGGGCGTGGACTTCCGGGATATCAACAATGACAGCTTCCCGGATATCTGGCATACGGCAATCGAGAACGAAACATTTCCCCTTTTTCTAAATCACGCAGCTGGGCAATTCATAAATGCGACACAAGCAAGCCGAATTGCGGCCATAACCCGGGAAATGTCTGGGTGGTCCAACGGCATTGCTGATCTAGATAACGATGGTTGGAAAGATCTGTTCGTAGCACGCGGCAACGTCATGGACAATATCGATGCTATTTCTCGTCACTTTCACTACGCGGAGCCAAATGCCGTGCTACGAAATCTTGGGGATGGGACGTTTGCGGATGTCAGCGCGACGGCGGGTCCTGATTTTATCCGACCAGCCCCGCACCGCGGGCTAGCCTATGGAGATCTCGATAATGACGGTCGAATTGATCTTGTCATTACAGCCTTGGGCGCTCCTGCTAGTGTATTGCGTAACACTACCGAAACTCATAACCACTGGTTGATTCTGAAGCTAATCGGCACAAAGAGCAATCGCATGGGAATTGGGGCGCAAATTCGCCTGATCACTAGCGATGGGCGGAAGCAATATGATCAAATCACGACGAGCACTGGATATGCAGCCTCCAGTGATCCGCGCGCGCACTTCGGGCTCGGCCCTTCTCAGGCTGCCCGAGAGATTGAGATTCGCTGGCCTTCAGGTATATGGCAATATCTGCATGATGTTCCAGCCGATCAAGTGATCACCGTCAGGGAACCTGAACGTTAACGGTGACTGTATCGGAAAATTCGCACTATACTGAATGAGCGGAGCCCATGAATCTCTATCGCGGAAGAATCTTCGGCCGCATGTTTCTACTTTTGTTCTCCACTATATACTTCTGTACTTCAAAGGCACAAGGACAACTACCTCAAGCCTGTAAACTACCGCCAGCCTTCGAGCAGGCTATTCGTGAAAAACCCGGAACGGCTGTGTATGACGCCGTGGGTGCCCGCCTTGCTGAGGCTGGCAAGCTTACCTGTGCGGTTGCAGCTTTCCAGGAAGCGATCCGACTGGATCCCAATTCAGCCGAGGCGCACTATGATCTCGGGGTAGCGTTCGTTCGACTGCAGCAGCTTCGCCAAGGCATGGAACAGTTCCAGCTCGCGCTAAAAAGTAAGCCTGATTCTATCCAAATTCGTAATTCTCTTGGCGCCGTACTGTTAGATATGGGGCAAGCTGCGGCGGCACAAGCAGAATTTGAAGCCGCTGTGCAAGTTGATCCAAAATCCGTTTTCGCGCTCGATCATCTAGCACAAGCGCTTTCGTTACAACGCCATTATGCCGCGGCAATTCGTTATTGGAGTCGAGCACTGGCGCTCCAGCCAGGCTCTCCTGATCTAATGCTTTCGCTCGGTATCGCAACTTACCAAAACGGTGATGCTAGCGGTTCTATTCGGATTCTAGATGAATTGGTGAAAGCGCATCCCGAATTTAAGAGCGGTCACTTCAACTTGGCAAATATTTTCGCCCACGAATCGAGGTTCCGCGAAGCCGCGGATGAATACGCCCAGGTGCTGCGGCTTGATCCAAGCGATGATCAAGCGCGCCTTGCGATGGTGAAGGCTTTGGTCACCGTAGCCGCATATCAGGATGCGCTCGCTCCCGCAGAAGCCTATGTCAGTCGAAAACCAGCGGATCCGGAAGGCCACTTGCTCCTAGGTTCCGTATACCGAGGTCTTGGTACCTATGACAAGGCCGAACGTGAACTCAGAGTTGCGGTTGCAGGTCGTCCGAACGATCCCGATGCACAATACCAGCTCGGGTTCGTGCTCGTTCGCAATGGAAAACCGAAGGAAGCACTGACTCATCTGCAACGGGCGGTAGAGCTGAAACCCTCAGACACTGCGGCGCAGTTCCAGTTAATCGGCGTTTTGCGCGGTCTCGGCGATTCAGCACGGGCGGCGGAGGTTGAGCAAGAGTTCAAGAAAGCCAAAGAACATGAATTCACATTGAATCAGGTGGCCGCAAAAGGGAATCAGGCAAACGAGCTGTTGCGTTCCGGACAACCCTTGAAGGCAGCAGATATTTACCGCCAAATGCTTCAGATCGACCCCAACAATGCGCAAACAGAATACAATCTGGCCTTGGCGTTGGACGCGGCGCACGATATCGCCGGTGAACGCCAAGCGCTCGAAAAAGCTGTGAGTCTGGATCCCAAAATGGGCGAAGCTGGGGCTGAGCTGGGACGTCTCGCTCTCACGTCAGGAGATTTAAAGTCAGCAGAACAATGGTTGCGTAGCGCTCTTGACGCAAATCCGCAATTGGCATCTGCACGTGGCAATCTGGCTGTCGTTTGTGCACTGAAAGGCGACAGTGTACAAGCAGAGAAGCTACTGCGCCAAGCCCTTGAGGACGACCCAGGCTATGCGCAGGGTCACCTAAACCTAGGCCTCGTTTTGGCGCAGCAGCAGAAGTTCACCGCGGCGGAAAATGAGCTTGATGAGGCCTTAAAGTTGATGCCAAAGGATCTGAAAGCCCTCTCAGCCGATGGGAAGGTGAAGGTTCGGCTAGGAAAGAATGAAGAGGGCATCGCTCTTTTGCGTGAGGTCGTCACGCTGGCACCGCAATCTGCGGCAGCGCACCTAGATTTAGCCATCGCGCTGGCCGACAGTTACAATCTTCCAGCCGCGCTGGCGGAAACGACCCTTGCTACGAAGCTTGCACCGAATTCGGCGGCAACTCATTTTAACCGTGGCCGGGTGCTGTTCGATTTGGGGAAAGTCTCCGAGGCACAGCCAGAATTCCAGACGGCGTCGCGGCTTGCACCCGACTTGGCTGAGCCTTATTATTACCTCGCGCTGATTGAAGAGCAAAATGGTGATTTCGCAAAGGCTGTAAATTACCTGCAAACGACCGTCAAGCTTCAACCTCATAATGCTCCGGCTTGGTATTTACTTGGCCAGAATCTAGAGCGCGAAGGGCACACTAAAGAAGCCATCCCTGCCTGGCGAGAAGCAATTGCAATCGATCCAAGCTATAGCCAGGCGCTTTGGAAGCTAGCACGAGCATTGCGGCTCATCAACCCTTCCGAAGCAGAGCGCATGATGGCACGTTATGAGTCGGTGCAAAAAGACCGGCGGATTCTCGATCGGGCCGCCACGCTCGGCAATGATGCGGTGGCATCGATGCGCGCACATGAGCTGCCAGAAGCACTACGCGAACTAAAAGAGGCCATTCGTATCTGTGGAAATTGCGCCATTCAGGCAAATCTCCATAAAAATCTTGGATTGCTTTATTGTCAAATCGGAGATATCGACAAGGGTAAGCAGGAACTCCTCACTGCGCGTCGCACGCAGCCAAGCGATCCTGATATTGCGCGTGCGCTGGCATTGATCGAGCAAACGCGTTGGCAAAGCGCCTCATCAAAAGTGGAGACCCAGTAGTGCGCAATTCCCTCTGTCGCTACGCGGTCGGTCTCGCGTTCGTGCCTTTTTCCATACTACTATTGAAAGCCCTCCCTCAGATGGCTTCAACTGGAGCGTCGGATCAGCCTGCTCGCCCGCTTCCACCCGGAATGAAGCCGCCCGTGATCGACTTTAGGGACATCGCCACACAAGCAGGATTAGACGCGGTTGCGGTATCCGGTGATATGGAACAGACTGCCCTGATTGAGAACACCGGAACTGGGGTTGCGATATTCGACTACGACAATGATGGCCTCCCCGATATTTTCTTTGTGCAAGGCGACCGACTAACCCCAGGCCGTGCACCGCTTACCCCTCATCTTTATCACAATCTCGGAAGGTTGCACTTTGAGGATGTCACTGAGAAAGCAGGAATCGGCCACTTAGGCTGGGGCCAAGGTGTTTGCGCAGGGGATATTGATAACGACGGCTACGTTGATCTTTTCGTAACACAATGGGGACACAATGTCTTGCTGCATAATCTCGGAAACGGAACCTTTCGGGACGAGGCACGACAGCGAGGCCTATACCGTAGCCAACCACGCTGGAGCACGGGGTGTGCGTTCATCGATTATGACGGTGACGGTCATCTGGACCTCATCGTTGCGAACTATGTCGACTATGCGGCCATGGGCCCGCCGCGACCACGGGAAATAAGCGGATGCAACTGGAAGGGAGTTCCGGTTCCCTGCGGACCAAGAGGTCTGAAGGGAGAATCCATGACTCTCTACCACAACGATGGAAGTGGCCACTTCATCGATGTTACAAAGCAAGCCGGCGTGGAAACACCGCCAGAGTATTATGGCTTCACCGTACTAACGGGCGATTTCGACGATGATGGCTGGCCAGATTTTTACATTGCCTGTGACTCCACACCTAGTCTGCTCTTTCATAACAAGCGGAACGGAACGTTCGAGGAAATAGGCTTGGCAGCCGGCGTCGCAGTGAACGAAGACGGCCGCGAACAGGCCGGAATGGGAGCGACGGCGGCGGATTATGATGGCGACGGCCGTCTCGATATTTTCAAGACAAATTTTTCGGCAGACACAAATACCCTATACAGGAATCTTGGCCACATGATGTTTGACGATGTGACCAGTGGCGCCGGACTGGCAGTTCACACACAATATGTCAAATGGGGGACAGCATTCATCGATGTCGATAACGATGGCTGGAAGGATCTTTTTATCGCCGACGGCCACGTCTATCCGTTCATCGATAGATACAGCACTGGGGAACATTTTCAACAACCGCGACAACTGTTTTGGAATCGAGGAGATGGGCAGTTTTTCGATATGTCCTCTCAAGCAGGCCCCGGCATCACGGCAGCACATTCATCCCGTGGGATTGCCGTTGGCGACTTAGATAATGATGGGTCGGAGGAGGTTGTAGTAGTGAACCTCTTTGAGCGCCCCTCACTTTTAAAGAACTTCGGTCCGCATGGGAATTCGCTCCTGATACGTGCACTCACAGAGTCAGGACGTGATGCTGTAGGCGCCCGCATTACGGTAATTGCTGGAGGACACAAACAGATTGACGAAGTTCGCAGCGGAGGTTATCACATTTCACAGGGTGACTTCCGTGTTCATTTTGGTTTAGGCCGCCAAACCAAAGCGGAACTGTTCGTTCGCTGGCCCGATCGCCAGATCGAAAGCTTCGGCACCGTAATGGCTAATCAGTGGATTACAATTCGGGAGCACAAGGGCATTGTGGAGCGGCATCCGCTC